>Ga0209023_10001266_pt1 | contig 34520 bp, 33 predicted proteins | sample LakOneMetagenome_FD_187468 | JGI IMG/M metagenome (GOLD analysis project Ga0209023, IMG submission 187468) | Freshwater and sediment microbial communities from Lake Erie, Canada (SPAdes) (version 2) | ecosystem: Environmental > Aquatic > Freshwater > Lentic | place: Lake Erie, Canada...
TGGCCAGGTCGGTCAGCGGCGAGCCGGCGTCCTTGTTACGCAGCAGCGACTTCGGCGTGAAGATGACCAGCGGCTTGCGGAACTGGCGCACCATCTGGCGGCGCAGCAGGTGGAAGATCTGCGCGGCGGTGGTCGGCTGCACGACTTGCATGTTGTGGTCTGCGCACAGCTGCAGGAAGCGTTCGATACGTGCCGACGAGTGCTCCGGACCCTGGCCTTCGTAGCCGTGCGGCAGCATCAGCACCAGACCCGAGGCGCGGCCCCACTTCACTTCGCCCGAAGCGATGAACTGGTCGATCACGACCTGCGCACCGTTGACGAAGTCGCCGAACTGGCCTTCCCAGATGGTCAGGGTGTTCGGCTCGGCAGTCGAGTAGCCGTATTCGAAGCCCAGCACCGCTTCTTCCGACAGCACGGAGTCGATGACGGTGAAGTTGGCCTGGTTTTCCGAGACGTTCGCCAGCGGCAGGTAGATGCCCTGGTCCCAGCGCTCGCGGTTCTGGTCATGCAGTACGGCGTGGCGGTGCACGAAGGTGCCGCGGCCGGCGTCCTGGCCCGACAGGCGGACGGCGTAGCCGGAGGACAGCAGCGAGGCGTAAGCCAGGTGCTCGCCCATGCCCCAGTCCAGGTTCATCTCGCCCTGGCCCATCTTGGCGCGGTCGCCCAGCACCTTCTCGACCAGCGAGTGCAGCTTGAAGTTTTCCGGCACGGTGGTGATGCGCTGCGACAGACGCTTCAGCTCGGTCAGCGGCACGGCGGTGTCGGCGGCGTCGGTCCACTTCTTGTTCAGGAACGGCGCCCAGTCGACGGCGTACTTGTTCTTGAAGTCGGTCAGGACCGGATCGATAGTGTGCTTGCCGGCGTCCATGGCGTTGCGGTACTCGGCCACCAGCTGGTCGCCGCCGTCGGCAGCGATGGTGCCCTGCGCAGCCAGCTTGTCCGCGTACATCTTGCGGGTGCCCGGGTGCTTGGCGATCTTCTTGTACATCAGCGGCTGGGTCAGCGCCGGGGTGTCCTGCTCGTTGTGGCCCAGCTTGCGGTAGCAGACGATGTCGACCACCACGTCCTTATGGAACTCGGTGCGGTAGTCCATCGCGATCTGCGTGGCCAGCACGACGGCTTCCGGATCGTCGGCGTTCACGTGCAGCACCGGTGCTTCGATCATCTTGACCACGTCGGTGCAATAGATGGTCGAACGGGCGTCGCGCGGGTCCGAGGTGGTGAAACCGATCTGGTTGTTGATGACGATGTGGACGGTACCGCCGGTGCCGTAGCCGCGGGTCTGGGCCAGGTTCAGGGTTTCCATGACCACGCCCTGGCCGGCGAATGCAGCGTCGCCGTGCACCAGGATCGGCAGCACTTCCTTGCCCTGGCGGTCGCCGCGGCGTTCCATACGGGCCTTGACCGAACCTTCGACGACCGGGTTGACGATCTCCAGGTGCGACGGATTGAAGGCCAGCGACAGGTGGACCGCGCCGCCCGGGGTCGAGATGTCGCTCGAGAAGCCCTGGTGGTATTTCACGTCGCCTGCCGGCAGGTCGTCGGCGTGCTTGCCTTCGAATTCTTCGAACAGCTCGGACGGGGCCTTGCCCAGGGTGTTGACCAGGACGTTCAGGCGGCCGCGGTGGGCCATGCCGATCACGATTTCCTGGACGCCGTGCTCACCGGCGCGCTGGATCACTTCGTCCATCGAGGCGATGAAGGACTCGCCGCCTTCCAGCGAGAAGCGCTTGGCGCCGACGTACTTGGTGTGGAGGTAGCGCTCCAGGCCTTCGGCCGCGGTCAGGCGCTCGAGGATGTGCTTTTTCTTTTCTGCGGTGAAGGCCGGGGTCGAACGGATCGATTCCAGCTTTTCCTGCAGCCAGCGCTTTTCGGTCGGGTCGCTGACGTACATGAACTCAGCGCCGATCGAGCGGCAGTAGGTATCGCGCAACATGTTCAGCAGGTCGCGCAGCGATGCGGTTTCCTGGCCGAAATAGGTGTTGCTGATATTGAATTTGGTATCGAGGTCGGCTTCGCTGAAACCGTAGAAGGCCGGATCCAGTTCCGGGATCGGCGGACGTTCCTGGCGCTGCAGCGGGTCCAGGTTGGCCCAGCGCGAGCCGAGGTAGCGGTAGGCGGCGATCAGCTGGGTGACGGCGACGCGCTTGCGGCCGAGTTCGGCGTCCGGCGAGGCGACCACGGTGCGGATCGGGCCCTGCTTGGCGCGCTCGGCGAAGGAGGTGATCACGGACGAGTGGACCACGTCCGGCTTGGCGGAACCATCGACGGCAGGCATGTGCTGCATCGCGTCGAAATAGGCGCGCCAGTTGTCCGGGACCGAACCAGGATTGTTCAGGTAGGCTTCATACAACTCTTCCACGTATGGCGCATTACCGCCGAACAGGTACGAGTTGGCTTCGTATTGTTGCATCATTCTTGCTCACCTTTCTTCGCGCTTCGCGATTTTGGGGCGGGTTATTCAAACCTTCCGCGACACGGCCTGACCGGTTAGCGGATCGCACTACTACTCAAGTTGTGGGGGAAGGACTCTACAGTGGGCCACAGGGCAGCCTTTTAGCGCACGGTATTGTAACGCAAGGCGTCGAGCACGACAGAGAGCGGCTTTGTTTTTATTTGTTACCGTGTAGCATCTAAACAGCTGAGTTGACCCGCTAAATGATAATCGTTATCATTTGCCTCATGCAGCCGACCAGTTCAACATCTTCGACCCCACAAACCACCCTGCCCGGTGTTCGCCGCGCCGTCTGGCTGCGCCAATTGCACCAGTGGCACTGGATCAGTTCCGCCCTCTGCCTGATGGCGATGCTCCTGTTCAGCATCACCGGCTTCACCCTGAACCATGCGGCCCAGATCGAGGCCAAGCCCAGCGTGACGCGCCAGAAGGCCAGGCTGCCGGACCCGCTGCGCGAGCGCCTGGCCGCCTTCGCCGAGAGCCACGTGGACGCCAAGCTGCCGCTGCCCGACGAGCTGGCCGGCTGGGCCAACAAGAACTTCCCGGTCGACGTGCGCGGCGTGAGCGCCGAGTGGAGCGAGGAAGACGCCTACGTGCCCCTGCCCCGCCCCGGCGGCGACGCCTGGCTGCGCATCGGCGCCGACGGCCAGGCCGAGTACGAAAAGACCGACCGCGGCTGGATCTCCTGGCTCAACGACATGCACAAGGGCCGCAATGCCGGCGCCGTGTGGAGCTGGTTCATCGACATTTTCGCCGGCGCCTGCCTGGTGTTCTGCATTACCGGTTTCCTGATCCTGAAATACCACGCCGCCAACCGGCCCTCGACCTGGCCGGTGATCGGCTTCGGGATCGTGCTGCCGATCGTGCTGGCGCTCCTGTTCGTCCATTAAAACCATCCTGAAAGCCCGCTCATGAAATTGTCCCGATCGCTTGCTTTGACGCTGCCCCTGGCACTGCCGCTGGTCTCCAACGGCGCGATGGCCGCCGACCTGACCGTCAAGTTCGAACTGCCGCAGCTGAACGTGGCCGAGTACCACAAGCCCTATGTCGCGATCTGGATCGAGCGCGCCGACCAGAGCGTGGCCTCTACCCTGGCAGTGCTGTACGACGTCAAGAAGAAGGACAACGCCGGCACCAAGTGGGTCAAGGACCTGCGCACCTGGTGGCGCAAGGCCGGCCGCGACGTCGAGCTGCCGATGGACGGCGTGAGCGGCGCGACCCGCTCGGCCGGCGTGCAGACCATGAACTTCGCGGCTGCCCGCGCCGGCCTGGACAAGTTGCCGGCCGGCGACTACAAGCTGGTCATCGAGGCCGCGCGCGAAGCCGGCGGCCGCGAACTGGTGCGCGTGCCCTTTAGCTTGCCACTGAGCTGGCCGGCCAAGGGCAAGCTGGCGGCCAGCGCCACCGGCAAGGAAGAGCTGGGCGCGGTATCGATCTCGATCCAATAAGAGAGGCTCAACATGCAAAACAAGTTCATGAAGCAGTTCGCGATCGCCATCGCCCTGGCCGGCATCGCCTGCGCCGCCCAGGCCCACCGTCCGTGGATGCTGCCGACCAGCACCTTCATCGAGACCGAGCGCGAAGCCTGGGTCACGATCGACGGCGCCGTCTCGGAAGGCCTGTTCAATACCGACCACATGCCGCTGCGCATGGACGGCCTGACGGTCACCGATCCGGATGGCGCTACCGCCCCGGCGCCGGCCGCCACCATGAGCAAATTCCGCTCGAGCGTCGACCTCAAGCTGCCGAAGGACGGCACCTACCGCGTCACGCTGGCCGCCGTCAACGTCATGGGCAGCTATAAACTGAACGGGGAAATGAAGCGCTTCCGCGCCACCGAGCAGACCGTGGCCAAGGAAATCCCGGCCGGCGCCACCGACGTGAATCGCACTACCATGGTCCAGCGCCAGGACACCTTCGTCACCGTGAACAAGCCGAGCACCGGCGCGCTCAAGCCGGTCGGTACCGGCCTGGAACTGGTGCCGGTCACCCACCCGAACGAGCTGCGCACCGGCGAGAAGGCGACCTTCCGCTTCCAGCTGGACGGCAAGCCGCTGCCCAACTTCCCCTTCAGCCTGATCCCGGGCGGCGTGAAGTACCGCGGCACGATCAACGAAGTGCGCCTGACCACCGACGCTAAAGGCGAAGCGAGCTTCACGCTGCCGGCGCCGAACATGTACTGGCTGAGCGCCGCCTACCCGGCCAATGCCCCGCGCGGTCCGGGCGAGCAAGGCCCGCTTGATGCGAAGCGCTACAGCTACTCGGCCACGCTCGAGATCCTGCCGGAGTAAGCGCGCTTCTCATGTCTTCCCCGATCCGCGCCGTCCTGGTTCCGCTGGAGATCGATCCGGTCCCGCCCTCTGCCGGCAGCCGCCTGCACAGCTTGGGCGGCGTCTCGATGGGCACCGACTGGTCGGCGCGGGTGATGCTGCCGCCCGCGCTCGACGCCGATCTACAGGGCGTGCTGCAGGAAGAGCTGGACCAGATCGTCGCGCAGATGAGCCACTGGGACAGCGCCTCCCTGCTCTCGCGCTACAACCGCGCCCCGGCGGGCAGCTGGCATGCGCTGCCGCCGCAGTTCTTCGCGGTGATGGACTACGCGCTGGCGGTGCGCGAAGAAACCGGCGGCGCCTACGACCCGGCTGCAGGCGCCCTGGTCAACCTGTGGGGCTTCGGCCCGACCTCGCGCTACGACCAGGCCGGCTTCTACGCCCCCGACCGCGAACTGGTGGCCGCGGTGCTGGCCGAACGCCAGGGCCGCCGGCCGCGCCTCGACCGCGACAGCCGCGCGCTGTACCAGCCGGGCGGCGCCATCCTCGACCTGTCCTCGGTGGCCAAGGGCTATGCGGTCGATTGCCTGGCGCAGCGCCTGGAAGCGCTGGGTGTACGCCACTACCTGGTCGAAGTCGGCGGCGAACTGCGCGGCGCCGGCGTCAAGCACGACGGCCAGCCGTGGTGGGTCGAACTCGAAGGCGTGCCCGATACCTCCGGCTCATCTGCCATGCCAGCGGTGCCGCAATCGGTGGTCGCCCTGCACGGACTGGCGGTCGCTACTTCGGGCGACTATCGCCGTTACTTTCATCACGCCCAGCGCCGCGCCTCGCACACGCTGGACCCGCGCACCGGTTACCCGATCGCCAACGACGTTGCCTCAGTGACGGTGCTGGCCCCGACCTGCATGGCGGCCGACGCGCTCTCGACCGCGCTGACCGTGATGGGCCTGGAGGCGGGCCTGCCCTTCGCCGAACAGCGCGGCCTGGCGGCGCGCTACCTGGTGCGCGGCCGCGATGGCCTGCGCGAAGTCCACACGACGGCCTGGCGCGCCCTGCTCCAGGAATGACGATGCTGACGATCGACCCGCTGCGCTGGGGCGGCGCGCTGCTGCTGTCCGCCGGCTACCTCGCCATGTGCGCGGGCTACTGGCGCACCGCGCGTGCGCGCGCCGTGCCGGCTGCCGGGCCGGGGGCAGGTGCGGCCGACTGGCTGGTCGTGTACGCCAGCCAGACCGGCAGCGCCGAATACCTGGCCCGCCGCAGCGCCGAACTGCTGGCCACTGGCGGCCTGGCGGCGCGCGCCGTGTGCATCTCCAGCCTCGACGCCGGCAGCCTGCGCGCCGCCACCCGCGTCCTGTTCATCGCCAGCACCTACGGCGAGGGCGACGCTCCCGACACCGCCGCCCGCTTCGCCGAACGCCTGATGGCCGAGGGTATCGACCTGGCCCACCTGCACTACGGCGTGCTGGCCCTGGGCGACCGCAGCTACGCCAACTTCTGCGGCTTCGGCCGCGCGCTGGACGCCTGGCTGGCACGGGCCGGCGCCACGCCGCTGTTCGAGCGCATCGACGTCGACCGCGGCGCCACCAAGGCACTGGAAGACTGGCAGCACCATCTCGGCCGCCTGGCCGGCACCGTCGACGCGCCCGACTGGGAAGCGCCGGCCTATGCCGACTGGCGCATCGCCGAGCGCGCACTGCTCAACCCCGGCAGCCTGGGCGCGCCGCTGTACCGCCTCGCGCTGGCGCCGCTGGACGACAAGCTGCCTGCCTGGGAAGCCGGCGACCTGGCGCAAGTCAGCGCCCCCGCCGACCCCGAACACCCGCGCGAATACTCGATCGCTTCGATTCCCGCCGACGGCCGCCTGGAACTGCTGGTGCGCCTGCAAAAGCGCGACGACGGCAGCCCGGGCGCGGCCTCCGGCTGGCTGTGCGAAGGCGCGACATCCGGCGATGCGATCCGCCTGCGCATCCGCGAACACCAGCGCTTCCGCCTCGGCGACAATGCGCGCCGGCCGCTGCTCCTGATCGGCAACGGTAGCGGCCTGGCCGGCTTGCGCGGCCTGCTGCGCGCGCGCATCGGGCTCGGGGTGCGCGAGAACTGGCTACTGTTCGGCGAGCGCAATGCGGCGCATGATTTTCTGTTGCGTGAGGAGCTGGAAGGCTGGCGTGAGGCCGGCTGGCTGGAGAAGCTGGACATGGTCTTCTCGCGTGACCAGCAGCAGCGTCTCTATGTGCAGGACGTGCTGCGCGGGCAGGCAGCGCTGGTGCGGCAGTGGATAGAGCACGGCGCCGCGATCTATGTGTGCGGCAGCCTGCAGGGGATGGCGGGCGGCGTGCACGAGGCCTTGACCGACATCGTCGGCGAGGCGGCGCTGGAGCAGCTGGGGGCGGAGGGGCGTTATCGGCGGGATGTGTACTGAGCCGCGATGTCATCAAGCCGACATCTTTATCGCTTAAGCTCACGTCAATCTCTTGTGTGTCTCCAACTCCGGAAATGCATTCATCCGCCGTGCCCCAGGCCCGGCGGATTTTTTTTCGCTTCAACGCTCAGAACTTCATCTCCAGATTCGCCCCCACCCGCACCGATCCCGGCTGGAAGCTGGTCTCGCGCGAGGTCCCGGCCGCGTCGCGGTAGATCCGGTCCGAGGGATTGTCCATGCCAAGCAGGTTGTAGGCCGAGATCCGCAGCTGGTAGCGCGGATTGAACTTGTACAGCACATAGGCGTCCAGGTCGCGGCGGGTCTGCTGGAACTGGGACTCGGCCTGGGAGAGCTGCACCCAGCCGCCCTTCTGCCAGGCCAGGCTGCTGCCGAAGGTCAGGTCGCCCCTGCGGTAATCGACGCCCAGCGTGGCCGACATCGGCGTCTGGCCGTCCAGGCGGTTGCCGGGGGCGGGAACCGACGACACCCGCGACCAGTTGCGGCTGAAGCTGGCGCGCAGGTCGAGGTCCTTGAAGGCTTCGCCGAGCAGCTTGCCGGGCGCCTTGGCTTCCAGCTGCAGCGAGCGCACCAGCGCATCGCCGTCGTTCAGCGGACGGTAGATCCAGCGGCCCTGCTCGTCGACGTCGAGCGTGGTGCGGATGTAGTCGCTGATGGCGCGGCGCGACACGCTGACCGAGAACATCGCGCCTTCGGGCAGGAAGTGTTCGTAGCTGATGTCGATGCCGTTCGCCAGTTCCGGACGCAGGTCCGGGTTGCCGCCGGAATCGGGGGCGAAGCGCGTGTTGACCGCGGCCTCGTAACGGCGCGCCGTGAGCTGGTCGACGGTGGGCGCCTTGTAGGTGCGCGTATAGGCCATGCGCAGCTGGCGGCCGCTGCCGCCGGGGAATTTGTACAGGGTCTGGGCCACGGGGCTGAGCACGTGGGTGCGCGAGCTGGTCGAGAAGCTGCCGTCCGTACCGCCGTCCGCCTCGCTGTCGGTCTGCACGCCTTCCCAGCGCGCGCCCAGGTAGAGCGAGAACTGCTTGGTGATGCTCCACTCGTCCTGCACATACCCGGCCAGGCGCTCGATGCGCGGCGCGAAGCGTTCGACGATGCGGGTCGGCGCGTCCTGGTTCAGCTGGTCGCGGCGGTCGCGCGTCTGTTCGTTTTCCTGCACGCTGCCCTCCAGGCCGGCCGCCAGCGAGTGGCCGTCGAACAGCGAGCGCGTGTACTTGCCGCGCAGGCTGGTGCGGTGGCCGCGGTCGACGCTGTCCCAATCGCGCAGCAGGCGCTGGCCGCGCCCGGACGTGAACATCTGGTTGTCCATGTCGTTGTCCCTGCGGTTGCGCTCGGCGGACGCTTTCAGGTCCAGCTTGCCGCCGGCGATCTTCGCGACCCAGCCGATCTCGCCCTGCAGCATCGTCATGCCGGTCGGCGAATTCGACAGGGTTTCGACGTAATCGGGGTTGGCGAAGCTGCCGATCAGGTTGTTGTTGCGCGAGACGCCCTGGTAGCCGTTGCGGTTCGAATGCGCGCCGGCCGACAGATTCAGTTCGTCGCCGTTCTCGAACTTCCAGCTGACGCGCGGCATCAGCGCGATGCCACGGTAATTGCCGCTGCCGTCGGAGGCCGAGGTGCGCGCCTGTGTCACCGCGCCCGAGGGCAGCGTCAGGTTTGCCGTGCCTCTGCCGTGGCTCTCGAACCGGCCGCCGTACAGGAAGCCGTTGAGGAAGTACGACAGCTGGCCTGTCTTATCGGCCCAGGTGCCGCTGAGGTTACCGTTGTTGTTGTCCACGGTGTGGAAGGCGCCCACGCGCAGGTCGCGCTGCGGCTTGCTCGTCGTCTTCTTCAGCACGATGTTGATCGTGCCGGCGATCGCCTGCATCGAAAACTCGGCGCTGGCCGCACGGATGATCTCGATGCGTTCGATCTGGTCGGGCGGCAGCGTGTCGAGGTCGAAGCCTGGCGGCGGGCGGTCGCCGTTGACCAGGATCTGGGTGTAGCCGGCGCCGAGGCCGCGCATGCGCAGAGTCTTGCCGCTGACGGTCACGCCCGGGGCGCGCTTGAGGACGTCGTAGATATTGTCGTCGCCGTACTTGCGGATCTCTTCCGCGCTCACCACGGTCTTGCTAGCGGTGTCGTCGCGGCGCGGGTCGTAGGTGCTGGCCGCGCCTTTCACTTCAACGGTGCTGATCTTGTCCTGCCTGGCCGGCGCTTCTTTGGCGATGGGCTTGTCGGCGGTGGCTGCGGCCGGTGCAGTCTGGGCCAGCGCCGCGGCCGGCAGCGATAACAGGGCGAGGTGGACGGCGAGTGCTGCTGGGCGATGCTGGAAAATCATGAAGGGCTGCTTGCGGTTGCTGAACAGCCCGTCACGATACCAGTTGCATAAGCTTTAAATTACGTAAATTGTCACCGTGCAACACGTCGTTACATATTTCCCGCTCAGTGCACGCAGCTGACGAAAGCACCTGCCGCGTTGGCGCGTTCTTCCGTGGCGCCGGTGGCCAGGTCGACCACGATGTGGGTCGCCTGGCTGGAAATCGACCCCATTTCCGACGACCAGGTGCTGCCGATCGACCAGTTATGGCCAGCGAGCTCACCCGATTCCACCAGCTTCTTGAGCTCGGCATCCGTAGGCTGGCGCCATTTGTCGAACCCCTGGACCGTCACGGTAGCGCAGAAGTCGCGTGCCGTGGTCCAGTCCTTCTTGAAGCTCACGCCCATCCAGGCCTTGGCATCGAAGGTCACCAGTGTCACGGGTGGGTCCGCCGCCGGCACAACGCACTGGTTGTTGGTCAAGACCGCCGGCTCGACGCATTTCGGCACCGGCGTGCAGGTGCCGTTGATCCGCACGCTATTTGCCTCGCAGGTCACTGCGGTGACGGTAAGCGTGGTCGCTGCCGAGGTCGGGCCCCAGCCGCCGGTGCCGGGCTGGGACGCGGTAATGGTCGACTCGCCCGGCCCCTTGATGGTGACCAGACTGCCGCTGATCACGGCGACCGCCGGGTTGCTGCTGGTGTAGCTGAACGGCGCCGGGCTCCTCGACGTCGGCGGATCGATGTTGAAGGGCTTGTCGGTTTCGGTCTTCTTGATGGCCGCGAAGGCGCCTAGCGGCGGCCCCTGGTCCGGATCGCCGCACGCCACGAGCATGCACAACATGAACAACCAGCCGACGATCCGCTTCATAAAATTCCCTGTAAAAATCATGGTTTTAACTGCCCAACCTTATCAAAAACCGGCGCTGCAAAATGCGTTCTTTGTCACGCGTGCGCAGGGCGGCGCGGATTCAATGCGCTGCAGCCTGTGCCGCGTCAATCTCGCTTCCCCAGGGATCTTTCCCGGCTACCGGCTTGCCCGTGGGAGCGAAATCCATGATGACGTCGCTGGCGCGCGCGTAACGCGGCCAGGCCGGCAGGCCGGCGCCATTTGGGTCGCCGCGTTTGGCGAAGTTGACGAGATAGCTGCTCATCGCCTTGCCCATGGCGCGGTCGCGCGCGCTGGTCTTGTCGCCGTACTTGATGGCGGCGGTGTCCATGAAGAAGGGGATGTCGGTCGCGTGCTGGGCGCCCTGCTCGTTCAGCGATTCCGCCACATACGAGAAGCGGTAGGCGTACACCGGCACACCCTGCCCGGCCAAGGTGCCTGCCAGGCTGCGCGCGCCGGCGACCATGAAACCGGTCTTGCCGCCGATGTCCGCGCCGGTGGCGCCGATCATCACCGGGACTTTGGCGAAGCGGCCTTCCTTGAACGCCAGGGCCGAGTCGATCGCCAGTTTGCCGTCGGCGAACGGACCGACATAGGTCGGCGGATCGCCGGCCGGGCGGTTGGCGAGGTTCATGCCGTCCACCACCTCCTCGGCCGGCAGCGCGCGCAGTTTGTCGAGTGCTTGCGGGTCGTCCGCCGCGATGCCCTTCTTGCCGGCGAAGTTCACGCCGGCCTGTTCAACGTAAGCGAGGGGTGCGTTGACCGTGCCGCCATCGCCGCCGGACAGCACCGCGGCCTTGGAGAACAGGCCCTGTGCCATCGGCGAGGTCAGCAGCGTGTTGACCGACATGCCGCCGGCCGACTCGCCGTAGATCGTGACGCGGGACGGATCGCCGCCGAAGGCCGCCACGTTACGCTGCACCCATTGCAGGGCCGCGATCTGGTCCATGAAGCCGTAGTTTCCCTGCGGGCCATCCGGCGCCTCTCTGCTCAGCGCCGGATGGGCGAAGAAACCGAAGCGCCCGAGACGGTAATTGAAGCTGACAACCACCACGCCCTGCTTCGCGAGACGCGCGCCGGAATAGGTCGGCGGCGAGCTGCCGCCGTTGACGAAGCCGCCGCCGTAGATCCAGACGATCACCGGCAGCTTGTTCGCCTTCGTCTTGGTGGGCTTCCAGACGTTCGCATACAGGCAGTCTTCGCTCGGGGCGGTGCCCAGCGGCGCGGCGTCGCTGGCGAAGGGCAGCTGCATGCAGTCGTGCGCATACTCGACGGCCTGGCGCACGCCCTGCCATGGCGCAGCCGGTTGCGGCGCACGCCAGCGCAAGGCGCCCACCGGCGGCGCGGCGAAGGGAATGCCCTTCCAGCTTGCCACCCCATCCTCGACCGCGCCCGCCAGCCTGCCTGCATCGGTGGCCACGACCGGGGCCGTGTGCACGGCGGCGAAGGCCGGCGCGGCGCCGGCAAGGATGGCGGCGGCAAGGATGGTGCGGGATACGACAGGCGGCATGGATGGGCTCCAGTAATCGAACCCGGCAGATGCTAATGAGGGCTTGACAGCACGTCAATCGAAATCCGCCGGCGGCCGGCGACTTGTCCTAGAATGACGTGTTTGCCAACCCATTACGACGCCTTGAAAATCTCGATCGGCCATCGCCTCTTCGCTTCCGTCCTGCTCGCGATCCTCGCGGTGGCGGCGGGCGCCGTCTACCTGCTGCGCCAGAACGTGCTGGCGGGCTTCGGCGACTATGCGGTCGGGATCGAACTGGACCGCCTCGACGAGCTGTCCGGATCGCTGGCGCGCCAGTACCGCAAGCAGGGCGGCTGGGCCTTCCTGCCGGCCGAAGACGAGCGCCGGGGCTGGATCGCGTACGAGCTGGAACGCCTGCAGCGCGAGCGCGAGGTCGAAGCCCTGGCCTTGCCTGCCGCGCCGCCCGCACCGGAGGCGCCGGCGATGGACATACCCGAGCCGGCGCCAGCGGCGCCTGCTGCTCCCGCCGCACCTGCGGCACCTGCAGCCCCCGCAGCCCCGGCAGCCGAAGCGGCGCCGGCGGCTCCAATCCAGCGCTTTACCGCGCCTGCCCCGCCCCGGCCACCCGCCCCACCGCTGCCGCCCTTGCCTGCACCACGCATCACAGCCGCGCCGGTGTCCGATCCGGCGCCGGCGACGGCGCCCACGGCCGTACCGGATGCGGTCCCCGCCATCGGCCCCGAACCGGGCGTCGACGCTTCCCTGCCCCAGCGTATCAGCCTGCTCGATGCGAACGGCCGCTGGCTGGCGGGACGCAAGCCCGATGCGGTCCCGCTGGCGCGCCGCGCCATCGAGGTCAATGGCCGCACCGTCGGCTACCTCGGCGTGGCGCGCAGCCACCGTCCCAGCGATGCGATGGCGCTGGCCTTCCTCGACCAGCTGGGCGCGAGCCTGTGGTGGATCGTCGGCTTTGCCGTGGCCTTCTCGGCGCTGGCGGCGACCCTGCTGGCGCGCCACTTCCGCCGTCCGATCCAGGCGCTGGCGGGCGGCGCCAGCACGCTGGCCGAAGGCCGCTTCGACGTGCGCCTGCCGGCGTCGCGCAGCGACGAACTGGGCGAGCTGGCGCGCCACTTCAACACGCTGGCGCAGCGCCTCGACAGTCTTGAGGGCGCGCGCCGCCAGTGGGTGGCCGACACCTCGCACGAACTGCGCACGCCGCTGGCGGTGCTGCGCGCGCAGCTCGAAGCGATCCAGGACGGCGTGCGCCAGGCAAGCCCGGACACGGTCGACGCCATGCTGCGCCAGGTGCTGGCCCTGAACAAGCTGATCGACGAACTGTATGCCCTGGCGCGGGCCGACGTCGGCGCCCTCGACGTCAAGCTTGCACCGCTCGACCTTTGGCAGCTGGCGCTTGGGCAGGCCCGGGCTTTCGAATCGCGCCTGCAAGCGGCAGGATTACGACTCGACGTCGAAACGGCGCCGCCGCGCGCGCAGGTATCGGCCGACCCGGACCGCATGCGCCAGGTGCTCGACAACCTGTTCGAAAACAGCCTGCGCTACACGACGGCCGGCGGGCGCGTGGTCCTCAGCGCCAACCTGCAGGATGGCGTGCTGCAGCTGCACCTCGACGACAGCGCGCCCGGCGTGCCCGACGACGCGCTCGAACGCCTGGCGCAGCGCTTCTACCGCGTCGATGCCTCGCGCAGCCGCGCGCATGGCGGCGCCGGCCTGGGCCTGGCCCTGTGCCGCCGCCTGCTCGAAGCGCAAGGCGCCACGCTCGGCTTCGCGCACTCGCCGCTGGGCGGCCTGCGCGCCACCATCACGATTCCGCTGGCCGACCGCCCATGAGCATGGACATCTACATCGTCGAGGACGAACCCGAACTGGCCGCGCTGGTGGCCGACTATGCGCGCGCCGGCGGCTACCAGGCCACCGTGTTCGGCGACGGCGCGCTGGCCCTGGACGCGATCCGGCGCCAGCCGCCGGCGCTGGTGGTGCTCGACCTGATGCTGCCCGGTCTGGACGGCCTGGCCGTGTGCCGCGAGGTACGCGGCTTTTCGGATGTCCCGATCGTGATGGTGACGGCGCGGGTCGAGGAAATCGACCGCCTGCTCGGGCTGGAGCTAGGGGCCGACGACTACCTGTGCAAGCCCTTCAGCCCGCGCGAGCTGATGGCGCGCATCAGGGCCATCCTGCGCCGCGCCGGGCCATCCATGGCTGCGGCGGCGCCCGCGACGGCGCCCGCCATCGAGGTCGACGAAGCCGCGCGCCGCATCCGCATCCACGGCCGCCCGCTGGAGCTGACGCCGACCGAGTACGGCATCCTGTCCGCCTTTGCGCGCCGGCCGGGCCAGGTATTTTCGCGCGCCCAGCTGCTGGACGCGGCGCGCGAGGGCAATGCCAATCTCGACGTCGCCGATCGCGCCATCGACAGCCACGTCAAGAACCTGCGGCGCAAGCTGGATGCCGTGCTGCCGGGCGTCGAGGCCATCCATTCGATCTACGGTCTCGGCTACCGGTTCGATTTATAGCGCGATTGATAGCGGCCTTCATTTTTTCTCCACATTCGGGAGGCACCATGCACGCATACCAACCCGAGGAGAACACCATGAAACACAGCGCCGCTATCCTGATGTTTGCCCTGCTGTCCAGCGCCGCCGGCGCCAGCCTGGCCGACGTCCACGTCTACGTCAACTGCGACGCCCCCGACGCCAAGTGCCCGCCGCCGCCCAAACCGCCGAAGCCGCCGACACCGCCCGCCATGGTTGCCATGCCTGCCTTGCCGGCCATGCCCGCGCCACCTGCGCCTCCTGCGCCTCCTGCGCCTCCCGCCCCGCCGCCGGCGCCGAAGATCCCGAAGGTGCCGGACAGCGCCCACGCCGACTGCGCCGCGAAGAAGCCGGGCACCCGCATGACGTTCACCCTGCGTCCCGGCGAAACCATGACCGGCGTCTGCCAGAAGCGGGGCGACAGGATGGTGTTCTCGCTGCGCGAATACGAGCTGACCGAGTGACTTTCCAGGCGGGAGACGGTATGCTGGAAGGCATGTCGTCTCCCGCTTCTCTCCCCAAACCGACCCCGTCCGAACTGGAACTGCTGCGCATCCTGTGGCAGCTCGGCCCCGCCACGGCCAAACAGGTGCACGAAGCGATCGCCGCGGAGCGTCCCGACATGACGGCCGCCACCGTGCTGCGCCTGCTCCAGCTCATGCACGGCAAAGGCCTGCTGCTGCGCGACGAAACCCAGCGCGCCCACGTGTACGCGCCGGCGCAGCCGCAGGACGCCCTGCAGACCAGTCTGGTCAGCGAGCTCATTACCAAAGCCTTTTCCGGCTCCGGCAAGGCGCTGGTGCTGGCCGCCCTGCGCGGCCACGTCAGCAAGAAGGAGCGCGAGGAGATCCAGGCCATTCTCAATGACAGGAAAGAGCCGTGAGCGAGCAATCCATACCGCTGGCGCTCGACCCGCGTCCGTCGCCGCCCAAAGAACCCGAGCTCGAGGATTGCTGCGGCACCGGCTGCGTCATGTGCGTGTTCGACGCCTACCAGATCGCGCAGGAGAACTACGAACGCGCGCTGGCCGCCTGGCTGACGCGCCATCAGGAAGCGGCGACATAAGGAAGCGGCCATGGCCCACCTGCTCGACAACATCTTCTGGAATACGCTGAGCGGCACCCACGCTCACCTCTCGACCGGCACCGATACCGCGCGCCGCTACGCACCGGGTTTCTCGCCCATCGTCGGCTTCCCCGATCCGCAGCAGCCGGACTTCGCGGCCCTGCTGCCTTTCGTCGCGCCGGGCGAACGCTTCTACTGCGACGCCTGGTCCGGCCCCGCGCCCGCGGGCTGGCGCATCGAGGCCGAGTCGACGATGGTCCGCATGGTCTGGGACGGCGTCATGCCGCAGCAGGACGAAGCGCCGGACGCGGTCCCGCTCGACGCCCGCCATGCCGAACAGGCCGTGGCGCTGGCCCTGCTGACCAGGCCCGGCCCCTTCGGCCCGCGCACGATCGAACTGGGCGAGTACTTCGGCTACGTCGACGATGCCGGCACATTGATCGCCATGACCGGCGAGCGCATGGCCGCGCCGGGACTGCACGAGATCAGCGGCGTCTGCACCCACCCCGAGCACCAGGGCCGCGGTTACGCGCGGCGCCTGATGCTGAAGCTGATCCGGCGCCAGCTGCTGCGTGGCGAGACGCCCTTCCTGCACGTGATGCGCGCGAACGAGGCTGCGCACGGGCTGTATATGCGGATGGGGTTCCGGGATTATTGCGAGACGGTGGTGCGGGTGGTGACGCCGGAGCCGCACTCCGTTCCCTAGCGAACAATCAAACCGCGCCCGCGTCATTACAATCCTCTCATCAGCAGCAACCGACGAGAGGCCGGCATGTTCGATATGGACCTACCCTGGTGGGAATTCATTGTCCGCGGCGCGATGATCTACATTGCGCTGCTGGTCATGGTGCGCCTGTCCGGACGCCGCACCATCGGCCAGTTCACGCCCTTCGACTTATTGGTCGTGATGCTGCTGTCGGAATCGGTCTCGAACGGGCTGTCCGGCGGCGACGATTCCGTCAGCGGCGGCCTGATCATCGCGGCCACGCTCATCGTCCTCAACGGCGGCATCGGCTTGCTGTCGGCGCGCAGCCGGAAAGTGGAAGCGCTGGTCGAGGGCGACGTCGTGCTGATCGGGCGCGACGGCGTCTTCTTCGACAAGATCATGCAGCGGAACCGCATCGGCCAGATCGACATCGAGCAGGCCCTGCGCGAAGCCGGCTGCGCGCGTCATGAAATGCAGTGCGCCTTTCTGGAAGCCGACGGCGGCATCTCGATTATGAAGCGTTAGAAAGCGACGCCCGCCCCGAGCATGAACACGTCCGAATCGCGTTCGTAGTTGGTGATGACGCGGCTCCAGGTCAGCTGGGCGCGCCACGTGTCGTTGATGCGGTAGCGCATGCCGATCGAGGCGATCGGCGCGACGTGGTTTTCGCGTTCGTCGTTGGCGTCCGTGCGGTCGAGCTGGTCGCGCATCGCGTAGGCGCCGAAGCCCATTTCCAGCACCGTGCGTTCGGTGAAGGGGCGCAGCAGCCAGACCTGGCCGCTGACGCCCTTGCGCTCGGCCGCATCGACCTTCCCTTCGCTCATCAGGATCACGCTCCACTCGACGTTCGGATTGACCGTGCGCCGGTATTCGAGGCCGTAGGAGGTCGCGGTCTCGGACTTGAAGCTGTTCACGATCGAGCGGCCGGCCAGCAGCATCAGCGTGTTGTCGCCCTTCTCCGCGTTCTGCAGGCGGATCGCGCGCGGCTGGTTGCGCAGCTCGTAGCCGGCGCCGAACAGCAGCATCGTCGTGTCGTGCGAAGTGATGCCGTGGGTGTGCGCGAGCCGCGCTTCGAGATAGGCGTTCGAGGCCAGGTGGTACTTGGCGCTCAGGCTCATCAGCTGGCCCCAGCCGTGCTCGTTGCGGTAGTCGCTGAAGGCGCCGCTGCCGGTGGTGGTGTCGAAGTAGTAGTAGGGACCGATGCCGGCCGCGAAGGACCAGCCGCGCGCCGGGATCGCGGTGTGGGCCCAGACCTGCGCACCGAGGCCGTCGCGGTGGTGCTGCTTCGGATGGCCTTCGTTCAGGTAGTCGGCGCTGACCGAGATGGTCTTGTTGATGTGGTGGTTGTAGCCGAGCGCCACCGCGAACGAGGTGTCGTCTTCGTTCTGGTCGACCCGCATCCCGCCCGCCAGCAGGGAGGCATCCTGGGCCTGGGCCAGACATGATACGAGAAGGAGTGGCAGGGCTAGAAATCTGTATCGCATATTTACTGAATCGCTGGTCAATTTGTTCATTATGCCAAGCTTTCCAAATGTAAGTCGCCTAGGGGCACTATCTCAACCGTACCGTGCGAGTCCAGGCCATCAGCCAGTGCTAAGTTTTGACGGCGCCCCAGGACGGGGTGCGTTGCAGAGACTCTGTTCAACAGGAGGTATTCCATGAAACAAGTTCTGTCCGTTCTGACACTGGCAGCGACGATGGGGTTGGCCGCCCCGGCTTTCGCCCAGAACTACCGGGCCGTCGCCAGCGGTCCTGCCGAAAGTCCACCCAATGGTTCGCCGGGCAACAGCCTGGTCACCATCGACCTGAAGTTCGATCCCGGCACCAGCAGCCTGATGGTCGACATGCCCTTCCGCGACCTGGTGGGCAACACAATCGAGGCCCATATCCACTGCTGCACCACCGACGCCTTCACCGGCACCTCGGGCGTCGCGATCCCCTTCGACGACTTCCCGACCGGCGTCAAGAGCGGGATGTACTCGAACTCGTTCGCCCTGTACGACGAGGCTTCGTACGACCCGGACTTCCTGAAGGCGCATGGCGGCGTGAAGGGGGCTGCTTCGGCGTTCGTGGATGGCCTCAACGCCAACGAAGCCTACGTCAACATCCACACCAGCGCCTATCCGGAGGGCGAGATCCGCGGCTTCCTGGTCGCGGCGCCGGTGCCGGAACCGTCCGAGTGGGCCTTGCTGGCGGGTGGCCTGGGCGGCTTGTTGTGGATGGGCCGGCGGCGGCGTCCGGAGGCGAGCTGGCAGAAATAGCGGCGAGCTAGTTTAGACAGCCAGCAAAGCACCGCGTTCGGCGAGCAGCTTGGCCCAGGCCGGGACCGCCTGCTGCCAGAACGCGGACAGGGTCGCGATCGCCGATGCTGGCGCGGCGAATTGCAGCCCGAGGTACCCGGCCGCCTGTTGCAGCGCTGCGACGGCGGCAACTTCCCTGTTTTCATGGCCCGGCGGCAGCACGGCCAGCGCCCCCGTCTGCTTGGACAGCTTTTCGCCCTTGGCATTTCGCACCACCGGCACGTGCAGGTAGCGCGGCGTGGGCACGCCCAGCAGGCGCTGCAGGTAGATCTGGCGCGGCGTCGAGTCGAGCAGGTCGGCGCCGCGCACAACGTCGGTCACGCCCTGATCGGCATCGTCGACCACCACCGCCAGCTGGTAGGCCCAGTAGCCATCGGCGCGCTTGAGCACGAAGTCGCCCGATTCCAGCGCCAGGCGCTGTTCCTGGTACCCGGCAAAGCGGTCGCGAAAGCCGACCAGGTCGGCGCCCGTCTCCGGCACCCGCAAACGCAGGCTGCGCGCCTCGCGTCCCGGCGCCAGGCCGTGGCGGCAGGTGCCCGGATAGATGGCGGCGCCGTCCGGCCCCACGCCCAAACGCGAATCGGCGATCTCCCTGCGATTGCAGCCGCAGCCATAGACGTACTCGGCAATGCGTTCGCGCGCGGCCTGGTAAAGGTCCTTGCGCCGGCTCTGCCAGACGATTTCGCCGTCCGAATGCATGCCCAGCCAGTCCAGCTGTTCGAGGATGGTGTCGGCAGCGCCCGGCACGGCGCGGCCCTCGTCGATGTCTTCGATGCGGATCAGCCAGCGGCCGCCGTTGGCGCGCGCGTCGAGGTAGCTGGCCAGGGCCGCGACCAGCGAGCCCGCATGCAGCGGGCCGGTCGGCGATGGGGCGAAGCGGCCGACGTAGCGGCCGGCCGAAGATGGGGATGAAGTGGAAAGGCTGCTCACGGGCGCCACCTTAGCATATCGCGCCGGCCATGGTTCATCGGGCCATGTTGCCAAAATGGCGCATTGAATGCCGTGCTCGGCAGTTTGTCTAGGACAAACTATCTATATTTCCGCAAAGTAATATACAATCGCGCTTTGTCCTAGACAAATCTGTGGTTCAATCTTACAAAACGAACAAAGGAGCACCATGCAAGCAGCAGCACTCAACGTGATCGCCTTCGGCAAGGACGACATCGACAACTCGCTCACCAAGCTGTCCGGCAAGCAGATCGACGAACTGGCCTTCGGCGCGATCCAGCTCGACGCCCAGGGCAAGGTCCTGCGCTACAACGAAGCGGAAGCGCAGATCACCGGCCGCGTCGCCAGCGCCGTGATCGGCACCAACTTCTTCCGCGAAGTCGCGCCCTGTACCAACACCGCGCGCTTCAAAGGCGTGTTCGACGCAGGCGTGCGCGCGAACAACCTGAACACGATGTTCGAGTACGTGTTCGACTACAAGATGACGCCGACCAAGGTGAAGATCCACATGAAGAAAGCCATCAGCGACGGCACCTTCTGGATCTTCGTCAAGCGCCTGTAAGCCCATGCAGACGACCGGCACGCTCCTCTCTCCCTGGTGGACCGACCGCAACGCGCTGCTGCGCGTGGCCGCCGACCTGGTGGCGACCGAGCTGGCGGCGCTGCGCCACGATCCGCTGCTCCTGCCCGAAGGCTGGAGCGCTTCGCTGTCGCTGCAGCACGACCTCGGCGTCGACTCGCTGGAGCTGCTGCAGATCGCGGGCAGCCTGGCCGAGATGCTGCAGATGCAGCGCAGCGGCGTCGAAGACTATCTGCTGGCGCGCCGCACCCTGGCCGGCTGGCTCGACATCGCCACGGCAGGCCTGCAGCACTGGGACGGCGAACTGACCTTCCGCACCTCGGGCAGTACTGGCGAGCCCAAACGCTGCGCGCACGCCCTCGCTACGCTGGAGCAGGAAGCAGCCAGCCTGGCCACGCTGTTCCAGGGGCGCCGGCGCCTGCTGCTGGCCGTGCCCAGCCACCACATCTACGGTTTCCTGTTCGGCGTGCTGCTGCCGCGCCACCTCGGCATCGCCGCCGATCAGGTCATCAGCGTGCGCGCACGCCTGCCATCCCAGCTGGCCCGCCACGTGCTGCCCGGCGACCTGGTGGTCGGCCATCCGCAGTTCTGGCAGGCGGCGTTTGCCGACGCCACCTTCCCCGCCGACGTCATGGGCGCCAGCTCGACCGCGCCCTGCCCCGATGCCGTCGCCGAGCGTGCGCAGGCAGCCGGCCTGCGCCTCGTGCAGGTGTATGGCGCGTCCGAAACCGGCGGACTCGGATGGCGCGCCTCGCACCGCGATCCCTACCGCCTGCTGCCCCACATCGAGCGCGCATCGGAAAACGACGACAGCCTGCTGCGCCGCGGCCCGGACGGCGAGGCCCAGACCTTGCGCGCACAGGACGGCCTGGCCTGGTGCGGGCTCGACACCTTCACGCTGGGCGCGCGCCGCGACAGCGCGGTGCAGGTGGGCGGCATCAACGTGTTTCCGGCGCGCGTGCGCCAGGTGCTGCTGACGCACCCACAGGTGGAAGACGCCGCCGTGCGCCTGATGCGTCCCGACGAAGGCCTGCGCCTGAAAGCCTTCATCGTGCCGCGCGCCGGCGTGGCAGCGGACAGCGGCCTGACGCAGGCGCTGCGCATCTGGATCGACGAACACCTGGCGGCGCCCGAACGGCCGAAGGCGATCACGCTGGGCAGCAGCATCCCGCGCGGCGCGCTGGGCAAGCCGGCCGACTGGAGCATCGCCGGATGATCATGCACATCGACCTGCCCGCCGGCGAGCTGCCCGCCGTGGTGTTCGGCGCCGGCCCCATCACCCTGGACGAGGTGGTGGCCCTGGCCACGCGCCGCGCCCGGCCGGTGCTGTCGGGCGACCCGGCCTTTGCCGAACGCATCGAGGCTGGCGCTGCGCTGCTGTCGCGCCTGTCCAGCCAGGACGACGGCGCTGCGGCAGGTCCACTGTTCACCTGGCAGGACGGCGGCCTGGGGGTCAGCTTCACGCCCGAGCAGACGCGCGCGATCCTGGCGGCGCGCCTGGCCTCGCTGTGCCGCGGCCAGTCCGGCGCCGGCATGGAGCAGCTGCGGCTGCTGTGCGATCTGCTGGAGCACGACGTGCTGCCGGATGTCCCCCATGAAGGCGCCGACACGGCCGCCATGACCGGACTGGCCTGCCTGGCGGCCGCGCGTGCCGACAGCCTGTGCCGCCTGGCGGCTCGCATCGCGGCGCTCGCCGCCGTCGCCCTGGACGAGAGCCCCCGGCACTTCGACGAAGCCCTGTTCGCGGCCAAGCCCTATCCCGGCATGGCGCAGGCGGCCGGCTGGATCCGGGCCGACCTCGGCGCACGCGCAGGTGCGGCGCAGGACGCGGAGGCACGCGACGCGATCCGCTGCGCGCCGCACGTGATCGGGGTGCTGATGGACGCCCTGCCCTGGATGGTCAGTCACATCGAACTGGAATTGAACAGCGCCGGCGGCGCGCTGCTGGTCGACCTCGAGGGCGGGCGCCTGCTGCGCGGCGGACACTACCATGGCGGCCACATCACCTACGCGATGGACGGGATGAAGAATGCGGTGGGCAGGCTCGCCAACCTGTTCGAACACCAGATCGCCCTGCTGGCCGACGCCGGCCAGTACGGCCTGCTGTCCAGCCTTCGCACCACGGCCGGCGCGCGGATGGCCGTCAACCATGGCCTGAAGGCGCTGCAGCACAATGTGTCGGCATGGGCCACGGAGGCCCACAGGCTGACGCCGGACACGGCCTTCCACCGGACCGACATCGGCGCCAGCGCGGCGCGCGATTGCCTGCGCGTGATCGAACTCACCGAACAGATCGCCGCCGCCCTGCTGGTGGCGGTGCGCCAGGCCTGCGCCCTGCGCTACCCCGACGGCCTGTCCCCGCAGCTGGGTCCGGGCTTGCTCAGCTGCATGGAACGCATCGCCGAACTGGTGCCTTTCACCGGCGAGGAAAGGCGCCTCGACCACGATCTGCGGCGCCTGCTGGCCGTGATCCGCTACGATGGCGCCGCGCTGCTGTGCCGCGGTGCGGCAGAGGCAGCAGCAAGGCGCTAGAATACACGTTCACATGATGACCACGACCACATCGACCACTTTCAGCATCGCCGCCGTCGAGCGCGAAACCCGCCTGTCCAAGGACGTGCTGCGGGTCTGGGAAAGGCGCTATGGCTTTCCACAGCCGGTGCGCGATGCGAATGGCGAGCGCTGCTACCCTGCCGAGCAGGTGGAGCGCCTGCGCCTGATGAAGCGCCTGATGGACCAGGGCCACCGCCCCGGTGCGCTGGCCGCGATGGCGCACGAGCAGCTCAGCGCGCTGGCCGTGCCGCAGCGCGCCGCCACGCCGGAACACGCGGCGCAAGCGGCCGCCATCGGCCGGCTGCTGGACGACATCCGTGCGCGCGATCCGGCCGCGTTCCGGCACGCGCTGCGTCAGGCGCTGGCGCGCCAGGGGCTGGAGAGCTTCGTCGAGCAGACCATGGCGCCGCTCACGACGGCGGTGGGCGACTGCTGGGAAGACGGCAGTTTCGACGTTTTCGACGAACACTTCTTTACCGAATCCGCGCAGCAGCAGCTGCGCCAGGCGATCGCCGACCTGCCGGCCGCACGCCAGGGACCGCGCGTCCTGCTGACCACCGTGCCCGGGGAGCCGCATGGCCTCGGCCTGCTGATGGCGGAAGCCCTGTTCTCGCTGGAAGGCGCGACCTGCATCTCGCTGGGGACCGAAACGCCGCTGCTCGACATCGCGCGCGCGGCCGACGCCTACGGCACGACCGTCGTCGCGCTGTCGTTCTCGGCGGCCTATCCGCGGCGCCAGGTCGCGCCGGTGCTGACGCAGCTGCGCCAGGCCTTGCCTGTAGACGTGGAATTGTGGGCCGGCGGCGCCGGCGTGGCACGCCTCGACGGCATCGCCGGCGTGCGCCTGCTGGCGTCGCTGGACAGCGGCCGCCAGGCACTCGCGCTCATCAAATCATAAAAGCGCCTACGCGGCTTCAGCCTGCCAGGTCTTCATCTGGGACATAAAGTCGTCCAGCGGGACTGGACGCGAGAACAGGAAGCCCTGCATGGCCGGCTTGCGGTTGGCGACCAGGAAGTCCGCCTGCTGGGCGGTCTCGACGCCTTCCGCCACCACGCGCAGGCCCAGGTGGTCGGCCATCGCCAGGATCGACTGCACGATCGCGGTGCCGTTCACGTCGCCTGGGGTATCGCGGATGAAGCTCTTGTCGATCTTCAGCTCGTACAGCGGCATCTTCTTCAGGTAGGCCAGGTTCGAATAGCCGGTGCCGAAATCGTCGATCGAGAAACGGATGCCCATCTGCGCCAGCTCGTGCATGCGGGCGATGGTTTCGTTCAGGTCGTTCACCAGCAGGCCTTCGGTGACTTCGAAGATCAGCTGGCTAGCCGGCGCGCCGGTTTCGACCAGGATCGCGCACACCTGCTCCACAAAGTCCGGCTGGCGGAACTGCAGCGGACTGACGTTCACCGACAGCGGCACCGCCATGCCGGCGCGCTGCAGGCGCAGCCAGTATTCGCAGGCGTGGCGCAGCACCCATTGGCCGAGCGGATAAATCAGGCCGCTCGATTCCGCAGCCGGGATAAACACGTCCGGCGGCACGAAGCTGCCGTCCGCGCGGCGCCAGCGCATCAGCAGCTCGGCGCCCACCGGGATGCGGCGGTGGTCGATCTGCAGCTGCAGGTACATCGACAGCTCGCCATTCTCCATCGCGTTGGCGAGATCGCGCTCCAGCGTCAGCTTGCGCTCGGCCTCGGCGAGCATGCTTTCTTCGAACAGGGTCACGCCATTGCGGCCCGCCACCTTGGCGTGGTACATCGCGGTATCGGCTTCGCGCAGCAGGTCGTGGCCGGCCTGGCCGGCACGCAGCGGCAGCGCGATGCCGATGCTGGCGGAGGCGTGGTAGATCTGGCCGCCGATCTCGACCTGCTCGGCCAGGGCGCTGCGGATCTTCTCGGCCACCATCTGCGCCGCCGCGGTCGCGCGCAACGCGTCCCCGCCCAGGTTCTCGAGCACCACCACGAATTCGTCGCCGCCCAGCCGCGCCACGGTGTCGCCCGTGCGCAGCACCGCCGCCACGCGCTGCGCGGCGTGCTTCAGCATGGTGTCGCCGATCGCGTGGCCGCGCGCGTCGTTGATGGTCTTGAAGTTGTCGAGGTCGATGAACAGCACCGCGCCCAGGCCGATGCCGCTTTGCGCCCGCGCGATCATGGCGTCGAGGCGCTCGATCAGCAGGCGGCGGTTGGGCAGGCCGGTCAGCACGTCGTAGAAGGCCAGGCGGTGGATCGCATCGGCGGCATTGCGGCGCTCGGTGATGTCGCGTCCTACCACCACCCAGTGCGTGTTGCGGCCGCCTTCGTCGGCGAAGGGCACCAGCTCCATCTCGACCCAGTATTTTTCGCCGCGCCGCGTGTAGTTCACCAGTTCGGCCTTGGCGGCCTCGCCGCGCGCCATGGCGGCGACGATGCGGGCGACTTCGGCCTGATCGGTTTCGGGGCCGTGCAGCACGCGCATGCTGCGCCCGATCACCTCTTCGCGCGCATAGCCGGTACGGCGCACGAAAGCATCGTTGGCGAAGATGATCGGCTGCTCGGCGGCGGCGCCATCGACGACCCTGGCGATCAGCACCATGTCGTTGAGGCGCGCCACCGCGGCCGAGGTCAGGCGCAGTTCCGCGTTCAGTTCGTGCAGCCGGGCGTGGCCTTCCTCGAGCGAGTCGGCGGTCCTGCCCAGCTCGGCCATCGAATTGTCGAGGCGCTGCAGCAGGCTGCCGCAGGTCAGCGTGATCAGCGCGCCCACGAACAGGTAATTCAGGGTGACGATCAGGCAGGGCAGGAATTGGTGCTCTTCCATGCCGGTGACGTACAGCCGGGCATAGCCGGTGAGGCCGAGCAGGAGGATGGATGCACCGCTGACACCGAGCGCGCCCAGCGCCCAGCGCATGTTCAGCAGGACCACCCCCAGCACCGGCGGCGCCATCAGGAAAATCTGGCTGACCGGACCGACTGTCAGCATCAGGCCGATGCCGATCAGGTAGAGGATGGCCAGGAAGTTGAGCACCCGGAAGGTATAGCTCAGTTGCGGCAAGCGCCACAGGGCAATGACCCAGGCCAGCGCAACGCTGTCCATCAGGGCGACCGGCCACAGGCCTTCGCTGATCGACAAGCCGATGCTGGGCACGGCGGCAAGCGTGCCGAGCATGACCACGTACGACAACAGGGACGAGAAAACCCTGGAGCGCCAGTGTGCGATGTCGTAATAGGTGCCCAAGGTTCTACCGAAAAATGTTTAATTGTTGCAAGGCAACATTCTAAACGGGTGGGCCGACGTTGTCAGTACGTGAATGATATGCTGTTGCGAATTGGTAACAGCCATTGTTATTCAATTAATGAATGACCTCGACCGGTGCGGTTTCCGCTTTCTGGATCAGCCCGGTCACCTGCTTCGCGACCTCGTTCGGCACCGCCATCGACAGCTGGTAGTGCAGAATCTCGAAGCCCTTGTCCGTCCTGCGGATCACGCCGCTGGCCATGCAGTGGCCCATGTTGGGCGTGTCGAGCAGTTCGTCGAACCAGATCAGCTTGCCATCGCCGGAAGTATAGACATTGCGGCGCGTGGCCTTGAACGACCAGGCCGATTTCTTCCCTTCGAAGTACTTGCGGGCCCAGGCCTTGAAGGCGTCGCGCTGCCACAGTTCGCTGCGGTCGGTGCCGATGTAGACGCCGTCGGGCGCCATCTTGTCGAAATAGGCCATGCGCGCGTGGGCGGCATCGTCGTGCCAGCTGTCGACGAAGGCGTTGACCTGCTTGGTGAGCGCAGGATCGGCATCGGCGGCCTGGGCCAGAGTTGCAAAGCACAGCGCGCATGTGAGGATCAGGGATTTCAGCATCAGAAGCGCCCTCCGTCGACATCGCGCAGGAATTTGATCAGGCCGTTGAAGTAAGTCGGCTGGTCGTCGTACATCGACATGTGGCTGCCCTTCTCGCACATCAGCAGGCGGCCGTGCTTCACCTTCTGCGCCACCATCGTCATGTGGGCCGGGTCCATGGTGTCGTGGCGGCCGGCGATGACGAGGGTCGGCACGGCGATCTTCGGCAGGTCGGCGACGCGGTCCCAGTGTTCGAGCTTGGCGTTATGCGCGCCCAGTTCGCTCGGCCCCTGCATCGGCACGTAGATCTTCGGGTTGATGTGGCTGAAAGAACGCTGCACCGGCTCGGGCCACTGGTCGGCCGGCATGCGCAGCACGTGGTGCACGTAATGGTTCGGAATCAAGAGCTCCATGTAACGCGGATCTTCGTACTTTCCGTCCGCTTCCAGACGCTTGATCTCGGCCAGCGCCTTCTGGTCCATCGCCGGCATCAGGACCGTGTCCGCATACTTGTTGTAGGCAGGGATGCTCATCATCATGTTCGAGATGACCAGGCCCTTCAGGTTCTTGCCGTACTTGAGCGCGTACTCGGCGGCCAGGATGCCACCCCAGGAATGGCCGAGCAGATAAAAATTCTTGTTGTCCAGGCCCAGCGCCTTGCGCACCTGCTCGACCTCTTCCACATAGCGCGGCAGGTCGACCAGCGATGGGTCGTCCGGCTGGTCGCTGTAGGTCGATCCGAGCTGGTCGTAATAGTAGTACTCGATGCTGGCGCCAGGAAAATAGCTGTCGAAGGCTTCGAAGTATTCGTGGGTGGCGCCGGGGCCGCCGTGCAGCAGCAGGACCTTGATGGTCGGGTTGTTGCCGACGCGCTTGGTCCAGACCTTGAAGGTCCCTTTCGGCGTCACGATCGGGATCATGCGCACGCCGCCGGACAGCACGTCGCTGCGGCCGCTGTTGTCGAAGTAGCTGGGGGTTGCAGCCATGGCCGGCAGGGTAAGCAGCAGCGCGGCCATCAGGGCAAAAAGGCGTTTCATCGGAACCTCGTGAGTGCAATGAATAATGCATTGTACGTTGGAAATGTAACCAATTGTGCAAGATCTACACGCGTTCAATAACTGGTGTAGAGTTGACTTCCCGGCAACTTAACGACGTGCGATGAAATCCTGGACCTGGATGACGGTGATGGGGCTGTGCCTGGCCGGATGGCAGGCGATGGCGCAGGAGCTGGAGGAGCGCAAGGAGGCGCCGCCCGGGCTGAGCCTGCACCTGACCGACGAGGTGATCAGCAAGGCGGTGCGCGAAACGCTGGCGGAAGAAGGCCGGACCGGCGTCAAGCGGGAATCCGGCAAGGTCCTCAGCGCCGATGCGGCGTACCAGAAATTCGAACGGGGGTTTTCGGAGGCGCAGAAGCCGGGTTGCTTCGGCCCGAACGCGACCAAGTTCCAACCCGCCGGCACGGTCGTGAACACGCCGCTGGGCAAATTCAACGTCGGCCTCGGCGGCATCTTCGTGCTGCCGTTCTGGGCCGCGGCCATCGTGCGCGGCAAGTGTAATTGAGGACGGATCGGGAATCGTGGATAATGGCGCCATGAACGATACTACCCAACTCCCTCCCCTGCCCGACCACCTGTCCATCGACCCGCGCAGCCCGCACCACAACGCGGAAGTCTTCAAGCACCCGGTCGGCATCCGTTTCAACGGCAAGGAACGCACTGACGTCGAGGAATACTGCGTCAGCGAAGGCTGGATCAAGGTCGCCGCCGGCAAGGTCGTGGACCGCAAGGGCCGTCCGATGCTCATCAAGCTGAAGGGCACGGTCGAGCCTTATTACGCTGTCTGATTCCTTACTGATTTCCTGATAAAGCAACGGCTGCCGGAGCGATCCGGCAGCCGTTTTCGTTTGGTGTGCCGCCCTGGACTGCGGACCTTACATCATCGGGTGCTGGGCGAAATGCGCGACGCCGACCAGCCCTACGTCTACATGCCCTTCATGCGCCGGGACTGCTGGTGCGTACGCAGCGGCTTGCGCGGACGCGTGGGCGAGAGTCAGGGGCGCCGCCGACGTCGCCGTGGCAGGCTTCGTGGGCTCGGCAGGTACCGTTACCCAATAATCGTCCCACGGATCGGGCTCGCCCGGGTCATCCCCGCCTGCATCCTTGAGATTGTGGTGCAGGATATAGGCGCCCGCCTTTTCGCCAGCCCAGAAGCAGCGGTCGCCTACCGTGATGTGCTGGACCTGGATCGTTCCGATCGATTCGACTGAAACCACGGTTTCCCAGCGAACCGCGATGCTGCCGTCGCGGTCGAGGCGGACAGGCACTTCCTTGCCGAGCAGTTCCGGGGCCAGGACCAGGCCGTCGCGGGTGGGAATCGGCGCGGTGTCGGAGCATTTCAGGGTAACGCCGCTCTCGGTCGTGATACGAAACCCGGGGACCGACTTCGTCTTCGAATAGCTGACTTCTCCTCTGCCCGGCTCGAGGGTGCGCTCGTCTGCCAGTTCCATGATGTCGCCGACGCGGATGTCGCCGGCAATCCCGCCGCCGGGCAGCAGGGAGTCCACGCTGACGCAACCGCCGCCTCCACCGCCTCCGCCGCCATAATCGCCACCGTAGTCGCCACCATCGTCGCCATAGCCGCCGTCATCGCCGTAACTGCCGTCATCGCCACCGTAAGCCCCGCTGCCATCGTCGACGCCTTCGTCATCGTCGTTATAGCTGCCGGAACCGGTTTGCTCGGCTTGTTGAAGCTGGTTGAGATCGGTATTTTTTTCGGTCTGGTCCGTGCTCGGCGCCGTATAGGGCGTCGGCAGGACCGTTCCGGATGCCGGGGCCCAGTGCGGACCGAACAAGCCATTATCCGCGGGCGGCGTGATGCCCGCCGCCGTCAGTGCCGTCGATACGACCGAGTTGGAGTTCTGCGTCAACGGTGAATAGAGGCGAAGTCGCCGCTCTGTATGCTTCCTTCAGCACTCGTCACACGGTCCCATTGGGCATGCAGGTCGGCAGCGCTCGCCACCGTTTCAGTCGGATTCGACGGGCTCAGCAATTGGTCGAGATTCAGCGCCGTCTTTACGCTGGCGTCGTTCACACTGCCGGTAACCGCGTACAGCGTGCCATAAGGCGAGGTGGAACCGGTTTCCACCGCAGTAGACGCCTGCGCCACATTCGACAAGCTGCTGCCGGTAGGATTGCCGTTGGGACCGGCCGAGGCGACGAATATCTGTCCTTGCGAATTAGTGTAGACCAGTGTTTCGTGATACCGCGTCACCCCGGCAAGCGTGCCCAGGGGTTCATAAACAACCTTGATTGTTTCCGGCATACCGACTCTCCATTAGATTTATATATTACTGACACTTATGTCAGCTTCCACCCTGCCAACCACCGTGTAATCACCTATTTTTGAAGGAACAAGAGAAACGACAAACTTGACTGACTGCGGAAATTTCTCATCCAGGACCAGAATTCCGACGACGTTGTCCCTGAAATCGAGAATGGAATGCGCCGGCACATCTGAATGACGGCTGACTTTCAAACCGGCAGCCTGCAATAGCTTTTCGGCAGTATCGAAGGTGAGCGGCTCCGAGAAGAACTGCTGGATTTCCGGGAAAATGTCATTGCGGCTTTTCAGCATGCCATTGGCTTTGCGCTCCCGGTATATCTTCTGGACCGCCGATTTAAGCGCTTTGCCACGCTGGTCGATCTGTTGGGGAGTGAGGGAATTTTCCGACATATGCGTCTCCATTTTTGCCTGCGCAAATGCATTTAAATAAATACCGCCAAAACTGCCAATTAATGCAATCGCTAAGATTTTCCACACGGCGCACTCCTCTCAAATTCACAATTCAATATTAATTAGAAAAACCAGCAGGATTCTCGCAGATCTCCACAAGCAACAATTTAAATAATAAGCAATGCTTCGTTACATTAAAATATCTTATGCATTTGGAATATATCCCCCAAATGAAAACACCTTGCAAGGCCGTCACCATACAGAGTGCTGAAAATTCTCGGCGGTGGCGCAGGCCTGGCGGAAGCTCACCGTCTTGCCGGCGCGTATGGTCTTCGCCGATGTTCTTGATCCATCAGCGCACGGCGGCGCGAGTCCATGGCCAAGGGTGGTATGCTCACGCCATGACTACCGATTCCGATATTGAACTGTCCGGCCCATTCCAGGCCAAGGACGGTAACGGCCGTAGCCTCGACGTCAAGGCGATCCGCATTTTCGACGAGGGCTACGGGATCATTGACGTGTACGTGGAATTCAAGAACCAGCTCGATTCCGGCGCCCACAAGGACAGCGTGCTGCTGCGCGCGATCGTCGACCGCCTGCGCGCGGTCGGCTACAAGGGGCCGGACTTTGGCCTCAGCGATCCGGGGCTGCAGGAAAGCCGCCTGATCGTGCTGGAGGCGCCGGAGGAGTTTGCGGCTTTTGCCAAGAGCAAGGGTTGGAAGAATCTGGCCGAAGACTTCGACGAATGAGTTCTACGTACCAATAAAAAAAGCGAGCCCGCGGGCTCGCTTTTTTGTTGACGTCAACATCGACGACGCCGGACAAGCCGGCGAAACAAATTAACGCTTGTCGAGCGTCGGCACGTCGCGGCGCGGCGAACCGACGAACAGCTGGCGCGGACGGCCGATCTTCTGTTCCGGGTCGGCGATCATTTCGTTCCACTGCGCGATCCAGCCGATGGTACGGGCCATCGCGAAGATGCCGGTGAACAGCGAGACCGGGATGCCCAGGGCCGACTGCACGATGCCCGAGTAGAAGTCGACGTTCGGGTACAGCTTGCGCGACACGAAGTATTCGTCGTTCAGGGCGATCTTTTCCAGTTCCATGGCCAGCTTGAACAGCGGGTCGTCCTGCAGGCCCAGTTCGTTCAGCACCTCGTGGCAGGTTTCGCGCATCAGCTTGGCGCGCGGGTCGAAGTTCTTGTACACGCGGTGACCGAAGCCCATCAGCTTCACGCCCGAGTTCTTGTCCTTGACCTTCTCGATGAAGGCCGGGATGTTCTCGACCGAGCCGATTTCCTTCAGCATGTTCAGTGCGGCTTCGTTGGCGCCGCCGTGTGCCGGGCCCCACAGGCAGGCGATACCGGCAGCGATACAGGCGAACGGATTCGCGCCCGACGAACCGGCCAGGCGGACGGTCGAGGTCGATGCGTTCTGCTCGTGGTCGGCGTGCAGGATCAGGATGCGGTCCAGGGCGCGCACCAGCACGTCGTTGACCTTGTACTCTTCGCACGGGTTGGCGAACATCATGTGCATGAAGTTCGCGCTGTACGACAGGTCGTTGCGCGGGTACATGAACGGCTGGCCGATCGAGTACTTGTATGCCATCGCGACCAGGGTCGGCAGCTTGGCGATCAGGCGGATGGCCGAGATCTCGCGCTGCTTCGGATCGTTGATGTCCAGCGAGTCGTGGTAGAACGAAGCCAGCGCACCGACGGTGCCGACCAGGACCGACATCGGGTGCGCGTCGCGGCGGAAGCCGCGGAAGAAGAAGTTCATCTGCTCGTGAATCATCGTGTGACGGGTCACGGTGTTCTCGAACTCGGCCTTCTGGGCGGCGTTCGGCAGTTCGCCGTTCAGCAGCAGGTAGCAGGATTCCAGGAAGTCGCAGTTGACGGCCAGCTGCTCGATCGGGTAGCCGCGATACAGCAGCTCGCCCTTGTCGCCATCGATGTAGGTGATGGCCGACTGGCAGGCGGCGGTCGACATGAAGCCAGGGTCGTAGGTGAACTTGCCGGTCTGGCCGTACAGCTTGCGGATGTCGATGACGTCCGGGCCGATGGTGCCTTTGTAGATCGGCATGTCGACCGACGGGCTGCCGTCCGAGAACGACAGGGTGGCTTTGGTATCAGAGATGTTCATGGCTTCCTTCCTAGGTTTAGTTTGGTTACGCTTGCCGCAGCCGCGCCAGCAAGGCGCGTACATGCGGCAGGTCGACCTCGCCGGCGGGCTCGGCGCGCCCCAGCAGCAGGTCCATCAGCGGGTTGTCCGCCAGGTCCAGCAAACGGGTCAGCGCATCGACTTCCTCGTCCGTCAGTTCCTCTTCGTGCGCATCCAGGAAGCGCGTGAGGATCAGGTCGTTTTCGAGCAGGCCCCGGCGTGCGCGCCAGCGCAGGCGGGCGCGGTTGGTGGGGTCGGATTGATGCGTTTTCACACTAGAGTCCGTTGTTCGGTCAACACTATACTCCGCCTGTCGTTTCGCGACAGTACGGTAGTTTTACTGTATTTATGGCAACACGTTACACGCAATTCGCCGGAAATATAAACTTTCCGGCGAATTCGCGGCGTTAGATTGCGCGGCGGACCAGCAATTCCTTGATCTTGCCGATCGCCTTGTTCGGATTCAGGCCCTTCGGGCACACGTCCGTGCAGTTCATGATCGAGTGGCAGCGGAACAGGCGGTACGGGTCTTCCAGATTGTCCAGGCGCTCGTTGGTCGCTTCGTCGCGCGAGTCGGCGATGAAGCGGTAGGCCTGCAGCAGGCCGGCCGGGCCGACGAACTTGTCCGGGTTCCACCAGAACGACGGGCAGGAGGTCGAGCAGCAGGCGCACAGGATGCACTCGTACACGCCGTCCAGCTCTTCGCGCTCTTCCGGCGACTGCAGACGCTCCTTCTCCGGCGGGATCGAGTCGTTGATCAGGAACGGCTTGATCGAGTGGTACTGCTTGAAGAAGTTGGTCATGTCGACGATCAGGTCGCGCACCACCGGCAGACCCGGCAGCGGACGCAGCACGATCGGCTGGGTCAGCTCGTTCAGGTTGGTCGTGCAGGCCAGACCGTTCTTGCCGTTGATGTTCATCGCGTCCGAACCGCACACGCCTTCGCGGCAGGAGCGGCGCAGGGCCAGCGAGTCGTCGACGTCGGACTTGATGCGCTGCAGGGCGTCGAGCAGCATCTTGTCGGTGTCTTTCAGTTCGACGGTGACGTCTTGCATGTAGGGCTTCGAATCCTTGTCCGGATCGTAGCGGTAGATCTTGAGTTGGACAGTACGTGCCATGTTTTACCTAAATTCTTAGAAAGTACGTGGTTTCGGTTTGAAGGTGTCGACCGTCAGCGGCTTGGTGATGACCGGCTTGTAGTCGAGGCGGTTGCCTTCCGAGTAGAACAGCGTGTGCTTCATCCAGTTGTCGTCGTCGCGGTTCGGGAAATCGCTGTGGGCGTGGGCGCCGCGCGATTCCTTGCGTGCCGCGGCCGAGACGATGGTCGCCTTCGCCACTTCGATCAGGTTGTCCAGCTCGATCGCTTCGATACGGGCGGTGTTGAACACCTTCGACTTGTCCTTGAACGAGACGTGCTTGCGGCGCTCGTCCAGCTTCATGATTTCCTTGACGCCTTCGTCCATCAGCGCCTGGGTACGGAACACGCCGCAGAACTTCTGCATCGTGGCGCGGATGTCGTTGGCGACGTTCTGCACCTTCTCGCCGCCGGTCGAGGTTTCGAGGGCGTTGAGGCGGCCGAGCGCGTAGTCGGCGAAGTCCTTCGGCAGCGCGCGGTTGCCCTGCGCCTTCAGGTTCTGGCCGACGATGTGGTTGCCGGCCGCGCGGCCGAACACCACCAGGTCGAGCAGCGAGTTGGTGCCCAGGCGGTTCGCGCCGTGCACCGACACGCAGGAGCACTCGCCGATTGCGTACAGGCCGTTGACGATCTTCTGGCCGCCGGTGCCGTCCGGTGCGATGACCTGGCCGTGGATGTTGGTCGGGATGCCGCCCATCTGGTAGTGGATGGTCGGGACGACCGGGATCGGTTCCTTGGTCGCGTCGACGTTGGCGAACTTGTGGCCGATTTCCAGAATCGACGGCAGGCGCTTGCGGATGGTGTCCGCACCGATGTGGCGCAGGTCCAGCAGCACGTGGTCCTTGTTCGGGCCGACGCCGCGGCCTTCCTTGATCTCCTGGTCCATCGAGCGCGAGACGAAGTCGCGCGGCGCCAGATCCTTCAGGGTCGGCGCGTAGCGCTCCATGAAGCGTTCGCCGTTCGAGTTGATCAGGATACCGCCCTCACCGCGTACACCTTCGGTGATCAGGACGCCCGCGCCGGCCACGCCGGTCGGGTGGAACTGCCAGAATTCCATGTCTTCCAGCGGCAGGCCGGCGCGTGCCGCCATGCCCAGGCCGTCGCCGGTGTTGATGAAGGCGTTGGTCGACGCGGCGAAGATACGGCCGGCGCCGCCGGTGGCGAA
>Ga0209023_10001267_pt1 | contig 34447 bp, 35 predicted proteins | sample LakOneMetagenome_FD_187468 | JGI IMG/M metagenome (GOLD analysis project Ga0209023, IMG submission 187468) | Freshwater and sediment microbial communities from Lake Erie, Canada (SPAdes) (version 2) | ecosystem: Environmental > Aquatic > Freshwater > Lentic | place: Lake Erie, Canada...
GATGACCTTACCGCCGATCATCACTGCCCCGACCACGGCCATTTGCAGCGCTCCGCACCGTGACTTGCTAAACGCCTCGTCGCCGCCTGCACTGCTCCTGCACTCTCAGCATACGGCCTCACTCAAACTGAGGTGGTCGAGCCCGACCTCATCAGTTCCAATTCTCCTTCCATCCAGTCGGCTTTCTTTCCGGTTGGATCCCCCGAAATGCCCCAGAACAAGTCATATCACTACGCCCACGGGCGAAACCCCTTCTTTGCCTTGAGATGGTTTTGCATTAAAATACGCTCGCGTAGAGTGAAGAAAATGCCGCAATTTGAGATAGATAGCTTGAGGAAACTGACCGCATCCGCCCGAAGCGAATTCGGCGAGGCTGTGTTTTGGAGTCTACCGGTTTTGGTCGACCCCGTCGACGAAGCTCGCAATGTCGGCCGCGCCCTGTCGAAACACGGCGGCTTGAAAGGTCTGCGTCTCGCCGGACAGATCGAGCACGCTCTCATCACAGCCGGACTTGCGTCATGGCGCTAACGAAATTTCAGGAGCAGGTTCTTGCGGTCCTTTCCAAGACACGCAATCCCAACAGCCACTTTGCTGGTGGCGCAACGCTAAATCGCAACGGCCCGCGCCTTTCAAACGATTTCGATATTTTCAATGACGATCCGGCGATTCTTGCCGCATCGGTTACCACCGACCTCAGCACTCTCGCTGCACACGGCTTCCCCGCCAACAAAGCATTCGACAGAGATGCCAGATCGCATCATTTCAAATGCACCGTTTCGCGAGACGGACAATCCACCGAAATCGACTGGTCATGCGACAGCGTTCATCGGTTCTTCCCGGCCATTCGCGATTCGCGATTTGGTTGGCGCTTAACGGAAATCGATCTCGCTACGAATAAGATACTCGCGCTTGCCGGTCGCCGGGAACCCCGCGACTACGTCGATATCGTAGAGCTCCACAGCCGTGGCGTAACGATCGCTACGCTTGCTATCGCGGCCCCTGCAAAAGATCCCGGTTTCACACCAGAGCTTATCCTTGATGAGATCACACGAAACTCTCGGTTTACCGAGAACGATCTAAAGGCAGTAAATTCGCTACAGCCAATCGATCCAGTCGCTACAAAAAAACTCTTCCTTGAGGGCATAGCTGAAGCCCGCGACATACTCTCACAGATAAGCTTCGATCAGGTTGGCATGGTGTGTGTTCATCCAGATGGCCGTCCAATTACAACGACGTTGGCCGCACTTCAGTCGGACAATGTGATCAAGCGGCCTGCATCAGCATATGGAGCACTACCACAGCTAAATCAGATTTTTAGCGCACGTAATCGCGGCGATGACGATTCAGGCAGCGGTCGATAACGTCTTAATTCGTCGCTGCGCTACTAAATAAATTTTATATATCATAGAATAGATATAGATCGTCTCTCAGAATAAATTATCTTCCCGTTTCGTCCAGTCGGTTTTCCTTCCGGATGGATCCCCAAAATGTTCCACAATACGTCTTCGCTCCGCGCCGACGCCCGATTGCGCGCGCCTTCGCTTCCGCTTCAGCACGCGCTGACCGCTCTGATCCTGATCGCCGCTGCGCTGGTTCAGGCCCGCGGCGGTCTCAATCTCGATGTCTCCTGGTTCATCACCTTCGCCGAACGCGTCTACAGCGGCGCAATCGCCTACATCGACGTCTCGGACCCCAATCCGCCGGCGTCGATCATGATCTACGTTCCGGCGATCGCTCTGTCCCAATGGACCGGCCTCAAGATCGAAGCGCTTGTCGTCGCCATGACGCTGCTGATGGCGACGGCTGCCGCGCGCTCAACAAGCGCTTACGACCCCACGGCCAGCCGCTGGACATACCTTGCGACCCTCGTCGGCCTGACGATCGCTCCTGGCGCGATGTTCGCCGAACGGGAGCACTATGCGGCGATCGCCGCAATTCCTGCGACATCCGCCATGTTGGCAGCAGCCAACGGCCAACAGCTCACGCGACATCTCCGGATGATCGCAGGCGGCTACGCCGCGCTAATCGTCGCGTTCAAGCCTCACTTTGCCGCCGGTCTGGCTATCCCGGCCATCTACGCGACTATCCGGCGCCGTTCTCTCGCATGGATTTCTCCGGCCGAGTTCCTCAGCTGCCTTATCCTTCTCGCCGCATATGTTGGCGCCAGCTACATCGCCTATCCGGCCTATTTCACGGACGCTCTCCCCGAGGCGATCCGCCTGTACTCGGCCGCCCACGCCTCGATCGAGATGGGCGTGACCTCCGAAGCGATGTGGTTCGGAGCCGCCATATCGCTGAGCGCGCTCTTTGTCGCGTTTTCGACGACCCTCTCACGAGTGGCGACCGGCGCTGCCCTTTCAGCCTTCGGCTTCATGATCGCGGGCCTCGCTCAGCAGAAATACCAGATCAACCACGCTTCCGCCGCCGTCGCCCTCGCCACGATCCCGCTGATCGAGGCGTCACTCTGCGGCCGCATCAGCAATATCGTCGCAAAAGCGATGATATTGACGGAAATCGTGCTCGCGCCGCTCGTCATGCGCGCGCATTGCAGTCTCGCGCAGACCGCCGGCGAGCCGGCGATGGTCGAGGCCATCAAGACCCTGCTTCCGCCGAACGGGCGCTTGGCCGCCATCAGCGACAATATCGAAACGATGTTCCCGGCCGCCCGAAATACCGGAGCGACTTGGGTCTACCACTACAATTCGATGTATCGATCGGGCACCGCACGGTGGCTCCGTGACCACCAGACGGGCGTCGTTCCTGTCGACTACCTCAATCAGGTGATCGCCGACGACCGCGCCGTCCTCGTACAGGATATCGTGCTCTACCAGCCGGACGTGCTCATCATCGACAATGCGGAGATCCGCGCCCGCGAATTCGCCGTGCCGGCAATCGCGGCCGCCATGGCCAACTACGAAATGGCCAGGACGGTGACAACGGCGACAACCGGCGAAGCCGAGCTATGGGTCCGGAAAATCGATAGTCGCCAGCGATCAGGATTAGCTCAACTTGCAATGAATTGATATGTAATGTATGCATCATTGCGTATTGAGGAGATGCGGCAATGGCTACGGTAACCGCAACCGATCTAGCGCGAAATACCCGGGAGATTCTGGACCGAGTCGCAACGCGCGGCGAAGTGGTCATCGTCGAGAGGAACAGCGCGCCTATCGCCCAAATCAGCTTGCCTCAAAGACAGATGACCGCCGCACAAGCCCTGGCTGGCCTTGCCCCCATCATGCGCCCTGAACAAGGCGCTGCGTGGCTCAAGGACAGCCGCGGCGACTTCGATGAACGCGTCGTCGACCCATGGGCGTGATTTTCGACAGTTGCATCTGGATCGGGCTCGCCACCGGTCAGATCGACGCTCAGACCATCGAAAAGACGTGCGGGGATGCTCCGGTTTACGCGTCCTCCATCAGCCTCGGAGAACTCAAATTTGGCGTCGAGGCCTGCCGAGACCCGGCCGAGCGCGCTTTGCGCGCTGCATACCTCCGGCAGGTCGAAGCGCGCCCGGCGCTGGACATCGGGAGGGACACGGCCGCAGCGTTCGGCGTTCTCGCCGCCGCCCTGAAGCTGTCAGGCCGTTCACCCCGACCACGGTACAACGACCTTTGGATCGCCGCCCAGGCAATAGAGCATGGTTACGCCCTGCTGACAGTCAATGCCGCCGACTTTTCAGAGCTGCCCGGCTTACGCTTGCTCCGCATCTGATCCGGGCCAAAACCAATCCGCAATGCGGCAGTGCTATTTCCGCCTGGATTCAATCGACGGAATGACGTTTCTTCCTTCAGTCGCGTCATTTTGGCATAATAGGCCATGGCCCAAAAGGACCCGATAGCCGAGGCGATCAAGAAGGAGACGCGCATGCAAGCGCGCGTCGCCAAACAAGTCGCACGGATGAAGCAGGAAATAGCCCTGTTTCAGCCGCTGAAGCCGTACGTTTCTCCGAAGTCGGACGGCATACTGCTCAAGGGAATTGCGGCCGGCATTTATCGAGCCCTCGATCGACCAGGTGTCGCGCCGACGACGAAGCCCAAATCCGCCGCCGGCGGCGAGACATTCCACTTCGCCCTCACGACCGTCACCAAGACATCACCGTTCACCCGCACCCTGACCGGGGAACGCGAAGGCGCAGCAGCTGCTCATGAGTCCTACATCGAACGCGAGGATGCGCCCGAGGTCTTCGAACAGGCGCAAGCTCGTTTCCTCGAGCAAGCTGGCCGGGTCTCCGGCCAAACCCTGCCGCAAGACGTCGACATCGCCGTGCAGGGCCAGGAATACATCGAACGGAAAAACGCCGTCGAGGCTGCCGCCCGCGACGATGAGGCGCTCTCAATGTACGGCAACCTGCCTGCCGATTACGACAGTCGCCTCAAGTTCTGGGAGGCTGTCGAGGCTCATGAAGCCGAGCCGCGCCACCATCTCCTCTCGATAGACCCGGCCAAAGATACCGAAACCTGGGCGAAAATCCTCAACGGTCCTATCGCGCCACCCGAGGTCCTGGCCGCCGCAGCCCTGCCACCCCGGGTCATCACTACCGGCAAGGACGACAACAAGAAGTCGCATGAACTACTCGGCCAGCTAAAGCTGACCGAAGCGCGCGCTCCCGCCGTCCATGCCTACCTCAAGTCGATCAAGGGCTCGTCAAAATTCGCCTTCTGGACGCCTGGCCGAGGCGGCCGCATCCAGATGCGTCTCATCATTTCCTTGCCGTACGAATTATCGTCCGACGATCGCTTAGCTCTCCTGAAGACGTTCTGCGACAGCCAGTTCCGAAACCTGAAGGCTGACGATGGATCGCGTACAGATGTTCCGTTCTGGGCGGTCGTCCACAAACCCGAAGCAACAAGCGACGACCGAAATTACCATGCCCATATCGTTTTCAGCGAGCGGCCTGCAAAGCTGATCCCGCATCCTGAAACTCATGAGCCGACTTGGGATTTCGCTTATTGCGAGAAAAAGAAAGACAAATTTCGGAAAACGCGCGAACGGCGACCTTTTGAACAATCAAAGGTACGCTCGTTGCACGACAAAGGTTGGCCGGGGGCCGCTCGTAACACTTACGCACGCCTCGCCAACGAACTCCTGAAGGCGCGCGGCTTCGACAAAATACTCGATCCGCGAAGCTACGAAGCGATGGGCATCGAAGCCGAGCCAATCCAGCGCATGAAGCCCAATGAATACGCCAAGGAGAAAAAGGGCCAGACCAGCGTCTCGGGCGACAAGACGGTCGATGCGCAATGGCAGCGCATCACGACCAATCTCGACCAGCGGTTTCCGCTCAAGGCATTCTTTCCGCCAGTCAGCCAGCAAATTCGCTTCGATGGCGAGATCCGGCGCTGGAAGACCTTCGATCATCCCGTTCACTACATGCTGATCAACGCGCGCGCACGCTGGCGCAAAGCGTGGCTCAAATCCCATGTCCTCGATGCCGACGCTGCCGCCGCCGCCGTCGCGATCGAGCGCATCCGCTCAAAATACGACGCGCCTGGCGGCAGCCGGCTGCGCGAGCATCCAGAGGTTGCCGAATTCCTGACCGCCATGGCGGACAAATACGTCGCCGGCCCCCGGATCGAGGCCGCCAACAACCGGCTAACCCAAGGCCAGATGATCGAATACGCCAACGCGGTGACCAATGCGCGTGGACCAGTCATCGGCGATACGCTCAGCCAGCAAATGCACGCTGCGGTTCCCACTGTGCATCCAAGCAAAATCAAAATGGTCGACAACGTGGTCGCGCTCGCCACCAATTTCATGAGCCTCGTGCGCGCAGATCACGACATAACGATGGACGACTACATCGCCACGGTCAAAGCCGTGCGCCAAGAGATGCCTCCGCCGCCCAAGCAGCAAGCGCCCAAAGCGCCGGCGTACGACACCTCGCCGATGCCCGTTAAGCGCTACGCTTTCGTGCCGCCCGGCACCAAAACGCCGTTCAAGAGCAGCGCAGGACGCGCTCTGGGCAAGGTCGACGAACTCATCTTCCGGGCGCGCCGGATCACAAAGGAACACGAGGACCAGATCCGCTACTACGAATGGCAGAAGCAGGACGACGAAGCCCGTCTTGCCCGCATCGCCGCAATGAACGCGGAACGCAATCCGCGGATCACGACCTCGTCCCTGATCGACAATCGGCCGTTCAGCGCGCCGCCTTCTCCGTCCGCTGCAGCGCGACCCGTTGGCCCGGCCAAGGCCGCCCCAACGCAAGCGCCGGCGAAGCCCGATCCGCTTCCGACGGCCGCCGCTGATTTGCGGCAACGGTCTGCTCCCACCCCCTCGCCCAGGCCGCCTGCCGCATCAACGGTCGCGCCCGCGGAGCGTTCGCCTTCGCCCCAGCAAGCGCCGAAACCGCCTGCTTCGCCCGCTACGCGGGCTCCGGTGCCAGAGGCGCCCTCCCCCGCACGCCCTTCCGTGCCACAGCCCGCCGCCGACAAGCTCGTCTCACCGACTGCGCCGCGCGCGGGATCGCCGGCGCCCGCCGAGCAATCGTCGCCGCAACGCCCTGTAACTGCGGCTGATAACGCCCGAGCCGAAAACGCGAAATCCACTGAGCCCTCTTCTTCGCATCAGCAACAGCCACCACCGCGCCCAGCCTTCGCCGTGCGCAAATCTGCCGCCTCTGAACCGATTCCCGAGCCGCCTCGCGCAACCGATGAGCAGCTCGCCGCACTCGAGCGGCGAAAGAAGCGCCGCCGCGCAATGTTTGTGTCACTCACGCAAGAACGCGGCCGAACCCGATAGGGCGCTCCATCAATCCAGCACGGATAAATCGAACGCCTTTGTCGGGTCGACGATCGGACAACGACGACACGATGAATACTAATGCATTGAGAATGCTGATGTTTTAATCGTTCTATTGTGATTGACGGACAAACGCCTCATAACTTGGCGAGACGGAGAAATCGTCCTATCCCAGTTGTGAAAACGGAGCCGAGGTGCTCAGCATTGCGGATTTTCATCGCGCCGCGGAATCATACGCGGCGCTTGAGGGCGCGGAGCGAAAGATCGCCGCTCTCGAGGCGGAACTCGCAGCCGCCAAGGCGGCGTTGTTGAGCGATCGCGAAATCGTCGAGCGATTTATCGAAGCGAGTCCGGATGCGCAGCGACTGCTCGAAGCACACTGGCAACTGCTGAAACGCGCCGGGATCGTCGATCAGCCGGGATCGGTGCGTAAGAGAAAGCTCGCCGGCGCCGAAAGCGCGGGCGGCAAATCTCGCACTGCCGCGGCCACTGAAGCAGCCGCAGCGAGACGTCGCGCACTTCGCGAAGCCGACCCAAGCCGGAAATATCCGAGGAGTTTTAAGGTTCGATTCCGGCACTTCGATGAGGGTTTGGTGCGCGGGTATCGGGACCGCACGGAAAATCCGAGAGCAGCAAATCCACACAACAAAGGTGACCGGGCAAAGGGGTGGGCGCTGGGCGCGCGCCGCGCCGATGAAGACGTCACGCAGGGAGTCGTGAACGCCGGCGTACGTGCGGATCCCCCTGCCCTAGAATCGATCGCAGGCCGAGCCGAATACGAAGCAGAACTGCGGACCAAAGCACCTGAGTGATGCCCGGCCTGCTGCCCCAGTTCTACTCCGAATAGCGCTTCGACCAATTCATCTCCGCGATCGACGGGCCGAGTGCGCGGGGGAGGTGTTCATGCCGATAAACATGCACATCTAGCCACGCTTTTTCGGCTTCGAGCGCCTCGTCCAAAATTTCGCGGCCCCAAACTCTGGCTACCCCATCCCAGCCATAGCCGCGCGCCTTCAGATGATCCTTCACGTCATAGTGCGCGCCGACCGCGCGCACCAGCCAGGTCGGCGTCTCGGCGCGCTCAAGAATCTCAGCAAGCACTGTGCGATCAGTCGGCAGACGATGACGAAGCAAGGCGAGTGTCGCGTCGACATCAGCGGCGGCGCGATGGCCACCGTGAAATGCGCCGCACTGTGCCAGCAGCCATCCGAGGCCGCGGCCGTCGAAACCGTGGCTGCCCCAGTCCGTGTCGTTCAACGAACAACACCACGCCAGCTCGCGGCATGTGGGGAAGCGGCGCTCGATGAACGGCCGGTCGAATCTCGCATTGTGTGCGACAATGAAATCTGCGCGCACCATCATGGTGATGACCTCGTCGTCTTCGATCCGGCGCCCGGCGAGATCGGCATCGGTCAGGCCCGTAAGCTGCACGATCTCCGGCGAAAGCGGCTTCCCGGGATCCTCAAGCCAGGCGCGCGAAGGGCCGACAGCAACAATGACGCCATCACGCGTCGCCCAAAAAAGGCGGGCAGCGAGCTCGATGACCTCGTCGCGGGTCGGGTCCAATCCGGTTGTCTCGACATCGATGACGAGACCGGTGCGATAGTCGAGCTCGAAGTCGACGCGCGTGTCGAGGTCGGAATGGTCGACACGGCGAAGCACGCGGTATGAACCGGTGGCCTCAAGCTCTCTTGCAAGGCGACCGTAGTCGGCGTTATTTGTCATTTGATTATCTCGCGATGGTTGGCCGCGCAGGGCGAGCCGGCAATTGGGATCCGCGCCGGCGTGAGCCGGCGATGTCGACCGTCGATGGCTATTTTAGTGCGCGTTGTCGAGCTTGCGCACGTGGGCAAGCGCGTCGCCAAGGATGGTGGCAAACCACTGCGCATCATGGCGAAGGCTGTACACGTATAGCTCCTCGACCGGGCGAAGGAGGCCCGTTTTCATGTCGCGCGAAAAGCGGATGAAGTCGCGCGGGTCAAGACCGCGCATGGCGCAGTGTGCCCTGCCCTCCCCCGACATCGCCCAGTACGTCAGCTGGCGCGGCATCATTGCCGCGGTGACGATGCGGTCGAACTCGCGCGGCGTGCACCAGTGCGGCAACCGCACGCGAAAGAGGCCCGCCACGATCGTTACGCCGGCGGGCAGCGCGATATGGGAAACGTCGCGCTCTCTGTAGGGCTCGAACGCCCAGTCGCTCCACCCTTCCCCGGGATGGTCGGGGTCAAGCGTCGGCTGAGTTGCCGACCAGCCGCCGTAGGCCGCGTTGTTTAGGCCGATCAGGCGCTCACCCTCATCAGTCGTGTACCCCTTTTTGAAGATGCAGCGGCCAAGATCGGTATGCAGATGCTTGGCCCCGGTGCATCCCGCCGCGTAATAGGTCGTATAGTTGTACGGCTTGTCCGCATCGGCGGGTTCGCTCAATGCCTCTTCGCAGGCAAAAGTCGGCGCGTTGCTCTTCGCTGCGATCTCAAGAATGCGCTGCACGCCGATTGCGTGCGCGACGCCAGCGACCAGCGACTGCTCGCCATAGGCTGCAAGCAAAGGGCTGAGCGTCATCGAAATCGCGTTGATATCAGCGACCGCAACTTGGGCGGATTTGGACGGAGTGGTAATGGTGTGTGCAACCATGACTGACTTCCTTCAGTTGTGGCCAGGCCTGGATGCGGGGCGGCAACCCCTGTCCAGGCCGCTTGCGGGCCGACCAAAGCTTGAGCCCCCGCGATTGAATAATCAAGAACGAACAAGGAACAACGCCTGCGGAAGTGAAAGCATGGTTAACGAGGCGCGGTCCGAGGGCGAGGAGGAGTTGCAGCGCATCGTCGGCGGTAGGAAACCTAAAAGCGGTTCGGCTGGCTCAGAGCGGCGTGTGATCCGTCGGTGTCGTGTACATGAAAGAGACGCTATGATTGGCGTCGCCATGCGCAGCATGGCCGGGCTGTCGTGAACCGAATGCGGGGGCATTCGGCGGTTCCCGCTTCCATCCCTGACGCAGTTTTTGGTCACGACGCAACGCTCAGTCTTAATCCTCGCTTTCTGCGAACTACCCCCCTGCCCTCTCATGCCAACTATCGATTGTCTTTATATTTTGGATCGTGCCTTAGCTATCGCTCTCGTCCCAACTAGATGGATGCTCATGTATTGCGAATTCCGTCAGCACGCGGCCTTGGGTTCGATCGACGTCATCCGTCTCGCTTTCATGCGCCAAAAAGTTGGGAGCTCCCAACTCTAAGTTTCAGCGGTGCGTTAACGTTTCGTTAACCAAAGATTTCTTGCCCGAATCGGCGTCATCCGTATCTTCACGGTAGAGCGCGCATCGAGGCCAATTTTCCGTGACGAATCGAACAAACGTGAACACGCAACTTGAGCGTTCTCGCGGGCCTACCGAATCCGTTGCGGATTCGATTGGAGCACATGCCGAACTCTTGAGCTCACAGCTCCAGGCAATGTCTGAAGCTCTCTTCGCGCCAACTGCCCAAAAGTCGTTGCGACGGTTTACGTCGGGCGAGGCGGCCAAACTCCTCGACGTTTCGGATTCGACGCTTCGCAAAATGACGTTGGCTGGCGAAGGCCCGATACCCGATATCACGGGTGGAGGGCGTCGACTTTATACGCTCGGCCAGATCAATGAGCTGCGGGCGCATCTCGCCGCGAGCGCGCGCGGGCGTCCGGCGCACGAGTTTTTGCCCCGGCGCCGGCGGCATGAGCATCTCCAGGTGATCGCGGTTGCCAATTTCAAAGGCGGCTCGGGCAAGACTACGACATCGACGCACCTTGCTCAGCACCTGGCATTGCAAGGATTCCGCGTTCTGGCGGTCGATCTGGATCCGCAAGCGAGCATGTCTGCATTGTTTGGCGTTACGCCTGAAACGGACGTTCGAGCCAACCAGACCCTTTATGCTGCGATCCGTTACGACGATGAGCGGCGGCCGCTGTCCGATGTGATCCGATCGACCTATTTCGACGGCATCGACTTGGTCCCCGGCAATCTTGAACTCATGGAGTTTGAGCACACAACGCCGGCGGCCCTGCGATCGGACTCTTCGCACGAGTTGTTTTTCGCGCGCATCGCTACCGCGCTCGACGATGTCGGCGAAAATTATGACGTGGTCGTTATCGATTGCCCGCCACATATGGGGTTTCTAACCCTGAGTGGTCTGTGCGCTGCGACCTCGATGATCGTGACCGTGCATCCGCAGATGCTCGACGTCGCATCGATGAGTCAGTTCCTTCTGATGACCAACGACCTCATGGCTGTGGTCAGGAATGCCGGAGCGGAACTGCGATACGATTTCATTCGGTATCTCATCACGCGATACGAGCCGCAGGATGGGCCACAGACCAAGGTCATGGCCCTACTTCGAAATCTGTTCGGCGATCATGTTCTGACAAATACGATGGTGAAGTCTGCAGCGATCTCCGACGCGGGGCTGAGCAAGCAAACGCTCTACGAAATCGGCCGGGAAAACCTCACGAGGTCCACGTACGACCGTGCGCTTGAGTCTTTGGACGCCGTCAACGGCGAGATCGCCGGACTGGTCGCGCGGGCGTGGGGACGTACGCCATGAGCGCGGTCCCCACCTTCAGACGGGGCGCCAAAAAGTTGGGAGCTCCCAACTTTTCGCAGCCAGCATCCATCTTCAGCCAGACTGAGAGCGCTACGCCATGAGCTCAAAGAGCAAGGAAGACCGCAGTCAGCTCCTGAGTGGGTTGATGGTTCGTAAGTCAGTGGCCAGCGCAGCTCCAACACCAAACCCGGCCGCCGACAAAGATCGCGTCAAGCCGGCGTCGATCACCTCCATGGGCGCCTCAATTCGCGAACTTGGCGCGCTCGGCAGGGCCGCACAGCATGCCGAAACCGGTGGCGCTGTCATCGAGATTGCGCCATCCGATTTGGATAGCTCGCTCGTGCGCGATCGGATTGATGCGGCGATCGACCCGAACTTCGACAGTCTTGTCGCGAGCATTGGTGCGTCGGGTCAGCAGGTTCCGATCCTCGTCCGCCGCCACCCCATTACAGCCGGGCGCTTTCAAATCGCGTATGGGCATCGGCGCGCGCGGGCAGCCGAGAAGCTCGGAATCAAGGTCAAGGCGATCGTTAGAGCCCTCACCGATGCCGAATTGGTTATCGCTCAAGGCAAGGAAAATCTCGAGCGCCGCGACCTTTCGTTCATCGAAAAGGCAATGTTCGCGCGTCGATTGGAAGAGCAGGGGTTCGAACGCTCGACAATCATCGCCGCCCTCTCGACCGACAAGAGCGATCTGAGCCGGTACATTTCGCTCGCCAAGGAATTTGATTCCGCGTTGCTGGACGCGATCGGGCCTGCGCCAAAAGCCGGCAGATCGCGTTGGCAATCGCTGGCAAAGGCTATTGCTGAAGAGGGCGCGCGCGCCCTCGTACAGACGACTATCGATGGCGATGCATTCCAGGGGCTCGACAGTGATGGGCGGTTCGCCCTTGTGCTGCGCGCGGTGTCAGCAAAAGTCGCGTCGGCGAAACCAGTCAGCGAGCTAGCAGCAAGGAGCTTCAAGTTCGACCAGGCCGTGGTCGTTCAGCGCGATGACGGCCGCACGATCATCATCGTCGACGAGGTCGCAAACCCCTGCTTTGGCGATTTCCTCGCCGAGCGGCTGCGCGAAATCTACGCCGAGTTCTTGAAGAGCGAAAAAAAGGAGGCGCCTGCGACTGCAGCCGTGTGATTGCACTGGTTTGGTTGGCAGGCGCGTTGGGTATCCGCTGTCCCAGACTTCGCACCGAACGATCAATCGGCAAAGAAAAAGGCCCCCGAAACAGAGTTCCGGAAGCCCCTTCTCATTCCTAAGCAGCTTGAGAATCTCACTTCCGCGAATCGCAGTCAAGAGTCTCGGCGACGGGACTTTGCCGTCTTTTTTGGCGGGCGGACTTCTTTTGCCTGAATAGAGGCAAAGGGCCATGGAGCCATATATTTCGACGACGCCCTTTGGGCGGCGATCGCTGACGCTTGCCCATGTGGCGGCTCAGCAAATCGCAAAATCCAGATCGCCAGAAAAGGCGGTGCACAAATGGACCGTGTTTCGCGCGATCTGCACGGCAAAGCCAAGAATCGGCATTTCCGAACGCGCCCTGTCGGTCCTCAACGCTCTGCTGACGTTCCATCCAGAGACCGTTCTGACCGGGCAAGACCTGATCGTCTTCCCATCAAACCGCCAGCTTTCCTTGCGTGCTCACGGCATGGCCCCCGCGACGCTCAGGCGCCACCTGGCGGCGCTGGTCGATGTCGGCCTGATCGTTCGCCGCGACAGCCCCAATGGCAAGCGCTACGCGCGTAAGGACAGGGAAGGGGAGATTGAACTCGCGTTCGGCTTTGACCTGTCGCCGCTCGTGGTCCGCGCTGAGGAATTCGAGAGCTGGGCCGAAGAGATCCGTCTCGAGCAGCGGGCGCTTGCATACATTCGGGAGCGCATGACCATCTGCCGCCGAGATATCGTCAAAATGATTGCGACAGGCATGGACGAGGGCGTTCCGACGCGCCGCGGGGGGCAGGGGCCAGCTGACTGGTTGGAGCTCCATGCCATGTTTCGAGCGATCGTCGAGCGCATTCCACGCACCGCAACCCGCCAAGCCCTGGAGCCCATCGCTGACGAGCTTTCGATGCTGGCTGACGAGATCCTCAACCTCCTGGAAGATCACGTAAAACAATCGAATCTAAGCGCCAATGAGTCTCATTCTGAGCGCCACAAACAGAATTCAAACCCAAAGACCCCTATTGAACTTGAACCGGACCTTCGAGAAGGCCGGGGGGCGGCGCCCGAACCAAATGACGTAGAGTCGGGGGCTCCATCAGCAAAGGCGAAAGTTGAAGGCGCTTATCCGCTACGAATGGTCCTGGAGGCCTGTCCGGACATCATCGACTACGCCAAGGGCGGGGTATCCAATTGGCGCGATTTCTTGGCGACCGCGAATGTCGTTCGACCGCTGATCGGGGTAAGTCCCAGCGCTTGGGAGGAGGCGCAGTCGGCGATGGGCGAGGTCTACGCAGCAATCGCGCTCGCCTGCATCCTGCAGAAGGGGACAGCTATCAATTCCGCGGGCGGATATATCCGCGAGCTCGCCAAAAAATCGGCGGCTGGCGAGTTCTCGGTTGGTCCGATGCTGATGGCGCTGGTTAGTAGCCGGAAGCAAGCGAAGAAATCCGCATGATCAGCCGAAGCGCGCAGCGATGCGGGGATCGCCCGCGAAGTCGGATGGTGAAAAATCGAGCGCCAGATTCGGAAATTCCCGGCGCGCCTGGACGCCGGTCTGCGCGATCTGGATGCGCCATGTCTGCCGATCGACCGGTTTTGGCGCGGCGAACGCGGTGCAGGACAGAAGGGCGAGGTTCGCTTGCCCTTGGGGGTCTCGGACGGATTGGTAGCGGATCAGTTCGATTGCAGCGCTCCGCGCCTGTTCGGCCAGCGTCTGGCAAGGCCCATACTCGGTCGGCGCGGTCCAGATTGCTCGATCCGCCACCAGCTGTGCGCTCGTCAGGTCGATCGCCGAGCGTGCCCGAACGGCGATCGAAAATCCGGTGTACTCGGCAGCGTTCGTCGGGAAGGGCAGGGTGGGCGTCTCGCAGTAAAGCAGCAATCGATAAAAGGCGATTTCCGCGATCGCCGTCTCCGGCTTTTCGGCCGCGTAGAACACTCCTGGCGTTCGCCCGGCGCGACGAAACCGCGAGCCGACTGGATAGACCGCGTCATAGCGGAAGGGCGTCGCCAGCAGAAAATCCAGCCCCACGCATTCGGGCGGGATCGGCGGCTTCGTGCGCTCGAGCAGGCTTTCGAGGAGATCCTGTTCGGCGACGGAATCGACCAGCTTCATGGTCGACACGTAGTGCTGGGCCTCGACGATGCGCCATCCGACCCCGGAATAGGGGCGGGCTTCAGACGATAGCGCGTCGGGCGTCCAGATAGGCGATGACATCGGTCAGTCCGGCAATGGTCCTGATCTTGTCGACGGGGCGACCGTTCAAGACGAGGTTTTCAGAGTTGAGCCAGCTCCGGGCGACCGCTTCGTCGCCGCCAAACAGGGAATCCAGCGACCGAAAGAGGCGGATGAAGAAGACGGCCAGTTCGAAGGATTTTTCCTTCGCGCCCAGCTGATAGTCGCCTTTTCGCATACGCGAGATAGTCGGCTCGCTGAGGCCCAAAACGGCGGCCAATGTCCGCGCCGGCAGTTGAAGTCGCTCGGCCGCCCGGACCGTCGCCTTGGTCAAAACAGCGCTTTCAGCATCGCGGTCAGGCTTCAGGGCCCTCATGTGATCACCTTTCTACAGAAATAATATAGGTGAAAACTTTCAAATGCAAGCATGCTAATATCACGTGTATGCAAAAGCCGATTTTGCATACACCGGATCTAACATCTGATTTTCCCGGCCTATCAAAGCCCTGCCGCTTTGGTGAGATTGACCCGGAATCGATCGCGCTTGCGCTGATAGCGTCGGGTCATTTCGGCGCTCGCATGACCCAAGTGCTTTTGGACGTGGGCTTCCTCGATCTGGGCAGAGGAGGCGAGGCCTGCGCGAAGTGAGTGGCCACCAAACGCCCGCTTCCGTTCGCCCTCCGAGAGATCGCCACGGATCCCGGCCTTCAGGGCCGTGGTCTGGACGAGGCGGGCAACGTGCTTGTCGGTCAGGCGCTCGGACCCCACCCCGCCGTTCTTGCGGGCGATTGGCCGGAATACCGGGCCGTGGGCGATCCGTCCGAGCCGGAGCCAGGTCTCGAGCAGGGCGACCGGGCAGGTTTCGGGACGCGATCCGCGGCCGATCTCGACCTCGCGCCAGCCCGTTTTGCCGCTGATCGTCAAAAGGGCTCCGCCCTCCTGGATCTCGATCCAGCCCGATCCGTCCTCGCTCTGGTTTGGGCCGCAGTCGAGCCCGACGATCTCTGACCGCCTGAGCGCGCCAGCAAAGCCGATCGCCAGGATCGCCCGATCCCGGATGCCGCGGAGATCCATGTCCAGGATCGCCAGCATGTCCAAAAGCTCGTCGGCGAAGATCGCCGCCTTTTGGGCGGGCGGCCGGGCTTGCTGGCGTCGAATTCCGGCCATGACCGCCGAAATGTGCCGATCGCGCAGGTCGAGGGCTTCGCCAAAACTGCGGTAACGCCAGGCGATCCCGGACAGGCGGCGCTCCAGGGTGGAGACGGAACAGGGCTCAGAACCCCGCCGGGCGTTGTCGGCGCAATCGGCGAGATAGAGGCCGATGGTCGTGGGGTCGCAGGGCCTGTCGGGAAGGCCACGCCGGCGCAGCCAGGAGGAAAAGTGCCGCCAGTCGGCCCCATAGGCCTTGGCCGTGTTTTCGGCCTGGGAGGCTCGGGCATAGGCTTTGGCCGTCTCGGCAAGCCCTGAGAGGGCGGGATCGGCCAGAGCTGGGAGGGCAGGGTCCGTCGGCTCGGACAGGGCAGGGGCGGTTCCAGCTTCGTTCTGGTTTTCCAGACGCCTCGGGGAGGTTTCGAGGGGGGCAACAGAAGTGTTTTCGCCCGCCATGGCTGGGGTTCCGAATCGCGTCCGATAATGTAATCTTATCGGACATCAAAACTCGCCGACAAGCCCGGCGGTTTTCGCCACAAATCAGATGACAAAGCGCCGCGACAACGTCACCCTGTCATGGTGCGATTCGACAATCCAGACACGCTTTTTGCCCCCACCACGCAGCCCGAGGCTTCGCCGGCGCGAGTCCGCCGCACCAAGCCGGCAACCCCGACGATGCGCTCGCAACCCCCGGTTTTCCAGGCTTTTCCGTCCTGGGCGGGGTTCGAACCCACCGCCGCCGACACCGCCGCCGCAGCCTTTCTCGCGGCGGGCGTCGGACTTGCGTTGCTCGATGCAGGCGTGCGCCAGAATCCGCCGTCCGCAGCCGCGTGGCGGCAGCGCCTTGCCCTTCAAGCGGCGGTCGCGAGCGCCAAACTGCTGCGGTTGCGTGAGGACGAGGGCGCGCTGCGCGATGCGATCCATCTGGCGGTGTCCGATGCCTCCGGGCCCGCCGGTCGCATTCACCGCCTCTGGCGCGCCTTGGCGACCGGCGAGGCGGCGATAGACGCCGACCGGATCGCGGCGGCTGCCCAGCTCGTTGACGGTGTGGACGCGTCCGGCCTCGCAACCACACTCCACCAGGTCGCCGCCGCGCCCGGCGACCCCGTCACAACAGCCGCGCAGGCGGCAACCGCCGTTTTCGCGCACATTCCGGGGCCGGAAGGCGAACTCCTGGCCTGTTGGGCGGCCGATCTCGTGCTCGCTATCCGCCTGCGCTGGAAGCGGCCTGCGCCGTTGCTTCTCAGCGGGCTCCTCAAGCCCGCATTACGGCGCGGTGCAACTGGCCGGCGGCCGCGCCCGGACGAGGCGGACTGGCCGCAAGGCGTTGCGCACGCCTATGCGCTGGCCTGCGCCGAGGCGCAGGGCCTCGCAGCGCAGCTCGCCCGGCGCGCCGCCACGCTCCTGGAGGTCTGGCCCCGCCTGCGCGCGCGGCGCGCCGAGCAGGCGATCGAACTGTTGCTGGCCGACGATTGTGTCGCCCCGACTGGGGTGGCGAGAAGGGCAGGGCTGTCCGATCGGGCGGCGCGGCGCTTGTTCGAGCGTCTGGTGGAGCTCGATGCTGCGCGCGAAATCTCGGGGCGCTCGAGCTTTCGCCTCTATGGGCTGTGAGGGGATATGGCTGCGAAAGCGCAAAAGGCATTCAATCCCGATCTCGCAGATCTCCCGCCTGCGCTGCAATGGCGCGAATGGATGGGCTGCGTCGAAGCGGCGATCTTTGCTGCGCGAGACCCCGTGCCGCGGGAGGCGCTGGCGCGGCTGGTTGGGCCAGGCTGCAATCTCGATCACCTTCTGGCCGACATCATCGAGGAACTTCGCGCCCGGCCGTACGATCTCGTTTTCGTTGCTGGCGGCTATCAGCTTCGAACGCGGCCGCGTTTCGTGGAGGCGATAAGAGCGGTGAATGGGGAGGCGGTCCGCCATGCCGGTCCGTCGAGCCTGACGCGGACCGAAATGCTGACGTTGACGGCGATCGCCTATTTGCAGCCTGCGACACGTGCGCAGATCTCGCGGCTCGTCGGTCGGGAAATCAGCCGGGACGTCATTGCCACGCTGAGGCGCCATGCGCTTGTTGAAGCCGCGCTTCGCGCGCCTGAGCCGGGCGCCCCGATTGCGTATGTCACCACGCGGAAATTCTTGCAGGTCTTTAGTCTCGGATCTCTGCGAGATTTGCCCGACATCGAAAAACTCGAGGAGGAGGGAGTCCTGGAGGCTCGTCATTCAGACATCGACGAAGTCCTCGGCGTCTCAGACGAGCTTGAAGACCGACTGCTCGAATTCGAATGAGTTCACGGAAACCCCTGCGCAAGAGGCTACGCCGCGTGAACGGAGGTTCGCATTGGTGGTCTCCCCACCTATCCTCGCCCTCCTTTGCGCTGGAGTCGGGTCAGAATTCTCGCACGGCGACCGCAATGAAATCGAAACGTGGCCTGCTGCCGGTCTCGTGGTCCGGCGCGGTCGCACGGCGCGCGCCGTACCTGTCGAGCATCCTAATCATCTTGGTCGGTCTTTACGTCGCCTATCAGAGTTGGGCGGGCCTCGCCACGCACGCGGCAAAACGAGCGCGTTCCGGATGATGGCAGAGGGAAGAGCGTTAGTCCTCGCTCATCCAGCGCAGCAGGACAGCTTGGCGACGTCTTTGGCGAACGACAGCGCCGCGAGCTTCAGTCCCTCGACGGTGGTGAGATACGGAAAGATCGTATCCGCGAGGTCCTCGACGGTAAGGCGCTGCCGGATCGCGAGCGTCGCGGTCTGGATGCTGTCGGCGCCTTCCGGGGCGAGGATATGCGCGCCGAGCAGCTGGCCGCTGTCGGCGTCGGCCACGAGCTTGATGAGCCCCCGGGTATCCCGCGCGGCGAGCGCGCGCGGCACCTGGTCGAGACCGATCGTCGAGACGCGGACGGTATGCCCGGCCGTGCGCGCCGCGGCTTCAGTCAAGCCGACGCTCGCCACTTGCGGGTCGGTGAACACGATGGCGGGCATGGCGCTGTTGTCGTAGCGCAGACTGTCGCCATTGAGAGCGTTCTTGGCGGCGAGCTTGGCGCCGTAGGCGGCCATGTAGACAAACTGGTCGCGGCCGGTGACGTCGCCGGCAGCATAGATACCGGCCCTGGTGGTTCGCATGCGGTCATCGACGACGATGCCACCCTTCGGCGAGAGGGCGATGCCGTGCTCGGTGAGCCCGAGGCCTTCGATGTTGGGCGCGCGCCCTGTAGTGATCAGCACCTGATCGGCGTCGATGGTTGTGTTCTGGCCGTCGCGCGAAACATCGAGCGCAATACCGTTCTCGATCTTTCGGATCGTACGGTAGGCGATGCCGGAGACCACCGTGATCCCTTCGTCCTTGAAATACCCTGTCAGCGCCACGCCGATCTCCGGTTCGGCCTCGGGGAGCAGACGGGACCGGCATACGAGCGTCACCTTGACGCCGGCGCGGGCGAACATCTGGGAGAGCTCCGCCCCGATATAGCCGCCGCCTATGACGAGCAACGATTGTGGCAGCTCCTCGAGATCGAGCGCTGTCGTGCTGGTCAGAAAAGGTACGGTCTCGACGCCAGGGATGGCGGGCGCTGCTGGCCGCGCGCCGGTCGCGATGATGATCTTGCCGGCGGGAATGCGCGCGCCGTTTACCTCAACGCCACCTTCTATGAGGCGCGCCGGTTCTTCACGATAAACGATACCGTTGTAGGCGGGGAGCAGGTTCGTGTACTTGGCTTGGCGTAGTTCGGAAACGAGTGCGTCCTTCTGACGAACGGTTCCGCGCCAGTCGATCAGTTCGGCCTCGGCCGTGATGCCGGCGAAACGTGCAGCCACGCGAGCGTTGTGAAGCGTCTCGGCGGCGCGAATGAGGGTCTTCGATGGCACGCAGCCGATATTGACGCAGGTGCCGCCGATGGCGCCGCTACCGATAAGGGCCACCTGCGCGCCCTGATCGGCGGCTGTGATCGAGGCCGAGAAACCGGCCGAGCCGGCGCCGATGACGACAAGATCGTAGGCGCCATTGCGGCCGGTCGTGCGAAAGCGACGATCCGCTGCTGCAACGCTCTTCGGCGTCGAGCCGACCGACGATTGTGCCGTGGCATCGAAGCCGGCGAGGCTCGGCCCGAACAGAGCGCCACCAGCCTCCAGCCCTTCCTCGATCGACAGCCGAGATCCGGCCTCGTCCGCAGCCTTTTCACGGTGCCAGGCTGAGAGATGCTCGTCCGAACAGAAAAAGGGGGTCGTCGCGCACAGCGAGTTTGCCGCGCACGCGCCCACGTAATGGACGCTGAGCCACACGACCGCCGCCGTCGGCGCAATATCGGCCAGAGCCCGACCTTGATCCCGTGTGGTGACCCGGATTGGCGCACCGCAATGGTGGCAAGTCGAGGCGATCGCGATGTCGCGATCAGTCATGGCACCGATGCCGAGCGCGTCGACCGCGCACATGGCGTTGAGAGCACGTCCGTCGAGTGTGACCCGGTGGCCCGTGTCCTTATCGGTGAAGGGATAGGCGCCGACGATCCGTTCGCCGTCGAGAACGACCAGGTCGCGAAGGCGTAACTCCTCGAGCATAGGCCGGACGCCTGTCGCGCTCGACCCGACGCGCTCCGCAAGCGCGCCCGTGGTCGGAGCTCGTCCGTCTTCCGAGTAGAGTTGGAGCAGCGCAATGCGAATGCGGTCCGCGGCGGGATTGTAGCCGCTCCAGCGTTCGAACACATGGTCGGAGCCTACCACTGCCAATAGGGCGTCCTTGACCGCCGGTGATTTGACCACAGACCAATCCGGAAACGTCACGCCCGGCCGCACGGCGTAGCGCGGGAGCGTCGTGGATGCGGAAGCTGCAAACTTGTCGTGAGACGAGGAGGATGCGCAACAGTCGTTCATGGCTTCACGCCTTCCTTTTGAATCTTGGTCTCGCTGCAGGTGGGTCTTGCACGGCGACGATGGACGCTCCACGCGACGAGATCGAAGCACGCGATCACCAGGGGAAGCACCACCAGACTCGCACCTGCCAGCCACGCGCCGAGGCCGGCCAGTGACAGGGCTCCGGCGATGAGCGGCGTAGCGCAACAGATCGCAGCGAGGACGGCGCCAGCCGCGCCGGCGCGGATCAGGGCGCGGTCATTCACCTCAACTGCCCTGCTTCACCAGATGGGCCGGATAGCCCGCGTTCACGCTGGCGGTCGCGATGGCGTCCGTGTTCGTCTTCGCGTCGTCGAAGATCACGGTTGCGGTCTTGGCGCGGAACGAAACGGCGACCCTTGCGACGCCGGGGACCCCCTCCATCGAGCTCTTCACGATGTACGGACACGACGCGCAAGTCATGTTGTCGACAGCGAAAGTGATTGTGCGCTCGCCGGCGAATGCAGTCGATACCGTCATCATCGAGGCGATGAGGGCGAGTGCGTTCGAATATTTGCTCATCGAATGGATCTCCTTTTTTGGTGTCAGGCGCGAAGCAGCAGCGGGGCGACGTAGTCGAAGGCGAAGGCGGCGATTACGAGCACGGTCGCGATCCAGAGCGCGAGCTGGACGAGGTGGTTGGAGATGGGGCGCGCGCAAGCGGCGCCCTCGGCGCAGGCTCGCCGCAGCTTCCAGTAGACGAGATAGAAGCCGTAACCGAGAAGGCCTGCGGTTCCGGCGACGAAGATCGGTTTGTAGGGTGCAAGCGCCGTTAGATTGCCGATCCAAGCGCCGCCGATGCCGAGGCTGAACAGGATCAGCGGCACGATGCAGCAGGATGAGGCGGCCAGCGCGCCGAAAATGCCGCCGACGGCGATCAAACGCTGCCGTTCGACCTCGCTGCGCTCGGACGCGGAAAGATCCGCCGCTGGGGGCGCCGTACCCGCTGCTCCGGATCGCGATGTGACCATGTTCGGCCTCTCCTTCCTTGTCGAAATCCCTAGCGTGCCGTACCATGCAGTCTGTAGTCGCTACAGGGTCAAGAGGTAATTTGCGATGCGCGATCACGCCCAGGTGAAGGGCCTGCAGCGAGCAGAGCTCGCCCAGCGGACGGGCTGCAATCTGGAAACCGTGCGTTATTATGAAAAGGTCGGCCTTCTGCCTGAACCGCCGCGCACGACAAGCGGCTATCGCAACTATGAGACCTCGCATGAGCGGCGCCTTCGCTTCGTGCTACGGGCGCGCGAGCTCGGCTTTTCGCTGGATGAAATCCGTGAGCTGCTGCGTCTTGTCGACGAGCGCGACCAACCCTGCGCCGAAGCGCGCGCCGTCGCCGCCACGCACCTTGACGACGTGCGGGCGAAGATCGCCGATCTAAAGCGCATGGAGCGGGTGCTCCGGGGCATGGTCGCGCAATGCGCCGACGGCGCGTTGCCGGAATGCCCGCTGATCGAGGCGCTGTTCCGGGAGGTGCGGTCACCTGGTCGCACTCGGTGGAGCCCTTGAAACGACCGGCTGAGGAGGCCTATTCCAGAGACAAGTTACGCCGCGCTCACAAAAGCTGGAAAAATGGGTGCTCGAAATCGTCAAGCGATCCGATCGCGCCAACGGCTTCGAAATTTCGCCGAGGCGTTGGGTCGTTGAACGAACCTTGCGAGCGTCGGACGATGTCGCAGATTTGCCAAGGACTCGAAACGACCATCGTCAACGCAACGATGACGGTTCTGATCGCGCACATCTAGACCGTCCACGCAGGCTCGTACGAGCTTGATTTTGCTCACCTCGTTTTGAGTTGGGCACCGAGAATTATTGGGTATTTCGCGGTTGATCGACTGGCACATATTGGTGTTGTTGCAGGCAGTCGAATTTCGGACTGGCATGTCAGGTGATCGATATGGGATCGGTGGCGGTGACGTAGAAAGGCTTCGTCGCTATTCGCTTCAGTCTTTGCGAAATACCTGTCCCTTCGACCGCGCCTTTGCAAAAGTCGAGATCCTTGCTGCGGAAACTGTCGCATAATTGTGAGGAGAGTCCGGCTTCCCACCTTGGCAAGAATGTGAGACTTTGTACGCATGCGACTCGTCGGCATAGTCAAGCGCCTGATCGCGACCCTCGTGGTCGCTGGATTTGTGCTGGTGCCTCTGTCGGCGCCGGGCCGCGCCCAGGCGGCTGATCGCGAAATAATGGCGGTCGATCACGAGGCGATGGCGGTCGATCACGACACCATGATGGCTGGCGCGGATATGCCGTGTTGCCCGCATGACCAGATGCCGATGGATGCTGAAAAGTGTCCGTTTATGACGATCTGCTTGTGTAAATGTTTCCAGGCGGTTGCGCCGGTTCACGCCGCCCGGATAGTCGCAATTTCTTTCCTCGCGGCGGCCTTACCGGCAAACGACGTAGTTCGTGACGGGCTCGGACATTCACCACCCTCTCGACCGCCTCGATCCTTGATGCTGCCGGCCTAAAGGTCGGCAGACAGTCCCCGAAACTCTTTCAGGACTGGCTTGCCGCATTCGCGGCGCATCAACCAATCGAGAGACAAAACGATGAAAATCCATATGAAAAGCCGCGCCCTTGCGGGTGCTGCGGCGTGCCTTGGCGTCATGCTGGCGGCCGCGCCTGCCCTCGCCGATGTGAAGGACTATGAATTCCAGCTGGCCGATCCGACTGTAAAGGTTGGAAAGGACACGCCGGTCTCCGTCCGGCTCATCAACAAGACGACTGGAAAACCCGTTGCCGACGCGGTGATCTTCCAGACGCGCCTCGACATGGCGCCCGACAGCATGCCGGAAATGGCCGCAAAAATTACACCGGTCGCCGGTGGGGAACCGGGCGTCTACCGCTTCAAGGCGGACGTTGGCATGGCCGGCGGTTGGCAATTGACGCTCGGCGCCAAGGTGCAGGGCGAGTCGGGCGTCGTGCAGGGCAAACTGGTCTTCCGGACTGGGAAATGAGCCGGACATCATGGTCGTTAGCCGCCCTCGCCGCCGTTGCGGTGGCGGGGGGCGGCGGGTTCGTTGCTGGTCGCGCGGATCTCTGGCCGTTCAATGCGTCTAAAACGCAGGTCGATGCCGCGACCGCCGGGAAACCGGAGGCGGCAGTGCTCTACTACGAGGACCCGGACGGCAAGTCGGACTATTCGCCGGTTCCCAAAAAGACCACGGACGGACGGGATTACCGTCCGATCATGGCGCCGGAAGAACCCGCGAAGGCCGCGCCGGCTGTCGCCCCCGCCGATCGCAAGATCAAATATTACCGCAACCCCATGGGGCTGCCCGATACATCGCAGAAGCCGAAAAAAGACTCGATGGGGATGGATTACATCCCCGTCTATGACGGCGAGGACACCGACGACGGTTCAGTCAAGGTCAGCGTAGGCCGCATTCAGCGCACGGGTGTCCAGACAGAGGCTGTATCCGAGCGCGTCATCCAATCGCTGGTACGGGCGCCCGGCACGATCCAGCTCGACGAGCGGCGCGTGTCGGTTATCGCGCTGCGTGCGGAAGCCTTCGTTGAGAAAGTCGAGGATGTGACGACCGGCAGCCAGGTCCGCAAGGGCCAGCAGCTGTTGCGCGCCTATATGCCGGCCGCTGTCGCCGCCGCCGCTCAATATTCGGTCACAGGGCCCTCCGCCAACGGCAACGGCGCGCGCCAGCGGCTGATGAATCTCGGTGTGCCGGAAGGCGTGATCAAGGACATCGAACGCAAGAGCGATACGCCGATCGCGATGATCTGGACGGCGCCCCGCGATGGCATCGTGACCGAGCGCAATGTCGTCGAAGGCCAGCGTGTCGACGCCGGGCAGGTGCTGTTCCGTGTTGCCGACGTATCTGTCGTCTGGGCGATGATCGATGTGGCCGAGCGCGACTTTTCGTCGCTTGCCGTCGGACAGACCGTATCGATCCGCGCGAAAGGCCAGGTGGGCCGTGTGTTCGCGGGCCCGATCACCGCGCTTTATCCGCAGATCAACAGGGAGACCCGCACCGGCCGCGCCCGTGTGGAACTGGCGAACAAGGATACCGCCTTGCTTCCGGACATGTATGTGGATGCCGAAATCGACAAGGGGAGCGGCGCGAGCGTGCTCGCCGTGCCCGAGAGCGCGGTGATCGATACCGGCGGCAAACAAATGGCATTCGTCGACAAGGGCGAAGGCCGGTTCGAGCCCCGCGATCTTGTCCTCGGCGCGCGCGGCGATGGATATGTCGAAATTCGCAGCGGCGTTGAGAAGGGCGAGTCGATCGTCGTCGCCGCCAACTTCCTGATCGATGCGGAAAGCAACCTGCGGGCCGCCGCGAAAAGCTTCACAGCCGGGGAGGCGCCCAAATGATCGCCCGCCTCATCCAATGGTCGGCGCGCAATGTCGTCCTGGTGCTGATTGGGACGGCTTTCGCGGTTCTGAGCGGTCTCTACGCGCTCAAACATCTGCCACTCGACGCGATCCCCGATCTCTCGGATACGCAGGTGATCGTCTACACGGAATTTCCCGGTCAGGCGCCGCAGGTCGTCGAGGATCAGGTCACCTATCCCCTGACCACGTCCATGCTGACCGTGCCGAAGTCCAGGGTCGTGCGCGGTTTCTCGTTCTTTGGCGTGTCGTTCGTCTACGTCATTTTCGAGGACGGAACGGACATCTATTGGGCGCGCTCCCGCGTGCTCGAATATCTCAACGCCGCCGCGCGGCGATTGCCGGCAGGCGTCACGCCGACGCTCGGCCCGGACGCCACGGGCGTCGGGTGGGTCTATCAATATGCAATCGTCGCCAAAAATCAGACGCTCGCCGCCCTGCGCTCCCTGCAAGACTGGACGCTGCGTTATGGGCTCTCGAAGGCAGAAGGCGTCGCTGAGGTCGCCAGCGTCGGCGGCTTTGTCAGGCAATACAATATCATCGTCGATCCGCAGCGCCTGCGCGCGCTCGGCCTGACGCTCGACAAGCTTCGCGACGCCGTCAAAGCCAGCAATACCGATGTTGGCGGACGCACGGTCGAATTGTCGGAATTCGAATTTATCGTGCGCGGACGAGGCTATCTGCGCGGCGTCGAGGATATCGGCAATATCGTTCTGAAGTCCGACGGAGGCACGCCGGTTCTCATACGCGATGTGGCGCGCGTCGAACTCGGGCCCGATGAGCGGCGCGGCATCACCGAATTGAACGGGGAAGGCGAAGTCGCAAGCGGCATCGCGCTTCAACGTTCCGGGGCCAACGCGCTCGATGTGATTGAAAACGTCAAGAAGCGGATGGAGGAGCTGAAGGGCGGCCTTCCCGGCGGAACCGAAGTCGTCCCGGTCTACGATCGTTCTGGGCTCATCTACGCGGCGATCGACACGCTCAAACACACGCTGTTCGAGGAGAGCGTGGTGGTGGCGCTCGTCTGCATCGCGTTCCTGCTGCACGTGCGCAGCGCGCTGGTGGCGATCCTCATGCTGCCGGTCGGCATTCTCATGGCTTTCGGCGCCATGAAACTGCTCGGCCTCGGATCGAACATCATGAGTCTCGGTGGCATCGCCATCGCCATTGGCGCCATGGTCGATGCCGCCATCGTTATGATCGAGAACGCCCACAAGCATCTCGAACGCGCGAAGCCCGGCCAATCCAGAATCGAAATTCTCGTTGAAGCCGCGTCCGAAGTCGGGCCTGCGCTGTTTTTCAGCCTTCTGATCATCACGGTCTCCTTCCTGCCGATCTTCACGCTGGAATCGCAGGAAGGGCGCCTGTTCAGCCCGCTCGCCTTCACCAAGACCTTCTCGATGGCGGCTGCGGCGATCCTGTCGATCACGCTCGTGCCGGTGCTCATGGTCCTGTTCGTGCGCGGGCATATCGTGCCCGAGCACAAGAACCCGCTCAATCGGGCGCTGATCTGGCTCTACCGCCCGATCATCGCGGGCGTGCTGCGCGAGAAAACGCTGACGATCGCGATTGCGGCCCTGGCGCTCGCCGTCTCGGTCTGGCCAGCGATGCAGATCGGCAGCGAGTTCATGCCGAACCTGAACGAAGGCACGCTGCTCTACATGCCGACGACGCTGCCGGGCATTTCCGTCACCAAGGCCAGCGACCTTTTGCAGGTGCAGGACAGGATCATCAAATCCTTCCCGGAGGTCGTGTCTGTCTACGGCAAGGCCGGACGTGCGCTGACGGCCACCGATCCGGCGCCGACGGAAATGTTCGAAACGATCATCAACCTCAAACCGAAGGACCAATGGCGCGCCGGCCTGACCATCGAGAGCCTGACGGCCGAACTCGACAAGGCGCTTCAATTTCCGGGCGTGTCGAACGCGTGGACGATGCCGATCAAGGCTCGCATCGACATGCTGGCGACGGGGATACGTACGCCCGTCGGCATCAAGGTGATGGGACGCGATCTCGGCGAAATCGAGCGGGCGGCGCGACAGGTCGAGACAGTCGTGCGCAACGTGCCGGGCACGACCAGCGCCTACGCCGAGCGCGTGGTCGGCGGTTATTATCTGGAAGTCGTGCCTGATCGCGCCGCCATGGCGCGCTACGGAATCACGATCCAGATGGCGCAAGATACGATCGGCATGGCGTTGGGTGGCGAGACCGTCACGACGACGGTCGAGGGACGCGAACGCTACGGCGTGAACATCCGGTATCCGCGCGCTCTCCGCAGCGATCCGCAATCCATCGCGCGGGATGTTCTCGTGCCGATGGCGGGCGGCGGCGCGGTGCCGCTCGGCGAAATCGCCAAAATCCAGCTTGCGCGCGGCCCGACGACCATCCGAACCGAAAACGGTCAGCTGGCGGTCTATATTTTCGTCGACCTGCAAGGCCGGGACATTGGCAGCTATGTCGCCGATGCGCAAAAGGCGGTCACCGACAACGTTCGGCTGCCCGTCGGAACGACGGTTCTGTGGAGCGGGCAGTTTGAATATATGGAACGCGCCAAGGCGCGGCTCCAGGTGGTCGTTCCGCTCACGCTCCTGATCATCTTCTTGCTGCTCTATCTCAACTTCCGACGGCTCACGGAGACGTTCATCGTCATGCTGTCGCTGCCGTTCGCCTTGATCGGCGGCGTGTGGATGATGTGGTGGCTGGGCTTCAACATGTCGGTCGCCGTCGCCGTCGGCTTCATTGCGCTGGCGGGCGTTGCGGCCGAGACCGGCGTTGTCATGCTGATCTATCTCGATCACGCGATGGCGGAGATACGGGCGCAACAGGAGGCTGCCGGGCTGCCGTTCACCCGCGCCGATTTGCGTCAAGCCATCATGCTGGGCGCGGTGGAGCGCGTGCGGCCGAAAATGATGACCGTCGTCGCTATCATGGCCGGCCTCGTGCCGATCATGTGGAGCAGCGGAACCGGATCCGAAATCATGCAGCGGATCGCCGTGCCGATGATCGGCGGCATGGTGTCTTCGACCGTTCTGACACTCGTCGTGATCCCCGCGATCTACGCCTTGATCAAAGGTATCCCGCTCCCCCGCAACGAGGCAGCTCACGACGCCGCGACGGTCGCGCTTGAGTCGCGGGAGGCGGCTCAATGAGCCCGGCCTCTTCGGTCCCCGGCGCGACGGCGCCTGCGAGCGCGATCGGCGCGCAGCGCGTCCTGTGGGTGGACTACGCGAAGGGCTGGAGCATCCTGCTTGTCGTTTCCATGCATTCGGCGCTCGGGGTCGGCCTGGCGCTCGACCGCGTCGGCTGGCTGCATCCGGTCGTTGCATTCGCCAAGCCGTTCCGGATGCCCGATTTCTTTCTCGTCGCCGGCTTGTTCCTCGGCGGCGCGATCAACTGGCCGTTGCGCGCCTTCCTCGATCGCAAGGTCGTTCATTTCATCTATTTTTTCGTGCTGTGGACCTTCATCATCCTGCTCACGAAATCCGGTGAACTCGGCCTGATCGACCCGAGAGCATTTCTAACGGCTTTTCTGTGGGCGATCATCGACCCCTATAGCTCTCTCTGGTTCGTCCAATTACTGCCGTTGCTGTTCGTCGTCGCGCGCCTGACGCGGAGGCTGCCTCCGGTCGCCGTGATCTTGTCCGCAAGCGCCCTGCACGTGTTGGCGGCGCGCTTCCCCGAGGGCGGGCAATACGCGATGGGCTCGGACATGACGGGCTGGATGACCGTCGATACGTTTTCCCTGTTCTCCGTCTACTTCGTGATCGGTCACACCGCGCGCGCGACGATATTCGCTTTCGCCGCATGGGTCGCGCGTCGGCCGTTTGCCGCGCTGGCAGGACTGGCGGCATGGGCGGTTGCGCATCAATCGGCTGTAGCGGCGGGACTGACCGAAATCCCGGGCCTGACGCTGGTTTTCGGATTGCTCGGCGGGTTGGCGGTCGTCGCCGCCGCATCGCTGATGGCCAGCGCAGGGATCGCCTTGTGGTTTGCGTACTGCGGTCGAAAGTCGCTACCGATTTACCTGTCCTTCGCGATCCCGATGGCGGTCGCGCGCATCCTGTTGGTCCGCACGCAGATCGTTTCCGATCCGGGATCGATGGCGGCGATTGTGACGGCCGCCGCAATTCTCGGTCCGTTGGCGCTCGAAGCGCTCGTGCGCGGCACATGGGCTTCGTTTCTGTTCGAACGGCCCGCCTGGGCCCATCTCAGCGCTGGTCGCCGCGGACACCTCGAACCGGCGGTCGCGGCGGGCGTCGGCTTGGACGCGCTGAAGTCGGAGGAAAAACCTGGGGTCGCGCCGAGCGAAGGCGCCGACAGCAAGTCCACGATCGACTCGATCAAGTCGGCGCCATGAGCATCGCTCGGACGCCCTCCAACATTGTGGCCGTTGAACGCCGGCGCGGCCGGCGCGCGTCGGTGTTCGTGAATGCGCATGGATATCGGGTCGAGGCGCTCGACCAGCGGCAGGTCGCGGCGCATCGGGGGGAGTGGCTTGCCCTATCGTCCCGCTCGATCGAGCCCAACGTGTTTTTTGGACCGGATTTCGCCCTGGCCGCCGCGAACTGCGGAATTGGTGAGGCGCCCGTGTTCGTCGTCATTCGCCGAATGGTCGAAGGGCGAATGCAATTGGTCGGCGTTCTTCCTCTTGTGGCGCGCGACTTGCGGTCGGGACGCCGGACCGTGCGCATATGGAGCCACAAATACCTGGCGGCTGGAACGCCTCTTCTGGACAGACGATATTTCAAGGGAGCGTTCGACGCGGCGCTGGACTGGCTGGCAAGTTTGCGCCCCAGTCGATGCGCGATCTTGATACCCGCGATCCGCGTTGACGGCGAATTGGCGCGCATGACTGTTGCCCGCGCCCGACGCCTCGGCGGCGCGGCCAGGCCGATGGGTGGCCATGAGCGGTCACAATTCCTGCCGACCGACGCATCCGGAATTAGGTTTTCGCGCAAGACCCTGAAATCCTTCGCCCGCCACGAGACGCAACTGTCGAACCATGGCGATCTGTCGTTCCACATTCACCGCGATCCCAAGCGATTGGCCGCGGCTCTCGACCAATTTCTTGAGCTTGAGGCGATGGGCTGGAAAGGCGAGCGCGGCACCGCCTTGGCCAAGGATGAGTCGGTCGAGCGATTTGCCCGCGCAATCGTGAATGGGCTCGCGGAGCGAGGCTGCTGTCTCATCGCGAGTTTGGAACTTGCAGGGCGCCCAATCGCAATGAGCGTCTTGCCGGTCGAGTCCCGCGTCGCCGCTTTCTGGAAGACGGCCTACGACGAACGCTTCGCGAAATATTCGCCGGGCTTGATGATGCTGGTCAAGCTGTCGGAAGCGCTCCGGGACAGCGGCGAGATCGATTCGATCGATTCCTGCGCGGCGGCTGACGATCTGACAATGCTGCGCGTTTGGCGCGGCCGTATCCGGATCGCCGACCTGTTGATTTCGACAATGACGCGACCTTCGGTTCTGTTCGGCGTCATTGACGCCCGCGAGCGTGCGAAGCGGTCGATGCGGGGCGCCGCCAAGAGCATCTTTTCCACGATACGAAAGAGGCTCGCCTGATGACGGCCTCGCAGCACATGGCCGCTCGGCGATTGCCGCGCTCGCGTCAATATGTGCTTGCACTTCTAGCTATCTGCACGGCGACAAGCGTTCCCACCTATGCCGAAACTATGTCCGGCGCGCTGGCGCGCGCCTACGCCGCCAATCCCAACCTCAATCAGCAGCGCGCCGCTGTGCGTGGCGTCGACGAGAACGTGCCTAAAGCGCGCGCCGGCTGGCTGCCGAGGATCGCACTGACAGGATATGCGGGCCGCTCCTACCTGTACCAGCGCGACCCGCCGTCACGAACAACGGCTCCCGATCCGGGCGCCGATCCTGCGGACGATGAATCGGCCAGGCCGCCACGCGGCCAGAAATTTCGTTCTTATCCGCGCGGCTATGGCGTCAGCGTCAGTCAGCCCGTCTTCGACGGCTTCAAGACGTTGAATAGCTTGCGGCAGGCGGAGTCGCAGGTGCTCGGCGGTCGCGAGGATCTGCGCGGCGTCGAGCAGGATACACTGATGAGCGGCGCAACCGCTTACATGGACGTGCTGCGCGACACCGCGATCCTTGGCCTGCGTGGCGCTAGCATCGAGACGCTCAAGGAGCAGGCTAGGCAAACCGGCGCCCTCGCCAAGATCGGGCAGGCGACGGGAACCGACATGGCGCAGGCCGATGCGGCGCTTGCGCAAGGGCGTTCCGAGTTCTTTGCAGCGCGCGGCGCGCTTCAGGCGAGCATGGCGACGTTCCGCCAGATTGTCGGAATGGAGCCTCGCGCGCTGCAACCCGCCAAGAGCGTTGAGGCGCTTCTGCCAAAACGTGTCGAACTCGCGATCGAAACCGGTCAGCGGGAACATCCGGCCCTTGCCGCCGCGCTGCACGCCGCTGATGCGGCGGAGGCGGCGATCAGGGTGGCTGAAGCCGCGCTCTACCCGACCGCTTCGGTTGCGGGCGCCGTCAATCGCGATCTCGACGTCGAAGGCATGACCGGCAAGAAATCGTTCAGCGCGGCGATTTTTGGCCAGATCAACATCCCGATCTACCAGGGCGGCGCAGAATACGCGTCGATCCGGCAGGCCAAGGAGCAACTCGGGCAAGCGCGAATTTTGGTCGATCTGCGGCGCGATCAGGTCCGCGCCGCCATCGTAACGACATGGGCGCACTTGCAGGCCGCGCGCTCACAAATCGATTCCACGGGAGCCGCCGTCAGGGCCGCCGAGATAGCGCTCGCGGGCATCCGCAGGGAAGCGCTGGTTGGACAACGCACGACGTTCGACATTCTGACGGCGCAGCAGAACCTGCTCAACGCCCGCGTCGCGCTCGTCATGGCCCAACGCGAGCGGGTCGTCGCGTCCTACGCCATCCTCGCGGCAATCGGACGGCTGACAACCACCCATCTCGGGCTGGTCACGCAAACCTACGATCCGACGCGGCATTTCGATCAGGTCAAGGGCCGGCTGTTCGGGACCGACGCGCATTGAAGCTGTCCAGCTATCCACTCGAATTCCGGAGACACGTGACCATGAAGTTCCATCTCTCAGCTCTGGCAACGGTTGGCGCTCTCGCGCTTTCGCCTGTGGCAGCGTCCGCCCATCCGATGCTAGTGCGTTCAACGCCGAAGGTCGGCGCCAAGATCAAAGCGCCCGAGCATGTGTCGATCTGGTTCTCAGAGAAGATAGAGCCCGTCTTTAACAGGATCGAAGTCGTCGACGGGGCGGGGACGCATTTCGAGGAGGGTAAGCCGACGCTGGATGGAGCCGACAAGGCGCTTCTTCATGTTCGCCTGAAGGCGTTGCCTGTTGGCTCCTACAAGGTGCGGTGGCGCATAACCGCCGCCGACTCCCACAAGATGGAGGGCGCATTTAGCTTCGAGGTTGTGCCGTGACTGGCATTTGGACTGTACTTGTCGTTGCGCGCTGGCTGAATTTTGTTGCTGTCGCCGGACTGTTCGGCATGTCGCTGTTTCCGCTCTATGCGCCGGCAAACACGCGGCGCGCCTATCTAGCGCAACCGACGACGCGAGCACTGGCGGTTGTTGGCGGCATGCTGGCGCTGGTCTCGACAGCCGGTTTGGCCGGCGCAACGCTCGCCAATATGGCGGGCGACGGCACAGCGATTTGGGACGTCGAAGCCTGGTGGAGCTTCCTTGTCGACACGAGCTTCGGGATCGTTTGGATCATGCGGGGCGTGATCGTACTCGTGTTGGCGATGACAACCGTCACCACAAAGGGGTTCGGCGCTTCGATAATTGTCGCAGCATTGAGCGGGGCGCTTCTCATCAGTCAGGCATGGGTCGGCCATGTCGCTTCGATCGCCGCCCCGGCGCGTTGGGGCGTGACGGTCGCCTATGCGTTCCATGTCGTCGGCGCAGGCGCATGGTTCGGCGGTCTTGTCTCGCTCACTGTCGTCTTGAACGGATTGCTTGCGTCCAAAACGATCGACCGTCATGAAGCCGAAGATGTTCTGAGGCGCTTTTCAAGCGTCGGCCTCGCAGCGGTCGTCGCGATCATTGTCGGCGGCGCGATCAACACTATTGCCCACGGCGCATCTGCGCCGGCCATTGTGGTTGCATCGGACTGGGGGCGAGCGCTTGTACTGAAATTGGCGCTTGTCGCCGGCATGCTGCTTCTCGCTTGCCACAACCGCTTCGTTTTGATGCCGCGTCTGTCTAAAGGCGAGGCGCCGGCATTGCCCGCCCTGGCGCGCAGCGTCGTCACGGAGCAGGTGCTTGGGCTGGTCGTCCTGGCAGTAACTGCGGCGCTTGGGATGCTCGGTCCGCCAGGCTAGCGGACGGACGCTCGAGCCGGCAAGCGGTTGCGAATTGTTCGTCAACCAGAGGGAGCAACGAGATGAACTTATCGAAGCGAGCTTTCATCCTTGCGCTTGCAACGGGCCTTGTTGCGCAAGATGCGGTCGCCGCCAAGCCAACTATTTTCGATTTCTATGAATATGTTCAACGGCGCAAGGCGGCCTCCGACGCGCCCCATGAAGAGCCTTGGATTTCAGCAATGGTCAGGGCCGTCGATCGAGCCAGGCGGCGGATTCGAATTACACACGTTCCGGCGCCTTCTGCCGGAATGCCGGCCATGACGATGACGCTCGACGTTGCCGAAGACTTGGATGTTTCCGTGCGAAGAGCCGGAGAAGCTGTAGATATCAGAGTCGACATGCGCGACGGCCGTCTCGTTGTTGCCGATATTCGGACGCGGCGTTAGGCGGATCGCGTTACCGCAAGAAGAGGTTCTCGCCGCGATGCACATGCGCGGCTATTGCGTTCTGTCGTTCGAAGCCGTGGCGGCGCTTCGCCGACGCGGTTTTGAGGCGCGGCGTCTCGAAGACGGCTATCCAGAGTGGAAGGCGACTGGCCTTCCCGTGAGTCGATCGACCTGACGCTCAGAAAGCGATGGTGACTGCTATGAAAACGCTTCTGCGACTGAACGATCTGCCCTATGGGCCCGAACGTGTCTACAACGGCTTGCGTCTCTCCCATGCGCTCGGCAGGCACGCGCCTGATGGATCCGTCACGGTTATTTTGATGGCGGACGCGGCTCTTGCCGTGCGCGCCGATCATAAGACGCCGGACGGATATTACAATGTCGAGCGCACGTTGAAGCACGTCATCGCGGCTCGCGGGAAAGTGCTGCCGTGCGGAACCTGCATGGATGCGCGGCCTGCCTGCCGACCAGATGATCGAAGGCTCAGAACGCAGCACGATGGATGCGCTCCCTCAGGCGACGATGGAAGCCGACAAAGTGCTAGTGTTTTAGGGGCGTATTGCACCTGATCCACCCTCTCTGAATTGGTCCACCTTGAAGTATGTCTTCGGACAGGGAGAAGGAGGATCAGAATGCCGAGAAAGCGCCATAAGCCTGAGGAGA
>Ga0209023_10001268_pt1 | contig 34415 bp, 33 predicted proteins | sample LakOneMetagenome_FD_187468 | JGI IMG/M metagenome (GOLD analysis project Ga0209023, IMG submission 187468) | Freshwater and sediment microbial communities from Lake Erie, Canada (SPAdes) (version 2) | ecosystem: Environmental > Aquatic > Freshwater > Lentic | place: Lake Erie, Canada...
TCCGCGATCGACAACTTGCTTGGCCGCCGCGATCTTAAATTCTTCCGTATATCGTCTCCCGCTCATACCCACTCCTTTAGCCTAGAATTATGGCTCAGAAGTGTCTACAGAACTCGTGGCGATTCAATAGGCTTGATAGACACGGATAGTCGTTTCGTCGTAAGTGGCCCTGATCTGGCGATGAGGGATTGCTGGCGTGCCATGATTGTGATCTTGCATTTTTTACCTTATATAGAGCCGAGACAAAACCCAGCAAATCGAAAAATTCGCACTGGCTGCCCCGCCCGTATCCTATTTGTATCCCAGCGTATCTCAGTTGTAGCCTGTCCGTAGCCCATCCGTATCCTGCTGAAAATCCGCCCTGGTATGGCAACTTCAGCAAGAAAGGTCATGGGAAGGGGGCGCGGGGAGTCCCCGCCACAGAGAATAATGTCTTTGACGAGACGGGGCACTTACTAAGCGATTCTGCCCAATGTTCGTACATGGAGGCTGGCGAACGCGATGTCGGAAAAGCTGGATTGCTTCAAATTGAGTGCGGAAATGTTCGCGCGAACTCAGCAATAAATCAGCGGTTCCCTGGCTGCTGAGGACGCCTCATCCCGGCAGAAAGCAGCGACACTTTTGCCGCTTGTTACAGCTTTTCATCGAGCACGTTCAATCCCGAGATGATAGTAATGGTTTTCCTAACAGTATGTAAGGAAAATATGGCGCGATATATGTTTGAACTGGTGGGTGTTACGCCTGCGAGGTAAGCGGTAGCGGTTGCGGCGCGGTTTTGGTAACTGCATCCGGCGCCGCTGCACAAACCCGGCAGAAAATCGCCGCTTATCCTTGCATTTCCGCGCCTGTCTGCGCGATGATGCGTCCGTCGCATGGCTGCGCGCGCCGTCCCCGGGCACGGCACAGTAGAGCCCATGACAAGCCGTCATGCAACCTGGAGCCCACATGAAACCCTACCACGCCATTGCCGCCGCGCTTGCGGCCACCTCGATTTTCGCCCTGGCCGCCGAGTCGCTCGGCCCCTTGCCCGAGGGCTGGATCCTCGCGGGCGAGTCGCCCCACCTGTACAAGGCCGGCATCGATCCCTCGCAAACGGTCAGCGGCAAAGGCGCCAAGTACCTGCGCAGCATCAGCAAGAAGAACGAGAGTTGGGGAACCCTGATGCAAATGTTCTCGGCCGAAAAATACCGCGGCCAGCGCGTGCGCCTGCAAGCGCGCGTCAAGACGCGCGAGGTCAGCAGCTGGGCGGGCCTGTGGATGCGCGTCGACGGACCCGACGGCGTGGCCGGCTTCTATAACAGCCAGGACAAGCCGATTACGGGCAGCAACGACTGGCAGCTGCGCAGCGTGGTGCTGGACGTGGCGCCGAACGCCAAGGCGATCGCCTTCGGCATCATCGACGGAGGCAGTGGCGAAGTGTGGATGGACGACATCAAGCTGGACGTGGTCGACAAATCGGTACCGGTAGACGGCCCGACGCAGGAACGGCTGCCCAAGGCGCCGAACCTGTGACCGCCTTGCTGCGCTCGCTGCGCGCTGCCTGGATGCCGGCGGCGGTGGCCGACATCGGCGCGACCGCGGCGCTGCTGCGCGTGGCCGGTTTCAGCATGCGCCAGGGCGCGCTCGGCATCGCGATCGCGGCCGCCCTGGCGGCGCTGGCATGGCGCCAGCACGCCTGGGAGTGGCTGGGCCTGTACTGCATGCTGCTGGCGCCACTGGCGGCCGTGGGCGCGGCGGCGCAAGGGCTGCGCCTGCTGCCGCGCCTGGGTTGGCCGGCGGTGTGGGCGATCGTGCTGGCCCTGATCGCGGCGTCGGCCATGGTCGGCGTGGAATTGAACCGCGCCCTGGCCGCGCAGCATGCCGTGCGTGGCCTGCGCGACGCCCCGGCCTTCGCTTGCGCAGCCGGTTTCGGCCTGCTGGTGCTGGCGCTGCCACTATGGCAATTGCAAACGCAGGCTGCCGGCGCGCGCCTGGCAGCGCTCGAACAGGCGGCCCTGTCGGCCGAGCTGAAAGCCCTGCAGGCGCAGATCGAACCGCACTTCCTGTACAACACCCTGGCCAACACGCGCTACCTGGTGCGGCATGACGCCGACAAGGCCGGCACCATGCTCGACCACCTGATCGCCTACCTGCACAGCGCCTTGCCCGACATGCGCGGCAGCGGCTCCACGCTCGGGCGCGAATTTGAACTGGCCGGGCATTACCTGGCGCTGATGGCGATCCGCTTCGGTGAGCGCCTGTCCTACCGCCTCGATTGCGCGCCCGCCCTGGCGTGCGCGGCGATGCCGCCCCTGATGCTGATGTCGCTGGTGGAAAACGCGGTGCGCCATGGCGTCGAGACCACGCCGGGGCCGGTCTGCGTGACCCTGTCCGCAGCCGTGGCCAACGGCGCGCTATGCGTGCTCGTGACCGACGAGGGCGCCGGGGCGGCCGCGCCGGTGCTGGGCAGCGGGGTTGGCTTGCGCAACCTGCGCGCGCGCCTGGCGGCGCAGTACGGCGACGCGGCCACGTTCACGCTGCGCATCGCACCCGGCCAGCCCACGCAAGCGCAATTGATCCTTCCTTTGGAGCCGTCCTGATGCAGCAGCCATCCGCACCACGTATCCTGATTGCCGATGACGAGCCGCTGCTGCGGGCCGCGCTGCGCGAAGCGCTGGCGCAGCTGTGGCCGGACGCCGAGATCGTCGGCGAAGCGGCCGACGGCATCGAAGCGCTGCGCATGGCGCAGCAGCTGGCGCCCGACGTGGCCTTTCTCGACATCCGCATGCCGGGCCTGTCCGGGCTGGAAGTGGCGCGCACCTTCGGCGCGCGCACCCACGTGGTGTTCGTGACCGCCCACCACGAGCACGCGCTGGCTGCCTTCGACGAGGGCGCGCACGACTACCTGGTCAAGCCGCTCGATGGCGAACGCCTTGCGCGCTGCGTCACGCGCCTGCGCGCACGGCTGCATACGCCGCCGCCCGATCTGGCACGCATCGTGCAGGCCTTGCGGCCCAAGGCGCCGCCGCCGTCGTGGCTGCAGGCGACGATCGGCAGCACGATCCACTTCATCGACCTGGCCGACGTGGTCTACTTTTGCTCGGAGCAGAAATATACGCGCGTGGTGACCGACGCCACCGTGGCCCATATCCGCACGCCGATCAAGGAGCTGTCCGATGCGCTCGAGGCGTCCGGTTTCTGGCAGATTCATCGTGGCTACATGGTGGCCGTCAAGCGCATTGCGGCGGTGACGCGCGAAGAGGATGGGGCGATGTGGTTGAGTCTGCGCCAGCACGGCACGCGGCTACCGGTGAGTCAGCGTTTCCAGCACCGTTTCAAAGGCATGTAACGCGTCACTTGCATGCCACCACTTTCTCGTCCCGCAAGCACGGGAAATAACGCTCGCGCAACTTGCGATACTGGCCATTCGACAGCATCGCCTGCAGCTCCTTGTCGAACGCGCCGACGAAGGTTGGCGGCACCGACGCTTTGCTGAACGCGAACATCACTGGATCGGTGGGCACGACGATACTGCTTGGCAGCAGAACCTGCTCCAGCCCCAGCTGGCGCAACTCCACGCCGGCGCTGGCCTCGTCGGCGATCATGCCGTCGATGCGGCCCATCTGCATCATGCGCCAGGCATTGCGCCGCAGCGTCACCGGCACCAGGTTGCCGTGGAAGGCCGGATTGGTGCGCAGCGCCTCGAAATGCTCGCCATACGACACCCCGATCTGGACCCCGAGCCGGAATGGCGTGCCGGCCAGCTCCTCGAGCGCAGCAGGGCGGTATTTCGCGGCCGCCGCCGGGCTCAGATACAGCACATTCGGAGTCTGCTGAACGGGGATGGAAAAGTGGGCAAAGCGTTCGCGCTTGCCGCTACGAAAAGTCCCCGGCAGCACGTCCAGCCTGCCGGACTCCAGTTCGGCCAGCGCGCGCGCCCACGGCATGTTCACGAAGCGGGTAGCGCAACCGGTGCGGCGCAGCACTTCGCGCGCCAGGTCGGCATCGAAACCGGCGATCTCGCCGTCGCTCTGGCGGAAGGAATAGGGCGGGTCGTCGAACCAGCGCACGGTCTTGGTACAGGCTTGGCTGTCCGGCGCCAACAACATGAGCAAGACCGTCCCGATCGGGCCCATGGACCGCAGGTAGCGCATAGTGTGCATCCGGTCTGGAAATTGAATGTTGTTCAATTGTAGACGGGATGTCCGGTGGACAAGCAAAAAAAAAGCCCACCGCGAGGGTGGGCAAATTCCAAAATCTTGTGAGAAATTGGAGGAGACGGGTCAATCATGCTGCATAGCCGCATTTCTGTAAATAGCAGACACTAGAGAATTGTTTCTAAAATCAAACAAATGACCGTGCGCCGCTGAAAATTTGCTGAAATGCTTAAAACAAAGTGTGTATGTCGGGCAAAGTCACAGAATTTGCCGTCAATTTCATTGTCAGAATGCTTATTCGCCGGAATCGGTTGCCTTCACAGAGTGCCCTTGTTAGCATGTACCTGACGTAGGGCAAGACGCTTTCTGTTAAAAAAATCGAGGAAGATGTGACTGCACCCAGCCGAATCCGCGTGGCACTGATCGATGACAATGACTTGACCAGGTCGGCCTTGCGGCTGGCCTTGCCGCTCGACGTGGTCGAAGTGGTGGCCGAAGCGAGCAGCGGCCGCCAGGGCCTGGAAATCTGCCTGCGTGAGAAACCCGATATCGTGTTTCTCGACATTGTCATGCCGGGCCTGGGCGGGCTCGATGTGCTCGACGCCATCAAAGATGCCTTGCCCCTGACCGAAGTGCTGATGGTCACGGCCAGCAACGACCGTCCCACCATCGAACAAGCCGTGCGCAGCGGCGCTTCCGGCTTCATCATCAAGCCGTTCCGCGCCGGGACCGTGGAAGACGCGGTCAAAAAATCCATCGCCAACCTGAACCGCAAGCGTGCCGAACAGGGTATCCGTTCATGAGCGCGCCGGGGCGGAGCTGAGCATGCTGCGCCCGACCGTCCGCCAGGTGCTGCCGGTATTGCTGCTGGCGCTCGCCTACTACGGCGCGGCGCGCCTGGGCCTGATGCTCGCTATCGAGGATAGCAATGCCAGCCCCGTGTGGCCGCCATCGGGAATCGCGTTCGGCGCCTTGCTGATCGGCGGCCTGCGCCTGTGGCCCGGGGTGTTCATCGGGGCCCTGGCCGCCAATCTGGTGGTGTTCAATGCCAACGGCGTGGCGCACGGCATGCCGGCGCTGCTGCTGTCGGCAGCCATCGCCGCCGGCAACACCGCCGAATCGCTGATTGGCGCCTGGCTGGTGCGGCGCACGGCGGGCGAACGGGGCCCGCTCACGCAAATCCAGCTGGTCTATAAATTTGCCATCCTCACCGCTTGCGCCTGCGCCGTCAGCGCGCTGGTGGGCACGGGCGCCTTGCTGACCGGCGCGGTGATCCCGCCGTCGGTGGCGTGGACCGTGGTCGGCACCTGGTGGCTGGGCGACGTGGTCGGGGTCCTGGTGCTGGCCCCGCTGTGCATCGCCTGGAGCCAGGCCGGGCGCGAGGCGCTGCGGCGCGCGGCCGGTATCGAGTCGCTGCTGTCGCTGGCGATCCTCGGTGGCGTACTGGCCCTGATCTTCGGCCACAAAGTGCAGCCCGACATGGCGCACCGCTGGCTCGCCTACCTGCTGGTGCCGGCGCTGGGCTGGGCCGCCTTCCGCCACGGGCGGCGCGGCACCACGCTCGTTTGCCTGGTGATTGCCGCCGGCGCCGTGGCCGGCACCACCCAGGGCTACGGTCCGTTCGCCACCGGCACCTTGAACGATGCCCTGTTCGGCATTCAGACTTTTGTGGCGCTGTGCTCGCTGGTCGGCATGGCGCTATGCGCGGACATGATCGAAACGCGCGAGCGCAAGGGAGAGCTGGCGCTGCGCCAGCGCTTGTCGACCCACTGGATCACGCTGTTCGTGTGCATCGGCATGACTGTGCTGGTGTGGCACATGGTGTCGGCATCGACCGAATACCGCGCGCGCGAGCAGTTCAACGTCAGCGTGGCAGGCGTCCAGCAGCGCGTCGTCGAACGCATGCGCACCTACGAGCAGGGACTGCGCAGCGCCAAGGCCCTGTTCTCGGCGTCCGAATCGGTGGAGCGGCAGGAATGGCGCCAGTTCGTCGATGGCATGGCCATCGCCAAAAATTTCCCCGGCGTGCAGGGCTTCGGCTTCGCCAAGGTGGTGCCGCCCGGCCAGCGCGAACAGCTCGAGCGCACAGTGCGGGCCGACGGCTTCCCCCGGTTCCAGATCTGGCCGCAGGGCGAGGGCGAGCGTGCGCTGGCGATCATCTACCTCGAGCCGTTCACGGTCAGGAACCAGCGCGCCTTCGGCTTCGATTTGCTGTCCGAACCGGTGCGCGCCAAGGCCGCCTTGACGGCCGAGGAGTCGGGCGAGCCGGCCCTGACCGCGCGCCTGACCCTGGTGCAGGAAAACGGGACCGCGCCCCAGGCCGGCTTCCTGATGTTCGTGCCGGTCTACCGCAACGGCAGCCCGACTGCCACGCCCGCGCAGCGCAAGCAGGCGCTCGAAGGCGTGGTCTACAGCCCGTTCCGGATGGACGACCTGATGCAGGGCATCCTGCGCACCTCGGTCAACGACGTGGCGCTCGAGATTTTCGACGGCGACGGCACCAGTCCGGCCAACACCATGCATGTGAGCACCGTGCGTTCGCTGCAAGAGCGGCGCGACTACCCCAACCCGTTCGTGGCGGTGGCGCCGATCCACCTGCAGCAGCATCAGTGGACCATCCGCGTCACCTCGCTGCCGGCGTTCGAGAACGCGGTCGACCGCCAGAAGTCGCAGATCGTGCTGGTGGCCGGGACCATCATCAGCCTGCTGTTCTTCGGCGTGGTGCGGGCGCTGGCCGCGCGCGAAGAATACGCCGCCGCGCGCGCCGCGCAGATGCAGTCGGCGCTGGCGCAGTCGGAGCGCAAGTTCGAGTCGCTGGTCGATTCGGCGGTCGAGTTTTCCATCATCGCCACCGATCTGGAGGGCGTGATCCGGGTGTTCAGCGTGGGCGCCGAACGGATGCTCGGCTACACGGCCGACGAGATGATCGGCAAGCAGACCCCGGCCATCCTCCACGTGCCGCAAGAAGTGACGGCGCGCGCGGCCGAACTGCACGACGAGGGCGTGGACGCGGCCGGTTTCGCGGTCCTGGTGGCCGGCGTGCGCCGCACCGAGGGCGAGCGGCGCGAATGGACCTATGTGCGGCGCGACGGCAGCCATGTGGCCGTGAGCCTGGTGGTGACCACGATCCGCGACGCGGCCGGAGCGGCCGTCGGTTTCCTGGGGATCGCCCACAACATCGAGCAGCAGCACCATCTGCAGGCCTCGCTGATGAACGCCAAGGAGCTGGCCGAGGCGGCCAGCCGTGCCAAGAGCGAGTTCGTGGCCAACATGAGCCATGAAATCCGCACCCCCATGAACGCGGTGCTCGGCATCGCCCACTTGCTGGGCAAGACCGGACTGACGCCCGAGCAGCGCAAGTACCTGGACATGATCCGCAGCTCGGGCCAGTCGCTGCTGGGGATCATCAACGACGTGCTCGATTTTTCCAAGGTTGAAGCGGGGCGCATGGAACTGGCGCCCGAAGCGTTCGACTTGAATAGCGTACTCAATATGTGCGCCTCGATGATGGCGGTCAATGCCGGCGACAAGGAGCTCGAACTGGTGGTCTCGGCCCAGCCGCGCCTGCCGCCGCGCCTGTACGGCGACGCGCTGCGCCTGCAGCAGGTGCTGACCAACCTGACCTCGAACGCGATCAAGTTCACCGACAAGGGGAGCGTGTCGCTGTTTGCCGAAGAGGCGGCGCGCGAGGGCGGCCAGATCCGGATCCGCTTCGTCGTGCGCGACACCGGCATCGGCATCGACCGCGAACAGCAGACCCGCCTGTTCTCGCCGTTCACCCAGGCCGACGCTTCGATGACGCGCCGTTTCGGCGGCACCGGGCTGGGGTTGACCATCACCAAGAGCATGGTCGAGCTGATGGGCGGCCAGATCGCCATCGCCAGCGTGCCGGGGCAGGGCAGCTGCTTTTCCGTGACGCTGCCGTTCGCGGTGGTCGATGACGGCGCCGCCGCTGCCGCCGGCCCGGCGGACCATCTGCGTGACGTGCGCTTGCTGGTGATCGAGCACGATCCGATGAGTCAGCGCGGCCTGACCGAAGGCGCGCAGGCGCTCGGCTGGCATCCGACCATGACCGCCAGCGGGGCCGACGCCCTGGCCGAACTGAGGGCCTACGGCGGCATTACCTGTCCCTACGACGTGATCGTGGTCGCCTCGCGCCTGCCCGACATGAGCGGGCTCGAAGCGGTGCGCGCCTGCCAGCAGATCGGCGCGGTCGAAGGCATCCCGTTCGTGCTGCTGGCGTCGGCCGGGCAGCGTCAGCGCGGGGCCGACCTGGGCAGCATCAATGCGCGTGGCACCTTCCTGTTCAAACCCGTCACCCGCGATGGCTTGTCGGACGCCGTGGCCAGCGTGCTGGCGCCGCTCGCGGCCGCGGCGGCGCCGCATGCGCCGGGCCGGGAGGCGGCGCGCGCGACGCCACTGAGCGCGCTACGCCTGCTGCTGGTGGAAGACAACGAGCTCAATCAGATTGTCGCGCGCGGCATCCTCGAAGGCGAGGGCGTGCGCGTGGTGGTGGCCAACAATGGCCAGGAAGCGCTCGACGTGCTGGCGCACGACAGCCGCTTCGACTTGATCCTGATGGACGTGCAGATGCCGGTGCTCGACGGCCTGGCCGCCACGCGCGCGCTGCGTGGCGCGCTGGGGCTGACGATGCCGGTGATCGCCATGAGCGCCGGTGTGCTCGAGTCCGAGCGCCAGCGCTGCCTCGAAGCGGGCATGAACGATTTTGTCGCCAAGCCGATCGATGCGGCCCTGCTGTTCGCCACCTTGCAGCGCCACGCGCCGGGCGCCGGCGCGCGCGGCGCCGCCCCGGAGGCCGCCGCGCCGGTGTCGGAAGTGTTCGACGTGCAGGCGCTGATGCGCTTGAATGAACGCGATCCGGCGCGCCGCATGGAATTGCTGGGATTGATCGAGCGGGTGCTGGCCAAGGCCGGTCCGCAGTTCGCCGCCGCGCGCGCGGCCTGCGAGCGGGGCGACCTGGACGGCTCCGGCAAGGAGTTGCACAGCCTGCGCGGGACGGTCGGCATTGTCGGTGCGCGCCGCTTTATCCGCACCAGCCTGCAGCTCGAGGAATTGCTGCGCGGCGCAGCCGCAGCGCCCGCCACCGGCGCGCTGTTCGACCAGCTCGCGCGCGAACTGGTCGAGACCGAAAGCGCCGCGCGCGCCTGGCTGGCCGGCGTCGGCGCCGCCACGGCCGGCTGATTACATCAGTTTTTCGTTGCCGATAATGCCGATGCCGCGCACACCGGAGCGCTGCGCGCTGGCCATCACGCCGGCCACGAATTTGTAGGGCGCCAGGCGGTTGGGCCGCAGCTGCACCTGGACCGGCACGGTTGCGCGGGCCAGGGTGCGGAACTTGCCGGCCAGCGCGTCTTTCCCCGTCACGATCAAGCCATCCCACACTACCGTGCCGTCGAAATCGACATCGATGGTCACCACCGGCGGCGGCTCGCCCGGCTTGGCCGCGCCGAGGCCAAGGTTGATCGCATGGTTTTGGCGGGGAATGGTGATGATCAGCATGATGATCAAGACCAGCATGACGTCAATCAAGGGTGTCATGTTCATTTCGAGCATGGGCTCCGGGGCTTTGTTGTTACCGGTGATGAGTGCAATCAGATGATGGCGCATGGTGTCCCCTGGTGGTGAGCGCGTCGGATGACGCCAATCCAGATTAACCGGAATGCCATGTTAAGGCAACAAAATTGCTATGGAATAGCAATTTTGTTGCTATTCAACCTCTGCCGGGGCCAGGCTGAACAAGGTTTCAACGGGGATGTCCAGCGCGCGTGCCAGTTTCAGCGACAGCACGATGGATGGCACCATGTGACCCATTTCGATCGCGTTGATCGACTTGCGGGTGATGCCGGCCAGCTCGGCCAGCTCGGCCTGGGTCAGGTTGCGGATCGCACGCTGGACCTTCATCGTCGTTTTGAGCTGCTCTTCCATTGCGCCCTCAGCGGTCATACAAGAGCACGCTGCCCAGTACGGTAGCAACGCCGGTCAGCACCGTCAGGCTGGCCATCAGCAGCACGGGCTGGGGCGGGGCGGCGAGCGCGAACAGCAGGGCCAGCAGCGGTTGGGCCAGCAGCACCGCCAGCAAGCCGTTGCGCCAGGCGCGCTGCAGACTTTGCTGGCGCAATTCATCCTGCAGGATGGCTTTCATGGCCGGGCTGGAAGGATGGCCGCTCAGTGCGCGCAGCGAACCGCGCAGCACGCCGAGCGCGATCACGATGGCCAGCGGCAGCAGCAAGGCCGCCTTGCCGGCCACGGCCGCGCTGGCCGGAAACAGGTTGACGCTCACGGCCCAGGCGGCCAGGACCAGCAGCAGGATCAGGGCCGCCCACAGGCTGCGGTGGGAATAGCGGACCAGGGTGTCGGAATCGTTGTGCATGGCAGGGCGCTCCAAATCGTGATTGAGGCGTTCAGTGTAACATAGCGGTTCCAAAATGGAACCTATAAGTTACATAAAAACGTCAATCCCTGCTTTTGATGCCGATCTGGACTGCGCGCCCACCGCTCCAGCGCGGCTGCACCGTATCGGCATACCAAAGCGTACGGCGCGACAAGGGCCAGGTGTAGCCGAGCGACCATTGCCGGCTGCCGGACCACACTTCGCGCGCCGCGCTGCCGTAGCCAAGGTGGAAGGTGCCGGCCGGCAGCCGATAGCGGGCCGCCAACGCCCAGGCCGCGCTGTCCTCGGCGTGCTCGGCGCCGCGCGTGAGGGCAAGGGGGAAGCGGGCAGTGTCGGCGGGCTGGGCCGAGATCGACCACCACGGCGCGGCCGCGCTCTGGGTCTGCGCGGCGCCGGCCAGCGGGGCGCACAGCAGCAGTGCGAGCGAAAACGGTTGCATGGATGCCCCCTGTCTGATGATGATCTTCAGAAGGTAGGCGAATCGGCAGGCGCGCGGGCGCTAAGCCCGGACACATTGATTTATATCAACAGATGCTTGCGAGAAAAGCGCGCGCCTGTGGTTTTCTAGAGGGAGCGGTTGGCGTGGATGGCCGCTTCCAGGAAGCGCAGCACGATGGCCGCGCCGTGCACGTCGATGCGGGGGAAGTTGCCCTCGCGGTCAGGTTCGAGGTCGGTGACGCCGTCTTCGCCGTAAGAAAACGAGCCCAGCACGTCCTGCACGGCGATGCCGTAGGTGCAATGGCATTGCATGCAGACCACACGCGCGCGCGGGCTACGGTCGGGGCCGAACATGAGCAGCGGCTCGAACTTGATGCGCACGCCCTGGAAGGTCGCTTCGATGCTGCCATTGTCGAGCACGTCGGACACGGAGATCGAGCGCAGCTCGCCCGGTCCCTGGAAATAAGCGTGGGTGCGGGTCAGTGTATTGAAGGCCGAGTACAGCCCTGGCGCCGCTTTCTCCAGCCGGAGAAAGCGCGCGGTTTGTTCGCGCTCGATCATGATGAGCTCCCTGATCCATTCACGAGCCGAAAGTTCTCGGCAATGCCTTGATGATACGCTTGTTAAGGATTAACTGATCGGGCGTACATCTGCCGTGGCGAGCACGGCTGCCGGTTCGGACGGCGGGTGGGGCCGGGCGAACTGGGCAGTGAGGAAGGAGGCGATCCGGGTCTGGGTCGATTCCAGATAAGGGATGTTCAGATGGTCCGATTCGGGCACGATTTCATCCGAATGCAGCTTGCCCAATTTGGCGACCAGCAGATCGGTATGCGAATGGGGCACGATATCGTCGGACGCGGCGCGCAGCACATAGGTGGGCGCCGTCAGCGAGGGGGCGTACTTGACCGACTCGAAGCGGTGGCGCAGCACGTATTCGACCGGCACCGCGCGGAAGCGCCGCTTGGCGATGGCCAGGATCGAATCGTAGGGGGTGATCAGGACCAGCGATTGGACCGGGCGTTCGAGCGCGACCTGCACCGCCACCCCGGAGCCCAGACTGCGCCCGACCACGGCCACGCGCTTGGGATCGACATGATGGCGTTCGGCCAGCCAGTCGAACAGAAGGCGGCCGTCGTCGACCATGTGGTTTTCGGCCGGATCGCCATGCGAGGCGCCGTAGCCGCGATAATTGACTGCCAGTACCGCCATGCCGGGGAACAGCTTGCCGGCGTCGCGCACCACCCACGATACTTCTTCGGAGCGTCCGCCGAAATAGATGACGGCGGGATGGGGGCCGGGCTGCTGAGGGGTCATGAGCCAGCCAGACAGCTTGGTGCCGTCGGTGGCGCGCAGCACGATCGGACGCGTGCGGTGGCCGCTCGAACGCGGCTTGTCGACCTCGCGCTTGATGGTGGGGTTGAACACGAGCCGGCGCTGGCTGGCGGCAATGGCCGCAGTCAGCCCGACCCACAACACGCTGAGCGCGCCGGCGACACTGGCGACTTTTTTCGTATGATTCATGGACACTAGTGTAACCGTGTTCGCATGAGCGCTGTATGCGCTGCTGCACACAAGCGCCAACTCAGCAGTTGTCGTGGCGCAGGCGCAACGGGCCTGCTTAGTGCGCCATCAGGACCGGCGCTGTCATGCTGCGCAGCACCGTCTCGGTCACGCCGCCCAGCAGCAGTTCGCGCAGGCGGGTGTGGCCATAGCCGCCCATGACGATCAGGTCGGATTGATGATCGGCCGCCAGCGACAGCAGCGCTTCGCCCAGGTGCATACGCGTGTGCTGCTCCAGCACCTCGACCTTGACTCCGTGCCGCGCCAGGAACACGGCAATGTCGGCGCCTGGCTGCTGGCCGTGCGCTTCGCCCGGATTGAACACGGCCACCGTGACCGATGCGGCCCGCTCCAGCAGCGGCAGGGCGCCTTGCACGGCGCGCGTGGCTTCCATGCTGCCGTCCCAGGCCAGCAGCACCCGGCTGCCCAGGGCCGGGAAGACGCCGGCGTAGGGCACCACCAGCACCGGGCGGCCCCCGGTCAGCATCACATAGGCGGGCAGCCCGGGCGTCAGGCGCGCGCTGGCGTCGTCGACGTCGGTCTGGCTCACCACCACCAGGTCGGCGTAGCGCGCCTGGATCGCCATCGCGTTTTCCGGGTCGTCGTTGAGCAGGCGCGCTTCGAGCGAATCGACGCCGACTTCGCGCGCGATGGCCTCGAAGCGGGCCAGCGCGGCCTGGGCGCGCGTCTGCATCGCTTCCACATGCATGGCCACCACCATCTGGCTGAAATCGATGTTATTGTCTTCGTAGATGTAGTGCGAGATGCCGGTCATGGCCGCACCGATCAGGTGGGCGCCGTGCTGCGCCGCCAGGGTGGCGGCGGCGCGCACCCGTTGTTCGCAATGGGGCGAGGAATCGACGTGCACCAGGATGGTCTTGTATGACATGGCAGCTCCCGTGAGTTGGATAGAACACTTCGCCAGCGTATGCGTTAGCATGGAACTCGTCCAGTGACAATTGGTTGCGGCAAGGGATTCTTCGGGTGAATTTGATGTAGATCAACTGAAGTCTGGCTTCTGCCGTCTACTCTGCAGCTGCCCCATTACAACCGCGCTGGCAGCGACACCTTACGTCGTCCTCGCGAAGGCGGGGACCCATACCGCGCCAGCGCAGTGAAGGAGGGCTTCTCTGAGCTAGCGTGCCATGGGTCCCCGCCTCGGCGAGGACGACGATGCCCCTGACCGCGCGTTAACAAAGAGATTCGCCCCATGAGCGTCCGCAATCTGCAGCACCTGTTCAACCCCGCCTCGATCGCCGTCATCGGCGCCTCCGAGCGGCCCGCCAGCGTCGGCGCCACCGTGCTGCGCAACGTCTCGCAAGGCGGCTTTGCCGGCCACATCTACCCGGTCAATCCCAAGTACGACACCCTGGCCGGGCTGCTGGCCTACCCCGACGTGCGCTCGCTGCCCGAGGCGCCCGACCTGGCCATCATCTGCACCCCGCCGGCCACGGTGCCGGCCATCGTGCGCCAGCTGGGCGAGCGCGGTACGCGCGCCGCCGTCATCCTCACGGCCGGCCTGCAAGCGGCGCACGACGGCCAGGGCCGCACCCTGCGCCAGGCGGCGCTGGACGCGGCGCGCCCCTACTGCCTGCGCCTGTTGGGCCCCAACTGCGTGGGCATGCTGGTGCCCGGCATCGGTCTGAACGCCAGCTTCGCCCATACCAATGCGCTGCCCGGCAAAATCGCCTTCGTGTCGCAGTCCGGCGCGCTGGTGACGGCCGTGCTGGACTGGGCCAACGCGCGCGGCATCGGCTTTTCCAAGTTCATTTCGCTGGGCGAGGGCGCCGACGTCGACTTTGGCGACCTGCTCGACTACCTGGCCAGCGATCCGGCCACCAGCGCCATCATGCTGTACGTGGAAGACGTGCGCCACGCGCGCAAATTCATGTCGGCCGCGCGCGCCGCCGCCCGCAGCAAGCCGGTGATGGTGCTCAAGGCCGGACGCATGGCCGAAGGCGCGCGCGCGGCGGCGTCCCACACGGGCGCGCTGGCCGGCGCCGACGACGTGTACGACGCGGCTATCCGGCGCGCCGGCATGCTGCGCGTGTACACCACCGAAGACTTGTTCGCGGCCGTCGAAACGCTGGCGCGGGCCCGGCCCCTGTTCGGCGAGCGCCTCGCAATCCTGACCAACGGCGGCGGCCCCGGCGTGATGGCCACCGACGCTCTGGTCGAAGGGGGCGGCGTCATGGCCCAGCTGCCGCAGGCGACCATCGAACGGCTGGACGCGGTGCTGCCAGCCACCTGGTCGCGCGCCAACCCGGTCGACATCATCGGCGACGCCCCGGCCGAGCGCTATGTGAAGGCGCTTCAGATTCTGCTTGACGACCCGGCCGCCGACGCCATCCTGTTTATCCACGCGCCCACGGCGATTGTGCCCAGCGCCGACATCGCGCGCGCCATCGCGCCGTTGGCGCAGGCCTCCTCGCGCAACGTGCTGGCCTGCTGGCTTGGCGGTGAGGCGGTGGCCGAGGCGCGCCGCATTTTCGCCGACGCCGGCATCCCGACCTTCGACACGCCCGAAGAAGCGGTCAGCGCCTATCTGCAGATCGTCCAGTTCCGGCGCAACCAGAACCTCCTGATGCAAGTGCCGCCGGCCGCCGGCACCGACACCGTGGTTGACCGCGAGCGCGCCGCGCGCGTGGTGCGGGCGGCGCTGGAAGCCGGGCGCAGCATGCTCACCGAGCCCGAAGCGAAGGAAGTGCTGGCCGCCTACGGCATCGCGGTGGTGGCCACCCGCACCGCCGCCGGCGTGGACGAGGCGGTGGCCGCGGCCACCGCGATCGGCTATCCGGTCGCGCTCAAGGTGCTCTCGCCCGACATTACCCATAAAAGCGACGTGGGCGGGGTCGCGCTGGACCTGGACAGCGCCGCCGCCGTGCGCGCGGCCGCCATGCGCATGCACAAGCGCCTGGCCCAGCTTGCGCCACAGGCAAGGCTGGACGGCTTTTCGGTGCAGCAGATGGCGCGCCGCCCCGAAGCGCATGAACTGATCGTCGGCGTGGCCACCGATCCCGTGTTCGGTCCCGTAATCCTGTTCGGCCAGGGCGGGGTGGCGGTGGAAGTGATGGCCGACCACGCGGTGGCGCTGCCGCCTCTGAACGCGGTGCTGGCGCGCGACATGATTTCGCGCACCCGGGTGGCGCGCCTGTTGGCCGGCTACCGCAACCGCAAGCCGGCCGACCTGGACGCCATTGTGCGCATCCTGCTGCAGATTTCGCAGCTGGTGGCCGACGTGCCCGAACTGGTGGAGCTCGACATCAACCCGCTCTTGGCCGACAGCGCCGGCGCCATCGCGCTCGACGCCCGCATCCGGGTGGCCGTCGCCGACAAGGCAGCCAGCAGTCTTGACCGGCTGGCGATCCGGCCCTATCCGCGCGAGCTGGAGCAAACCATCGAATGGGACGGCCAGCCGCTGCTGCTGCGCCCGATACGTCCCGAAGACGGCGCCGCCCACCAGATTTTTTTCAGCGCGCTCGAAGCCGACGACGTTCGTTACCGCATGTTCGTGCGCGTGCGCGACCTGAGTCCCTCGCAGCTGGCGCGCTTCACCCAGATCGACTACGACCGCGAAATGGCCTTTATCGCCACCCGGCCGGGGCCCGACGGACACAACGAAACGCTGGGCGTGGCACGGGTGGTGGCCGACCCGGACAATATCGAAGCGGAGTTCGCCGTCACCGTCCGCTCCGACCTGAAAGGCCATGGCCTGGGCCAGATCCTGATGGAAAAGCTGATCGCCTACTGCCGCCAGCGCGGCACGCGGGCCATCGTGGGCGAGGCGCTGCCGCAAAACACGCGCGTGATCAAACTGGTACGCAAACTCGGTTTCGACGTCAGCCCCAGCCCCGAGGAAGACACGGTGCGCCTGCGCCTGCCCCTGGAATAGGGCGATTTCGGCGTTTTTGATGCACGTCAAGGATTTGGAGGACCCTGATCAATACACTCGCACCATGTCTGATCAGGAGTCTATTAGCATGCTTGCAACATCGTCGTCCATACTGCGCCCTTTCGTCCGGCAGCCGAATCTGCAATTCGATTCCGCGCTGATCCGCAAGCTGGCCCAGTCGGGGCCGCGCTACACCTCGTATCCGACGGCCGACCGCTTTTCGTCCGAATTCGGCTACCGCGATTACCTGCAGGCGGTGGCGGGGTTGCGCACGCGCGGCAGCAACAAGCCGATGTCGTTGTATGTGCACATCCCGTTCTGCGACACGGTCTGCTACTACTGCGCCTGCAACAAGATCGTCACCAAGAACCGCGACAAGGCGGCCGTCTACCTCAGCTATCTCAAACGCGAGATCGAGATGCAGGGCCGCCTGTTCAGCGGCATGAACCAGATCGAGCAACTCCATTTTGGCGGCGGCACACCGACCTACCTGTCGGACGCGCAGATGGACGATCTGATGGCGCATCTGCGGCGCTGGTTCCAGTTCGCGCCCGACCAGGTGGGCGAGTATTCGATCGAAGTCGATCCGCGCACCGTTTCGCGCGAGCGCGTGCACAGCCTGCGTCGTCAGGGCTTCAACCGCATCAGCCTGGGCGTGCAGGATTACGACGCCGAAGTGCAGCGGGCCGTGAACCGGGTCCAGCCCGAACACGAAACCCAGGCCATCATCGACGCCGCGCGCGAAGCGGGCTTCCGCTCGATCAGCATCGACCTCATTTACGGCTTGCCCAAGCAGGACACGACTACCATGGCCGTGACCTTGGCCAAAGTGATCGCCGCCAACCCGGACCGGATCGCGGTCTACAACTACGCGCACCTGCCGCATCTGTTCAAGCCGCAGCGCCGCATTGCGGACGCCGACCTGCCGGACGCCGACACCCGCCTGGCGATGCTCGAACTGTGCATCGCCACTCTGTGCGCGGCCGGCTACGTCTATATCGGCATGGACCACTTCGCGCGTCCCGGCGACGACCTGGCCGTGGCCCAGTCCCAGGGTCGCCTGCACCGCAACTTCCAGGGCTACTCGACCCATGCCGAGATGGACCTGGTGGCATGCGGCGTGTCGGCCATCAGCGCCGTGGGCGCCACCTATAGCCAGAACGTCAAGACACTGGAAGCGTATTACGATCTGCTCGACCGCAATGAACTGCCGATCGAACGTGGCATCCGCCTGTCGATGGACGACGCGCTGCGGCGCGCCATCATCCAGATGCTGATGTGCCAGTTCGAGCTGTCCACTTCGGCCATCGAGCAAGCCTACCCGATCGATTTCGCCAGCTATTTCGCGCCCGAGCTGGACCGGCTGGCCCAGCTGCAGGCCGACGGCTTGCTGACGCTGGAACCTGGCTGGATCAACGTCACCCCGCGCGGGCGGCTCCTGATCCGCAATGTGTGCATGGTGTTCGACCGTTATCTGGGTACGGGCTCGCCGGGACCGCGCCATTCGCGTACCATCTGATTCATGAGTATCCAACTGCTACCGGTGTTTTTGGTCGGCCTGGCCGGCAGCGTGCATTGCATCGGCATGTGCGGTGGGGTCGTGAGCGCGTTTTCGCTCACGCCAGCGGGACGGGCGCCGTTTCCGGTGGCGGTGGTGAGCGACGCGGCGCCACAGGCGGCCAGCGGCGCGCTGCGGGTACTGGCCTATAACGCCGGGCGTATCGGCAGCTATGCCACGGCCGGCGCGATCGCCGGTGGTCTGGCCAACGGCGCCGGCACCCTGGCCGGTCTGGCCGGCTGGCAGGCGGCCGGCTTCTGGCTGGCCAATCTGATGCTGATCGCCCTCGGCCTGTACCTGTTGGACGCCTGGCGCGGCGTGGCGCGCCTCGAACAACTGGGGCAGGGTGCCTGGCGCCGCCTGCGCCCTCTGATGCGCTTCATCCTGCCCCTCGACAATCCACTCAAAATGTTCGCCATGGGCGCGCTGTGGGGCTGGCTCCCGTGCGGCATGGTCTACAGCGTCTTGATCACCGCCATGCTGAGCGGCTCGGCGGCCAGTGGTGCGGCCGTGATGGCCGCTTTTGGCCTGGGCACCTTGCCCATGCTGGCGATGCTGGGCCTGGCCGGTAACGGCTTGCGCGCGTCCCTGCAGCGGCTGTCCGTGCGGCGCATCGCCGGCGTGCTGGTGATCGCCTTCGGCTTGCTCGGCATCGCGCGCGCCGCCAGCGGCTTGCCGCACGGCTGGCTCGACGTGCTGTGCGTGAACGGCGCGTCATGAACGCGGTGCTCGCCCCCGTCGTCTGCTACCACTGCGGCCTGCCGGCGCCAAGCGGCAGCTGGAGCGTCGTCATCGACGGCCAGGCGCGCCCCATGTGCTGTCCTGGCTGCGAAGCGGTCGCTTCCAGCATCGTGGAAAATGGCTTTTCCGACTACTATCGCGAGCGCAGCGCCTTCAGCGCCAACGCCGGCGAATGCCAGCTGGTGCCGCCCCAGCTGGCGCTGTACGACAGCGACCCGCAGCTGGCGCAGCCGGCCGCCGGGCAGGACGCCTGCAGCGCCGTGTTCTCGCTCGAGGGCATCCGCTGCGCTGCCTGCGTGTGGCTGATCGAACGGCGCCTGGCTCGCCTGCCCGGCGTGCTGCGGGCCGATGTCAACGTCGCCACCGAACGGCTCAACGCGCGCTGGGATCCGGCCCACTGCAAGCCAAGCGATATCGTCGCCGCCCTGCGCGCCACCGGCTACGTCGCGTATCCGCACGACCCGGCGCGTCACGGCGCTCAGCGCGACAAGGCACGCAAGAAGCTGTTCCGCCAGCTGTTTGTGGCCGGCCTGGGCATGATGCAGGTGATGATGTACGCGCTGCCTGCCTATATCGCCGACGACGGCACCATGGAGGCCGACATGGCTTCGCTGATGCGCTGGGCTTCGCTGCTGCTCACGCTGCCGGTGCTGCTGTATTCGGCGCAGCCCTTCTTTGCGGGCGCCTGGAACAGCCTGCGCCAGCGCATGCCCGGCATGGACGTGCCGGTTGCACTGGGCATTGGCGCAGCCTCCGTGGCCAGCATTGCGGCCACCGTGCGCGGGCAGGGCGAAGTCTATTTCGACTCGGTCACCATGTTCGTGTTCCTGCTGCTGGCCAGCCGCTACCTGGAACTGACGGCGCGCCACAAGGCAGGCCGTGCGCTCGAACGCCTGCAAAACGCGCTGCCCGCGTCTGCGCGGCGCCTGACTGGCGCGCGCGAACCCGAACTGGTGGCGGCGGCCCAGCTGGCGCCCGGCGACCTGGTGCTGGTGGCGCCAGGCGAGAGCGTGGCCGCCGACGGCATCGTCGCCGAAGGCGAGGTCCAGCTCGATCTGGCGCTGTTGACCGGCGAAAGCCGCGCCCAGGCGCGCGCCATGGGCGGCGAGGTGCCGGGCGGCGCCGTCAATGCCGGCCAAGCCTTCGTGCTGCGCGTGACGCGCGCGGTGGGCGAGAGCACCCTGTCGCGCCTGGTGGCTCTGGTCGAAGGCGCAAGCCTGGGCAAGCCGCGCCTGGCGCTGTGGGCCGATCAGGTGGCGGCCTGGTTCGTGGCCGCGCTCTTGGTGCTGACCGTGATCGTATTCTTTGTGTGGCAGCAGATCGACCCGGCGCGCGCCTGGCAGGTGGCGATCGCGGTGCTGGTCGTGTCCTGCCCGTGCGCGCTGTCGCTGGCCACGCCCACCGCGCTGGCCGCCGCCACCGACGCCCTTCTGCTGCGCGGGGTACTGGTGGTGCGCCCGCACGTACTCGAAACGCTGCAACGCGCCACCCATATTGTGTTCGACAAGACTGGCACCCTGACCGCCGGCCGGCCCGTGGTGCGTCAGGTGACCGTGGTCGGCGACCTCGATGAGGCGCGTTGCCGCCAGATCGCCGCGGCGCTGGAGGCGGCCAGCGCCCACCCTCTGGCCGCGGCGATCCGCGCGGCAGCGGGCGGGCCGCTGCCGCAGGCGCTGGACCTGCATAGCGAAAACGGCAAGGGCGTGAGCGGTACCATCGACGGCGTCGCTTACCGCCTTGGCAACGCGGCCTTCGCGGGTGTCGATGGCGCTGACACGGGCGTGTTCCTGGCGCGCGATAGCCAGCTGCTGGCCCGCTTCGACATCGACGACGTCATGCGTCCCGAGGCGGCCGAGGTGGTGCGCCAGTTCCGCCAGCGCGGCCTGCAAACGATCCTCCTGTCCGGCGACGCGCCGGCCGTGGCCGAGGCGGTGGGCGCGCAGCTGGGCATGAGCGACGCGCTGGGCGGCCAGCTGCCGGCCGATAAGCTCAATTTCGTGCGCGCCTTGCAGAAGCAGGGCGCGGTGGTGGCCATGGTGGGCGACGGCATCAACGACGCCGCCGTGCTGTCCGCGGCCGACGTGTCGTTCGCGATGGGCGAGGGCGCGGCCCTGGCCCAGCTGCATGCCGACTGCGTCCTGATGTCGGGCAGCCTGTCGGCGCTGTCCGCGGCGGCCGATATGGCCGCGCGGGCCCTGGGCGTGGTGCGCCAGAACCTTGCCTGGGCCACGCTCTACAACGCGCTGGCCATTCCTGCCGCCGCTTTCGGCCTGATCAATCCGTGGCTGTCGGCGGTGGGCATGTCGGCCAGTTCGGCCTTCGTTGTCATCAATGCATTGCGCCTGCGGCGCCAGGGAGACTGAGATGGAAGCGCTGTATCTGCTGGTGCCGCTGTCGCTGCTGATCGTCGTGCTGGCGGTATGGGTGTTCTTTGGCGCTTCCGACAGCGGCCAGTTCGACGATCTCGATGGTCCGGCCATGCGCATCCTGCACGACGACGATCGCGCCTAAGATACATTCTCTATGTCATTTTTGATTCACATCAAGGATTTTTAAGGTCCAGAAATTTACTCTTCTGCTGTCATCGACGTATTTCCCGGGAGAGTGTTTTGGACACCGCATTAAATTACAACTACAAGATTGTCAGACAGTTCACAATCGCGACCGTATTCTGGGGCGTGATCGGGATGCTGGTTGGCGTCTTCATCGCCGCCCAGCTCGCCTGGCCCGCCCTCAATTTCGACATCGCCTGGCTCACATACGGCCGTTTGCGTCCGCTGCACACGAATGCGGTCATTTTTGCCTTCGGCATCAACGGCCTGTTCGCCACTTCGTACTACGTGGTGCAGCGGACCTGCCAAGTGCGCCTGTTCTCGGACACGCTGGCGTCCCTCACGTTCTGGGGCTGGCAGACGGTGCTGGTGCTGGCCACCATCACGCTGCCGATGGGTTTTACGCGCGGCAAAGAGTACGCCGAACTGGAATGGCCGATCGCGCTCCTGATTACCGTCGTGTGGGTGATCTACGCGGTGGTCTTCTTCGGCACCCTCGTCAAGCGCAAGGTCCAGCATATATACGTGGCCAACTGGTTCTTCGGCGGCTACATCCTGGCCGTGGCCCTGCTGCACGTGGTGAACGGCGCGTCGATGCCGGTCACGCTGACCAAGTCCTACTCGGCCTACGCCGGGGTGCAGGATGCAATGATCCAGTGGTGGTACGGCCATAACGCGGTCGGCTTCATCCTCACCGCCGGCTACCTGGGCATGGTGTACTACTTCATTCCGAAGCAGGCCGAGCGTCCCGTGTACTCGTATCGCCTGTCGATCGTGCACTTCTGGGCCCTGATCTTCACCTACATGTGGGCCGGCCCGCACCACCTGCACTACACCGCGCTGCCCGACTGGACCCAGTCGATCGGCATGGTGTTCTCGCTGATCCTGCTGGCGCCGTCGTGGGGCGGCATGATCAACGGGATGATGACCCTGTCGGGCGCCTGGCACAAGCTGCGCACCGATCCGATCCTCAAGTTCATGATCGTCTCGCTCTCGTTCTACGGCATGGCCACCTTTGAAGGCCCGATGATGTCGATCAAGACCATCAACTCGCTGTCGCACTACACCGACTGGGGCATCGCCCACGTCCATGCAGGCGCCTTGGGCTGGGTCGGATTCATCACCATGGGCTCGATCTATTACCTGATTCCGCGCGTGGCCGGCAAAAAAGCCATGTGGAGCACCAGCCTGGTGGACCTGCACTTCTGGGTCGCCACCATCGGCATCGTGCTGTACATCGCTTCGATGTGGATCGCCGGCGTGATGCAGGGCTTGATGTGGCGTGCGGTGAACCCGGACGGCACCCTGACCTACACCTTCGTCGAAGGCGTCAAGGCCACCTATCCGTACTACGTCATTCGCTTCGGCGGCGGCTTCCTGTACCTGTCCGGCATGCTCATGATGGCCTATAACACGTGGCAGACCATGCGCAATACCGTCAGCCAGGACGCGAAGATCCCGTCGCTTTTACCTTCACACGCTTAACCAGGAGCCCTTCATGAAATTTTCCCATGAGTGGATCGAGAAGAATCCCTGGCTGCTGATCGGACTGGTGCTGCTGGTCGTTTCTGTCGGCGGCCTGGTCGAAATCGTCCCGCTGTTCTTCCAGAAGTCCACCACCGAACCGGTGGCCGGCCTGAAACCGTATTCTCCGCTGCGGCTGGTGGGGCGCGACATCTACATCCGCGAAGGCTGCTACAACTGCCACTCGCAGATGATCCGTCCGTTCCGCGCCGAGACCGAGCGCTATGGGCACTACTCGGTGGCCGGCGAATTCGTGTACGACCATCCGTTCCAGTGGGGCTCCAAGCGCACCGGCCCGGACCTGGCGCGCGTCGGTGGCCGCTACAGCGACGAGTGGCACAAGACCCACCTGGACAACCCGCGCGACCTGGTGCCCGAATCGAACATGCCGGGCTACCCATGGCTGGCCTCGACCAAGCTGGTGCCGGCGCAGGTGATCCCCAAGATGCGCGCGATGCAGCGCCTGGGCGTGCCGTACCAGGATGCCGAAATCGCCGACGCGCCGGCCAGCCTGGCCGACAAGACCGAGCAGGACGCGCTGATCGCCTACCTGCAAGGTCTGGGCACACAGATCAAGACAAGGAACTGACATGGCACTTCAATCCATATTCGACAACGCGAGCAGCATCATGACCCTGGTCAGCTTTATCACTTTCCTCGGCATCCTGCTCTGGACCTACGCGCTCAAGCGCAACGATGACTTCGCCACGCAGGCGGCGCTGCCGTTCGCCGACGAGGACAACGCCAGCGAAGGGGAGAGCGGTCATGGCTGATTTCACCAGCGGATTCTGGGATCTGTACATCGGCATCATCACGCTGCTGTCGATCGCCGGCTGCGGCATTTTGCTGTGGTCGCAGTCGACCCACCGGATCGCGCCCGACGCCCCGGCCGACGGCACCACCGGCCACCTGTGGGATGAAAACCTCACGGAACTGAACACGCCACTGCCACGTTGGTGGATGTGGCTCTTTTATCTGACGATCTTCTTCGCGCTGGGCTACCTGGTGCTGTATCCGGGCCTGGGCAGCTATGCCGGCAAGCTGGGATGGAAGTCGAGCGGCGCCTACCAGGAAGAACTGGCGCACGCCAAGGCCAACTATGGGCCGGTGTTCGCCAAATATGCCAGCCAGGATCTCGAGACCGTGGCGCGCGACCCGCAGGCGCACGCCATCGGCGAACGCCTGTTCCTGACCTACTGCGCCCAGTGCCACGGCTCCGACGCGCGCGGCAACAAGGGCTTCCCCGACCTGACCGACAAGGATTGGCTGTACGGCGGCGCGCCGTCGGTGATCAAGACCACCATCCTCAAGGGCCGCAACGGCATGATGCCGCCGATGGGCGCCGCCCTCGGCTCGGACAAGGACGTGGAAGACGTGGCGCACTACGTCAAGAGCCTGTCCGGTTCGGCCTCCGATCCGATCAAGGCCTCGTTCGGCAAATCCAAGTTCGGCGCCTGCATGGCTTGCCACGGCCCGGGCGGCGTGGGCAACCAGGCCATCGGCGCGCCCAATCTGTCGGACAAGATCTGGCTGTATGGCGGCAGTGCCGATACGATCATGGAAACGATCCGCAAGGGCCGTACCAACACCATGCCCGCGTTCGAGGACTTCCTCGGCGAAGACAAGGTGCACGTGCTGGCTGCCTATGTGTGGAGCCTGTCGGCGGATCAGAAGGTACTGGCCAAAAAATGAGTGAAGCAAGACCGAAGAGCGCGGTGATCAAGATGTACGCCGCGCGCGAAGAAATCTATCCGCGCGAAGCGAAAGGCCGTTATGCGACCATTCGCTGGGCCTGCGTGTGGATCACGCAGCTGGTGTTCTACGGCCTGCCGTGGATGAACTGGAACGGGCGCCAGGCAATACTGTTCGACCTGGAAGCGCGCAAGTTCCATATCTTCGACCTGGTGCTCTGGCCCCAGGACTTCATTTACCTGGCGGCGCTGCTCATCATCTGCGCCTACCTGCTGTTCCTGGTGACCGCGATCGCGGGGCGGGTGTGGTGCGGCTTCGCCTGCCCGCAGACCGTGTACACCGAAATCTTCTTGTGGATCGAGCGCCGCATCGAGGGTGCGCGCAGCGCACGCATCCGGCTTGACCGCCAGCCCTGGACAGCCGACAAGGTGCTCAAAAAGAGCGCCAAGCACCTGGCCTGGGGCGCGGTGGCGCTGTGGACCGGCTTCACGTTCGTCGGCTACTTCGCGCCGATCCGCTCGCTGATGGGCGCCGTGGTGGCGCTGTCGCTCGGCCCGTGGCAGTGGTTCTGGATCGGCTTCTATTCGCTGGCCACCTACGGCAACGCCGGCTGGCTGCGCGAGCAGGTGTGCAAATACATGTGCCCCTATGCGCGCTTCCAGAGCGCCATGTTCGACAAGGACACCCTGATCGTCACTTACGACAGCGAACGGGGCGAGCCGCGCGGCGCGCAATCGGCCGCTGCCCGCGCCGGCAAGGGCGACTGCATCGACTGCTCGATGTGCGTGCAGGTGTGCCCGACCGGGATCGACATCCGCAAGGGCTTGCAGTACGAATGCATCGGCTGCGCCGCCTGCGTCGACGCCTGCAATACCGTGATGGACAAGATCGACCTGCCGCGTGGCTTGATCCGCTATTCGACCGACCGCGCCCTCACTTCCCATTGGAGCGCGCGCCAGATCGCCAAGCGGGTGCTGCGTCCGCGGGTGCTGATCTACACGGCGCTATTGGGCGTGATCGTCACCGGCTTTTTGGTGTCGCTGTACGCGCGCACCCCGCTCAAGCTGGACGTGATCCGCGACCGCGGCTCGATGGGGCGCGAAACGTCCGAAGGGCTGATCGAGAATGTGTACCGCCTGCAGATCATGAATACCGCCGAAACGGCGCACCGGTTCCGGATCCAGGTGGCCGGGATCGAGGGCATCGCCCTGGTAGACAGTGTCGCCGCCGAACTGGAAGGCGCCACCACGCGCGCCGTGCCGGTACGGGTCCAGGCTGCGCGCGGACCTGCCCATAAGGGCTCGAACCAGATAGAATTTATCCTGACAGCCGAGGACGACCCGTCCTTGCGCGTGTCCGAAAAAGCCGTGTTCATCGTACCCAGATAACAGAGGAAGCACCATGCAAAGCACTCTTCCCGCAGTCGACAGCACGCCCTGGTATGCGCAGCGCTGGCCATGGCTGCTCATGCTCGGTCCCGCGCTGGTGGTGGTGGCGGGCAGCTACACCACCTATCTGGCCTATACGCGTCAGGATGCGATGGTGGTCGACGACTACTACAAGCAGGGCAAGGCCATTAATCAGGATCTGCGGCGCGACCGCGCAGCCAGCGCCATGCAGCTCGGCTTCGATGCCGCCTACGACGCCAAGGCGGGTCTGCTGCGCGGGCAGTTGACCAGCTTCGGACGGCCGTCCACGCTGCCGCTGCGCATCAGCATGGCCCATTCGACCCAGCCCGAAAAAGACTTGTCGCTGGCGGTGGTGCCGGATGCGGACGGGCGTTTCGCCGTGGCGATGGCGCCGCTCGAACGGGCGCGCTGGGGCGTGACGGTGGAAGGGGCGGGGCGGGAATGGCGGCTGGCGGCCGACTGGCGCTGGCCGGCGCAGCAATCGGTGGCGATCCACGCCGACAAGGCGGGGGCGCCATGAACAACCGGCTGCTGCGGCTGGCGATGTCGGTACTGTGGCCTTCGTTCCTGACCGCGGCTTTGGCGGTGGGGGCGTTCTTTTCGATGTTCGACCCGGAGCACCTGGCGGGCTTGCCGCCGCTGGCGACCTATACCATCGGCTTTTTCGGCTTCTGGTGCCTGTCGGCGATCGGCTGCATGCTCACCTGTTACCTGCTGCTGGTGCCGGAAAACGACAACCCGCCGTTCTGAGCGGGCTGCCGCAAGGCGATCAGGCCATCGGCGAGCACTGTTCGGTGCCGGCGGCCAGGGCGCGGATCATGGCCGGGTCGAGCAGGGTGACTTCGCGCTTGTCGACCTTGATCCAGCCCTGCTTTTTAAAGCGCGACAGCAGGCGGCTGATGCTCTCGATGGTCAGGCCCAGGTAATTGCCGATGTCTTCGCGCGACATGCGCAGCTGGAAGCTGTTGGACGAATAACCGCGCGCCGCATAGCGGGCCGACAGGTTCACCAGGAACACGGCGAAGCGCTGCTCGGCGCGCATGTTCCCGAGCAGGAGCATGACGTTTTGTTCGCGCGTGATTTCCTGGCTCATGATGCGGTGGAAGTGGCGCAGCAGGGTCGGCACGTGGCCGAACAATTCTTCCAGGCGCGCGAACGGGATCTCGCACACTTCGCTGTCTTCGAGCGCCACCGCGTCGCAGTGGTGGCGGTCGCCGCTGATGGCATCCATGCCGAGCAATTCACCCGCCATCTGGAAGCCCGTGATCTGCTGCTCGCCGCCGGCGTTGACCTGGTAGGTCTTGAAATGGCCGAAGCGGATCGCGTACAGGTTGCGGAACGGCTCGTCCATCTGATACAGGCGCTCGTCGCGCACGAGGCGGCGGCGGCGACCGATGATCTGGTCGAGGCGGGAAATGTCATTGTCGTCCAGGCCCATGGGCAGGCACAGCTGGTGCATGCTGCAGTTGGCGCAGCTTGCCTTGAGCGCTGTGACGTTGATGACCGGAATCGAGGGGGTGGGATCGTTCATGGCCTTATCATACCTTACCGGTTACGCGCGAAACGGACATCGACCGTAGAAACTTCGCCAACTACCTTTGGTTTCTTCGGTTTCTTCGGCTTTTTCACGATTTCCCCTGCCGTATTGGTGACGGGTACCCGGTGCTCGGGTGTAAATCCTGGTTCCTCGATCCGTTCCAGCGTTTGCCTTGTCAGCACTTCGATCGCGGCCAGCAGGCCGACCTCATCGGCGCACACGAGCGATACCGCCTCGCCCGTATTGCCGGCGCGGCCAGTGCGGCCGGTGCGGTGGATATAGTCTTCGGCCACGATCGGCAGGTCGAAATTGACGACCACGGGCAGGTCGTCGATATCGAGGCCGCGCGCGGCCACGTCGGTGGCCACCAGGATGCGCGATTGGCCGGCCTTGAAATTGTCGAGGGCGCGCAGGCGGGCCGGCTGGGGCTTGTCGCCGTGGATCGAATCGGCCGAGATGTCGTGCTGGTGCAGGATCTCGACCAGCTGGTCGACGCCCTTGCGCGTTTTGACGAATACCAGCACCTGCATCCAGCGCTTTTTGTTCAGCAGGTGCAGGAACAGCTCGGGTTTGCGCTTCTTGTCGACCGGGACGATCCACTGGCGGATTTTTTGCACGGTGGTGTTACGCGGGCTGACCTCGATGCTGAGCGGGTCGTGCAGGAGCTTGCCGGCCATGGCGCGGATCTCGTCGGAGAAGGTGGCCGAGAACAGCAGGGTCTGGCGCGCTTTGGGCAGGGCAGCGAACACCTGGTCCAGTTCGCGCGAAAAGCCCAGGTCCAGCATGCGGTCCGCTTCGTCGAGCACGAGCGTTTGCAGCTGATTGAACTTGACCGCGTTCTGGCGGTACAGGTCGAGCAGGCGGCCGGGGGTGGCGACCAGCAAATCGAGGCCCTTGCGCAGCTTCATCATCTGCGGATTGATGCTCACGCCGCCATAGGCGACCATGGTACGCAGCGGCAAGCCGGCGCCATAGGTCTTGAAGCTTTCGTGGACCTGCTCGGCCAGTTCGCGGGTGGGCACCAGGACCAGCACGCGCACGCTGTTGCTGGCCACTTGCGGGCCTTCCATGGTCAGGCGCTGGAGCAGGGGCAGGGCGAAGCCGGCGGTCTTGCCGGTGCCGGTCTGGGCGGCGGCCATAACATCGCGCTTGGCCAGCACGGCGGGAATGGCCTGGGTCTGGACCGGGGTGGGCTTGGGATAGCCGATGGCCTCGAGGGTGCGGACGAGCGGGTCGATCAGACCGAGGGAAGCGAACGACATAGGGGAGCGGCCTGGCGGCAAAACATGGGGAAGCCGACAGTTTACTCTGTCCGGGGTGAAACCGGGTGGTACTGGCGCGGATTAACGCTGCGCGGTGGCGACGGTGGGTTTGACCGGGTCGCGCTTGTCCTGACAGCCGGAAAGCAGCAGCGCGCCGCAGGCGAGCACGGCGGCGAGCGATCGGAGCTTCTTGTTCATGGATGCCTCCTTCAAAACCGTCATCCTAGCCCCATCCCCCTTGCCCCGGCGCCCGCCTGAGAATAGGAAATGTTTTTCAATCGGGGTCAGACCTCAATAAAAAAACATTTTTTTATTGAGGTCTGACCCCGGTTTTATTTGGTGGGGAGGGGGATTTTGGTGGTTTCGTCGGTGTTTTGGCGGTTCTGTCGGATAATGCGCAGGGTCGGGGCCCTCGCTTGCTATTCTTTTTCCATGCCAACCGACCTGGAATCCCTATCATGATGACGAGCTTTTTCTTTATTTTCCGCCTCACGCTGGCCTGGTTTCTTGCCTATCTGCTGTGCGCGATCCTGTTCCACGAAACTTTCTTAAGCGGACTCGACGAGCCGAGCGGCGGCTATTTTGTCCTCCTCGGCTGGTTCGTGTGCGGCTTCATCGTCGTCACCGCCTTTTCCCACTTGCGCCGCGTGCGCTTGATTACCGGCACTGTCGACGCGGCCGCCCTGTCCAACCGCCAGCGGCGCCAGATCGAAATCCCGTTCGAGGCCGGCGTCGCCTTCGACATGGTTGAAGCGGCCATCCGCGAACTGCCCGGCATCGAGGAAGTCGACACCGCCCGCGACAGCCTCCAGGTACGCGCCAAGATCAAGCGCTTCGACCCTTACCGCGGCGACGCCGCCCCGTGGCGCTTTTCGGAATACTTCCGCACCCGCCGCAACCAGATCCTGATGACCGTCACCCCCAACGGCGACGCCGGCAGCGTCACCCTCTTGTGCGAACCGGAACGCAGCGCCTGGACCGATGGCTTCATCGTCGACTTCGGCACCAACCTCGAAAACGCGGAGGCAATCGTGCGCTCGGTCACGCGCCGCGTGGCCGAACTGCGCCGCCGCGAAACGGCCAGCGTGGCCCAAACCGCCACCGAAAAGGAACTCACGGTCGCCAAACTGAGCCTGCTGCACGCCCAGGTCGAACCCCACTTCCTGTACAACACGCTCGCTTCGGCCCAGGTCCTTACCCGCACCGACCCGGCCCGCGCCGACGAGATGCTCGGCAACCTGATCCTGTACCTGCGCCACTCGCTGCCGCGCACCGAAGACGCGCTCTCGACCCTGGGCGAGGAACTGGAACGGGCCCAGGCTTACCTCGACATCCTCAAGATCCGCATGGGCAGCCGCCTCAATCTGCAGGTGGAAGTGGCCCCCGCCCTGCGCCAGATCCCGTTCCCGACCATGATGCTGCAAACCCTGGTGGAAAACGCGATCAAGCACGGCCTCGAACCGAAGCCGGGCGGCGGCACCGTCTGGATCCTGGCGCGCGCCCTCGATAATGCGGTGGCAGTCACCGTTGCCGACGATGGCCGCGGCTTCTCGGCCGAAGGCGGCGGCACCGGCATCGGCCTGCGCAATGTGCGCGAGCGCCTGCGCCTGGCCTACGGCAGCGCCGCCGGCTTCGCGATCGTGGCCAATTTCCCGGCCGGCGTGGCCGCCACCATCACAGTCCCCCTCCATCCTGCGAAGGAAGCCAGCCATGACTAAGTGCGTGATCGCCGAAGATGAAATCCTGCTGCGCGACGCGCTGATTCAGATGCTGGCCCAGGTCTGGCCCGAGCTGGAAATCGTGGCCGCCTGCGACGATGGCGGCAGCGCGCTCGAAGCGATCGCCGAGCATCAGCCGGAAGTCGCTTTCCTCGACATCCGCATGCCGGGCCTGACCGGGCTGGAAGTGGCGGCCGCGCTGCCCCAGGCCAGCCCGAAAACCCAGGCCGTGTTCGTGACTGCCTACGACCAGTACGCGCTCGACGCCTTCGACCGCGGCGCCGTCGACTACCTGCTCAAGCCGGTGGCGCGCCCGCGCCTGGAGGCGACGATTGCCCGCATCAAGGCGCGCCTGGCATCCGGCAGCCACGATGCGCTGGCCCTGGCCGAACTGGTGGCCAAGCTGGGGCAGGGCATCGCCAACACCAGCAAGGAGCCGCCCCTGGTCTGGCTGACCGCCAGCGCCGGCAGCGAAACGCGCCTGATCATGGTCGAGGACATCATCTACTTCCAGTCCGACACCAAGTACACGGTGGTGATGACGGCCGCCGGCGAAGCACTGCTCAGGAAACCGATCCGCGAACTGCTCGACGTGCTCGATCCGAACATCTTCAAGCAGATCCACCGCTCGACCATCGTCAATCTGCGCGCGATCGCCTCGATCACGCGCGACGAGACCGGCAGGGGCATTGTCAAGCTCAAACAGCGCCCGGAAACGCTGTCGGTCAGCCAGCCCTTCATGGCGTTGTTCCGGAACATGTAAACTGTAAGAAATAGTTTCAGTGTGCGCTGGCGTACGGAATTTGATGTTGCTTCTGTTAAACTTCTGAGTATTCCGCTTCAACGGCGGCTGCTGCGCCCGAGGGCGTATTGTTTATATAACAGAGGTAATCAAAATGAAAAAACTAGTCCTTGCAGCAGCGCTGCTGCTGGCCGCCACCGGCGCCATGGCCGAAGTCGGCGTGAGCATCAACATCGGCCAGCCCGGCTTCTACGGTCAGATCGAACTGGGCGATTTCCGCGCGCCGCCGGTCGTGTACGCACAACCGATCATCGTTGAACGCGGCCCGCGCTACATTCGCGAAGAGCCGCTCTACCTGCGCGTCCCGCCAGGCCACATGAAGAAGTGGAACAAGCACTGCGGCGCCTACAACGCCTGCGGCCGCCAGGTCTATTTCGTACGCGATGACTGGTATCAGAATACCTACGCGCCGCGCTACCGCAGCGTGCACGGCGGCGACTACCGCCGCGACGAGCGCCGCGACTACCGCGACGACCGCCGTGACGACCGCCGCGATTACCGCGACGAGCGCCGCGATGACCGCGACGACGACCATGGCCACGGCCACGGCAAAGGCCACGGCAAAGGTCACGGCAAGCACGGCGACTGATCCCGGCGCGCCGCCGCGTGCGCGCCATTCTCGCCTTCACGTAGTAGACTGTTTGTCATCTATGTGAACGGGAGTGGCGTGTGCGAGGCGAGATCGTGATTGTGGGAGGCGGGGCCGGCGGCCTCGAACTGGCAAGCAAACTGGGGCGCAAGCTGGGCCCCGCCAGGGTCATGCTGGTCGACAGCCGTCTGACCCACATCTGGAAGCCGTCGCTGCACGAAGTGGCGGCCGGCACCCTCGATATTCACCAGGAAGGCTTGTCGTACCAGATGCTGGCGCACGACAATGGCTTCACCTTCGTCTACGGCGCGCTCACCGCGCTCGATCCCGCTGGCAGCACCCTGACCGTCGCGCCGGTCAGCACCCCCGACGGCGAACAGATCCTGCCCCAACGGTCGATCGGCTTCGGCATGCTGGTGATCGCGGTCGGCAGCACGTCCAATTATTTCGGCGTCCCCGGCGCCAAAGAACACACCATTTCCCTCAATGCGGCCGAAGACGCCGAACGCTTCCGCCTGGCCCTGCTCAAGCAGCTGGCGCAGGCCGATGCGCGCCAGGCGGCCGGCGGCGACGGCCATGTCGATGTCGTCATCATCGGCGGCGGCGCCACCGGCGTCGAGCTGGCGGCCGAATTGCGCGAAGCGAGCGGGGTCTATGCCGCCTACGGGTTCAATCAGCTCGATCCGCAGCGCGATGTGCGCATCACGCTGCTCGAAGGGGCGCCGCGCATCCTGGCGCCGCTGCCGGAACGGGTGGCGGCCGCCGCCCACAAGCTGCTCGAGGCGCGCGGCGTGACGGTGGTGCCTTCCTGCCGCGTGAGCGCAATCGCCGCCGACAGCGTGACCGATGCCGCCGGTGTCGTCTATCCGGCCAGCCTGTGCGTCTGGGCGGCGGGGATCCGCGCCCCGGAATGGTTGAGCCAGCTAGGGCTGCCGCTCAATAAGGGCGGCCAGATCGTGGTCGACGGCCAGCTGCGCGCGCAAGGCTTTGAACACATTTACGCGCTGGGCGACTGCGCCGCCAATACCGACGCCGCCGGCAAGCAGGTGCCGCCGCGCGCCCAGGCCGCGCACCAGCAGGCCGATTATCTGCGTGGGCGCCTGCTGCGCGTGGCGCAAGGCAAGGCGCCGGACCCGGCGCCGTATGTGTACCGCGATTACGGTTCGCTGGTCTCGTTCGGCCACCGCAATTCGGTCGGCAGCCTGATGGGATCACTGAAGGGATTGAATTTCTTTGTCGACGGCCTGTTCGCGCGCATGATGTACGCCAGCCTGCATCTGATGCATCACGCGGCCGTGCTGGGCGCGCTCAAGACCGGTGTGCTGGCGGTGGCGCGCTTTCTCATCAAGCGCAGTTCACCGCTGGTCAAGCTGCACTGAGGGCGCGCGGCAGCGTCATGGTGAGCGCGGTGCCCTTGTCCGGCGCCGGCGCCACCGTCAGCGCGCCGCCCAGGTAACGCGCGCGTTCGCGCAGCAGGCGCAAGCCGTGGCAGTGGCGCGCCGTTTCGTCGTAGTGGGCGGGGCCGATGCCGTTGTCGCGCACGGTCAGCATGATGGCGTCGTCGTTGTCGTCGAGGATGACGTCCACTTCGCTGGCGCCCGCGTGGGCCAGCACATTGCGCAAACCTTCTTCCACCGTGCGCAGCAGGGCCACGCCCTGTTCGCGCCCGCAGGGACTGTCTTCGTCGGGCAGGCTCACGCGCGCCACCAGGCGATGCTCGGCTCCGAACTGGGTCACCAGCTCGGCCAGCGCCGCTTTCAGGCCCAAAAATTCCAGCTTGTCGTTCCAGATCGCCAGCTGCATGTCGCGGTTGGTGTTGATGATGTTGGTCAGCAGCGTTTTCATCTGCGATGTGCGCTGCTGGAGCGCGGCCTCGGCCGGCATCTGCTGGGTCAGCAATGCCAGGTGCATGGTCAGCGCCGTCATGGACGAGCCCAGGCTGTCGTGCAGCTGGCGCGCCAGTGCGCGCCGCTCGTCGTCCCAGCAGGTGGCCACATGGCCCAGCAGTTCGGACAGGTCGGCCGTGCGCTCGGCTACGCGGCGCGCGATTTCCGCTTCAATGTGGTCGGGCCCGGGTGCGCTCATGCTGGAACTCAGTCAATGTTTCTTAAATCATACAACAGCTGCAGCATCATGTCGCGCGCATGGCGTGCGCGGCCCGTCACGCGGTCGGGGTGGGCGCGCATTGGGTGATCGCTTCGAGCAAGTGGTTGATGTCGACCGGCTTGACCAGGTGCAGGTCGAAGCCGGCGTCGAGCACGCGCCGCTGGTCTTCGGCCAGGCCGTAACCGGTCAGGGCGATCAGCTTGATGTTGCGCGTGTCGTCGTGGGCGCGCAGGCGGCGCGCCACTTCGTAGCCGTCGATGCCGGGCAGGCCGATGTCGACCAGGGCCACGTCCGGATGGTGGGCCAGCGCCATTTGCACGCCCTGCAAGCCGTCGGCGGCATGCTCGACCGGGTAGCCGCAGGCGTCGAGCATGGTGGCCATCATTTCGCGGCCGTCGTCGTTATCTTCGATCAGCAGCAGGCGCGGCTTGCCGCACTCGGACGGCAAGCTCGGCAGCGCTTCGGCCGCCGCCACCGGCGCCGCCCG
>Ga0209023_10001269_pt1 | contig 34414 bp, 32 predicted proteins | sample LakOneMetagenome_FD_187468 | JGI IMG/M metagenome (GOLD analysis project Ga0209023, IMG submission 187468) | Freshwater and sediment microbial communities from Lake Erie, Canada (SPAdes) (version 2) | ecosystem: Environmental > Aquatic > Freshwater > Lentic | place: Lake Erie, Canada...
GCCTAGCTCGCCGCGCTGCCCACGACGGCATCCGCCGCACCGTTGGTGCTGGTCGACCCTGACGGGCGCAACGCGGTCACGGTGGAGGACCCGGCCCTGCCGCCCGACAACACTGCCGTACCGGCGAACCCCGCAGCCACCCGTCCGCCCGCCATCGCGCGTGCCGCTGCAGGCCGCAGTGTTCCGGCCACGATCGCGAGCCTGCGCAAGCGTGGTCAGCTGGACGCCGCGACGGCGGCGCAGTACCGCAAGGACTGGAGCAGCAGCGTCGGCGTTGCCGCCGGCCTGTCCGGGACCGCCCGCAGCGAGATGCAGGCCGTGCTCGCGAACGCGCGGATGTTCGCTGCAGACAAGGTCCTGACTGCCAGCCGCCTGCCCGCCGTGATGCTGACGGTGACGCGCAACCGCTCCTGGTGGGCCGGCGGCTCCAGCCTCAGCAGCGGCAACCGCGTGCGGTTCCGCGACTCGGAGATCATCTGGCAGTACTACGCCGGTCAGGGCATCCAGATCCAATGGCTCGGGACGTTCGGTCGGGCCAACGCCCTCTGGTCCTACAAGGGCAAGGACGATGAGCTGTCGGCGCTGCTCGCCGAAGCCCGCTCGCTCGCCGCCAACCGCGCCGGTGGCATCGCCTTCGAATACCTCTTCTTCTTCGACGGCGGCCGGCCGCCGTGGGTCAGCGGGCTCGCGCAGGGCACCGGTCTCTCGGCCTTCTCGCGCGGCGCGGCGCGGCTCAAGGACCCGGCGCTGTTCGAGGACGCCCATGACGCACTCGGCATCTTCCGCACCGCACCGCCCCGCGGCGTGCGGCTCAAGAGCCCGCCAGGTGTGCACTACCTGCAGTACTCCTACGCCCGTGATCAGCAGATCGGCAACGGCTTCGTGCAATCGCTGAACGGGCTCCACGACCTGGCGCTGTTCGGCAATGACGACGACGCCTGGAAGCTGCTGACCGAAGGCGAGCGCCACCTGCGATCCGAGCTCGGCAGTTTCGACACCGGCGCCTGGTCACGCTACGAACATGCGGGAAGTCGTCCGGGACCGGAGTCGACGCTCGACTACCACAAGCTGTTCGGCCAATTCCTCCACGGATTCTGCGACCGGTTGACGAAGGACCGCGAGCTTGCCGGCGCAAAGGCGGCACAGGCCGCGGCAGGCGACGAGCCGTCACCGTCAACGGACGCGAAGGGGCGTTCACCGCTGGCCGGCAAGATCGATCCGCAGCGCTATTGCAGTGCCGCCGACCGGTTCGACAGCTACCTGACCACGGCCCCCAGAGTCTCCGCTCGCGGCAAGGCGCTGCGCGCGAAGGCGCGCGGCACGGTCAAGGTCTGGCTCAACAAGATCGCCAATGTCACGATCACGGTGTCGCAGAACGGACGACAGCTCGCCTCGCGCGGCGGGCTCTTCGGCCGCGGCTCCTATGACGTCGCGGTCAAGCCGCGGTCCGGCGGCAAGCTCACGGTGACGGTCGTCGCCACGGATCTGGCGGGAAACCGCAAGCAACAGACGACCGCGCTCACGGTCCGCTAGCCCGAGGTCCTCTACGATCAGAGGTTCGTGACCCCTCGGACGATCCTCTACACGGGCAAGGGCGGCGTCGGCAAGACCTCGGTGGCGGCAGCCACGGCGCGGCGCTGCGCGGCCGCCGGGCTGCGCACGATCGTGCTGTCCACCGACCCCGCGCACAGCCTCTCGGATGCGCTGGAGCAGCAGATCGGTCCTGAGCCGACCGCGGTGGCTGACCAGCTCTGGGCGCAAGAGGTCTCGGCACGCGCAGAGATGGTCCGGCACTGGTCGGCCGTGCAGGACTGGTTCGGTGATCTGCTGATCGGCCGCGGCGTTGACCGCATCAGTGCCGAGGAGCTGTCGGTGCCGCCCGGGATGGATGAGCTGTTCAGCCTGCTCGCGATCCAGGACCATCACTGCTCCGGTGCCTACGACGTGATCATCGTGGACTGTGCGCCAACGGGCGAAACGCTCAGGCTGCTGGCGTTCCCGGACGTCGCCCGCTGGTGGCTGGAGCGCGTCTTCCCGCAGCAGGGACGCCTGCTCGACGCGGTGCGTCCGCTGGCGCGATCGATCCTCGACATCAGTCTCCCGGGCGCCGAGGCGGTGGCCGAGGTGGAGCGCCTGATGACCAACCTGATCGCGATGCACGAGATTCTCGCCGACACCGACAACACGTCGGTGCGCCTCGTGATGACGCCGGACAAGATGGTCGTCGACGAGGCGCGGCGGACGTTCACCTACCTGAACCTCTACGGCTACCTGACCGACGCCGTGATCGTCAACCGGGTCTTCGGACCTGAGACCGGCGAGTACTTCGGTGCCTGGCGTGAGCGCCAGCAGGACCAGCTCGGCGTCGTCGAATCCGGCTTCTCCCCGGTGCCGGTGCTGCAGGCGCCGTACTTCGAGGAGGAGGTCGTCGGCAGCACGATGCTCGACCGGCTCGGCGAGGCGATCTTCCTCGAGACGACGCCCAATGCCTTGCTGCACGACGCGATCGCCGAGGAGCTGCAGCTGCACGAGGACGGCTCGGCGACGTTGCACTTGGCGCTGCCGTTGGCCGAGCGCGGCGAGTTGACGCTCAAGCGGATCGGTGCCGAGCTGGTCGTCGGCGTTGCCGACCACCGCCGCACGATGCTGCTACCGCCCGCGCTCGAGGGCCTGCAGCCCTCTGGCGCCCGTTTGACCGACGGCGTGCTGGAGGTCTCCTTCGCGGCTGCCGAGCAGCCCAGCGATGGGCGCGTTCCCGCGGGAGCGGGTGCGGCATGACCGTGCAGGCCGATGTCCTCGACGAGCTGCGTGAGCGGTTGCGCGCGACACAAGACGCAGCGGAACGCATCGCGGGAAGGATCCCGCCCCAGGGCTGGGCCGCCCACGGCGACGAGCAGCAGCCGAACGTCGACGAGATCGAGTCGCTGCTTACGGCGCTGCGGTCCCTGCGCGAGCTGCTGCCCGACGAGCTGCAGGAGCAGCTGCGCGAGACAATCCGCAATGTCCTGCTGCTGGTCCGCGGCATCCTCGATCTGGCGCTGAACCGACTCGAGACCGGCGAGCTTCCGGCGCCGAAGCCGGCGGCCGAGGCCGCGGAAGACATCCCGATCCTCTAGCCGATGCTCGACCGCCTCAAAGCCGCGCTGCGCGCGCTCCGCACCGACCAGCGCCGTGTCGTGCTGGCCGCCGCGGCGGTGCTCGGCTCGTTGCTGCTGCCCTGGTACACGAAATCCGTGGTCGTCGCGTCGGATCCGCAGGCACGCGAGAACGCGCAACTGGCAATCCTCACGCCGTCGTTGATCGAGGCCTCGATCATGCTCGTCGGCGTGGCCGTCCTGGCGTTGATGTTGGCCCGCGGCGGCGAGGCCAAGTTCTTCCTGCCGATCCCCGACCGGATCGTCGTGATGATCGCCGGGGCTTGGACCTTTCTGCTCGTCTTCTACCGCTTCGTCGCTCAGCCCGAGGGCAAGAACAACCCGAAGATCGTGACCGACTACCAGCTGTCGTGGGGCATCTTCTTCGGCCTGACCGCCGCGGCGCTGCTGTTTGCCAGCGGCTACTTCCTGCACGAGGAGCCGGGCGTCGATCCCGACCCCCTGCCGGAGCCGCCACCACCGGCCGCATAGACTGCGGCGCATGCCGCAGGCCCTCCCCACGACCGCAAGCGACGTCGCCGACGGGCTGCGCGCCACGGGCTATCTGCCCGCCGACCACACCGCGATGGTCGCCTACCTCGCGATCGCGCTCGGCAAGCCGGTGCTGGTCGAGGGTCCGGCCGGCGTCGGCAAGACCGAGCTCGCCAAGGCACTGGCCAAGATGCTGGAGCGCGAGCTCGTGCGCCTGCAGTGCTACGAGGGGCTCGACGAGGGCAAGGCGCTGTACGAGTGGAACTACCGCAAGCAGCTGCTGCGGATCCAGGCCGAGTCCGACGACACCTCCTGGCACGACGTGCAGGACGACATCTTCGGGGAGCAGTTCCTGCTCGAGCGCCCGCTGATGACGGCGATCGCCTCAGAGCAGCCGGTCGTGCTCCTGATCGATGAGATCGACAAGACCGATCAGGAGTTCGAGGCGCTGCTGCTCGAGGTGCTGTCGGACTTCCAGATCTCGATCCCTGAGCTGGGTCAGATCAGTGCGCGCACCCATCCCGTCGTCCTGCTGACCTCCAACAACACGCGTGAGCTGACGGAGGCGCTGAAGCGCCGCTGCCTCTACCTCTGGCTCGACTACCCCGAGCTCGAACACGAGCTGGCGATCGTCCGCCTGCACGTGCCCGAGCTCGACGAGGCGCTCGGACGCAAGCTGGTCGAGGTCGTCGCGCAGATCCGCGAGCTGGACCTCAAGAAGCCGCCGTCCGTGGCCGAGTCGGTCGACTGGGCGCGCGCACTGGTGCTGCTCGGCGCAGCCGACATCGACCAGGACACCTTCCGCGAGACGATGTCGATCATCGTCAAGCACCGCACGGACCTCGACCTCGTCGGGGAACGGATCGGGCAGACGCTGGCCGCCGGGGAGCGCGGCGGTGCCGCAACCAGCTAGCCGCCGCAGCGCGGGCGTCCACTCCGCGGGCCTCGGCCCCCGCCCCGGCATGGCGGGACGGCTGACGGAGTTCACCGAGGAGCTGCGCGGCGAGGGCGTCGCGATCGGCACGTCCGAGCTGCTCGACGGGCTGGCGGCGCTGCAGCTCGTCGACTGGAATGCGCCGGAGCAGTTCCGCGGCGCGCTGGCCGCGACGCTGGCCAAGTCGCCGGAGGACCGCCACGTCTTCGACACCGTCTTCGACCGCTTCTTCTTCCGCGCCACCGAGCTCGCCGCGATCGAGGAGGGCATCACCGAACACGGCGACAGCGCCGCCGGCGGCGACGGTGAGTACACGCCGGACGTGGACTCCGACGGGCTGCGCCGCGCGATTGCCGAGGCGATCGCCGCCGGTGACGAGGCCGCGATGGCGGAGCTGGCCCGGCTCGCAATCGCCGCGTTCGGGCAGGCCGGCGTCGGCACCGGTGTCGTCGGCGTCGACGTGCAGCGGATCCGCCGCCAGCTCGCGCTGCGCAGCGAGCCGCAGCCGGAGCATCCGCCGGATGACCCGCGCGCGGAAGGCCTACCGCGCGACCAGCTGCGCCGCTTCGAGGCACTCCTGCGCGCTGAGTTGGAGCGCGCCCAGATCGAGCGCACCGGTGAGCTGCCGCCCGCGCGGCCGTTGAATGACCTTGCTCGTGCCCTGCCCTCCGGCCCGCTGCAGGACCTCGCCGCCGTGCACCGCGTCACGCAGCAGATGAAGCGCAAGCTGAAGACCCAGGGACAGGAGTCCCGTGGGCGCAAGCGGCAGACGCACGTTGACATGCGCCGCACGATGCGTGCCTCGCTCGCGTACGGCGGCGTGCCTGTGGACCTGCGGATGCGGCCGGCCCGCCCGCGCCGGCCCGAGATCTTTGTGCTCTGCGACGTCTCGACATCGGTCACCAGCTCGTCCGTCTTCTTCCTGTCGGTGATGCACGCGCTGCACGACGCGTTCCGCAAGATGCGCTCGTTCGTGTTCATCGAACGCGTCGCCGAGGTGACGGAGATCTTCGAGAAGGAACGCGACTTCCAAGCGGTCAACAAGGCGATCGCCCAGCAGTCGGGCGTTGCCGACATCTCCGGCTACACCGACTACGGGCGTGTCTGGACCGAGTTCTACGACATGGTGGTCGAGGACCTGCATCCCAGATCGACCGTGATCGTGCTCGGTGACGCGCGCTCCAACGGTCGGCCGCCCCGCGCCGACCTCTTCGCCGCGGTGACCGAAAAGGCCGGGCGGACGTTCTGGCTGAACCCGGAGCCCTACCTGTACTGGAACTACGGCGACTCCGTGATCGCCCAGTACGCGCAGTACTGCGACGCGCACGAGTGCTGGACCGTGGCGCACCTCGAGCGTTTTGTCGGCGCCCTCGTGAGTCAGACCCCCGGCCGCTGATAGCGTTGGCGCAACGCACACGCGGGAGCTGGGGCGGCCGTCCAGAGACGACAACGCCCGGCTGAGAAGCGGCCACGCGGGCCGCGACCGCAGGAACCTGTCGGGGTAATGCCCGCGAAGGGAGCGATGGCGTCAGCAGCCACAACCAGGGGGATCGAGGTCTCCGGCGTGAGCCGCCGCTTCGGCGCGCGGACCGCGCTCACGCAGCTGTCGTTCTCGGTCGCGCCTGGTGAGGTCGTCGCGATCGTCGGCGCTTCAGGGGCCGGAAAGTCGACCCTCCTGGAGCTGCTCTGCGGCCTGCAGCAGCCTGACGAGGGCACCGTCCTGGCGGACCGCGCAGTGCTGATGCCGCAGCACGACGCACTGTTTCCGTGGCTCAGCGCGGCCGCCAACGCCGCGCTGCCGTTGCGGATCGCCGGCGTACGGCCGGCCCATGCGGTCCGGCAGGCCGCCGCGATGCTCGACGAGCTCGGACTCAGTGGCTACGCGCAGGCACGAACCTGGGAGTTGTCGGGTGGCATGCGACAACGGGTGGCGGTCGCCAGAACGCTGCTGGCCGGCGCGCCGATCCTCTGTCTCGACGAGCCGTTCGGCGCGCTCGACGCGATCACGCGGGCCGAGACGCAGCGCTGGTTCGCGGGTGTCCTGGCACGCACGCCTCGCACCGTCGTGCTCGTCACCCACGACGTCGAGGAGGCGGCGCTGCTCAGTGACCGCATGCTCGTGCTCTCACGGCAACCCGGCACGATCGTGGCCGAGCTCGCGGTTGGCAGCCCGCGGGGCCCGGAAGGCCGCAGCCCCGCCGACAGCGCCGTGCTGGAAGCCCGCACCGCGGCGCTTGCCGTCCTGCACGAGGCGGCGGGCGCGTCGTGATCCCGGCCCTCCTGATGCTTGCGACGTTCTTCGGCCTCTGGGAGCTGTACACGCAGCTCAGCGGCATCGATCCGCTGCTCCTGCCCCCGGCCTCCGCGGTCCTCAGCGCCCTCTGGGAGGAGCGCGGTCTCCTGGCGGACAACCTGCAGACGACAGCCGTCGAGGTCGTGCTCGGCCTGCTGCTGGCGCTGATCGCCGGTGCGGTGATGGCGACGGCACTGCATCTCTCCCCGCGCACGCGGCGCGCCTCCTACCCGCTGCTGATCGCCACCCAGGCGATACCGATCGTCGCGATCGCGCCGCTGCTGATGACGTGGTTCGGCTTCGGCCTGCTGCCGAAGGTGCTGATCGTCGCGCTGGTCTGCTTCTTCCCGATCGTCGTCACGACGCTGGATGGTCTGCGCCGCGTCGATGACCAACAGCGCACGATGCTGCGCTCGCTCGGCGCGAGCCGCTGGCAGATGCTCCGCTTCCTGGAGGTCCCCGCGGCGCTCCCTGCGGCCCTGTCGGGCGCCAAGGTTGCCGTGGCGGTTGGCAGCATCGCGGCCGTCTTCGCCGAGTACGCGGGCTCGGACCGCGGCCTTGGTCATCTGCTGCTCACCTCGATCCCAGGGCTCCAGACCGACTTGGCGTGGGCTACGGTCCTGGTGTTGGCGGCCCTCTCCATCACCTGTTTCGCCGCGATCGCCGCGCTGGAGCGGCGCCTGACCCCCTGGGCCGATCCGCGAAAGGACCCCACCCCATGATCCGCCGCCTCACGCTGTTGACCGCACTCCTCGCCACCGCTGCCCTCGCCGGCTGCGGCGAGAAGCAGGAGACGCTGACCGGCAGCGTCAAGGAGCGCACACCGATCACGGTGCTGCTCGACTGGACGCCGAACGCCGATCACGCGCCGATCTATGCAGCGATCGCCAACGGTGCCTTTGACCGTGCAGGGCTGGACGTGCAGCTGAAGACGCCGAGTGATCCGAGCTCGGCATTGAAGCTCGTCGCCGCGCGCAAGGTGGATCTGGCGATCAGCTACCAGCCAGACCTGCTGCTGGCCCGCGACAAGGGCCTCAAGGTGGCTGCCGTCGCCGCGTTAGTGCAGAAGCCACTGACGAGCCTGCTGTCACTGAATCCGAAGATGCGTGATCCCAAGGACCTGAAGGGCAAGACGGTCGGCACTGCCGGCATCCCCTACCAGTCGGCCTATCTGAAGGCGATCCTCGACAAGGCCGGCGTTCCGCGGAGCAGCGTCAAGGAGGTCAACGTCGGCTTCAACCTGACCGGCGCGCTGCTCAGCAAGAGGGTCGATGCGACGCTCGGCGGCTTCTGGAACGTCGAGGGCGTGGAGCTGCGCCGCCGCGGCAAGAAACCCTGGATCCTGCCGGTTGACGAGGCCGGCGTGCCGGACTACCAGGAGCTCGTGTTCGTCGGGCAGATGGATGCGATCAAGAGCAACGGCCGGACGCTGCGGCGCTTCATGCAGGCGCTCGCCGAGGGCGCCAAGAGCCTCGCCGACAATCCGCAGCCGGCGATCGACGAGCTGCTGCAGGCCGATCGCGGCCTCGACCGCGGCGCCACCAGCGCCAGCGTCAAGGCGACGCTGCCGGTGTTCCTGCCCGAGGACACGCGCTTCCCGTGGGGCTTCATGGACACCCGCGTCTGGGAGTCCTACGGCCAGTGGATGGTGCGGAACGGCCTGATCAACAACCCGCCGACGCCGACGTCACTGACCAACGAGTACCTGCCGGGCCGCGGCATCTGACACGAGCCGGGTCAGGCGGCGAAGCGCACGCCGGCACCGCCACCGGTGGCCTTGTGCCCGAGCGCGTGCAGCCCGGCGAGCCCCGCCCAGCCCTCGCGCTCATAGGGTGCGAACACCGAGCGCACCTCGTCCTCGTCGGCGCGCGCGTGCGGCCCCTCCTCGGGCCGCAGCATCTGACCGACAAGCTTGAAGTAGGCCAGGTCGCCGGCCGGCAACTGGTCGTAGCGTTGCTGGCCGTGCAGGCCAAGGACGGCGGTCGTCCAACTGCCGATCCCGGTGATCGTCCGCAGGCGTCGCCAGCCGTCCTCCTGGCCGCTCTGGACGTGCAGATCGACGCGCCCGCTCGCCACCTCCCGGGCGGCGCGGATCAGCGCTCGCGCGCGCCCACCCGCAAGGTCCAGTGCCTGGAGCTCCGCCGGGGCCAAGCCCGCGACCGCAGCCGCGCAGGGCGGTGCGACAAGCGTCTGCGTCCCGTCCCAGGACGGACAGCGACGGCCGAAGCGATACAGGATCCGGCGCTCGATCTCGACCGCGCGCACGTATTCGATCAGCTGCTCGCAGACCGCCCACGCCAACGCCTCAAAGGCCTCCGGCCGCCCGTTGGGCCGCAGGTGCGGCCGGGAGCGCACCGAGGCGCCGATCAGCGGGTCGTCGCGGTAGCGGTCGTAGAAGCCCTGCAGGTCCACGTCGACGCCGGTGGCCCGCCGCATCCGGCGCAGGCCCTCCTCGGCGGCGTCAGCGTTGTGAGCGCGCGCGCCGAAGATGACACGGTCGGCGGCGGGTTGGGCAACACGCACGACGACCGGTTCGTCGCCAATCCACAGCGCCCGCTCCAGCACCGAACCGCGGCGGCGCAGCACGCCATCCATGCCGCCGCCGCGAGGCAGCCGAAAGGTCCACGCCGGCCGCACCTCGACGCGCCGCTCCTCGGGCCAGACAGCCCGCACGTCAGCGCTTGTCGAGCAGGTGTACGTCAACGATGAACGAGCGACTCGCGACGACCTTGCCGCCGGCCTTCGTGCCCGTCTTGCGGACGAGGCGCCGCTGGCCGCTGCGCTTGCCGATCACGGTCGTCAGCGCGCCTGCGGCAAAGCCGGACACCGTCAGCGCGAAGGCTTGCGCAACCCGCGTTGGCACGCGTACAGCGAGCCCGCGGGGCAGCCTCAGGGTGAGGCCGCGTGAGCGCGCGGCACGCCGGTCCTCGACAACGGGCTCGGCGTCGACGATCTCGACCATCTCCTCAGACATCACGGATGACTGCTCAGCTCGCAAGAGCACAGTGTCGCGCATCCTGCTGACGGCGCGCATTATGACGCTGCAGGGCCCGCCAGCTGCTGCAACTCTGCGTTCTCGTCGAGCAGCCGCTCGTACATCCGGTAGCGCTTGATGATCGTGCCGCCCATCGCCTCCATGCCGCGGTTCATCGGCTCGTTCGTCTCCAGGATCCAGCCCATCTCACCCCCGGTGATGATCGGATGGGCCTCACAGACGTCGTAGTGGTTCAGGTACAGCGCAGCCGCCACACCGGTGTGCTGCTGCTCGGGCTTGACGCCGAGGAAGCCGACGCGGACGCGGTCGATCACGCGCTTGCGGCGCAGGTACTTGAGCCAGCCGAACGGCAGCAGCCGGCCGTTCATCGTCTTCAGCACGCGGTTGATGTCCGGCACGGTGATCGCGATCGCGACCGCCTCGCCGTCGATCTCGGCGACCATGAACCACTCACGGGCATAGACGAGCTGCATCTCCAGCGCGTACTGGTCGAGGTCGTCCTCGTCGTAGGGCACGAAGCCCCAGTTCTTGCTCCAGGCCTTGTTGTAGATCTCGGCGAAGAGGTCAAAGTCCTTGCGCAGCCTGCGCCGCGACATGTTGCGGATCGTCACGCCGTGCTCCTTGACGGCCGCCTCGCCGACCTCGACGAGCACCGGCAGCAGGCTCGCGCGGTTCGCGACCTCGAGCTCGTACATGAACAGGTCCACGACCTTCTCCATGCCGGCCTGCTCCATCAACGGCTGGTAATACCGCGGATGCCAGGGCTCGCGGATCATCGGCGCGATGTCGTGACCCTCGATCACAATCCCGCTCTCGTCATTGACGGTGAAGTCCGCGGGCCCGACCATCCGCTCCATTCCCCGTTCGCGCAGCCAGCCCTCGGCGGCCGCCAGCAGCGCATCGGTGACCTCTTGGTCCTCGATGGCCTCGAAGAAGCCGAACCAGCCCCAGCGGGCGCTGTGATGGTCGTTGTAGGCCTTGTCGATGTGCGCGCTGATGCGCCCGACCAGCTCGCCGCCCCGGAACGCACAGAACAGCTCGAAGTCCATCCGCTTGGCGTAGGTGCCGATTCGCGGGTTGCGCGAGAGGAACATGCGCCGCTCGATCCGCAGCGGCGGGATCCACGCCGTGCCCGCATGCAGTCGGTACGGCAGGTCGATGAACGCGCCCACCTCCTTGAAGGAGCGGGCCGGACGGATCTCTACAGGGGCAGCCATCGGTCGAGAGAGCCTAGTCCTTCTATCCTCGCCGCATGACTGTTCGCTCCACCGGTGATGTCTTCGAGAAGGCGCGCACGCACGATCGCGCCGAGCTGCTGGCCGCCGCGCGTGAGGCCGACCTGCTGCCCTACTTCCGCGTCATGGAGTCGCCGGCCCGGCCGGTCGTGACGATGGAGGGCGCCGAGCGGATCATGCTCGGCGGCAACAACTACCTCGGCCTGACCGAGGATCCGCGCGTCATCGCCGGTGCGCAGGACGCCCTGGACCGCTACGGCACCGGGATGACCGGCTCACGGCTGCTGAACGGCACGCTGGAGCTGCATCTGGAGCTGGAGCGGGAGATCGCCGACTGGATGGGCACCGAGGACGCCCTCGTCTTCACCACGGGCCATCAGGCCAACGTCGGCACGCTGGGCACGATCCTGGCACCCGGTGACACCGTGATCGCCGATTCGGCCGACCACGCCTCGATCCTCGACGGCTGCCTGCTGAGCCGCGCCAAGCTGCGCCCGTTCCGCCACAACCGGCTCGACAAGCTCGAGAAGATGCTGCAGCGCGCGGTCGAGGACGGCGGCGGCGTGCTGGTGGTCGTCGACGGCGTCTTCTCGATGGAGGGTGACATAGCTCCGCTGCCTGCGATCGCCGCACTGTGCGAGCAGTACGGGGCGCGCCTGATGGTCGATGAGGCCCACGGGGCGGGTGTGCTCGGCGCACGTGGCGCCGGCGCCAGCGAGCTGCTTGGCGTTGAGTCGCAGGTGGATCTGCGCATGGGCACCTTCTCGAAGTCGCTGGCGTCCTGCGGCGGCTTCGTCGCCGGATCGGCCGAGGTGATCGAGTACCTCCGCTTCTCGTCCCGCGCATTCCTCTTCACGGCTTCCGCGGTACCCGCCGCGACGGGAGCGGCGCTCGCCGCTCTCCGCGTCGTACGCAGCGCCGACGGCCCACCGCTGCTGGCCGCCGTGCTCGACCGGGCCAGGCGTTGGCGTGACGGCCTGGCCGGGCTCGGCCTGGCAGTCGTCGAGCCACAGCCGCTGCCAGACGGCAGCACCGTCGTGACGCCGATCGTGCCGGTGCTGATCGGCGACGACTGGAAGGCGGCGCTCCTCTGGCGCGCCCTGTTCGACGCCGGCGTGTTCGTCAACGTCGCCCTGCACCCGGCCGTACCGCCCGGTGGCGCGCTGCTGCGCACCAGCGTCATGGCGACGCACGACGACGCCACGCTGGACCGCGCATTGGCAGCCTTCGCCGCCGTCAAGACGGCGTTCGAAGCCGAGCACGGACCGCTTCCCAGCTCCCACTGAGGGTCCCGGGCCGGAGCCAACCGATGCTCCTACCCAACGCTGGGGAGTTGTGTCAGACCTGTAAAAAAAATTCATGCTCAGAGCGGATGTTCTGCGTTTGAGCGGTTGCTGAGGACATGGCCGTGTCCTATGTTGCGGCAGGCGCGCAGGACGGCGCAACACGGCGGAGAGCCACCCGGGACCACCCACCCGAACCACCGACAACCGGTCGTTGGGGTGAGTGATCTCTGGCTCACCTCGTGGGCCCTCGCCTGTGCGTCCCCATTCCCCCATGTTCTTGAACCCGCCCGGCCGCCCAGTCCGGATGGAAGGAGACTCGATGTCCGCAACAGCCATGCTGCCCTCTGCCCCTGCCGCCACCAAGGAGCCGCAGCACCTGCGCGCTCTGGCGCGTGCGAACGAGGTGCGTCTGGCACGAGCGGAACTCAAACGCCGCGTCGCTGACGGCGAGGTCGCCGTCGCCGACGTCGTGCTCGACTGCCCGTGGGAGGCGACATCGATGCCGGTCGCCGAGCTGTTGATGAGTCAGCGCCGCTGGGGCGTCAACCGCTGCCGCCGCGTGCTGCAGGCGATCCCCGTGCCGGAGAACAAGCCGATCGGTGCAATGACGGACCGTCAGCGCACCGAACTCGCGGCTCGTCTGTCCTAGCCGCGGCTCGGCTTCGCCGAACCGTTCCGGGCTCAGTGACTTGGGGGAGTCGCGAGTTCGATCAGGTGACCATCGGGGTCGCGGAAGTAGAGGGAGCTGAAGCGACCCCGATCGTAGATCTCTGAGCAGGCGACGCCGCCGTCCTCGAGGTAACCGGCCCACGCCTCGAGCTCCTCGCGGCCGCTGACGAGGAAGGCGAAGTGGTGCACGCCGCCGCGACCCTGAACCGCCTCCTCCATCGACGGGTACTCCATGAAGGAGACGAGCGTTCCAGGCGTCCCCGCACCGTCGCCGAACCAGAACAGCCGGGCATCGGGGTCGTCCTCATTGCGGCCGGCCTCGACCATCGCGAGACCCAGAAGGTCGCGGTAGAACTCGGTCGTGCGGTCAAGATCACGCACGATCGCCGTCAGGTGATGCAGGCCCTGGAGCCGCATCCGCCGCGGCTGATCGTCGTCCGCCACGGCAGGCGCGGCGGGTAGCTGCTGGTCGCTCATACCCGGAACGATATGCCGCCGCTGCGACGCTTGAAGAGTTCGCGCAGTTGCCAGACCGCAAGACCGAAGGTCACGAGGAACGCCACGGGCGCAATCTGCCGCGGAATCAGCGCATATTCGTGCCACAGAAGCCAGCAGATCCCGGCGACGAACACTGACGGCATCGCCGACAGCACGAAGGTGTGCGAGCGATAGCCGGCGAGGTGCTCGCGCAGCGCCAACTCCGCCGACGCCAGCGAGATCAGCAGCATGCCGCCGACCACCATCGCTGATTGGCGCGTGCCGCTGGCCGCCAGCCAGCCGAGCGCGGCAAGCACCATGCCAAGGAAGATCACCAGCTCGGTCAGCGGGAAGGGCGCCCACGGGGCCGGCGGCGCCTCATCGAGGCTGGACTTCATGCTCGGGATCAGTGGCCGCTCTGCGCGCTCTGCGGCGCTGCCCTCAGGTGGCTGCATCGGTGGCCGCGGCGGCCGCTTGCCGCGACGCTTCTTGGAACGCTGACTCATGCCGCGCCCATGCTACGACGCGTTGCCGTCACTGCGCAGAGCGACGCGCAGCTTGCGCCGCAGTGCCTGCGCACTGATTTCCCCGACCACCGTCGCCGCGACCCGACCGCCCGTGTGCACGATCAGGATCTGCGGACACAACTGCACGCCGTACACGCCGGTCATCGCACCGTCGCGGTCGTACACGACCGGGAAGCGCCAGCGCTGCCGCACGAGTTGCCGCCAGCGCCCGCGGTCCCCACGGGCTGCGACGCCGACGACCCGCGGGCCTTGCGGCGCTGTGCTCGCGAACGCGTTCAACACGTCGAGCTGACGCAGGCAGCGGTCGTTGAGCGTGCTGAACACCAGGATCAGCGGCGTCTTCGCCGTGAGGGCGCAGCTGGTGAGGACGCCGGCGCGCGTGATCGAGCACGCCGGCACCACCCCCGCGTCGCCCGCGTTGGCCTTGCGCGCGAGATTCACATCGCCGTCGATCGGCGACAGCACGAGTGGCGCAGCGAACGGTGGGATCAGCGTGCCGGGCTCCAGCCCGGGCGTGCCCTTGCCGCCGCCGGTCTTGATCAACGTGACGGTCAGCCCGACCACGGCGACGAGCGCCACGAGGCCGAGCAGCCACGCCCAGCTGGGCGGGCGCAGGCCGACCGGCTGCTGGGGTCTCTCGGGGCCGATCCGGTCAAACGGACCGGTCACGACGACCGCCGCTCGCCGAACACCGCGATCGCGGCGGGCAGCGCCAGCATCACCGCCGCCAGCGCCACGCCGAGGTCGATCACGGTCACCAGGCCGAAGTCCCGCAGCATGCCGATCTGACTGGCGATCAACACCGCGAAGCCGGCGATCGCTGTGAATCCGGAGGCCAGGACCGCGGCCCCGGTCGACTGATAGGTGGCGCTGAGCGATGCCGCGAGCGACAGCCCGTTCGACGCCTCCCGGTGTTGCCGCTCGGCCAGCAGCACGCTGAATTCCGTCGCGACGGCAACCACGAGCGCGCTCAGCGTCACCGACATCGGGTTCAACGGCACCTGCACGATCAGCAGGACGAGGGGCGCCCAGCCCGCGGCGAGCGCGATCGGGACCAACGGCACCAGCGCCCGTCGCCAGCGTCCGAGGAACGCGCGCAGCACCAGGGCGACCACCACGAGACTGACCAGCAGCGTCAGCAAACGCCGCAGCGGTGAGGAGATCGCAGCATTGGCGTCCGCAGCAAGCACCGGCAGGCCGACAACCGCCGCACGGACACCGGGTGGGGGGTCAAGCTCCGCCCGCATCGTCTTGAGCACCTCGGACTGGCGCTCGAGCGACATCAGGCGGATACCGAACGCCACCGTCGCCGAACGACGGTCCTCGGTGATCACGCTCTGACTGAACGATGCAGGGATCGCCCCCAGCAGCCCCTCGATCTGGGCGCGCGTCGGGTTCTTGAAGCCGGACAGCAGGTCGGGCAGGGAAAACGCCGGGCAGAGGTCCGCCGTGCCGCAGCCGCGCCGGTCGGAGTAGCCGTAGTGGCGCAGAATGCGGCGCTGATAGTCAGCCATCCACGTGACGACCGAGGGCTCCGTGACGCGGCGTCCTTCGACCAGCAGGTCGATCTGCCCGCCGACCCCGGTCGAGTCCTGCAGCCCGCGCAGCTCCTGGATCGAGTTCAGATTCTGCGGCGCCAGCTTGACGACGTCGGATTCGACCGGCACCAGCGAATCGGCCGCAAGACCGAGCACGGCGAGCACCGCACCGATCACCAGGATCCGCTGCGGGCGCGTGTCGGCGGCGGCCAGGGCCGCGGTCTGGACCCGGCTTCCCGTGCGCCGCAGCAGGCGACTGATCGGGTTCTCACGCGCCAGCTCACCGGCCCCGCGCAGCGCTGCACCAAGCGCCGCGCCACCGGGCAGCGGGCGGCCGGTGAAGCGCAGCGATGGGATCGTGATCAGCGCCGGACCGAGCGTCAGGGCGGCGAGCAGACCGAGCAGCACGCCGGCGACGAGGATCAGCCCGAAGGAGCGGACCATCGGTACCGGCGACAGCACCAGCACGAGGAAACCGACCGCGGTCGTCAGCGACGCCACGGCGATCGTCGGCGCAACGGCGTGAGCCTCGCCGCGCGCGGTCGCCGCCTGCAGCTGCAGCGCGTAGTCGACAACCAGCCCCAGCAGGATCGGCGCGACAGCAACGGCGGCGATCGTCAGCGACGCACCCAGCGCCGACAGCAGGCCGAACGTTGTCGCGGCGGCGGCGACGGCGACGACCAGCGGCACCAGACGCCTGCGCGTGCGGAAGACGAGGGCCAGGGTCAGCGCCATGACCCCGAGCGCGACGAGGCTGAGCACCAACAGTGCGTTGCTGACCGAATCCGTCAGGTCGGCAAGCACCACAGGGGCTCCGGTCACGGCGTACCGCCCGCCGTTCGCCAGCGCCCACTGCGGCATCTTCACGGCTGCACGGATGTCGGCGATCGCGGCGCGCCGCTCATCCTCGCTCAGACCGGACCGCAACCGCACGCTGACCAGTGCGGTGTTGCGGTCGGGGAACAGGTAGGCGAAGCGCGCCTTTGGCGTACCGGCCTTTTTGCCGCCGGCGAACACCAGCTTCGACACGAAGTTCTGGTCGTTGATCGTCGGCGGTTTGAGGATGCCGAAACGCAGGCCGATCTGTGCCAGCTGCAGCAGCGCCTTCTGCTGGACAGCATCGGAAGCGGCCTGTGCTGCGCGTTTGATCTGTTCCGCCGGTAGCCCCTGCGCCCGGCCGAGCTTCGTCGCCGCCCGCGCCGCGCTGCGCGCTTCCCGCTGGGCGGCGAGAATGCGGCGCTCGTACTCGTCGGAGATCTGCTCGGCCGAGGTGTTGATGAACGTGCCGGGTCCGATCACGGCCTGCGCCGGTTGCAGCGCAGCGAGCCGTGCGCACGGGCCGCTGGCGGATGCCAAGGCCTGTTTGCCGGCCAGACAGCCCTCCAGTCCGAGGATCCGGTTGAGATCCGGCGTCAGCACGAGACGCTGCACCTCACCGACAGCACGGACGATCACGGCGTCGGAGCCGAAACGGTCCTGCGCCCGCTCGGTCGCCGCAAAGGACGGGCTGCGGTCACCGATCAGCGTGCGGGCAGTGGTGTCCGGCTGCAGCTGCGTGACGAAGCCGAAGCTGACCGCGACCAGCACCAGCGCCGACGCAGCCACGATCCGCGGCCGCGCGGCCGCCACCCGCATCAGCCACGCGACCCCGCTACCGATGACGGCCATCGACGCGCCCGCCCGTGCGCCTATGGCACCGGCGGGCCGGCCTGCAGGCCTGCGGGATTCGCGCGGACCTGCGGGAAGCGCGTGATCGTGCCGTTGACGTCGAACCGCGGCTGCTGCTCACACTTACCGCTCTCCACCTTGCCGCCTGCGAGGGCCGTATCGATGATCGACTGCAGCAGCGGCTCGGGGATGTTGCCGCCAGACGTTGCCGTGAAATTGAGTTCGCCACCGCAAGCGCGGCTGTCGTAGACGTCCAGTCCGCCCGACGCGAGCTTGAGACCGGCGAGCGGCAGCGGGTACGCGTTCTGGCGCGTCGTCGGCAGGAGACGGTCGGACAGGGACAACCCCTCAGGGTTCAGCGGCGAAGTGATCCGCACGACGCGCGAGGTTCCGCCCGTGACTCCAACCGCCGCTTTGAGGTTCGTCGCGGCCGCCGTGTTCGCCAGGAATGCCGTGACGTCGTTGCGGTACAGGTTGGCGCTGTCCAGCACCGGTGCGAGCTGTGACAGCGGGGCGCTCAGCTCCGGCAGGAAGGCGCGCACCTGCTTGATGAACGCCGTCGTGGCCGGCAGACCCTTCTCCGAAACCTGTACCAGCGGCGGCACCGCCCGCATCAGTGCCTCCAGGTCGGGCGCCGACTTGGCGACGGCGACCAGCGTCGGTGATGCCTGCTTGGCGGCCGGGATCAGGTCCTGGACCACCGGGTCGGTGTTCTTGGCGAAGGCGCTGAGCCGGCGCGTGGTCGCGGTCAGCTCACGCTCGAAGGTCGGCAGTGCCTTGAAGGACTCGACGAGCTCGTCGTTGCGGCGCGCGGTCACACCGAACACACGGTTGGAGTTACGGATCATCGCCTGCAGCTGACCGTCACGCTGGGTCAGCGCACCGAGTACCTCGCCGGTCGACCGCGACAGCTGCTGCACGGCGGCGCTCTGGGAGTTCAGCGTCTCGAGCAGCTTGCCGGTCTGATCTTCGAATTCCGGCAGGTTGGCGAGCAGTTCCGAGACGTCGCGGCTGCGACCGTCGAAGGCAGTCGCCTGTTGCACGATCCAGTTCGACAGCGCCTTGCGCGTCTTCGGATCAAAGGTGTTGAGGATCTCGTCGAGCTCGACGGTCGAGACGACCTGGCGACGCGCGAGCGAGCCACCCTCCGGCACCACCGGTGCGCTCTGCGAACCGGGGCTCAGCTGCACGTAAGTCTCACCGAGAATCGTCTTCTGGCGCAGCGTGACGCGCGTGTCGACCGGGATCGGCGCGAACTTGGGCTGCATCTGGATCGTCGCGATCGAGAGGCCGGTCTTCTTGTTGGTCTGCAGGTCCTTGACCTTGCCGACGTTCACACCGGCGATGCGCACGTCCGCCTCGCGCGCCAGCTGCGTCGCCTCACCGAACGGCACCGTGAAGCGGTAGCCATTGGCCTTCAGCGGCGTCGAGCCGCCGAACGTCAGCCACAGCCACAGCAGCAGCACGAAGCACAGCAACGCGAACGACACCATCACGAGAATCTTGCCGAGGCTCGGGACCTGTTTGTTCATCGTCCGAGCACCCCCGGCTGCGTCTCGAGATCCTTCTGCGAACGGACACACCCTGGGTCGCCCGCCGCGGCGAGCTCCTTGCTCACGGGGTTCGCAACCCCGAGGATGGCGTACAGGGCCGGGAAGTTGACCATCACGGCCTCACCAGCGGAGATCGCCTCACAGCCGAAGAGCAGCGCGCCGCGGCGAATCGGACCGTTGGCGTCCTGACCGGCATAGAGCTGCGGCCCGATGTGGTTCGCCCAGGCGAGGTAGTACCCGTACCCCTCCTCGTCGCCTGCCGGGTCGTAGGCGAGGAGGTTGACCGCGGTGTTGAGCACCTTGAACGACGTCGTCAGGTCAGGAGCGGCTGCGGCAAGGTCCCGCGCCGTCGGGCGCAGGATCTTCGTGATCGGCAGGATCTGCTTGTTCACCGGCCGCAGGCGGTCACGGATGATCGGCGTCGTGTCCTTGAGGAACGGACGCAGCTTGCGCTGCGTGCTCGCGAGTGCGCGAGCGCCGGGTCGCAGGTCACGCGCGGCGGGCTGCAAGGTGTTGGCGAGGGTCTTGGCCTTGACCAGCGCCGAATCGGTCACCTTCAGCGTGCCGGGCAGCTCTCGCAACGCGGCGCGGATCTGGTCATCCTGGTTCGCGAAGGCCTGCAGGCTGGTGTTCGAGGCCTTGACGAGCTCGGCGAGCTGCGTGTCCTTGGATCCGATCGCCTCCATCAGTGCACCGAAGTTCGTGATCGAGCGGCTGATCTGCGTGCGCCGAACCTCGAGCTGCTCGGTGATCTTGGCGACGTCGCGGTTGATCGGGGCGATCCGGCGCAGCGCCGCCGACAGCGGCTTGCCCTGTCCACCCAGGCCCTGCCCGCCGCCGGCGATCAGCAGCCGCAGGTAGTTCCGCGTATCCGTGTCGACCGTCGAGAGGATCTCGTCGAGGTTCACGTTTGACGCCGTGTTCGCGGCAGGGATGGCGTTGTCCGGATCAAGCTTGCCGGCGTCCGCGGTCCCGGGGTCGAGCTCCACCAGCATGTCGCTGAGTCCGGTCTTCGGCCGCAGCAACGCTGTCGCATTGCGGTAGATCGGCGTGAACTTGCGGCGGATCTTCATGCCGACAACGGCGCGGCCGTCGACGAGCTTGACGGACGCGATCTCACCGACGGGAACACCCGCGACGTTGACCGTCTGTCCCTGGCCCGGGGTGACCGCCTGGGCACTCGCGAACTCCGCCTTGTAATCCACAAAGTCGGTGCCGACGACCGGTACCCAGTTCGGCAGGTAGAAGCGCTGGTTGGACAGGATGTAGCCGCCGACGGCGAGGCCGAGGACCATGATGCTGACCAACGCGAGGAACGGCTTGCGGTACTTGCGAATCGCGCTCCTCATGGGCCATCACCGCCTGCAGACCGGAACGGGTTGAGGCGCTCGGCAAGGGCCGCGGTGATATCGGTGTCGGCAGCGGCCGTTTCGGAGGTCGACTTCACGGTCGCCTTGCGGGGGGCCGGCGGCGTGTAAATGCTCGCAGGCACGCCCTGCGGGTCCGTCCCGTCGGCAGGCCCTGCTGCGTGTCCGTTGACGTTCGGCAGCTTCTGGTCCTTGCAGGCCTTGTTGCGAACCAGCGGCGGCAGCTTACGCGGATAGGCCGGGCGGGTGCCGAGCGGGATGGTGTTGGTGCGCGCCCATTGCCTGCTGACGCCGGTCGTCTTCGGATTTCCGTCGGTGTACGGCCCGGTCGCCCAGGCGTACTTGCCGCCGCCGACCTGGAAGCGCAGGTAGTGGCCGTTGCCGTCGAAGTTCTGGCTCTCGCCGTTGAAGCCCACGAGCGTGTAGGCGAATTCCTTGTAGTTCTCGACACCCGTGCTCAGGTCACCATCGTCGACCTTGATGTCACCCAACGGCAGCAGGTAATCGGTGACGCACTGCGCGAAGAGGTCGGCCTGTGGCAGCACGCGAAGGTTCTCGTCACCCAGGGACGCAAGTGATTGGGTTGTCGGCGCCAGCTGTGCAGCGACGCCCCCGAGCTCGTCCTTGCCGACCAGTCCGGTCGCCTGCTTGATCCACGGCAGCGCGGCGTCGATCGTCGCCGGCGTCTCCTTGACACCGGGCACCAGCTCCAGCGCCAGCGCACGGACGTCCGGCAACGCGGCGTCGAGGGCGGTGAACGCCTCCTTGCCGTGCTGCACCGTCGGGCCAAGCTGCGCGATGCTGCGACCGAGGTTCTCCCGCTCGTCCGCCAGCGCCCCGGTGGTCCGGTTGAGGTTTGTCACAAGACCCTTCAGCGCCTCGGTGTCCTCCCCGAGCGCCCTGGTGACCCGGGCGGTGGAGGAGATCAGCTTCGACAGATCACCCGTGTTCTGGCCGAGCAGCGCCTGGTTCACTGCGGCAGTTCCGCGCAGCGCCGGGGCAGCCGTGGCAAGCGACATGTTGAGCGCTTCGGCCGCCGTCTTGCCGCGCACCATCGGATCCTGGTCGGCGTTCTCCGCGCCGACCGGCTCGTGCGTCAGCGCGGTGCCATAGCCGACGAGCAAGGCCTGCAGGTCCTTCCGCGTGTCGCTTTGCAGGGTCGTGAGGAGCTGATCGAACTGCACCGGAGCCGAGGCTTGCGTGATCGGCAACGCGTCACCACTCGACAATCTCGGACTCGCCGGCGTACCCGGCCGCAACTCGACGAACCAGTTGCCCTCGAGGAAGATGCGTGGCCGGATCTTGATCGTCGCGTCCTTGTGGATCGGCAACGCCTCGTCTTTGAGCTCCATCGTGACGATCGACGCACGCTTGGGTCCGTCTCCGTCCCCGTAGGGCTCCACGCCCTTGACGATGCCCACGTTCACCCCGGCGATCCGAACCGGCGAGTTCGCGCGGATCGACACCGCGTCCGTGACGACCGCCTTCAGCTGAAAGCCACTGCGGAACGGGATGTCCTTGGTGAAGCCGAACCAGATGAAGATGGCGGCTCCGAGCAGCAGCAGGATCCCTGCTCGGACAGGGTCCATGCCACGCCGGTCCTTGCGGGCAGGACGGGGCTGATCGGCCTTGTTGCGGCGGGCCATTACTTGGCAACCTCGACTTGCCCGGTAGGAATCGTGGTCTTGAGATCCGTGTTGGTGCCCTGGTTGCCGGGGAAGTTGCCGATCAGCGACTTCTCAATGGGGAACGGTTTCTCGTTGCCGGCTTCGCATTCGCGTTCCTGTCCCGGCGCAGCGGTGTTGGGATACGGATTGGTGCGCAAGAAGTTGTACGGCCTCTTGCTCTCGTTACTCAGCCTGCCACCGCCGTTCGCCGGCGCAGCGGCAGGGCCGTTCTCGTTGTTGGGGCCGTCCGCCGCGACGAGAATCTGGAAGCGACCGGCGGTGCCGATGGAATCACCGACGCTGAAGAAGGAAGCGCCGTTCCTGAGCAGGATCGACCCGTAGTTACAAACCGTCTGCGCAGGCGTGACGAAGGCCAGTAGCGGGTTGAGGATGCCCGCGGTGCTCCGTAGGTCGCGGACGCCGAGCTGCACCAAGGGCTCTGAGGCGGTCGCCTCGAGCTCCTTGAGTGTCGGCCGCAGGCGCTGGTTGAGGGTGATCGACTGCTTCAGCGCTGGCCCGCTCAGCTCCAGTGCGTTGGCGATGGCCGTCGACTGACCTGCGAGTGCGCGCGTACCGGGGCGCAGCGCTGCGAACAGCTGGGTGCTGTGGCGGAGGAACGGTCGTTGCTTCGGAAGCTCGTCGGTCAGCGTCTGCTCCAGCACCGGCCACTCGGTGATCGCGTCCTGCAGATAGGGCCGTGCCACCGAGGCAAAGGCACTGAAGGTGGAGTCGAGGTTGACGAACAGCTGCGCCTGATCCTCGGCCACCGGCGCAACCTCGCCGGTGAAGCGCCCGAGCCCTTGGATCAGTCCGCTGAGCTTGGTGTTCGGATCGGCGAGATTGTCGGCGACCGGGCGCAGCTGATCGAGCAGCGGGGCCAGTCCGGCGATCGTCGTGTTGAGATCCTGGCCGCGGCCTGCGAGGGCGTCGCCAATCCCCACGAGCTGCCGCTGCTGTGCTTTGCGCGTCGGCTCGTCGGCCCACGAGAACGCCTCGTCGAACTCCACCGGCTCCGACGACTGGTCGATCGGAATCGTGGCGTCCTGGTCGAGGCCCTCGCTGGACGTGCCGCGGGTGAGCTCCAGGTACTTGAGTCCAAGCGCCGACTTCGAGCGCACCAGCGTCGTCGTGTCCTTCGGCAACGGCCGCAGGCGATCCTCGATCTTGACCCCGAGCTCGGCGATCGTGGTGCCGTTGGGAAGTCGCTTGGCCTTGACCGCGCTGACGATGCCAACGCGGTTCGCGCCGATCCGCACCTCGTTGCCGACGACCAGGTTGGCTGCCGATGGCAGCTGCACCGTCAGGTTGTATGTCGGGACGAACGGCAGGCCGGTGTTGGCGTTGTACGAGAGGAAGACGGCGACCATCACGACGAGCGCTGTGGCCGCGCCGATCAGGATGGGGTTCGCTGCGATGGAGTTCCGCCGCATCAGTCGCCCAGGAGATAGTCGAGGACGGCCGCCGAACCGTCCGTTGAATCGGTCTTGCCGCGGCCCAGGCCCGCTGGTACCGGCGCGCGCCGACTACCCGAACGGCCGGAGCCGGGAAGCACGGACTTCGGGAGGGCGACGGCCGCAGCCGACGCGGGCGTCGCGAGAGAGCCGTCCCGGTTGTACCCAGCCACCGACCGCGTCGTCGCGTCCTCGCTCGAGGAGGTCGCTTCCGGAGCGCGGAACAGGTTGTTGCAGTTTCCGTCAGCCTTGACGTCGGTGTACTTCGTGCAGGTGTTGACGATCGCCTGAGAGCGGAGGTAATGGCCATCGGCGTCGTAGCCGTTACCAGCAGCGGTGCCGAAGTACACGAATTCCATCAGCCGGTCCAAGCCACCCGTGGTGTCGAGGCTCTTGAGCAGCGCGCCGAGGTTCTTCGCCAACGGCTTGGTATCGGCAGCCAGGGCCTTGGCGTCGGTCAAGATCGGCGTTGACGCGACGAGCGCGTCACGACCCACGTCCAGCGTGTCGGCGAGCTCCGTCAGCGCCGGCGTGCCCTGGTCCGCCAGCCCACCCAGGCCGACCACGGCGCGGCTGATGTCCTTGCCGGAGGCCTTGAGATCGTCGGCCACGGGTTGCAGCTGATCGGCGAGGTCGTTCAGCGCCACCATCGTCGGTTGGATCTCCCGCAGCGTGCCCGGCAGCTTCTGCAGGCCGGCCTCGAGCGGCGTCGCGCGCTCAGCGGTGGCGCGCGCCGTGGTGTTGATCGACTCGATCGCGCCGGCGACGTGGGCACGCTGCCGCGCGAGCGGCGCCAGCGCACGGTCGCCATCGTCCGCGATCTGGGCCAGGACCTTGTTCTGCTCGGCGAAGATCGCCAGCACCTTCTCGGTTGACGCCAGCGTCGGGTCGGCCGCGCGCACGGCCTGCTTGAGGGCTGTTCCGTTGCCCGCGAGCCCCACACCGAGCTCGTTCAGGATGATCGTCAGCCGCTGGCGATACGGCAGGCGCAGTGTGTTGTTGACGAGATCGAGATCGACCGGGTTGACGGTGTTGGTGGAGGGCAGCAGCAGCTGTCCCTTGCCCGGACCCGAGGTGATCTTCTTCAGCTTCGGCGCCTCTGGCTGGCCCGGGGCCTTCTTCTCGGTCAACGCGCACTCGATGAAGCGCTCACCGACCAGCGACTGCGGGCGGATCTTGCAGCTCGCGTCCTGGCGGAAATCCTGGAACGCGGAATCCGTGATGTCGAGCACCACCGCGGCCTTGCGGTTTTCGACATCGAGCGCCTTGATCGTGCCGATCGGCACACCGGCGGACTTGACCTCCTCGCCCGGGATCACCGTGAACGCGTTGTTGAACATCGCGCGCACCTCGTAGCCGCTGCCGCCGTCGTCGCCGCACGCGGAAACGCCGACGACGGCGGCAACCGCAGCCACGATGAGTACTCCGAAGATGATCAGACGGCGCCTCATGGCCCTGGCAGCACCGCCGTTGTGTCGCACTCTTGGTTCTCGGGCCGGAACGGCGCCGAGCCATCGGCCGGCGGAGCCGTGGCGGCCCCGGGGCAGCGCCGCGATTTGCCCTTCTCCAGCCCGGTCTGCCGTTCGGCGGCGGGGCGGGCGACGAGCGAGGCAGTGTTCTCACCGGTGCGCGTGTACGCAAAGGCGTCGGTCACGGGAGAGACGCGCGCATAGTGGCCGTTTGCGTCGTAGTTGGCGTTGACCTGGCCGAAGTCGCGGAACCAGCCGATCAGGTCCGGTTCGTAGGGACGCAGGAACGTGAGCACGGGAGTGCTCTTCTGCAGCGACGCGGTCGTGTTCGACAGCGCCGGTCCGCTGATCGTCGTCAGCTTGGGCTGCGCCGCGAGGAGATCGGTGAGGTCGTTCGCCGGACCGGGCCGCGAGACGATCAGCCGCAGATCCTGGACCACGGGCTGGGAGTTCTCGACCAGCGGCCGCAGCTGGCGGAACAGCGGCTCGAGCTTCGGCGCGACCGGGCGCGAGGCCTCGGTCAGCTGGTCGAGATCGTCGAGCGCGGCCCGCAGGCTGACCAGCGTGGTGTTGCCGCCGCGGAGCGCCGCCGGCAGCTCGCGCAGCGCCTGGTCGAGGCCGGCGGACTGGTCGGCGATCGCCCCCATCGCGGACGCCGTGTTGTCGACGAGCCCGGTCAGGTCGCTCTTGCGCTCGGCCAGCGCGGTGGTGACCTTGGCGGTGTTGACCAGCGCGTCCGAAAACGCCTGCTGGTCCTTGGTCACCTCGGCCGAGAGCGCGCTGAAGGACTGGACCGCCGGGTTGAAGTACTTGAGCGCCTCGTTGGCCTTGTCCCCGTCGTTGCCGAACTGCGTCGACGAGCCGTTGATGACGTCTTTGAGGCCCTGCCGCGTCTTCGGGTCGAGCGTGGCGAACAGGGTGTCGAGGTCAACCAGCGTGGTCGTCCTGTCGGTGCCGATCGTCGCACCGTCGTCGTACTTCGGCGCGTTGTCCGGACCAAGGCTGAGGGCGATGTACTTGTTCGCCTGGCCCGACAGCGATCCGGCGCGGATCGCCGCGGTGGTGCCGCGGCTGAGCGGCGCGTACGGCTCGTCGACGGTCACCTTGATCGCGGCACGGTTGTCCTTGGTCAGGCTGATACCGGTGACCTTGCCGATCGGCCGGCCCGCGATCCGGACCTGGTTTCCGCGCACCAGCTGGCCGGCGTTCTGAAACTCGAACGTGTACTCGTGACCCGTGTTGCGGAAGATCAGCCAGCCCGCGAACACGGCAACGAGCAACAACGCTCCAACGCCCACGCCGCGCGCGACCGTCACCGGGAACCCCCGGCGATGACCTGCAGCGATGTGTGGACGGCGTTCCGCATTACTCCATGCCCAGCGGGCCCTGTGACTCTCCGGAGAGGAACTGACGGACGAAGGCGTTGTCGGAGTCGAACAGCTCTTCGGCCGGTCCTGCCTCGACGATCCGGCCGCGCCACAGCACCGCGATGTACTCGGCGACGCGGCGGGCGCTCATGATGTCGTGCGTGATCACGCAGTAGCAGCCCTGGTTCTCCTCGTGGATCTCCTGGATCAGCTCACACAGCAGCGCCGTGCGCACCGGGTCCAGACCGGAGTCCGGCTCGTCGAAGAGCACGATCGAGGGGTCCAGCACCAGCGCACGCGCGAACCCGGCGCGCTTGCGCATGCCACCGGACAGCTCGTTCGGCATCTTGTCGCCGGCTTCCTGCAGGCCGACCTCCGTGAGCCGGCGGTCGACGATCGAGAGGATCTCCTCCTCGCTCTTGTCGGTGTGCTGGCGCAGCGGGAACGCGACGTTGTCGAGCAGGTTCATCGAGCCGAACAGCGCACCGTCCTGGAACAGCACGCCGAACTTCTTGCGCATGTCGAACAGCTCGTCGTCGTGCATGTGCGGCACGGACTCGCCGTGCACGAGCACGTCACCCTGGTCCGGGTAGAGCAGGCCGACCATGTGCTTGATGCAGACCGACTTGCCGGTGCCTGACGGGCCGAGGATCATCGAGATCTTGTCGTCCGGCAGGCCCATGTTGAGGCCCTTGAGGATCTTGTTGCGGCCGAACGCCTTGTGTACGTCGATGAACTCGACCGCGTCCTGGACGCCGGTCGGGCGATTCATGCCGGTGTGCCAGCGGTACTCGTCCTCCTCGTGATGCGCGGGCGCGGCCTCACGCACGACACGGGTATCTGGCAAATCGCTTTGCGATTCGCTTGCGGGAACGGCTTCGCCGTTCCCGGGCATGTCTTCGGCCGGAGCGTCGGCAACGATCTCGTCTGGGTCCTGTGGTGTCTCGTCCATGGTCCGTCAGCCTCCGATAGGCGATCGCGGGTTCGTGCCCCAGAAGATCTGGGTCCCCAACATGCCGATGATGTGCACGAGCACGATGTTCAGCGCCATCGATTTCGCGGTTGCAGTGCCCACGCCGACCGGTCCCCCGGTCACGTGGTAGCCGTAGTAACAGCCGACGAGCACGACGACCGTGGCCATCGTCATCGCCTTGATCACGCTGAACAGCAGGTCGGGCGGGTTCTGGAACATCCAGAAGATCAGCGAGTAGCCGCCTGACGACACCTCGCCGATCTGGACGACCACTGCCAGGTAACTGGCGAGGAAGCCGCCACCGACGGCCGCCATGTAGACGAACGGCAGAACCAGCCAGGCGGCCAGCAGCTTCGTCGCGCAGAGGAAGAGCACCGAGTCGAAGCCCATGACCTCGAGCGCGTCGATCTCGTCCGAGATCCGCATCGCGCCGAGTTCGGCGACGATGCCGGTTCCGACCTTGGCCGACATCATGTAGCCGAAGCCATACGGCACCAGTTCGCGCAGGTCACACAGCGCCGTGAACGAGCCGGCGTAGGCCGAAGCGCCCTGGGCCTTCGTGAGGTACGCGCCCTCGATGCCGCACTGCAGGCCGACGAAGAAGACGAGCGTGAAGATCACGACGGTCGAGCCGAGGATCAGCAGACCGCACTGTCGCAGTGCCTCGCCGGCGAACTTCAGCACCCGCAGCGTGTAGACGGCGCCAAGGATCCGGCCGAAGAACTTGGCCATGTCGCCGGTCGTCGTGAGCCAGCCGCGCAGGACCTCAGGCATGGCGGGCGGGCGGGGCCGGAATCATCGAATCACCAGCAGGTCGGGGTTGGTCGCGAGCAGCGTCTGCGTGAACACGTAGTTGAAGGCGAAGATGCCGATGAAGCTCATGACGACGGCCTGGTTGACGGCGCGTCCGACGCCCTCAGCACCACCGGATGCGGTCATGCCCTTGTAACTGCAGACGATCGCGGTGATCGCACCGAAGGTCACGCACTTGATCACCGACGCCCACAGGTCGATCAGCGAGGACTGCTGGAAGAAGGTCGAGAAGAACGGGCCGAGTGGTTCGCCGTAGACGAGCGACGCGAGCACGCCGCCGGAGATGCCGAACATGATCGTGAAGACGTCAAACAGTCCGGTGACGATCATCAGGGCGAGGAAGCGCGGCACCACGAGGTTTTTGACCGGGTCGACGCCGAGCACCTGCAGCGCGTCCAGCTCCTCACGCACCTTGCGCGCGCCGAGGTCGGCGGTGATCGCCGTTCCGGCGACGCCGGCGACGATGATCGCGCAGATGAACGGCGCGAACTCGCGCGTGACCGCGAGGTTGAAGAAGCTGCCGAGCCGGTCCGGGGTGCCGAGCACGGTCAGGAAGCCCAGCGCCTGCAGGCCCGGCGCGCCGTAGGTCACCGCAACCGTCGAGAGCATCAGCGGCAGCCAGCAGAGTCGCAGCACGAACAGGAACTGGCCCATGAACTCGCCGCCATACGGGTACGGCGGCCTGATCGCGGAGACGATCGTCCTCCCCGTCAGGATCATCATCTCCCCGATTTCCTCGAGGCGTTCTTTCGGGCGTTCTACTGCTCGTTGGGCAACGTTTTGGGCCACGCGTGCTTGGTTCTCCCCGGAGTGATACGACATGCGTGACGGTCGACACACGACACCCACGCCGACGGCAGCATACGGGAATAGGGTCCGTTCGTGCCAGCCGCAAATGTTGCGCCAGCATTACGCGCACCTGAAGACACCCCCAGGTGGTACGTTGGGCGCGTGTATGCCATGGGGAGGAGTTCGCTGGCGGTCACGGCCGCGTTTGCGACCGTCGGTCTTGCAGCCTGCGGCGATGATCAGCAGGCGAAGAAGACGGAGACCGTGAAGCTGGAGCTTGTCGGTGCGAGCTTCGCGCCGCTCCAGAAACTCGCCAAGGAAGAGACGATGCGCATCACCGTGCGCAACCCGACGAGCAAGACGATCGAGCAGGTCACGGCGACGGTCAGCCCCGGCGATACGGCAGGCACGGGCTCGGGTTTTGACACCCGCAGCGCCGACCCCGGCGTCGCTGACCCCAGTCGTCCGATCTGGGTCGTCGACGAGGCGCCGAAGAACGGCGTGACCGCCGATCCCGCGGTGACCCGCCTCGGGCCGATCGCCGCCGGCAAGTCCGCTTCCTTCACCTGGAAGCTGATGCCGGTGCGGCCGGGCACCTACAAGCTGCGCTGGACGGTCGGCGGCAACCTGACCAACCAGGTGCGCGTGACCGATCAGCAAGGCGATCCGATCAGCGGCACCTTCCCGGTCCGGATCTCCGACCGCTAGTCGCGTCCCCGAAGTCCAGACGCGCCCCAGGAAGTACTTCGGCCGCCGCCCCTCGAGGAGCGACGGCCGAATGTGAACTTGTGGAACCTGCAGTTGGAGAAAGGGCGAAGCCGTTTCTCCGACGTAACTGAGTCGAAGACTCAGTTACGCATCTTCATGATGCGCCTGGCAGATCTCCTCGCCGGACTCGCCGGTCCGGACGCGATAGGCCTCGTCGACCGGCATCACGAACACCTTGCCGTCACCGACGGCGCCGGTGCGTGCATGTTTCAGCAGCGCATCGACGACCGTCTGGACCGCGTCGTCCGAGACGACGCACTCGATCTTGATCTTCGGCCGCAGGTAGTTCGTCAGCTCAGCACCGCGGTATCGCTCCGTGATGCCCTTCTGGCGTCCTGACCCCTTGACCTCGGCGATCGTGAGGGACGGAAATCCCTGGCCCAGCAACTCTGAGCGGATCGGCTCGAAAGCCTCATGCCGCACGTACGCTACGACCATCTTCATGCCGTCACCTCACTCGTGGGGGTTACTGGAGTCACGCCACCGTATCCAACCAGTTCGGACTGCGGAATGAACTGCTCGGGGTAGCCGTACATCCCGTGCTCCGAGATGTCGAGACCGGCGTCCTCTTCCTCTTCGGTCACGCGCATGCCGTACGTCGCCTTGATGATCCCGAAGGTCACGTAGGAGACGATGAACACGAACGCGAACACGACCACGACGCCGAGCGCCTGAACGCCGAGCTGGTGGAACGAGCCGGTGTACACCAGCCCGCCCTTACCGACCGTGTTGAACGCGGCGAGGTCCGGGTGGGTGAACAGACCGCACGCGAGCGTGCCCCAGATGCCCGCCAGACCGTGAGCGGAAAGCGCACCGACCGGATCGTCGACCTTCTTGTCGATCGCGTAGACGCCGAGCACGACGATCACACCGGCAACAGCGCCGATCACAAAGGCGGCCCACGGCATCACGTAGCCCGAAGGTGCCGTGATCGCGACGAGGCCGGCGATCGCGCCGTTGCCCGCCATGCCGATATCGATCGCCTTGGTCTTCCAGTAGGCGGTCGCGACCGCGAACAACACACCGGCAGCTGCCGCGATGTTGGTCGTCAGGACGACCTCCGGGAAGCGGCCGTCGAGCGCGTTGAGCGTCGAGCCGGGGTTGAACCCGAACCAGCCGAGCCACAGGATGAAGATGCCGAGGCCGAACAGGGGCATGTTGTGCCCCGGAATCGCCCGCGGTGTTCCATCCGAGGTGTACTTGCCCTTGCGTGGCCCGAGGTGCAGCAGCGCCGCGAGGGCGCCGGTTGCGCCGATCAGGTGCACCGCCGTCGACCCGGCGAAGTCCTGCATCCCGAGGTGCTTGTTGGTCTGCAGCCAGCCACCACCGAAGACCCAACCCGAGGCGATCGGGTAGATCAGGGTCGAGAAGACGATCGCGTAGAGGATGTACACGCCGAACTTGACACGCTCGAGCGTGGTGCCCCAGACGATTGCCAGCGAGACTGCGCAGAACACGAACTGGAAGAAGAACTTCGCCTCGATCGTGGCGTCGGAGAAGCCCATGATCGGGAACGCGTTCGTCGGATCACCGTAGTCGCGCAGGAAGAACCCGGTCGTCCCGATGATCGAGTTGCCACCGTTGCCGTGACCGAACGCGAAGGCGAAGCCCACCGCCCAGTACAGGATCGCGGCAATCGAGAAGTTCACGAGGATCTTCGCGATGATCGTGCCGGCATTCTTGCCGCGGGAGAACCCGATCTCCAGGAACGCGAACCCCGCCTGCATGAACATCACCAGCACACCGGCGACGATCACCCAGATCGAGTTGATACCGACGCTGTCTGGCAGCGCACCTGAGGTATAGATGTCAGCGGATGCTGCCGCCGGCATCACGAGAGCGGCGAGAACACTCAGAACGAGCCCTCTCACCAAGTACGAGCGTTTCATGGGACCTCCGTAGTCGGACATGTGATCCGGCAGTCTGGTGGGCCGCGAAGGCAGGGTCGTTAGCCGTCTGTCGAAAGATCGCCGGTCCATCTTGGACAGGCGGACAGCAGCCAAGTGGCGGCCCGGTTTACCCTTCCGCATGCGGTCTGTGAACCAGACCCGCCCACCCCCGCCTCTTCACGCACGCAACCTGGAGAACACCCTGCAATGACCGCTAAGACTCGTCGACACAACGTCACCGCCGCGCAATGGAAGGCCAACGGCAGCGCGCTCGGCTCGCCCGACCGTACGCTGCCCGGCGCCGAGCTGTACGGCCACAAGGTCTTCACGATCGAGCAGCAGCAGCGCCGCCTCTCGAAGGGCGCCTTCAAGGCGCTGAAGGCGACGATGGAGGCCGGGCAGCCGATGGACGCGGCGCTCGCCGACAGCGTTGCCCAGGCGATGCGCGACTGGGCGATGGAGAACGGTGCGACCCACTACACGCACTGGTTCCAGCCGCTGACCGGCCTCACGGCCGAGAAGCACGACTCCTTCTACAACCCGGCCGGCGATGGCGAGACGATCGCCGAGTTCTCGGGCAAGGAGCTGATCCAGGGCGAGCCCGACGCCTCCTCGTTCCCGACCGGCGGCATCCGCGCCACCTTCGAGGCGCGCGGCTACACCGCGTGGGACCCGACCTCCCCCGCCTTCCTGCTCGACAACCCGAACGGCACCTTCCTCTGCATCCCGACGGCGTTCGTGTCGTGGACGGGCGAAGCGCTGGATCACAAGATCCCGCTGCTGCGCTCGATGGACGCACTGTCGCGCACGGCCGTCAAGGCACTGCGTCTGTTCGGTGACATCGAGACGCAGGGTGTCTTCACGACCGTCGGCCCTGAGCAGGAGTACTTCCTGATCGACGAGCAGTACTACTTCGAGCGCCCCGACCTCTACACCACGGGGCGCACGCTGTTCGGCGCCAAGCCGCCGAAGGGCCATGAGCTCGACGAGCACTACTTCGGCTCGATCCCCGAGCGCGTGCTCGCGTACATGATGGAGGCCGAGGAGGAACTGCGTGCGCTCGGCGTCCCCGTCAAGACGCGGCACAACGAGGTCGCGCCGGGCCAGTACGAGCTCGCGCCGATGTTCGAGAACTCCAACGTCGGTTCCGACCACCAGCAGCTGACGATGCAGGTGCTGCAGAGCGTCGCCCGGCGCTACGGCCTCGTGTGTCTGCTGCACGAGAAGCCGTTTGCCGGCGTCAACGGCTCGGGCAAGCACAACAACTGGTCGATGGGCACCGACACCGGCGAGAACCTGCTCAACCCCGGCGACACGCCGGACGAGAACGCCCAGTTCCTGTTCTTCTGCTCGGCCGTGATCAAGGCCGTCAACAAGCACCAGGCACTGCTGCGCGCATCGGTTGCCAACGTCGGCCAGGATCACCGGCTCGGCGCCAACGAGGCACCGCCGGCGATCATCTCGATCTTCCTCGGCAAGGAGCTGGAGATGGCCTTCGAGAAGGTCGCCACCGGCAAGGGCAAGCGCGTCAACCGCGGCCTGATGGGACTCGGCACCGAGGTGCTGCCGACGCTGCCGAAGGACGGCGGCGACCGCAACCGAACCTCGCCGTTCGCCTTCACGGGCAACAAGTTCGAATTCCGCGCCCTCGGCTCCTCGATGTCGCTCGGGTTCGTCAACACGGTGCTCAACACGATCGTGGCCGAGTCGATCGAGGAGCTGACCAAGCTGCTCGAGAAGGAGCTCAAGGCACGCAAGGGCGATATCACCGCCGCAGTCTCCGCCGTGGTCAAGAAGGTCTGGGCCGACAACGCCGCGATCATCTTCGACGGTGACGGCTATTCGGAGGAGTGGCACGAGGAGGCCAAGAAGCGCGGCCTCAAGAACCTGCGCACCACCCCGGACGCGCTGCCGTCGATCATCAGCAAGCCGACGATCAAGGCCTTCGCGCAATTCGGCGTGCTCAGCGAGCGCGAGCTGGATGCCCGCTACGAGATCTTCATCGAGCAGTACGCGGTGAAGCTCAACATCGAGTGCGAGACCGCTGCCTCGATGGCCCGCACGATGATCCTGCCTGCGGCTGTGCGTCACCTCGCCCAGCTGCGCGCCGGCGGCGTCGAGTCGCTGATCAGCGAGTTCGAGCCGCTCGTGAGCGAGCTGCACACCGCGATCGCGAAGCTGGAGTCCGTCAACGCCGCCGAGAACCAGACCGATGAGCCGCCGTTGGCCTGGGCCAAGTACATGCGCGACAAGGGCATCCCGGCAATGACCGCGGTGCGCGAGATCGCCGACCGGCTGGAGGGCATCGTCGCCGACGATCTCTGGCCGTTGCCGAAGTACTCGGAGATGCTGTTCGTCCGCTAGGCAACGCGCCACCCGGTGACTCTGCGAACGCCCCGCCCTGCGGGGCGTTCGTCGTTCAGTCGGTGCTGCTGATCTGAAGATCAGCCTTGGCCCGAGCGAAATCCTCGTCCGTGATGTGCCCTTTTGCTGCGAGGCGTTCCAGTTGCAGCAGGCGATCGTTGTCGGTCAGGCCGTGGCCGGGCCGCGGGCGACGCGAGCCGGTGTGGCGCGGACCGTGCGCCTGCAGCGTGGGCGGCGCCGCCGAGTGCGCGCGGACCGAGCGCTTACGCCGCCCGCCATCGAAGGCGCGGCTGAAGAGCCCGATCACGATCATGCCGAACGCCATCAACGCGACGACGCCCAGCTGCATCTCGGATCCCGCGGCCGCTACCGCAACAACGTTCATCGCCTTGGTAATCGGCCGGATCCACGCGAAACGCAGCCGTACCTTGACACGAGCGTGTCAAGGTTCCGCTATTCTCCCCTGATATGCGTGATTTCCTGGCTGCAGCCCGTGACCACGTCGTCGTTTTCGACGGCTCGATGGGCGCGACACTCGAAGAGTTCGACCTCACCGCCGAGGACTACGGCGGGCTGGCCGGGAAGTGCCACGAAGCGCTGGTGCTGAACCGCCCGGACGTGATCCAACAGCTGCACGAGTCGATGGTCGCCGCCGGCGCCGAGGTGGTTGAGACCGACACCTTCCAGGCCAGCCGC
>Ga0209023_10001271_pt1 | contig 34341 bp, 24 predicted proteins | sample LakOneMetagenome_FD_187468 | JGI IMG/M metagenome (GOLD analysis project Ga0209023, IMG submission 187468) | Freshwater and sediment microbial communities from Lake Erie, Canada (SPAdes) (version 2) | ecosystem: Environmental > Aquatic > Freshwater > Lentic | place: Lake Erie, Canada...
CCAAAAAAAACATTACCTGCAGCATTTTTTATTACGGTTCCGTAATTATTTACCGTTGCCCCACCATTGCCGCTCCAGGTAAATCCACCTTGGTTTGCCAGTGTTACAACAGCTCCAGCATTATTATTGAAAACACCTCCTTGCCCAATTGATAAATTGCCACCTGTGTTGGTGAAATTTGTACATGCATTATTAACTACTCTTGGTCCATTGATATTTCCTCCCTGGAAGTTTACTACACAACCCGATTGTATATTGGTAATACCACTGCCTTGCATAGTACCTGCCCATGTAAAAGAGGACGAACCCTCAAAAGAAATAAGTCCATCACCTTGTATTGTACCACCATTAAAATTTAAAGTTCCGTTTACATCAAGGTCTGTTCCGGCACCATCAAGTACATTTAATGTAACACTATTCAAATTTAATGTGCCGTTAACTACTGTCTGGTCAATCGTTATATCTGAATTTACCGACACAGTGTGTCCGCTTAAAATGGTAATTACTCCATCGGAACTTGATGGAGGTGAGGTTGCATTTATCCAGGCACAACCACTATAAACTTCCCATGTAGACGCATCGCCCCAATTACCAGATTGCTTGCTTTGGTAATCACCATCATTGCCGCAGCCACTTCCCTGAATTACAAAATCATAGTCGCCAGTTAATAAATCGCGGTTAGAAATATGTAGCGTTGTTGTTTTGGTTCCTGGTGATGTTGGTGTAAACGTAACTGTAAAAGTTGCAGAACTGTCTGGTGGAATATTTGTAGTAGGCGTAACAGTTCCAATGCTAAATTGTGAAGCATCAGCACCGGTAACACTTATTGAATTAACAACTAAATAATTTACCGGGTTTTCGTAGATATTAAAGTTAGTGATCAGGTTTTTTAAGGTGAAAGTGCGAACAATATTTCCTCCTAAAGTTACATTGCCAAAATCTGTATGGTCGGTTGCAGAAGGTGTTACATCTCCATCTGCAATAGCAACTCCGTTACCTTTTACACTTACTTTGTTGTATGGAAATACGATCATCATTTTTTCAGGATGCGGGCCTAAAAACGGAGCAGGGCCTTCAATACCAATTGCCCGTATGCTGTCGGGTAATATGCCATTATAAATAAAAGTTACATTATAGCATGTTTGCTGAACGGAGCCACAACTTGCAGTAGAAGTAATACATGTAAAAGTGTGACCCGAGTTTGAATAAACAATGTTGTCGTTTTCACTTATCCCATAAGCAGGGCCAACATGAGAGCCTGTAAAAACAGTATTCAAAGGCGACGGACTTGTTATTGTAGCAGGAGCAAAAGAAACAAGTGCTGAATGTATGGCTGTATTGCCTGCGGAACTAAAAATGGCAAATGATAGATTGTCGGCGGTAGGCCCAACTGCCCCCGTTATTACTCCTGATTTACCTAACCCGATACATAAGCTGGCGTGTATTGTATAAACAGGGCCTGGTGAAACAATGACGCTTTGCAATGTAAATTGAGACAAGTTTGCTTGCGAAACTCCCTTAACCATGGCCACATTTAGAAATAACACAAGTGCAAAAATCTTAAAGGGATTAAAAAAAGACTTAAAATAATTAAGCGTTTGAGTGGTTTGATTTCTCAAATAGTTTCCCCTTTGAGTACCGTGATTATTTTTGGCATTTTGCTTTTTCATAAAGCCAATAGTTTTAAGTGTTATTTGATTTAATAAAAAAATGGGCTAGTGAATTAGCCTGTTCATAGTAACCTTACTTATCTATTGTTTTTATTCCTGGAGTCTATTCAACCAGGCACAATATCAATTTTCAGATTTGCTGTAAAACTATCCTTTACCCAATGCCATACAATAGCTAATTATAGCTATATGCACATTAATCCCACCTTACTGCTTCTGTTTACAATTGAGTTTTGCTGATAATTAAATAGACAATTATTGGGTATTCCACTCCAATAAGAAATTGGTCAAAGGCAATATTTATTTTATGAAAAAGGCCGGGAGAAGGAAGAAGCAATCGATGGTAAATACAGAATCTTACTTATGATTTGTTATATGAAGACTGTTTATTTACCTAAACAATAAATTATCATTACTAAGTGGAAAATCAAAAATATCTTACAAAAATTTTTCTTTATGTGCCAACGCCAACGCCTCACCTATAGAATGTACTTGCAACTTTTCGTATATTTTTTTAACATGATTGTTTACAGTAAAATAACTGATGGCCATTTTATCTGCAATCATTTTATAACTCAATCCCTGGGATAACAGTTTAAGGGTTTCTGTTTCTTTGTTGGTAAGATTATATTCCTGTTTTGGGGCCTGCTTACTGAAATACCGCATAACTTTTAATGCAATGGATGGGCTCATGCTGGCACCTCCATTCATTACTTCATCTATACTTTGTGCTATCTGAACAATGGATGCTGTTTTTAAAATATATCCTTCTGCACCAGCTTGAATGGCAGCAAATACTTTATCGTCATCGTCAAAAGCCGTTTGCATAATCACTTTTACCTGGGGATAATGTTGCTTTAACAAACGCACTCCGGTAATTCCATCAGCTTCAGGCATTTCTATATCCATCAGAATAATATCCGGATGGGTAGCTTCTACATTCTCTATTATATGAGTACAGTTTTCATAACTACCTGCAAATTCAAAACCGGGCGATAACTGCATAAATGCCTGCAGGCTTTCCCTTCTTGTGCTGTTATCATCATATACTGCAATGCGGATCATACTGTAAAATTAAATAGTTATTATTTTAAGTAATATGGCTAATTATAGCTATTGGAAAACTGCATACAATGGTTACCCCTTTTTCCTGCACTGCCTGGATATTGCATTTACCCTCCAATTGCTTGCAGCGCAGCTCAATGTTTCCTAGTCCGTTCCCCTGGTGAATAGTTCCGGCATCATATCCTTTTCCATTATCATTGATGGTAAGCAGTACCTGGTCGTTTTGTTGCCTAAGTGAAATATCGGCTTTAGATGCTTCGCTGTATTTGGATATATTGTTAATGGCTTCCTTGACAATCAGGAGAATATTTTTCCTTATTTCGGGATGGCTGATCGATGCAGACAGTTTATCATCAATATCAAAACTGCAAATAATATTTTTGGGAGTCAGCAGTTCTGAACAGTAATTTTTTAACCGTGCTTCCAACGCATATTTTTCTTCATTGGCTGGTTTCATACTCCATACAATATCTCCCATTCTGTTCATTAACTCTTTGGAAGTGCTGGAAATTTTTTCGATCATCTTGCGGCTTTCATCCGGACGGGTATCCAGTACATTACCCGCCAGGTCGCCATATATATGCATGCTGCTGAGTGTTGCACCAATATCATCATGAAGATCTTTATTGATCCTTTCCCTTTCATTTGCAACAATTAAAACCTGGTCCGCTTTTAATTTAATTATTTCGGTTTCCTGTTTTAGTTTATTAAGTTTTTGCTTTTGCCGGTATCCTACGGCCAGCCAAATTAATGCAAGGACTGAAAATCCAGCAACAACATAAAACCACCAGGTATTATACCAGGGAGGTATAACATCTAAATATATTGTTCTTATCGGAAAATTTTTATTACGGCTTCCATCCGTATAACTAATTTCCAATGCATATTTACCTGCGGCCAGGTTAAACATTTGAATCCGCTCCCCATTTTTTATTTCTTCCCAGTCATGTTGTTGTCCTTTAACCCTGTAAAGTATTTTAAGACTTGTGGCTTTCCGTAAATGCAGGGCTTGTACTTTAATAGAGAGTGATATGGCAGCATACTTATAACTAATGGTCTGTATATTATCCGGATTGACGTTGGTTGAATAATTTATGTTATTAAGGCTGATATTTTCAATGACCAGTTTCGGTTGTATTGTATCCTGGTCTATATAAGGCGGTTTAAAATAATTTAGCCCCTTAACTCCGCCAAAATAAATATAGCCCTCATTGTCCCTGAAGAATGCCCTGTTATTAAATTCCCAGTCCTGCAGATTCTCACTAATACCATAGTTCCTGATCTCCCTGTTTGCCTGGTTTATAGCCACTATTCCTTTATTAGTGGAGCACCATATCCAGCCATATATGTCCGGTATTACTGCATAAATAAAATCATTTGCCATTCCATCAACCAAAGTATAATGGCGTAATATCCTGTAAGATTTGTTATCAATTTTGTAAACACCATGTTCAGTTGCTGCCAGGATAGTACCATTAATAATATCTTCTGAAACCATCATTATTGTATTCTCAATATTTATCGATTGTTGCAATGTTAATTTCAATCCGGGGCTGTAAGTATATATTTTTAATGGCTGTCCGATAACAGATAATGCAAGCCTGTTGCCGGATAATCCGCATAAGTGGTTAATGCCATTAATTCCGAATTCCTTAATTAGATGGCCTTCATTTCCTTCGTTGTTTAGTTTATAAACACCGTCGAGCCGGGTCATTAATAATTCATCATTATTCAGTCTTAAGAAGTTTCTCACATAATCTATGTTTGGACTTCCATCAACCTGGAAAATTGTTTTGCTTGTTTTACCTGTTAACAATGAATAATAAAAAAGTTCAGTGCCTGCAGTAAACCAAATACGATGCAGTAAACTGTCATAAAAAAGTTGTCTGAAATAACCGGGCTTACCGGTAAGTTCATTAGCACTATATGTTTTTTTTATCCTGGCTGATGATTTGTCGATTATTGATAAATAAGTGTCTGACACCCATATATCTTTATCAACAGCCGTAATACTTTGTATTGTGCCTGATGGTAATCCCTTATCAAAATCCTTTTTAACTTTCTTAATAAATTTTGGCGACATATCTATTATGGCAGTATATTCACCATCGGCATTTAACCATAACCGTTCCCATTTATCAATATACATACAGGCTGTTCCGCTCCCACGATGAAAGTCATTATCTAAAACCTGCTTATCAAACATCTGCACAATCTCCTTCCCGTTCGCACTCACTTTTATCAGGTGGCATTTGTCATTGGATACCCAAAAAGAGCCTTTGTCGGCCAAAACATACCAGTCATCCAGGTGAGATACTAAATTCAATTTGTCATTTAATTCAATTTGCTTACAATTATCAATATCAAATAGTGCGAGCCCTTCTCCGGTTGCAACGGCCAAAACATTTGTCGAATTATCCAGCGACAGGCTTCTGAAAAGAATATTTTGATTAGTATCAATACCATGAAAATAAACAGGGAATTTTTTTATGGTTTTCTTTTTTACATCAATCTTAAACAACTTGTTGGCATTTGCCATCCAGATGTTTCCCTCATTATCAACCTGTGGTATTATCTTAAAGGATTCAATTAATGTAACACTGTCACTTACATGAAACAATTCCCTCGTTTTTTGTGTATTACAATCAATTGCTTTAAATGAAAGCGCATTTTCAGAAAACCAGACTTCAGTTCCCATTACTGCAAATGGCATAACGATATTTACCATAGCCTGCTTGCCTGGAGATACATCATATTTTATAAAAGTATTACTGGTCTGCTGGTATTTATACAATCCACGCCGGGACCCCATCCATATATCACCATGTAAATCTTCAACAATGCCGAAAACCTGTTTTATAGGTTCGCAGTTTTTATAGAAAAATGAATCGGGAAAATGGAAAAATTCAATTCCATTGTACCTGTTTATACCATCCTGGGAACTAAGCCACATATATCCTTTTGAATCCTGCAACATGTACCTGTTGGTTCCCTGGCTGATTCCATCTTCTGTTGTAAAAAAAGTAAGGGGATAATCGTTGGCTGAATTAAATTGAGCAAAGCATGGAAAGGAAAGTATTGAAGTAAACAGAATAAATGCTATTGAAAACCGGAGCAGTTGATTCATTTGCAATTTTATATTTCAATAATACCGGAATATTTTATCATCCCACTAATGTAAGCATCTATTTTGAGTTTTATACAATGCACAATAAAGTAACCGCTACTACTCCGGCAGTTTCAGTCCTCAGCCTTGTTTCTCCCAATGTAACGGGAATAAAACCAGCTTTCAATGCATACCCGATTTCATCAGGTGTGAAGTCACCTTCAGGGCCGATGAGGATCAGTTTATCAGTTGAATTGTTTATTAGTTTTTCGGCAAGCGGTTTTTTGTTGTTTTCATCTTTGCAATGAGCAATAAATTTTTGACCGGCATATTCATTTGTTATGAACTTAGAGTATTTTACAGGTTCACTCAAAACCGGCAACCAGCATTGCTGCGACTGAAGCATGGCACTTATTAAAATGCCTTTCATTCTTTCAAAACGGAAATGTTGTTTTTCTGTCCGCTCGCAGATCAATGGAAATATTTCATTAACGCCGATCTCAGTTGCTTTTTCTAAAAACCATTCGAAACGGCTGCTATTCTTTACAAGGGAAATAGCGATCGATCTTTTTGTTGCAGAAGGCAGTTGCTGAGTTGTTGAAATTATTTTTACCGCACATCTTTTTTTGTGATCATCAACAATTTCTGCTGCAAACAAATTTCCTTTTCCATCAGTGAGATTTAAGGGCTCTCCGATCTGCATACGCAATACCTGTATCACATGCTTGCTGGTATCTTCATCAAGCGTAATGTTATCAGTATTTGAAACAATATCTTCTTTATAAAAAAATGGTAGTGCCATAAAAAACAAATGGAGAACAAATTTAAAATTCATTCTCCATTAATCATTTAAAAATAGTTTTCAAATTATAAAAGATCTTCGCAAGTCTCCCCTTTCAGGGGGAGATTTAGAGGGGGTTAGAATGGTGCATCATCATCAAACTCACCATCATTCATTTTACTTCCTTTTTGTATATACATTTTTGCTTCATCGCCGCTGCCCGAAGTATTAACCGGCCGCCAGTTACCGCCACCAGCCGGTGGTTGCCCCGGATTAAAATCACCGCCTTCATCTTCAATGAATTTTTGGATATGTAACAATGCTTTCAGCTTCACTGTTTCCAGGCTACCATTTCTGTGCTTTGCGATCTTCACGTGTGTTTCACCTTTGTTATTCTCACCAAATTCATTGGCAGTTATATCATAATATTCCGGGCGGTATAAGAACATAACCATATCAGCATCCTGTTCGATCGCTCCCGATTCCCTCAAATCACTTAATTGAGGCATCTTGTTTCCTTCTTTTCTTTTTTCTACTTCACGACTCAACTGTGACAATGCAATGATCGGGACCTGTAATTCCTTTGCCAATCCTTTCAGATCTCGTGAAATTTTACTGATCTCCTGTTCACGGTTACTGTTCCTGTCGGCACTGCCGCTCATCAGCTGCAGGTAATCAATGATGATAATACCTACATTGTGTTTGTTCTTTAACCTGCGGCATTTGGCCCGCAATTCAAAAATATTCAATGCAGCAGAATCATCAATGAATATAGGTGCTTTGCTCAAACGCTCAATACCGCGTTTGTACAATTGTTTCATCTCATGTTCTTCCAATTTACCACGGGCAATTTTCTCCAGCCATATTTCACTCTCGGCACTGAGTATACGCTGAACAAGCTGGGCGCTGCTCATCTCCAAACTGAAAAATCCAACAGCCGTAGGTTTGGTTGGATGAAGGGCCGCACTGCGTGCAAGGTTAAGTGCAAAAGCCGTTTTACCCACAGATGGACGTGCTGCCAATATGATAAGATCGGTTGGCTGCCAGCCATAAGTGATCCTGTCGAGCGATGCAAAGCCTGTCGGCACACCGGTAATATCATCCTGCCGGTTACGCATATCCTCAATTCGCTGGATCGTTTTTACCAATACTGTATCAATGCTGTCGAAGTTCTTACGAAGGTGATTGTTTGTTATCTCGAACAATTTACTTTCTGCATCATCAAGCATATCAAAAACATCGGTACTGTCTTCATATGCTTCACCAATGATCTCACCGCTGATGCGTATCAGTTCACGCTGAATGAACTTCTGCAGAACGATCCTCGAGTGGGCATCAATATTTGCAGCAGACACAACAGAATTGGTGAGCTTGGTAACAAAATAAGGGCCGCCAACAAATTCAAGTTCTTCTTTGAATTTTAATTCTTCTACCACAGTAAGCAGATCGATAGGCAAACTTTTTATTGCCAAAGATTGCATGGCTTTGTAAATGCGCTGGTGTGCTTCTACATAAAAACATTCGGGTTTCAATATTTCAATTACTGTATCAAATGCACTTTTTTCAAGCATGATCGCTCCAAGAATGGCTTCCTCCAGTTCCTTTGCCTGTGGCGGCACTTTTCCATACACCATTGAACCCAGGTCTACTGCTGCTTTGCGCCTTACTTTCCTGTCTTTATTTAGATTAGTAAATTCCATGTTATAAATTATATGATTGCGGTTAGGGTTATGTTCGATTTAAAAACCTTTAACTCATAACGGAAAACTGTAAATGATTTCTCCGGCATTGAGTTCGATTTCCTGTAAAAAACGCAGATAAATGATCTTGTTTTGTGCAGGGCGGCTAAGGTAAAAGCAAATCGGTAATGATAAAATAATACTACGTGTTATTAACTTTATTCAGCAGATTATCCACCGCTAACCCACAGTCAAAATTAGCTTATTAACGCGTTATGAACATTGAATTAACATACAATATTCAACCTGAGTTAAAAAAGCATGTATTTTATACACATTGCAAAACTTCCAAATTTCTTTTTTTGCACCACGAAATTTATTTTTTCACTTGCAGAATTGCTTTCAAATAATTAGTTTTTTCAGTTTTTATCCCTATGCGGGCATGCCTGCCAAACATCTTAACTCAAAAAACTATCTTTGTATTGAAACATTAATAATACATGACTATTTCTTATAATTGGTTGAGTGAGTATTTGCCGGAAATCATTGAACCGGAAAAATTATCCAGGATCCTTACATCTATTGGGCTTGAAGTTGAAAGCGTTGAAAGGTTTGAAGAAATAAAGGGCGGCTTACATGGCCTGGTAGTTGGCGAAGTGATCACCTGCGAAAAACATCCCGATGCAGATAAATTAAAACTAACCACCGTTTCCATAAATAACGGGAAACCGCTGAATATTGTTTGCGGCGCATCCAATGTGGCAGTTGGCCAAAAAGTAATTGTAGCGCCGGTTGGCAGTGTTATTTACCCGGTAACCGGAGATCCTGTTAACATCAAAAAAGCAAAGATCAGGGGTGTGGAAAGTGAAGGCATGATCTGTGCAGAAGACGAGATCGGTGTTGGCAATGATCACAATGGTATCATTGTTTTACCCCCTGAAATACCTGCGGGTACCCTTGTTGCCGAAATATTCAAACCAAGTGAAGACCATATTTTCGAAATAGGGCTTACACCAAATCGTATCGATGCCATGAGCCACCTGGGTGTGGCAAAGGATGTATGTGCATATTTATCGCATCACCATAAATCTGAAACGAATGCGATCTTACCATATAAAAATAATTTTAAGCCCGATAATCACAACCAGAAGATCGATGTACTGATTGAGAATGAAGATGCCTGTAAACGGTATAGTGGCATTTGCATTGAAGGCATATCAATAGCCGAAAGCCCCGAATGGTTAAAAGAAAAATTAAAAAGTATCGGGCTTAAACCGATCAGCAACATAGTTGACATCACCAATTTCATCCTGCACGAAACAGGCCAGCCGCTACATGCATTTGATGCTGCTAAAATTAAAGGCAATAAGATCATTGTAAGAACTGCCAAAGAAGGAGAAACTTTCAAAACACTGGACGGAAAAGAAAGAAAACTTTTTGAGCAGGACCTGATGATATGCAATGAGTCAGATGCCATGTGCATTGCTGGTGTGTATGGCGGTATTGAAAGCGGGGTAACGGATCAGACAAAAAATATTTTCATTGAAAGTGCCTGGTTCAATCCAACTTACATCAGAAGAACATCTTTAAAACATGACCTGCGAACCGATGCTGCTGCAAGGTTTGAGAAAGGAACAGACATCAGCAATACAGTGAACGTTTTAAAAAGGGCAGCACTGCTGATAAAGGAAATTGCCGGCGGGCAGATAAGCAGCGATATTATTGACGTTTATCCTAAGCCGTTACAAAAGACAACGGTTGGGCTTAAAAACCATTACCTGAAAAAACTCAGTGGCAAAAATTATCATTCCGATACGATAAAAAATATTTTAAAAAGCCTTGGATTTGACCTGGTAAAAGAAGGCGCTGATGAAATATGGGTCAATGTGCCATTCAGCAAACCAGATATAACAATTCCTGCGGATATAGTTGAAGAGATCATGCGTATAGACGGATTGGACAATGTTGAAATCCCAACAGCAATTACCATTGCTCCTTCTGTAGAAAAGAACATCAGGAAATATGAGCAAAAGGAAAAGCTGGCCAATTACCTTACCGGGCTCGGGTTTTACGAGATATTCACCAACAGCATCACAAACAGTGCTTTCTATAATGAAGATGTTTTAAAAACTACGGTGAAAATGATCAATAGCCTTAGCATTGAGCTTGATATCATGCGGCCCGAAATGCTGCAAGGCGGATTACAGGTGATCACCCACAACAATAACCGTAAAAATTTCAACCTGCGCTTATTTGAATTTGGTAAAACGTACGCATCATTGCCCGACATGGTTTACCAGGAAACAAACCACCTGGCGCTTTACTTAAGCGGCAATGTAAATGAGCAGGACTGGAAAATTAAATCGTTGAAAACAGATTTTTATTATCTTAAAGGCGCAGTTGAGAATTTATTGTCCTTAACCGGGATTTCGGGGCTTACATTTGAAGCCGCATCTAAACAACATTTGAGTAACAGTACAGCCATAAAGACCGGCGACACTGTTATCGGATATCTTGGCGAAATAGATGAAAAAACATTAAAGCAGTTCGATATCAAACAACCGGTATTTTATGGAGACCTGCTTTGGGATGAAATATTGCTGAGGTCAGATAACAAAACCGTTACCTATAAAGAGATATCAAAATTTCCGGCAGTAACAAGAGACCTGTCGGTTGTAGTTGATAAAAAGGTAACATATAGCAATATTGAAAAAACGGCTGCATCCCTGGATATTGAAGGATTGAAATCTATCCAGTTATTTGATATTTTTGAGAGCGACAAATTAGGGCAGGATAAAAAATCAATGGCAATTAGTTTTACCTTTCAGCCTGATTTAAAAACACTGACTGATACAGAAATAGATTCTTTCATGCAAAAGATCATTGCAGCCTATGAAACATCATTGGGTGCAGCGATCAGAAAATAACGATCATTTGGAACAGGCAGAACAACATATAACCCGTATAAACAGCAAACTCCAGGAGTTGCTGAAGCGGTATGCCCTGTTGTCAAAAGAATCTGAACAGCAACAAAAGAAGATTCAAAAGCTGGAGCAGGAAAATGAACTCAGGGAATCAAAGATCAACATGCTGGAACAACAGCAACATATCCTGAAGTCCGCAGCCGGGAAAATGGAAGATCCGGATAAAAAAGAATTTGAACAGGTCATCAATAAATATATCCGGGAAATTGACAAGTGCATTAATTTATTAAACGATTAAAACTGCTGCCATGGCCGAAGAAGAGCTTATTCCTATTAATATTTTGATTGCCGACAGGACCTACAGGATCAGGACAAATCCGAAAGACGAGGAAGTTATCCGCAAGACCTTAAAGATCATCAATGATAAAATAATAGAATACAAGACCCAGTTTGCAGGCAAAGACATGCAGGATTATATTGCCATGGTAATTATCTGGTATGCCACCCAAACTCCTGATGAATCTTCTTCAACGGGAAAGGAAGTGCTGGAAGGGCTCAAAAAGATCGAACTTCAGCTAGACAAGGCTCTTTAACCTTTTCAGGGAAACTGTTTTCCCGAATGTAGTTTTTCAAAACATTTCTACACACAAAAATCATTATCTTCGCTCATTAACCATCTGCCGGTCATTTTTCCGGCCAGGTGAGATATACAATATTGTGAATCAGATAAAAAACATAAAATTTAATGGAACCGAATATACTTTCCATCATAATAGGTGTGGCTGCATTGATTGTTGGAGCCATCCTGGGTAAATTAATTTTCTCCAAAAACACTAAAAAACAGGTTGAAGAAGCTGAGGCTCAGGCACAAAAGATAATCGCAGACGGACAATTGCAGGCAGAGAATCTTAAAAAAGAGAAACTGCTGGAAGCAAAGGAAAAGTTTGTGCAACTTAAAGCCGATCACGACAGGGACGTTTTACAACGTACCCAGAAGATCAATGATTCTGAGAACCGCATCAAGCAAAAAGAGCAAGGCATTAATCAGAAAGAAGCAAACCTGGAAAAGCAGCTCAAGGAGAATGATAGTATAAAAGAGAACCTCAATCGCCAGATTGAAGTGGTGAATATTAAAAGAACAGAACTGGAAAAACACCAGGAAGAGCATATCCGCCGCCTGGAAAAAGTTGCAGGCCTGTCAGCCGAAGAAGCTAAATCACAGCTTATTGAAAGCCTGAAACAGGAAGCACATTCCAAAGCCCTGATCATTCAGCAGGAAATTATTGAAGATGCAAAACTTAAGGCAAATAAAGAAGCCCGTAAAATTGTTATTCAAACCATTCAACGTACCGCTGCTGAACAGGCTATTGAAAACTCTATAACCGTTTTCAACCTTGAAAGTGATGAAATAAAAGGTTCTATCATCGGCCGCGAAGGAAGGAATATCCGTGCCATTGAAGCAGCCACAGGCGTTGACCTTATTGTAGATGATACACCTGAAGCAATTGTGCTGTCATCATTCGATCCATTGCGCAGGGAAATTGCCCGCCTTTCTTTACAAAGATTGGTTGCCGACGGACGTATCCACCCGGCTCGTATTGAGGAAGTGGTTGAAAAGACCAAACGCCAGCTTGATGACCAGGTAATGGATATCGGCGAAAGGACCGTTATGGAACTTGGTATCCATGGCCTGCATAAAGAACTGATCAGGATGGTTGGAAGGATGCGTTTCCGTTCTTCTTATGGACAGAACCTGTTGATGCATAGCCGTGAAACAGCCAACTTATGTAGCATAATGGCCGCCGAACTTGGAATGAACCCCAAACTGGCCAAACGTGCAGGATTGCTTCATGATATTGGTAAAGTTCCGGACGAAGAAACTGAATTAAGCCACGCATTACTGGGGGCGAAACTGGCCGAAAAATATGGTGAGAACCCTGCAGTGGTAAATGCTATCGGCGCCCACCACGATGAAATGGAAATGCAGTACGTTATCTCCCCTATCATCCAGGCCTGTGATGCCATCAGCGGTGCAAGGCCGGGAGCAAGGCGTGAGATCATGCAACAGTATATCCAGCGTATCAAAGACCTTGAAAACCTGGCGCTTGCCTATACAGGTGTTGAAAAAGCCTATGCGATCCAGGCCGGACGTGAATTGAGGGTAATTGTAGAGGCCGATAAGGTTTCTGATGGCGACAGCGATAAACTAAGTTTCGAAATAGCACAGAAGATACAGGAAGAAATGACCTTCCCGGGACAGATCAAAGTAACGGTGATCAGGGAAAAAAGGGCCGTGAACATCGCCAGGTAAGGGATTTTTCGATAAAAACAGTTAGCTACAGGTTGATACTTGTAGCTTTTTTATTGCTTCCTTATATAGAAAACGGAGATTTAAAATAAAAAGACAAAAACTTTCAACTTTAAACTTCAAACTATGAACTTTTTCCCTACCTTTGCCGTCCGTTAAAATTAAAAGATATGAACGCAATAGCATTTGTTCATGAGCAGTTGACAACCAAGGCAACGCTTCCGACATTCAAAGCAGGTGATAACATCACAGTTAATTATAGGATCATTGAGGGCGCCAAAGAGCGTATCCAGAGTTTCAAAGGCGATGTGATCAAACGCCAGGGTACTGGTGCTACTGCTACCTTTACTGTACGTAAAATGAGTGATGGTGTAGGCGTTGAGCGTTTATTCCCAACATACTCTCCAAACATTGAAAGCATCGTTTTAAATAAAGTAGGAAGGGTTAACCGTGCTAAACTATATTTCCTGCGTGAAAGAAGCGGAAAAAGTGCACGTATCAAGGAAAAAAGAATGGCTGTTGGTACAAAAACCAAAAAAGACAAGTCTTAATTATTTCTATAAAACATTGATTACAAGCGGAAAATTAATTTTTCCGCTTTTTTATTGCCTTTTGCTTTTATTTCCAGCATCTGTTTACTATTTTGTGGGCAATTAATCGGATAACCTCTGCAATAACCTTTACCTCGAATTTTAAGGATTTTATTTAAACAAGTAAACTTTTAACCATGAGAAGGAATATTGTATTGTTACTGATTGTAGTCTCTGCATGTTTTTATTGTATGTCCTGCGCAAGGGGCATTTCTCCATATGAAGCCGCAAACGGAAAATCAAGGTGCGGAAAATATATCCGCTGATCATCAGCCAAACAGTTGGTTAAACCAGCGTTAAACCGGGCATCGTATAAAATATAGCGTCTCTGCTGGGCAAAAGTTTTATATCTTTGCCATTCAAAACCAATATTATGACACTTTCAATTTTAAATTCAATATTCCTGATCTCAATGCCGGGTGGCAGTGAGTGGATATTAATAATACTTGTTGTTCTGTTGATGTTTGGCGGAAAGAAGATCCCTGAACTGATGAGGGGCGTTGGACGTGGTATCCGCGAATTCAATGATGCTAAGTCAAATGTGAAGAGTGAGATAGAAGAAGGAATGAAAGACAAGGATTCTTCAAACAAACAACAGGTTACTCAATAATATAACCGGTCAAATTTATTTCAGCCGAAGTGTGCAACGTTCCGATAATTATCGTGATTGCGTAGCGTACTTCGGCTGATTTTATAATAAAAAACTACTGCAACAGATCATGTTCCATTATTCAGATATTTCTACCTACCACCAGCAGTTAAAAAACAAAGAAACGGATTGCGTTTCTGCTGTAAAATTTTACCTGGATAAAATTGAGGAAAACAAATCTTTAAATGCATTTGTAGAAATATTTGAAACAGAAGCTTTACAAAAGGCTGCCCAGCTTGATGAAAAAAGAAGATCAGGTGGAGAGATAAAAAAACTGCATGGAGTTGTTATTGCCATCAAAGATGTGATCTCTTACAAAGGCCATCGTGTTACTGCTGCATCAGCTATTTTAAAGGATTTCATTGCTGTTTATAATTCAACAGCTGTTCAACTATTGCTTGATGAAGATGCCATTATTATCGGGTCATGCAATTGCGATGAATTTGCCATGGGCAGTTCCAACGAGAATTCTGTTTACGGAAATGTATCAAATGCCATTGATCGCACACTTGTTCCGGGCGGATCATCAGGAGGAAGCGCTGTAGCTGTTCAGGCAGATATGTGTATGGCGAGCCTGGGAAGCGATACAGGAGGTTCTGTAAGACAACCGGCAGATTTCTGTGGTATTGCTGGCATAAAACCAGGTTATGGCCGCATATCACGTTTTGGGCTACTTGCTTATGCTTCTTCCTTTGACCAGATCGGGATATTTGGGAAAAACATTGCAGATATAGCATTGTTACTGGATGTGATGAGCAAACCTGATGATTATGACAGCACCATGTCGGAAACATTACCTGCACAGCCCTTTGCAGATTTTAATTTACTGGGTAATAAAAAATATCGCTTTTGTTATTTTAAACAGATGCTTACACATCCTTCACTGGATAAAGAAATTGCCGGGCAGATATTTGATTCAATACAAAAATTAAAAGCAGCCGGACATACTGTTGAAGAAGTTGATTTTAACCTGGTGGATTATATTGTGCCTGCGTATTATGTACTCACCACTGCAGAAGCAAGCAGCAATTTGTCGAGATATGACGGTGTACGTTATGGGCACCGGACAAATAAGCCCGTTAAAGATTTAACATCATTTTATTTACAAAACCGCAGCGAAGGTTTTGGAATGGAAGTAAAGCGGCGCATTATGCTTGGAACATTTGTATTAAGCGCCGGTTATTATGATGCTTATTATAACAAAGCACAACAGGTACGCAAGATGCTGTTGGACCAGACCTTATTGATCTTCAATAATTTTGATGCTGTTATCCTGCCAAACAGTCCCACCACTGCTTATAAGATAGGTGATAAAGAAAAAGATCCTATTGCGGTGTACCTGGCAGATATATTCACTGTTTTTGCAAACCTTACAGGGCTCCCGGCCATTGCCCTTCCCCTGTTTAAACACAGCAACGGCCTGCCCTTTGGCTTACAGGTTATTACCAATAAATCAGATGAATTAACTTTACTGCATATTTCAGATATGTTGATGCAACAAAACTGACCGGTTGAATGAAAAAAATATTCTGCATACTATTACTGTTCTTTTTCATAGCTGATATAAAGGCAGGAAATACCATGCAGCATATACAGCAGGTTACTGCAATACAGGATACCACTACTGAAAATATTGTTGAAGAAGATGCTGCCATTGAAGATATCATTCAGGCAAGAAAAGCGCCCCAGAAAGAAAAAGTGCAGTATTTAAGCCAGCTTACAAAATATGGTTTCAAGAATCTTTTTACAACCCTTTCTTATAATCCTTCCTTGCCATATTCATCGCAGGTAAACCCTTTTGCCGAAAATTATATGCAGGATTATTTAAGGGCCCACAGCGGCAGCCTTATAAAAATGAAAAGCTGGGCAACAATATATTTTAATCTAATTGATAACATATTTGCACAATACGGCTTGCCAAGGGAATTAAAATACCTGGCAGTAATTGAAAGCAACTTAAATACTGGTGCAACAAGCTGGGTTGGAGCCGGTGGCCCGTGGCAATTCATGCCGAATACGGCGAGGGATTATGGCCTTTTGGTGAACAGGGATTATGATGAACGCAGGGACTATATTAAAAGCACTCATGCAGCAGCAAGGTACCTGTTAACACTTTACCGGCAAATGCACGATTGGTTGCTGGTAATTGCAGCTTACAATGGCGGCCCCGGAAGGGTTTACGAAGCCATGAAGAAAAGTGGCAGCAAAGATTTCTGGTCATTACAATATTATCTTCCATTGGAAAGCCGTAACCATGTAAAAAAATTCATTGCCACACATTATATCATGGAAGCTGATAATGCAAATACATTTAATGCAAACAGCAGTGGTTTTTATACTCCGGCCGGCACAGGCGGCAACCCTTACGAGATCAAACCTGTTTTAACAGCTGCGGAAATTGAACAGGCAGAAACTCAAACCATTTCAGGAAAATATAATTCACTGGTAATTGCAAAGAACCTGGGGATCGATATTGCGCAATTCAACCGCTATAACCCGGAATTTGACAACAGGTTATCATTGAATGGCCAGTATGATCTTAGATTGCCATCAGATAAAATGCAGATTTTCCTGGCTACCAAATACCAGATACTTAATGAATGTGTGCAATTGTTATTGGGAGATAATGATATACCGAACAACAAAACCGTTTACCCGGTAAAAGGCAAGAAGAAAAGTTAGTATCAATTATTTTTCAGAATTCGGATAATTGCCCCTGCTTTCAACATAGATTCTTCATACTCCTGTTCCGGATCACTATTAAAAGTTATTCCTCCGCCGGCTTTAAAAGAAATTATTTTTTTTGTTTCATCATACATGAGGCTCCTGATGACCACATTAAAATCAAAATCATTTCCTGCTGTTATATAGCCAATTGAACCCGAAAACAATCCACGTGACGTAGACTCATACTTATCTATCAGTTCCATCACCCTTATTTTTGGCGCACCCGTCATTGATCCCATCGGGAAACAGGCTTTGATGATATCTGTCCATTTTACATTCGGGTCAACTTCACCTTCAACAGTACTTATCATTTGATATACCTGTGGAAAACTGTAAATACCAAACAGTTCTTTCACATGCACAGACCCTTCAGTACATATCTTACTCATGTCATTTCTTACCAGGTCAACCACCATCACATTTTCACTTTTCTCTTTATCACTGTTTAAAAGATATTGCCTGCTCTGTTCATCTGCCAATGGATCAAGATGATTTCGCTTACTCGTTCCCTTTATAGGCTGGGAGATCAGTTTTGTACCTGTCTTTTTTAAAAAACGTTCAGGGCTTGCGCAAAGGCAATATTTATCATTGAGTTTATAAAGAGCGCTGAAGGGATTGGGTGAGATTTCTGAAAGCTGATGGTAATAAAATAACGGATCTGCAGAAACCCCATCAGCAAAAAATGACTGGCAGAAGTTGATTTCATAACAATCGCCACGAAGTATATGCCCTCTTAGAATATTTATAATGGAGATGTATTCATCCTTTGTGATGGCAGTTTTAAATTCAATGTTGTTTACAGGAGTATTTTTTTTAATTACTCGATCCTGTTCATTGATATCATTAAATATTTCCTGGTGATCATGATATGCTGTTTCAATAATGAGTTCATGATTTTCCAGCCGCAACAATATCTCCGGGACAAAGAAAAAGCCATTACCAAAATCAACTTCATGCTTACTTGCATCCTGATCTTTGGGATTGCTATTTAATACATCATAACCAAAATGGCCAAATAACCAATCCTTGTTATCATCAGAAAATTGTTGCAGTTTTTCCAATGTATTATCTCCCGGGAGAGAAATAGAAGTTTTACAACCTGCGGCGAGCATACAATCAAATGCTGTTTCCGCTGCAGCGTAATTGCTGTTATCCAAAAAACAAAAAATGTTGAACCGGCTTGACCAGTTCAACATTTTTATTTTAAAAGCCCTGCAATCATCAATAGCAAAGGCTGATCTTTTATTTTCCACTTAATAGATTAAAAATCGTCATCATCGTCACCGTCATCATCCATATCATTAAACAGGCCCATTTCTTTAAAGTCATCATCAACTTTAAAATCATCATCGTCTTTACCGGCTTTTTTAGGACCAGCCTTTTTGCCTTTTGATTTCGGTACATCAAACTCGTCAAAATCAGGATCCCAATCATCATCCTCGTCACCTTTTTCCCAATCATCGGCAACTTCTACATCATCATCGTCGTCGTCATCATCATCAACTTTCTTTTTAGATGATTTCTTTGCTTTTGATGGTTTTGGATCATCTTCATCATCAAAATCATCATCGTCGTCGTCATCATCATCAGTTTTCTTTTTAGATGATTTCTTAACAGATTCCGCTTTCGATGGCACGATCTTTTTTGTAGCCGCCTTTTTTGAATTATCAGATTTCGATGTCATACTTAAATAGGATTAATGTTGTAAAATTTCCACGAGTTTTTCAATTAGCCAAATATTTTTGAACTTTTTTTTTATTTTTTTTATGTAGCCACTATTTGTTCTCTTCCCGGCCCGTTACTTATATACTTTACAGGCACTTTCAAAAATTCATTCAGGAATTTTATATATGTTTTCATTTTTTCCGGCAACGCGTCATAATTATCAATTGCCGAAACCACTGTCTTCCATCCTTCAAAACTTTTATAGGAAGGTTCAATATTTACCCTGTTCATCTGAAAAGGAACATAATTTTTTTCTTCCCCGTTCACGTTGTAGCCTTTACAAACTTTTAATTCATCCAAACCATCAAGTATATCTGCTTTAGTCATAACCAATTGAGTTACCCCGTTGATCATACATGCAAACTGAAGTGCTACAAGGTCTATCCAGCCGCAACGGCGTGGCCTGCCGGTAGTACTGCCAAATTCATTCCCTGCATTGCGTAAAAAATCACCGGTTGCATCGGTCAATTCTGTTGGGAAAGGACCACTACCAACCCTTGTGCAATATGCTTTTGTAATACCGATCACTTCTTTGATCTTCTGCGGTGCAATGCCCAATCCTGAACAGACACCTGCGGATATGGTACTGCTGCTTGTAACAAATGGAAAAGTTCCGAAATCAACATCAAGCATACTTCCCTGTGCACCTTCTGCCAATACTCTTTTACCTGCTGAAATTTTTTCATTGATAAAATATTCCCCGTTCACTATTTTGAAATCCCTTAAAAATTCAAGTGCTTCAAAAAATTCCTCTTCCCAATTTGATATGTCTTCTGTAAAATTAAAATTGTCTAGCAGGCGTTGATGTTTCATTCGCAGCTTGATATATTGTGTAGTAAAATTCTTATCAAGCAGGTCGCCAACCCTTAATCCGTTGCGACCTGTTTTATCCATGTATGCGGGCCCGATACCTTTCAAAGTACTGCCGATCTTATCATGGCCTTTTGATAACTCACTTGCTTTATCGAGTGCCCTGTGTGTTGGAAGAATTAAATGCGTACGTTCACTGATGTAAAGATTTTTTTTATAATCAACACCCATGGCAGCAACATCGTTACATTCTTTCCTTAAAGTAATAGGATCCAAAACAACACCATTACCAATAAGATTTGTTTTTTCTTCATGGAAGATACCACTGGGTATCTGGTGAAGTACAATTTTTTTATCATTTACATACAGTGTATGCCCTGCATTTGGCCCACCCTGGAACCTTGCTATCACATCATAGTTCTTTGCAAAAAAATCCACGATCTTTCCTTTCCCTTCATCTCCCCATTGCAAACCCAGAATTACGTCAACCATTTTTATATATGATTTATTATTTGATATTTAATATTGTTAAGGCACTGAATATACTCCTGCAGTATTTATACTTGGCGAAAATAAATTGAAATAATACAACCACCTAAAATGATATGAAATTGTAGAAAAAAAATTGCCGGTAATTAACTACCGGCAATCATCTGATATTTTAAGTACGATTATGCTACTTTAAGGAGACTGAGTTTTGTTGTATTGAATTTGCGCTTTGCATATTCCAGTGTTACATCAAAATTCTTTACTTTCTGAGATGGCAGTTCATACATGGCATCTGTGAGTATTCCTTCGCAGATACTGCGTAAACCACGGGCGCCCAATTTGTATTCAAGTGCTTTTTCAACCATGAAATCAAATACGGCCGGTTCAAAAGTGAGGGCAATCCCTTCAATCTCAAACAGGCGTGTGAATTGTTTTATCAAAGCATTCTTGGGCTCTGTAAGAATGCTTCGTAATGTTTCGGCATCAAGTGGGTTCAGATATGTAACAACCGGCAATCTTCCCAATAACTCAGGTATCAAACCAAAATGTTTCAGGTCAACAGAATTTATGAACTGTAAAAGGTTATTGTGCTGGTATTCCTGCAACTCTTTATTTACATTGAAGCCAATGGCATTGGTATTTACACGCCTTGCTATGATGCGGTCGATGCCGTCAAAAGCACCACCACATATAAAGAGAATATTCTGTGTATTTACTTTGATCAATTTCTGCTCAGGGTGCTTACGTCCGCCCTGTGGAGGAACAAGCACTTCACTTCCTTCCAGTAATTTCAACAGGCCTTGCTGCACACCTTCACCACTTACATCTCGTGTTATAGAAGGATTATCACTTTTGCGTGCGATCTTGTCGATCTCATCTATATATACAATTCCTCTTTCGGCGGCAGTAACATCGTAGTTGCATGATTGTAACAGCCTGGTGAGCATACTCTCAACATCCTCGCCTACATAACCTGCTTCTGTGAAAACAGTTGCATCTACAATGGCAAACGGAACATTCAGCATGCGTGCAATTGATTTTGCCAGCAAGGTTTTACCGGTTCCTGTTTCGCCAACCATAATGATATTGCTCTTTTCTATCTCAACATCATTCTCTACTTTCTGGTTAAGTCTTTTGTAATGGTTATAAACCGCTACTGCCAATATCTTCTTTGCATCATTCTGCCCGATCACATATTCATCTAAGAATTTTTTGATCTCGATGGGTTTTTTAACGGTAAGCTTGTGAGATGCTGAAGCTGTATTTTTTGCATCCGTGCTGCTGGTCAATTCCTGGGAAATAATATCCTGTGCGTGTTCTACACAATTTTCACAAATATGGCCATCCTGACCGGCGATGAGTATCTTAACTTCATCGCGGCTCCTTCCACAAAATGAACAATGTAATATCTGTTGCTTGGCCATAATTTTAATTTATTGATCCGGAATCTCCAGAACCGTCTTAAACCGGAACTCAAAGGTACTAAACCCCGGGAAATTGCACTGTTATAACAATATTAAGGTCTCAAATGATCCCTCTCGTGTTTCCCCTGCTATAACTACCCGGAACAGGATTTAGTATACAAATCTCAAAAAGATTAATTCTTATAACTTATCAACTATCTGGTCAACAATACCATACGCAACAGATTCTTTTGCATCCATCCAATAATCACGGTCAAAGTCTTTCATGATCTGCTCCCTTGTTTTACCGCAATTTTTCGCCAGGATATCTGCGCCCAATTCTTTTACTTTCTGCATCTGAATAGCCATGATCTCCAAATCGGCGCTCACACCACGTCCACCGCCACTTGGCTGATGTATCATTACTTCACCATTAGGAAAAATTGAACGTTTGCCTTTGGCGCCGCCGCTCAACAAAATGGAACCCATACTGGCAGCCATACCCATACAAACAGTACTTACCGGTGAAGAGATCATTTGCATGGTGTCATAAATAACCATCCCGCTGGTAACTACACCGCCCGGACTGTTTATATAAAAAGTAATTTCTTTACCCGGATCGATCGCTTCGAGATACATCAACCTGTCGGTAATATCCTTTGCGGATTTATCATCTACCACACCCCAAAGAAATATCTTACGTTGTTCAATAAATTTCTTGTCGAACTGCCAGCCCGCCATCATCTTTTCCATTGGATTTTCAGGTGTTGCTTTTGGTTCATCATCTTCGTCTTCAAAACGAATATTCTTGTTGTATGCATTCATTTTACTAAAGTATTTGTAATGAGTTATTTTATTGATTGTATTTCGTTTAATCCTTCTTTCCTTTTCTTGGGTTGATGGTCAATACTTCATCTATCAATCCATATTCTTTTGCTTCGTTAGATGTCATCCACAGGTCACGGTGTGAATCTGTTGCCACTTTCTCAATGCTTTGCCCGCTATGATGAGCAGTGATGGCATACAATTCCTGTTTCAACTTAATGATCTCCTTAACTGTTATTTCAACATCACTTGCCTGGCCTGATGCGCCTCCGCTTGGCTGGTGCATCATAATACGGCTATGCTTAAGCGCAGTTCTTTTTCCTTTGGTCCCGGCACACATCAAAATCTGCCCCATGCTGGCGGCCATGCCTGTACAGATGGTAGCAATATCCGGCGTGATGAACTGCATGGTATCATACATACCGAGTCCTGCATATACACTGCCACCAGGGCAATTGATGTACATCTGTATATCACGGGTGCGGTCTGTGCTTTCTAAAAACAATAGTTGTGCAGTAACAATATTAGCTACTTCATCATTGATAGGGTATCCCAGGAAAATGATCCTGTCCATCATCAACCTGCTGTACACATCCATCACGGCAACATTCATCGGGCGTTCTTCAATGATGTTTGGTGTAAGGTTGGTAACATTGTGATCGATATAACCATGCAATGTATTACTACTGATTCCTTTGTGCTTTACAGCATATTTTTCAAATTCTTTTCCAAAATCCATTTTATAAAAATTATATGATGAGCAAATATAGTTGAGAGTTATGAGTTACAATTTACAGGAAGAAAAATTATTCCCCGAAACTTATTCTTCTCTGCACTTTCTTATTTATTATTTTACATTTCTTATTTTTTATTAATCCCTGCTCCTTCCCTGGTAAATTAAAATATACTGAACCAGCATTGCAATGGAAGCAAGTGCAGCTACAACATATGTGAGTGCAGCCCATTTAAGTGCATCTTTTGCATCTTCCTTTTCAGCGGCAGAAGTAATGTTGGCTGTACCAAGCCAGCTAAGTGCCCTTGCCGATGCATCAAGTTCAACAGGCAAGGTAATGATGGAAAACAATGTAGTAACTGCAAATAATATTATACCGATCAGCAGCACTGTTGGATTGCCGCCACCAAAACCCATGAAACCAAGACCTGCAATAATTACCCACTGAGAAAGAGTACTGCTTATCTGAACAGCAGGAACGATCTTGCTTCTAAGCATCAACATGGAATATGCAGTTGCATGTTGCACAGCATGGCCACATTCGTGTGCAGCTACTGCGGCAGCCGATACATTTCTTCCTTCGTAAACATCTGCACTCAGGTTCACCGTTTTATTGGCAGGATTGTAATGATCTGTAAGGCTACCGGGAACAGAGATCACTTCAACATCATATATACCATTGTCACGCAACATTTTTTTTGCGACTTCGGCACCACTCATACCACTGCTGGTGGGCACTTTGCTGTATTGCTCAAATTTACTTTTGAGCCTGTGCTGAACTGCCATACCGATAATCATGAAGATCACTGATATGGCGATAATTCCAAATGTCATTTTAATTTGATTTCCCGAAGCATTTGCAAAAAGTATTCCCAAGAAAATTACTGACAAAATAGCAAAACCGGGTTCTTGATACTGGATGCCAGATACCGGATATGAGCCAAAAAAATTCCACTTCTTTACCACGAAGGGAACATTCAAAAAATAAAAAAAGAGCAAATTTCTTTGCTCTTCACATTTAATTAAAATCAAATTATTTGTACGCTGCGGCTAAACTGGTTGCCAGTTCTGTCATTTTCTTTATCCCTTCTTCCGGCAAATTTCCTTTTTTGAATTCAGCCAGTATGTCTGCATGTTTGTTTTCCATTTCAATCAGGAAATGTTCTTCAAACGCCTTTACTTTATTTACAGCTACGGTTTTCAATAAACCCTGTGTACCAAGGTAAATCATTGCAACCTGTTTTTCTACAGTAAACGGTGCATATTGTGCCTGCTTCAGGATCTCCACATTTCTTGCACCTTTATCAATTACATTCTTGGTTGCAGCATCAAGATCGCCACCAAATTTAGAGAACGCTTCAAGTTCACGGTATAACGCCTGGTCAAGTTTAAGTGTACCCGCAACTTTTTTCATCGATTTGATCTGAGCGTTACCACCCACACGGCTAACCGAAATACCTACGTTGATCGCAGGGCGGATACCTGCGTTGAACAGGTTACCTTCCAGGAATATCTGTCCGTCGGTAATGGAGATCACGTTGGTTGGGATATAGGCAGATACGTCACCAGCCTGTGTTTCAATGATCGGCAATGCAGTTAATGAACCGCCGCCTTTTACCAGGTGTTTGATAGAATCAGGAAGGTCATTCATCTGCTGTGCGATCTCATCTTTAGATACCACTTTCGCAGCCCTTTCCAATAAACGGCTATGCAGGTAGAATACGTCACCAGGATATGCTTCACGTCCCGGTGGGCGACGCAACAGCAATGATACCTCACGGTAAGCCACAGCCTGTTTAGAAAGATCATCATAAATGATCAGCGCCGGACGGCCGGTATCCCTGAAGAATTCACCGATAGCAGCGCCCGCAAACGGAGCATAGAACTGTAATGGAGCAGGATCAGATGCAGAAGCGGCTACAATAGTTGTATAACTCATGGCACCATATTCTTCCAGTGTTTTCATGATACCTGCAATGGTTGAAGCTTTTTGCCCGATAGCTACATATATACAGTAAACAGGTTTCCCTGCAGCTGCGAATTCTTTCTGATTGATGATGGTATCAACAGCGATCGCAGTTTTACCTGTCTGCCTGTCACCAATAATCAACTCACGTTGTCCGCGACCAATAGGGATCATCGCATCAATAGCTTTGATACCTGTTTGCAAAGGTTCCTTTACAGGCTCCCTGAAAATTACACCCGGTGCTTTACGCTCCAATGGCATTTCATACAATTCACCTTTAATAGGGCCCTTGCCATCAATAGGCGCACCCAATGTATTGATAACGCGGCCGCTCATTCCTTCTCCTACTTTAATAGAAGCGATCTGACCGGTACGTTTTACTTTATCTCCTTCTTTAATGCCACTGCTGTCTCCCATCAAAACCACACCCACATTGTCTTCCTCAAGGTTCAACGCAATTGCTTTGATACCATTGTCAAATTCAACAAGTTCGCCTGAGCGAACATTTCTCAAGCCATAAACACGTGCAATACCATCACCTACCTGCAATACAGTTCCTACTTCTTCCAGGCTTGCACCTGCATTAAAGTTGCTTAACTGTTGGCGGAGTATCGCCGAAATCTCATCTGGTTTAATTTCTACCATAGTTTTTAAAGTTGAAAAGCTGAAAAGTTAACAGGGATCTGAACTTATAAATCCATTAATTTATCAACCTGTTTTTAATCGGCTGCAAAGGTAGGGGAAGGCAGTCGGAATGGCAAAAAAAACAGTGATTTTTAAAAGAATTCTCACCGGATAGCAGGTGTATTTTAAATCATCATTGCTAATACCTATCAGCTCTTTCATTTCAAATAAACGAATCCGGGATTTATACTTCATTCAGACAAGTTAAAAGCATTCCATCTTTTCAATAGCAATAACTGTATCTGTATGCGCCCCTTTCAGTGAAAGCATAAACGGGCCTTTTCCTTAGTTAAATTTTAGTTCATCTTTTTCAGACCAGTAATGCCTGCCCAAAAAAGGGAAATGGCAAATTTGCAGTATCGATATGACCGGCCTTTTTACACCCGCTGCCAATAACAGGATAGCTATTGGCAATTATACTGCAAATTGAGCCTAATTTATAGGGATGGCTATGGCGGTGCTTTTTATAATTCTAAAAAATGTGGTGGTTTATTAGAAAAAGCACACTAAAAACGTTTGTTGGTATATCAGGGCCGGTATAAAATCAATAGGGGTTCTTTTTTTATTTTTTATTTTAGTATAATTCTTTGTTGAAGGCTTTTTTTTGGAAAAATGATGTAATTTCCGCCTTCAATTTTTTGTCTTTTAAACTATCGTACTAGCTGTTTTTTTAAAATCAATGAAATTGAGTACCCTTTAGCCAAATTTTATTAATAATATTATCCAAAAAATATGTGCATATCCTGCATCAGTATATTTCTAATTTAAAAATCAACTTTACCAAACTGCAATAAATTACTCCCTAAAAAATGTGTTTGTTGCTATTTATTTTAAACAATTAACGAGGACATTATGAAAAAAATTTACCTGTTACTTACATTTTTGTTTTGCGTGATCCTTACAAATGCCCAGGATGGGAAAAACGGCCTGGCCATGCAACTTGTGAGCAAGAACAGTGAAACAATTGGTTTATCTAAAGACCAGCTGAGTAATCTCAAAGTAAGCAGTACTTATTACAATGAGATTGCGGGTACACAAATGGTTTATTTACAGCAGATCTATAAAGGACTGCCGGTTTTTAACCAGATCTGGGTGTTGGCTTTTAAAAATGAAAATGTGGTTTCCAATGCCGGAGGGTTTATCCGGGATATGGAAAATATTACCAATCACCAGGGATCAGTTCCATCATTAAAAGCTATGCAGGCAGTAAATGCAGCATTTGCTGAAGCAAAGCTTCCTGCACCAGGCACTTTGCCGGTAATAGGATCCTCTGATAATGGCAATAAGCTTGATTTTGGAAGAACTGCCAATGTTACTGAAGATATCACTGCTGAACTGATGTGGGTACCTGTTGAAAAAGGAACTCAAAAATCAGTTAAGCTTGTTTGGCAGGTACAGGTAGCACCTGCTGGCAAATCTGATTGGTGGCATATTCAGATCGATGCAGTAACAGGAGCCCTCGTTAATAAAATAAACCTTACCGTGTATGAAGGCCGCAATCAAAAAAGCGATGATTATATTTCCCTACTCAGGCCAAAAGAAACGACAAATAAAAGTGCCGGAACAAAAACTTCATTCTTTAATAATTTAGGACGTTTCAATCCTCCGCCACCAACAGTGACCAGTGCTGATTATAAAGTTCTCCCTATACCGGTTGAAAGTCCTCAATATGGATCATTTGCCATCGTGAGCAGCCCCTGGAATTTATCAGGTGTTGGAAACAATGCAACTACCAATGGCTGGCATTTTGATGGAACAACAAATTACAATTTTACAAGAGGTAATAATTCATTTGCTTACCTGGATGCTGCGGGATCAAATACACCAAATGCAACTACTAACTGGCCGGATACTTCCACAACAGCCATTCCGGCCCTGACATTTACCCAAACATTTAACCCTGCTCAGCAACCAACTTCTACAAACAATAAAAAGTCTGCGTTAAATAACCTGTTTTACTGGACAAATTTAATGCACGATGTATACTATCAATATGGATTTACAGAGCCTGCAGGCAATTTTCAGTCAGATAATTTGGGCAGGGGTGGTAATGGCAATGATTATGTACAGGCAGAAGCCCAGGATGGTTCGGGAACGAATAATGCAAATTTCTCTACTCCCGTTGATGGAGGAAGGCCAAGGATGCAAATGTTTATTTGGGACCCGGCCCCGGGTGGTACAAATGTAACAGTAAATGCACCTTCACCTATTGCCGGGCAATATGCTGCCGTTGAAAGTGGTTTTAGTACAGCTAATAAATTAGCCAATTTAGGTCCTGTTACCGGCCAGGTGGTTTATTTTAATGATGCCGCTGGCGGTACCCACGAAGCGTGCACAGGCGCACCTTCCAATAGTTTGACCGGCAAAATAGCCCTCATAAACAGGGGAAATTGCACTTTTGTTATTAAGGCATTGGCAGCACAGGCTGCTGGCGCAATCGGTATTATAATGGTAAACAATGTTGCCGGTGCGCCTATAGCAATGGGCGGAACTGATAACACAATAACGGTACCTGCCGTAATGGTATCAGATGTTGATGGTGCCATTATTGCTGCCCAGCTTGGAGCAGGTGTTAATGCTACACTGAATGGCAGCCCTAATCTGGATGGCGATATTGATAATGGGATCGTATGTCACGAATTTGGTCATGGCATCTCTACCCGTTTAACTGGCGGACCAGCAGTGTCATGTCTTGGAAATGCAGAAGGCGGCAGCGAAGGATGGAGTGATTATGTTTCTTACATGATGACAACTAACTGGGCTACTGCAACAACTGCCGATGGGGCCACACCAAGGCCGATGGGACTTTATGCACTCGGAAATGTAAATTTATTTGCAGGAAGTGCACCAGGTACCGGCATCCGCCATTTCAGGTATTGTACTGATATGACAATTAACCCGGTTACTTATGCAAGTATTGGCGCCGGTACTATTACAACAGAGATCCATGATGTAGGTGAAGTGTGGGCAGAGATACTTTGGGAAATGACCTGGGCTCTTGTACAAACTGATGGTATTAATCCAAACATATTCAATGGTACTGGTACCGGAGGAAATTCTGTTTCAATGAAACTGGTATTGGAAGGGATGAAATTACAACCTTGCAGTCCTGGATTTGTTGATTCAAGGAACGCTATATTAACTGCAGATCAGAATTTATTTGGAGGTGCTCATTTATGTACGCTTTGGGCTGCTTTTGCAAAAAGAGGTATTGGTTACAGTGCGTTACAAGGAAGTTCCAACAGCGCATCAGATCAAACTCCGGCATTTGACCTTCCGCCTGCTCCTTCATTTACTACACAACCTGTAAGTACAGCAATTTGCGCCGGTTCAAATGTTACCTTTACAACAGTTGTAACAGGTTATCACCTTACCTATAACTGGCAGGTTAGTACAAATGGTGGAACTACCTGGACAAACGTTAGCCCGGCGGTTACAACTGCTACGCTTACACTAACTGCGATAACAGGTTCAATGAATGGTTATCAATACCGTTGCGTAGCCACAGGCGGATGTCCTTCTGCGTCTGTTAATTCTTCCGTAGCAACTTTGACAGTAAACACTACAACTCCTACAATAAGTTTACAACCGGCCAATACTTCTACCTGTGTAGGTACGGATGCAACATTTACTGTTACTGTATCCGGAACAAATACATACAACTGGCAGGTTAGTACAGATGGTGGTGCTACATGGAATAGTGTAACCCCTGCTGCTACTACAACTACGCTTACCTTAACAGCTGTAACACTTGCAATGAACAACAATCAATACCGTTGTGTAATTACCGGTGGATGTCCTTCTGCAAGCTTCAATTCAAATGCAGCTACTTTAAGTGTAACAACCGGTGGCCTGTCAATTACTGCCGACCCGGCCAATACATCAGCTTGCCCCGGTGGCAATGCTTCATTCAGCGTTACTGCAACAGGTACAAGTCTTACCTATAACTGGCAGTTTAGCACAGATGGTGGTGTTACATGGAATAACACAATCCCTGCTGTTAATACAGCAACACTTAACTTAACGGGTGTAACATCCGGAATGAATAATAATCAATACCGTTGCGTGGTTAACGGTACTGGTGCCTGTACAGCTGCCGGCCTGAATTCAAACGCCGGTATCCTGACTGTTAATGCTAACGCAGCAATTACTGCACAACCAGTCAATGCTTCTGTATGTACAGGTAACAACGCCACATTCAGTGTAACAGCCACAGGCACAAACCCTACCTATAACTGGCAGGTAAGTACTGATGGCGGTGCTACATGGAATGATGTAAGCCCTGCTGTAAATACAGCTACTCTTACACTAACAGCTGTAACAACCGGAATGAACAATAATCAATACCGTTGTGTGGTTGCGGGTACATGTACCCCTGTTGGAATAAATTCCAATGCAGCAACACTTACTATTAATACACCTGCTTCCGTTACTTCGCAACCCGCCGATGCAACAGCATGTGCAGGCAGTAATGCAAGTTTCTCTGTTACTGCAAGTGGTTCTGGACTTTCCTACAACTGGCAGGTTAGTACTGATGGCGGTACTACATGGAATGATCTAAGCCCGGTAGTAGTAACACCAACACTTACACTAACAGCTGTAACAGCCGGAATGAATAATAATAAATACCGTTGCGTAGTAAGTATTTCTTGCAACCCTGTAGGAGTAAATTCAAATGCTGCTACATTATCTGTTAACAGTGCTCCGGCAATCACAACACAACCTGCTGCTATCGCTGCTTGTGAAGGAACAAATGCTCAGTTCTGCGTAACTGCAACAGGCGCAGGTGTTTCTTATCAATGGCAGGTTAATACCGGCGGATGTTCTGGTGCCGTTTGGACAGATATTGCTGCGGCAAATTCATCCTGCTTAACAGTAAATGCCGTTACAGCTGCTATGAATAATTATGGTTACAGGTGTATCGTTTCCGGAACATGTACTCCTTCAGTAACTTCAAATTGTGTTGCACTTACAGTTAATACTGCTGCTGCAATCACAGTTCAGCCGGTTAGTACTTCTGGATGTACAGGCGGTACTGCTTCATTCAGTGTAACTGCAACAGGTACAGGACTTACATATAACTGGCAGGTAAGTACAGATGGTGGCGTTACATGGAATGATGTTAGCCCTGTAGTTAACACTCCTACACTTACTTTGACAGGTGTTACTGCTGCTATGAATAATAATCAGTATCGTTGCGTGGTTGGTGGTACATGTTCTGCTGTTGGAGTAAATTCCAATGCAGCAACTTTATCACTGGCAACTACAGTTTCATTTACATCACAGCCAACAAGTGCAGGTGTTTGCGCAGGTACAGATGTAACATTTACTGTTGCAGCAATTGGAACTGGTCTAACTTATAACTGGCAGGTTAGCACAAATGGGGGAACTACCTGGACTAACGTTAGCCCGGCAAACAACACCAATTCTCTTACTGTATTTGCACCAACTGTGGCAATGTCGGGTAATCAATACCGTTGTGTCGCTTCAGGAAATTGCAATCCTTCAGGTGTAAATTCAAATACAGCAACACTTACAGTAAATACATCTGTTACGATCACTACCCAGCCTACAGATATCGTTGGGTGTACTGGTTCGGCTGCGGTATTCAGCGTAACTGCAACAGGCAGCTCGATCACTTATCAATGGCAGGTTAGCGTTGCCGGTGCGCCATTTGTTGATCTTACCAATACAGCTCCTTATTCAGGTGTTACTACAAATACCCTAACAATAAATCCTGCAACAGGATTGAATGGCAACAGGTACCGCCTGAATGCTTCAGGTGCACCATGTGGTGGTATTATCACATCCAATACTGCATTGCTGGATGTAAAACCTTTACCGGTAATTGTATTAACTGCTGCTTCTTATTCAAGTATCACTCCTTATATCAGGACTACTTTATACACAACTGTCAGCCCTCCGGGAGATTATACTTACCAATGGTTCAGAGATGGCATTTTAGTACCATCACTTACGGGTGACAGGTTTGCTGTTACTGTTGATGACCTTGGTGTTTATGAAGTTATTGCAACAGATAACATTACAGGATGTAACAGTAAAAAATCAAATACTGCTGAAATTGATTTTGCAGTTTCTGATGAGCTGTTCATTTATCCTAATCCAAGTTCAGGACAGTTCCAGGTAAGGTATTTAAGTTATACAAGTACCGTTGGACGTACATTGAACATCTATGACAGCAAAGGTGCCAGGGTATATACAAAAGAGTATATTACTGCCGGACCTTATACTAAAATGGATGTTAACCTGGATAACGCAGCTTCTGATGTTTACCTTGTTGTACTAACGGACAGCAAAGGAAAACGTTTAGCTACCGGAAAAGTAGTTATCAAGTAATAATCAAGATTTCAATAATAAAAACTGCCTCTATATGAGGCAGTTTTTTTATGCCTGCAAACCATAATATTTATTATTATTGTTTTGAAATTAATTTGCAAGGCAACTTATTTTTCTGATAAAAAATATTTACAATGATTCAAATAAACAATGCGGTTTTCGCACCGCAGCTATACATAAAAAATGCTGTAAGGGATATTGATTTTTACACAAAAGCCTTTGGAGCAGTTGAACTCAGGCGATGGGAAAATAACGATGGCAGCATACATGTTGCAGAACTATCCATAAATGGTACATTGTTTCACCTGCATGAAGAATCTCAGACTAAAGGTTTATTAAGTCCTGAAAAACAACATGCAACAACAGTTATTATCGGACTATTTGTTCCAGATGTAGATGCTGTAATGAATAGCGCCATTGAAGCAGGTGCCATAGAAATTTCCCTGGCACAGGATTATGATTATGGGTACAGGCAGGGAGAAATAAAAGACCCGTTTGGCCATACATGGCTTATTGAAAAGAAAATATAAAAACCGGTACAAAGATTTTTAGTTGTAAAATATTTTCATTGACACAATAAAAAAAGCTCTGCAAAATGCAGAGCTTTTTAATCTTATTATAAATTGCTTATCTAAGTTGCTGTATATATTCGTTGTTCTTAAATTGTTTTTTCACATCATTCAGATCACGAAGTATAGTTGCATCTACAAGCACGCCGCCCACTTCTAATTTAAACCCACCGATCAATGCATCTTCAACTGCAGTTTCCAGTTCTATATTCTGTATTGGTGTGTTACTTCTAACCTTGCTCAAGATCGCCTGTTCAGCATCGGCACTCATTGGCACGGCTGTGGTGATCTTAACATGATGAATATCTTTAAGCTTATTGTATTGTTCAATAAATGCACTCACTATCTCAGGCAAATTACTTTCCCTTGTTTTGCGGACCAATAACTGGATGAATAAAGATGTAAGCGGGTTTACCCTTCCGCTTGTAATAGATTCAATGATCTTTTCTTTGTTATCTACTTTTATAACCGGGCTTTTAAGCACTGCTACAAAATCAGGATTTCCTTTGCAGATTACCTGCAGTAGTTTTATATCAGCATACACCGCATCAAGCTTGCCTTGCTCAATAGCCAGATCAAGCAAACTTTTTGCATATCTTCCCGCTAATCTTGGATTGTTCATTTGAATAACTTTTAACCGCTGGTTGTAAGCTGTGAGCCATAGCATCAGAAACTTCCTGCTTCTGGCTTGCAGCTAACAACTTAATTTAATTTTATATCGTCCGCCAATTGTTTAATATAAGTTTCCTGGTCGGCTTTGTTTCCCAATTCCCTTCTTAATATCTTTTCGCTGATCTCGATAACCATTTTACCTACTTCATTTTTAATATCAGTAAGTGCTGCCATTTTCTGGTTCTGAATAGAAGCCTGTGCATCCGTAATGATCTTTGTTGCCTGTACTTTAGCTTCGTCTTTGGCGTCATTGATCATTTTATCTTTGATCTCTTTTGCTTCCTTCAGCATTTGTGCCCTTTCTTCACGTGCAGCTACCAGCAATGCTTCGTTCTCACTTTTAAGCTGAGACATTTCCTGCCTTACTTTATCAGCAGTGGCAATTGAGTTTGCAATATTGGCTTCCCTGTCATTCAATCCTTTCAGGATTGCACCCCATGCATACTTTTTCAGGATAAATAATACAACCAAGAATGCAAGTATCGTCCAAACAATCAGTCCTAAATGTGGTAATAAAAGATCCATAACAATTATGATTTATGATATATGATGTATGATTTACTCATACAGAAATTTTTTAAATATTACTGCATATGATGCACAGGGCGG
>Ga0209023_10001273_pt1 | contig 34313 bp, 23 predicted proteins | sample LakOneMetagenome_FD_187468 | JGI IMG/M metagenome (GOLD analysis project Ga0209023, IMG submission 187468) | Freshwater and sediment microbial communities from Lake Erie, Canada (SPAdes) (version 2) | ecosystem: Environmental > Aquatic > Freshwater > Lentic | place: Lake Erie, Canada...
CACCGCATCGAGAATCAAGTCCACGTTGGACTGCGACAACTCGTCGAAGCTGCAACCGTAGCGATACCACCCGTCGTCGGTTGGCGTCTGTTCCGCCGTGACGGTGAGTTCAACGTCCATCGGCTTGGGCCCGAGATGCACTCGCACGGGCAGCCGGGTTCCAACCGAGAGCGGGCGTGGCCAGAGCAGCGAACACCCGGATTCAGAAATGTCGGCCGTGACGCCGAGTGGCGATTCCTCGCCGGGAACCGGCAAGCCTTCAACCGGGAAGTTGGCGCGGAAGCGAAGTCCTGCCCGCTTCTCACCCGGCCGCGAGGCGAGCCGCAGGACGACCCACATCAACGACATGTTGTAGACGGTCCAGAAGATTCCGGTGCCTGCACCGAGGTAGTCGTCCGACACGCTGAAGCCAAGACCGAGCAGGCTCCAGCTGATTGCCAGCATGCTGAAGAGCATCATGGCCATGTGCGGCAACACAGGAAGCACTGATTGCGTGGTGGCGCCGCGCTTGTCCGTCACCTCGAACGCGACGCGCTTGCCGCGACCGAAGATGACCCGCTTCATCGCCCGCATGAACGTGAAGCACGACACCATGTTGTAGAGCTCGTCCATCATCAGACGGCCCTTCCCACGGCTGGCAACCTCGTAAGACAGGATCACCGAACCGAGGAACACGGCGTACACCGCCAGGAAGCGCGCGTTGTACGGAGCAATCGGAAAGGTGCCGCTGAAGAGCATCCACGGCGGCGCCATGTAGAAGATGAATTTCGGAATGCCGATCGTCCAGTGGAACAGCGAAGCCGCGTAGGCGACGCGCTGGTTGAACGACAGGCCGCGTGTGGTGAGCGGGTTGGTGAAGGTGGCAACCGTCATGTTGCCTTCAGCCCACCGCAGCCGCTGCGTCTCGAAGGTCTTGAGGTCGGACGGCGCCAGGCCCGTCACGAGCACCTCGTTGACGTAGACCGACTTCCATCCGCGTGCGTGCAGTTCGACCGAGGTATGCAGGTCCTCGGTGATGGTCTCCGTCATGATGCCGCCGAGCGGCTCGAGGGCGGTGCGGCGCAGCACAGCACCGGTGCCGCAGAAGAACGCAGCGTTCCAGTTGTCCTTCCCCGGCATCACGAGCTGGAAGAACGCATCCTGTTCGCCGTACATCCGACGTTGCCGCCAGCTCACCTTGTGCTGCACCGAGTCGAGGTTGTGGTACTGCTGCGGCGCCTGCACCAGGGCCACCTTCGGATCCCGGAAGAAGCCGAGCGTTCGCTCGAGGAATTCTGGGCGCGGAACGTGGTCGGCGTCGAAGGTGGCGATGAAATCGGCATCCGTCGCCGCGAAGGCGTTGTTCCAGTTGCCGGCCTTGGCGTGCGCGTTGTCGCTGCGCGTCATGTAGAGCGCACCGACCTCTTCGGCCATGGCTCGCACCGCAGGACGCCGTCCATCGTCGAGCACGAACGTGCGATGCGGATAGCGCATGCCGACGGCCGCACGGACGGTGGTTCGCAGCAGATCGACCTCTTCGTTGTAGGTCGTGATGAAGACATCGACCTTGAGGTTCTGCTCTGGCTCCACCGCGCGACGCTCGGGACGAGTCCACGCCGTATGGAAGTAAAACGCCAGAGAGAAGAAGCCGTGCAGCTCAGCGAAGAACACCAGACACGAGAAGATCAGCGCGTCGTAATTGATGGTGTACATCGCGCGGTAGGCCAGGTAGGCCACGTACACCGCGAGTGCGACGACGATGGTGAATCGTGTGAACCAGAGGCGAGCCGGCGATTCGTTGATGACACGCGTGGTGTCGGCATCGAAGGGCTGGCCGGGCGCTGGCACGAGCGAAGTTGTGAAATCGTGAGTAGTCATTGACCGCGTTACTCGTTCTATCGGTCGAAGACGAGGCGAGCGAAAGCCCGCAGCACTGACAATCCCAACGAGATGCAGGGCAGAACAGCCCCGGCATGACGCGCCGCGTGCGAAGGTTGACGGGGAGAAGGCGAGGATGAAGAAGCGCGGAACGGCGGTCAGGCTGGACGCGTGGTGGCGATGCGCGCGCCGCGCGGCAGGCTGACCGTGAAGGTCGAGCCGTGACCCGGTCGACTGCTCACCTCCGCCGTACCGCCGTGCGCTTCCACGACAGCCTTGACCAGACTGAGGCCCAGCCCGAGTCCGCGCTCGTGCCGGCTGCGGTCGCCGCGAAACAGGCGGTCCCAGATGCGAGGCAGTTCGGGCGTCGGAATCCCCTGCCCTGTGTCGCGCACGCGCAGCACCGCGCGCCCGCCGACCGCGTCTGCTTCAACCGTCACCTGTCCGCCTGACGGCGTGTACTTCACGGCGTTGTCGATCAGGTTTGCCGCCACTTGTTCGATGCGAACCGGATCGGCAAAGACCGGCACTGGCGCCGGCGCCACCGCTTCGAGGTGCACGCCCTTCGCGTCTGCCACGTCGTGATACAGCTCCAGCGCGCGCATGACGATGTCGCGCAGATCGCAGGCCTCGCGGCGCAGCAACATCGCACCGCTCTCAGCTTCAGAGATGTCCATCAGCGTGTTGAGCATCACCAGCACGCGATCGGACTCCTCGACGCAGTCCGCCAGGGCTTCGCGGTCGCGCGTCGAATCCGGCGGCGATGCGAGCGCGAGTTCCGCCGTGCCGCGCAGGTGCGTGAGCGGCGTCCGCAGGTCGTGCGACACATTGTCGAGCGCTCCACGCATGCCGCGCACCAGCGCCTCGATGCGGTCGAGCATGGCGTTGAACAACAGCGTCAGCTCGTTGATCGCATCGCGGTCCGCACCAGGCGGCACACGTTCGTCCGTGCGCCCGGTGTCGATGATGTGGCGCACTGCGGTCGTGAGGCGATGAATCGGCTGGAGTGCAGACTCGGTCAGCAACCATCCACCCGTGAGCGCGATGAGGATGATCGAGAGCGTGACGAGCCCAAGGGACGCGCGAAAGCGTCCGAGGATTTCCGAGCGCGACTCGGTGCTGCGTCCGACCTGCACGATCGTCCCGTCGAGCAGTGACACGGCTTCTACTTCGAGCCGCGCCGGATCCCAGCCTTCGGCATTGCTCGTGACGACGGCTTCGGAGCCGCCGGCCAGTACGCGCACGAAGATGCGCTCGCGTGAGGTGCGCTGTTCGGCATCGATCGTCGCGGTGAGGGCGCGAAGGCCGCCGCGCGCGTAGACCGTCGCGTACTCGCCCAGCTTCGACTGCATGATCTCGTGGTCGCGCTGCGCCAGCGACGCCGACGTGAGGTAGTACGTGATCAGCACGATGGCGAACGAGCTCGCGACAAAGAGCGCCGCGTACCAGATCGCCAGGCGCAGGCCGAATCGACCCGACAACGCCACGCTTCGTTCAGGACGCTGCCGTGCGGAATCGGGGGAAGGCGCTGTTGCCGGGCCACTATCGAGGTTCGGCACCCAGTCGGACGCTGTGTTCGTCTGTTGGTGGTGGTGAGACGGCGCGTCGGCGGCGTCACCGACGCCATGTGCGTGTGCAGACTCGGGCGAGGGCGAACCTGAATGTTCAGCCGATGACATAGCCCACGCCTCGCACAGTCTGCAGCAGCTTGCGGTCGAACGGCCGGTCGATCTTGTCGCGCAGACGGCTCACCAGCACGTCGACGATGTTGGTCTGCGGGTCGAAGCTATACTCCCAGACATGCGACAGGATCATGGTCTTCGAGATGACCTTGCCCGCATTGCGCATCAGATACTCGAGCAACGCGAACTCGCGCGGCCGAAGTTCGATGGGCTGGCCTGCTCTGCTGACCTTTCGTGACAACAGGTCGACGGTCAGATCCGCCACCGTCAATGTCGTCGAAGACTCAGGCACACGACTCGCACGACGGACGAGCGCCTGCACGCGCGCCAGCAGTTCGGCAAACGCAAACGGCTTGGTGAGGTAGTCGTCACCGCCAGCTTGCAGGCCGCGGACACGGTCGTCGACCGAACGTCGCGCACTGAGGATTAACACCGGCGTCGACAAACCCCGACGCCGCCATTCGTCGATGACGCTGAGACCATCGCGCCCCGGCAGCATCAGGTCGACGATGGCCACGTCCGGCTGTCCGATCAACGCCGCTTCGAGCCCGTCGTCTCCGTTGGACGCCACGTCGACGGCGAAGCCGGCCTCGCGCAGACCTCGCGCAATGAAGCCGGCAATCGCCTCGTCGTCTTCGATGATGAGTGCATGCACTGGGCGTGCTCTCCGGTTACGCGAGCAGAATCACGATGGATCAATTATCGCGTCGGTGAGTTCGGAGGCGCTGCACGGAGATACTGTGCCGGCCACGACATGTCCTGCCCGAGTTCGCGTGCCGCCCGCAGCGGCCAGTATGGGTCGCGCAGCATCTCGCGCGCCAGCAGCACGAGGTCTGCCTGTCCGCCGCGAATGATGGCATCGGCTTCCGGTGCTGAGGTAATGAGCCCGACCGCGCCGGTCGCCACCGAGGCGGCCTCCCTGATGCGCTCGGCAAACGGCACCTGGTAGCCAGGGCCCACCGGCACCTTGGCGTGAGAGACGTTCCCGCCCGAGGAACAGTCGATGAGATCGACGCCCAGTCCCTGAAGGCGCCGCGCCAGTTCGATGGACTGATCAAGATCCCAGCCTCCGTCGGTCCAGTCGGTCGCCGAGATACGAACGAAGACAGGAAGGTCCTCAGGCCAGACCTCGCGCACGGCGGTCACCACTTCGAGACACAAACGGACACGGTTCTCGAAGGAACCGCCGTAGTCGTCGGTTCGTGTGTTGCTCAGTGGAGACAGGAACTCGTGCAGCAGATAGCCGTGCGCGGCATGCACTTCGACCACGTCGAACCCGCACTTGCGCGCACGGAATGCCGCTTCGCGGAACGCGTCGACGACCCCACGAATGTCGTCGGGCGACAGCGCACGAGGCACCGGGTAGTTCTCGGCAAACGGCGTCGCGGTGGGACCAACCGGCTGCCATCCTCCGTCCTCCGGCGACACCGCGCCGGTCCCGTCCCAGGGACGTTTCGTGCTGGCTTTCCGCCCCGCGTGCGCCAGCTGAATGCCGAACGCTGCCCCTTCGCCCTTCACGAATCGCGCAATGCGGCTGAAGGCGCCGATATGCGCGTCGCTCCATATACCCAGATCGTCCGGGCTGATGCGACCTTCCGGTGTGACCGCTGCTGCTTCGGTCAGGACCAGTCCCGCGCCCCCGACGGCGCGGCTGGCAAGGTGGACGAAATGCCAGTCGTTCGGAAACCCCTCGCTCGAGGAGTATTGGCACATCGGCGAGACGGCAATGCGATTGGGCAGGGTCAGCCCACGAAAGGTGATGGGCTCGAAGAGATGCGGCATCCCTTCATTCTGTCAAAGAACTGCGGAGGAGCGGGGATGGGTCGGGTCGGTCAGGTGGGTCGGGTGGGTCAGGTGAGTCGGGAAGGTCGGGAAGGAGGGAGGGCCGGTGAGACTGTGCCACCGGGTCTAGGGGCCAGTTCGAGATGCGTAACGGCTGACTCTGTTTTCGGCACACGTCAACTGAGCAATCGCCGCAGGCTGCCGCTCTGCGGAGTTCGTGCCCGCCGCGCGCCCCTATTACAGCGCAGCATCCAATTACAGCGCAGCATCCAACGGCGCGGCGCTGTTCGAGGCGGTGTGTAGCGCTTGAAAGCTGTCACGGCCCCGTCGTCCGACCCGGCGTCCAGGCCGACCTGCCCTGCCAGCCCTTGCCTGCCCTAGACACCTCGCCTTACACGCCCCACCAGACCTACCTGCCCTGCCCCTTCCCCTCTTCGATCGTGATGATCTGCCTGGCCGTGACGTTGGCGAGATGATCCTTCGCGCCCGACGGCCATTCCACATCGATCGCGGAGACCGTCGTGTCCGATCCGAGGCCGAAGGTCTGCGTCAGGTCGCTCTGCGACGCATAGCTCGAGCCGCTGCGCACCAGACTCCACTGCTTGCCCGAGGGACTGGTGACGCGCACGACGGCGCCGATACCGTCACGATTCGAGCGGACGCCGCGAGCGCGCACGGCAATCCAGCTGTTGGCGTTGCCGCCGTCGTTGCGGAACAGATACGCGGGCCCGTGATTGGTGGTCAGCACCACGTCGAGGTCGCCGTCATGATCGAAGTCGGCATACGCGGCCCCCCGCGCGACGATGGGACGGGAGAACTGTGGACCAACAGCCGTGCTGACGTTGTCGAAGCGTTTCTGACCGGTGTTGCGGAACAAGAGCGGCGGTTCCTTGTACTGGATACGCGGCTGCACGCGACCGATCTCTTCTTCGATGTGCCCGTTGGCCGCGAGGATGTCGGGATAGCCGTCGAGGTCGTAGTCGAAGAAGAACACGCCGAAGGCCAGCGACAGCAGGCTTGCCCGTCCCACCGTGGACTTCGGCGCTTCGTCCACGAAGAGGCCCGTGCCCTCGTTGTGATAGAGGCCAAGCATCTGGTTCGAGAAGTTGCCGACCAGCAGGTGCGGCCGACCCGAGCGGTCATAGTCGGCAGAGTCGGCGCCCATCGCGCCGCGCGCCACACCATCTTCACTGAACGCCACCCCCGCCGCCGCCCCATCGTCCTTGAAGGTACCGTTCTTGTTGTTGCGATACAGCTTGTTCGGTTGTGTGTCGTTGGCAACGAAGATGTCGGGCCAACCGTCGGAGTTGTAGTCGAGCACCGTCACGCCGAGAGACTTGCTGGTCGGATCCGCGATGCCGGCCTTTGCGCCGACGTCTTCGAACCGCCCGTTTCCGAGGTTGTGGAACAGACGCGCGGCCACACCTTTGTACGACTCCGGCGTGCAGTACGACTTGCTCACACCGTCGATCGAGCAGCGAAGGTCGCCCTTCTCGGTCCACTGCACGTAGTTGCCGACGAACAGATCGAGACGCCCGTCCTTGTCGTAGTCGAGCCACGCCGCGCTCGTGCCGAAGCTGGCGTTACTGATGCCGACCTGCTTCGTGACGTTGGTGAACTTGCCGCCGCCGTCGTTGTGAAAGAGCCGGTCGCCTTCGAGCGCGGTGACGTACAGGTCGTCGCGACCATCGTTGTCGTAATCACCTGCCGCGACGCCCATGCCGTACATCTCGACGTCCAGGCCGCTGCCAGCCGTGATGTCGGTGAACGTGCCCTTGCCCGTGTTGCGGTAGAGCGCGCTCAGCGAACGTTTGGCCCCAGGCGTCCAGTTCCGGCTGTTGACGAAGAACAGATCCTGCCAGCCGTCCCCATCGACATCGACGAACGCCACACCCGAACCAAGCGTCTCGGGCAGGTACTTCTTGCCGGCGCGACCGCTGTTGTGAACGAACTTGATGCCGGCCGATGCGGTGACGTCTGCAAACGTGACGGCGCCCTTCGGTTGCTGGGCGGTCATGACCGCGCAGGCGGCGACGACCCCGGCGGTTGCACCGAGCAGCTGCAGAGCGCGGCTCCGCAACGCCGATGACGGCCTGCATGAGTGGCGGATGTCCGCCGAGGAAAGCACACGCGACGTGACACGCTCGGACACAGAGTGAACAGGCACAGAGGACTTCTCAGTTATTGGCGGACACAGAGCCAAGCGGCACGCTCTCGTGCTCGTGGATCTGCTGCCGCTCGTTGTTGTCTTCCGGGCTGATCATGCGGCGGGTGCCGGTGATCGCCTGCGACGCTTCCTCAGCTTTGAAGCGTGTGAACAGCTGCTCTTCGCGCTGAGCGAGGTCGTCATGCCCAAGGCCGCGATGGCACAACATCGCCGTGTAGTGCATCTGCAGATCCTCGGGGTCGATCAGTGCCACGCGGTCGAGATACTGCAGCGCCTCGGCGTACTTGCGTTCGAGGAAGAGGAGCCGCGCAATCTGATTGAGGACCACGCGGTCGCGCGGATACTTGTCGGCCGCGACCGTCAACGAGGCAATGGCTGCCGCGTAGTCGCCGTCGGCCTTCTCGATCATCGCCTTGAAGAAATACGTCCGGCCGAGTGACGGATCGCGCTTCAGGGCTTCGGCGATATAGGGCTTCGCTGCGTCGGTCTCGCCTTCCTGGATGAGCGCGCGGGCGACGTTGAGCCAGCCGTCGGCATACTCGGGCTCGGCAACTGTCACCTGCTTGAACGCGTATTCGGCGGCCTTGATGTCACCCTGCAGGAGCAGACCGATACCCCAGTCGTTCCAGCGCTCGCGGTCCGCTTTCTGCACGACAGGCATCCATGCGGTCGGCGTCTTCCCGTCACTGAGCGGCACCTGCGCCGTGGCTTGCGCCAGGACGATGGTCGGCAGCACCGGAATCTGATCCTTGATGGCGCCCGAGACGTTCTTCGGAATGTTCTCGGCGGCAAAGCTGTACGTCAGGTCGTTGTGCGCGCGACCGAGCTTGGCCGCATCCTGGCCGGGTTCCGGCTGGCCGGCGTACGCGAACTGCGTGTAGTAGTGCGAGAACTTGCGGTAGTTCAACTTCGCCGTGAAGGTGATCGGTCCGACGGCGTCACGAGGAATCCGCACGCGGTAGTGGGCAACGTCGGCCGCGCCAGGCGGAATCAGACGCACGTAGAGCACGCTGCGCGCCTGCCAGGCGTTGCGCTTGTTGATGGGATTGCCGTTGGCGTCGAGCTGATACGACTTGTAGAAGTGCGCGCCGGTCTCGACCGCGCCCTTGCCGTTGTCGGCGGCCTGCCCGCTCCAGTACACGACGCGTCCCGTGCTGTCGCGCCCTTCGAGTTCGAGCCAGATGTCGAACGCGTCAACGGTGCCGCCCGGGAAGAAGTGACCGATGCGACGCGTGCGCACGACAACGTCGACGCGTGCCGTCGAGCCTGGCGCCAACGCCGGCGCCGCCTTGTTAATCGGTGCGGCGACCTGGCCGACATCGCGAATCGTGATGGCTTGCGGTGCTTCCGCTTCCTCTCCCACGGCAAACGTCGACATCGCCTGCGGCGCTTCACCGACGCGCCGCACCATCTTCGTCCCCTCGCGCTGTTCGTCGATCGGTGACACGGAGAAGATGTCGACGCTGATGAAGCCCGACTTCAGGAACTTCTCGGTCTCGGCCAACTGCTGCGCGTCATGATTGACGAACGGAATGGCGGTATTCGCGGCCGCGAAGCGATGCGAGTGGACCGTGCCGTCGGCATGCCGTCCCGGGTCGTCCGACTTGGTTGGCGTCATGTGGCAGTCCACACAGGTCTGGCCTTTCGGCGGGTAGTAGAACGACCGCGCCCCTTCGCCAAACCCGCTGGCCTGCCAGTTGTCGTAGTCGTTGAAGCCGCGGAACCAGCGATAGTCGTTCACGGGCACGTCGAGATGCACCTTGTGGCAGGCCGAGCAGTACGCCGCCTGATCCTCGCGCATGAACGGCTTGATGAACGTGCGTCTGTGCGGTTCCGGATTCAGATAGGTCAGGAAGCGGTCCATCCTCCTGATGAACGGATTCCTGCTGGAGGCCAGTTCATGAAGCGGCGGATATTCAATCGTGAAGCCGCCGTTGCCCATCGTGCCCTCGACATGCGTGATGGAGTGGCACGAGGTACACGCGAGACCCGCCTGCGCTTCAGGCGTATCGATCTGGTCCTTGATGGGCGTCTCGAAGCGACCGTTGAAGAACACCGCGTGGTCGTGGCAGCCCGCACACCACTTGCTCGACTGCGTGCCCGTCACCGACTGCATGTACTCGATCGACTTGCGATAGAACTGGTTGTTGAACGACGCGAAGTGGTGCACGGAACTCTTCCACTGCTCGTAGACGTCCTTGTGGCACTCGCCACACGTCTCCGAATCCGTAAAGAAGTTCGCAGGAATGATGCCGTTGACGTTGGTGTTCGCCGACGAGGGAAAGAACGGCGAGCTCGGTCCGGCGCCCTCGTGAGACGGCGTGAGCGGCGGGACCAGCGGATTTGTAATGCGGTCGTTGGGGTTGGGATGCGCCTGCGTCCACGCCTTCGCCGCGAGCGGTGCGCCAACGAGCAGCACGGCGGACGCCAGCAGGCTCGCCACGTAGGCACGCGGCACCAGCACCGGGGTCCGACCGATCACGAAGGCGACGGCACACACGACCGCGACAAGCGACGCCGCGATGTGCGCTTGCAGCACGCCGTGGAACTCACGCACGTTGCCCTTGTCGACCAGATACAGCGCCAGCGCGAGCGACACGGTCAGGGCTGCGGCGCCAAGGACAAGCGGCAGACTGCGGCGCAGTGTGCTGTCAGTGGCGAGCAGCCAGGCGCCAAGCACGCACACGAACACGCCGAGCACGAGATGGGCAAGCACATTGCCCATATACACAATGGTCGGTGTCGGCAGTGCCCAGACGTAACCGGAATTGAGGACGAGGAGGAGGAAAGATGCGGCGACGGTCGTGCGAAGGCTCGGCCTCATGAATATCCACACATCTTCACAGAACAGAGTTGGGGACGCGAAAAGCGAACCGATCCTAAGAGGACCGGCGTCCTACGCCAATAATGCGTTCAGGTTACCGGCCTGTCGCGGTAGCTGGCCATGGGTCTCGCATACGACGAAATCGACGGTCCTGTCGTTGCGCAGCTTTCACAACAGAAGCTTCATGACTCGTGAGCCCCGCACGTAGTACGCTTGGAAGATGCAGGTCGCGTCTTCCCCGACGCCGTCAGCGTTTGTCCCGACCAGCCCTTCCCACGCCCAGTTCGACGCGCTCTGAATCGGGCGAGAAAGGATTCGCAGTGAAACTCGTTCTGCCGGCAGCGGTGCTGCTGCTGGCCTCGGCGGCAGCTGTTCCTGTCGCCCACGCACAGACGACGGTGACCGGTCGATCGTCGCTTGGCCCCACGTCTCCATTCCTCGGCGGTGTGCCGACGGAGAAGGCGACGCCGGAGGCCATTCCCATTCCCATTCTCAACGCGATCACGCGAGCGCTCGAGCACAACCTCGGCGTGCTGAACGCCGAAGAGAGCGTCGGGCGTGCGCAGGGCGCGCGGTGGATATCGCTCGCCGATCTCCTGCCGAACATCAACGGGCGCGTCTCGGAGAATCGCCAGAAGATCAACCTGGCGGCGTTTGGCTTTCCACTGCCCGCCGGCACGCCCTCGCTGGTTGGCCCCTTCAACGTCTTCGATGCCCGCGTCAACGTGACGCAGAGCGTCTTCGATCGACATGCCTCGAGCCTGGTGCAGGCCGACACCCATCGCCTGGCCGCGGCGCAGTTGACCGTGAAGAGCGCGCGCGACCTGGTGGTGATCGTGTCGGGCAACCTGTATCTGGAAGCGCTGGCTGCGGACGCCCGGGTGCAGTCCGCCAAGGCGCAGCTCGAAACGGCCCAGGCCGTTCTCGAGCAGGCGACACAGCTCAAGGCCGCTGGCATCGTGGCCGGCATCGACGTGCTGCGAGCCCAGGTGCAGCTCGGCACGGAGCAACTGCGGCTCACCTCAGCGAACAACGACGCCGCGCTGACGAAGCTGAAGCTGGCCCGCGTCATGGGTCTGCCCGCAGGTCAGGCCTACACGCTCAGCAACGACATTCCCGACCTGCCGTCGCCGGAGATGACGCTCGAGCAGGCATACGAACGCGCGCTCACGACACGGCCCGACTACCTGGCAGCGATCGAACGCGTGAAAGCCGCTGAGTCAGAACGACAGGCGGCGTCGGCGGAGTATCTGCCGACCGTGCGTGTTGCCGCTGACTACGGCACCATCGGCAACACCATCCCAAGCGCGAAAGGCACGTACTCGGTGTCGGGCGCGGTGAACGTTCCCATCTTCAATGGTGGACGCACCCGCGGTCGCCTGGCGCAGGCGGACGCCGACCTTCGACTGCGGCGCAGTGAGATCGAGGACCTCAAGGCCTCCATCGACTACGACGTGCGGGCGAGCTTCCTCGAGCTGGCCACGACCCAGGAGCAGCTGACGGTCGCCACACGCTCTCGCGATCTGGCGGCACAGCAGCTCACGCAGGCTCGCGATCGCTTCGCAGCCGGCGTTGCGAGCAACATCGAAATCGTGCAAGCCCAGGAGGCGGTGGCGACGTCGAGCGAGCAGTACATCTCGGCGTCCTACGGATACAACAGCGCGAAGGGTTCACTGACCCGCGTGCTCGGCACCACTGAAGATCTCGTGCGGCAGTTACTCGGAGGCGTTCGCTAATGGCCGATGCAATTGACACCCCGTCCTTCACCAGCTCGTCGCGCTTCCGCGTCCTCGTGGGCGTGCTCGTGCTCCTGATCGCCGGCGCGGGCTTCTGGTGGTGGAGCAGCCAGGGTCACGAATCGACTGACGATGCCCAGGTGGATGCGCACGTAACGCAGATTGCACCGCGCGTCGGCGGCACCGTGTTGCGCGTGCCGGTCGTCGACAACCAGGTCGTCGAGCCCGGCACGGTGCTGGTCGAGATCGACCCGCGCGACTTCCAGATCGCCGTGGACAAGGCGAAGGCCGAACTGGCTGATGCCGAAGCCTCGGCCATCGCCGCGCAGAGCAATGTGCCGATCACATCGACCTCGACGCAGAGTTCGGTGACCTCGGCGCAGGGCACGTTGGACCAGGCGCGCGGCGCCATCGACGCAGCCGCCAAGGAAGTGGAAGCAGCGCGCGCACGCCTCACCGCTGCGCAGTCGCGACTGCGTGAGACGGAAGCCAATGCGCTCCGCAGCCGCCGCGACGTCGACCGCTTGAAGGGCCTGCTCGCGAAGGACGAAGTCTCGCAGCAGCAGTACGACGCCGCTGTGGCCTCCGCCGACGCTCAGGCCGCCGCATCGGACACAGCGCGGGCCCAGATTGCGGAAGCCGAAGCCGGCGTTCGCCTCACGGAGAGTCGCCAGGCACAGGTTCGCGCCGGTGAGCAGAATGCGCTGGCTGGTGTGCGCTCTGCGCAGACGGGCCCCGAACAGGTCACCGCGATGCGCGCCCGGGCCTCGTCGGCCCAGGCACATGTGGAGCAGGCCAAGGCGACGCTCGCGCAGGCCGAGCTGAACCTGCAATACGCCACGATCAAGGCGCCGGCGCGCGGTGTGGTCTCGCGCAAGTCGGTGAACGTCGGACAGGTCGTCGCGATGGGCCAGCCGCTGCTGTCGCTCGTGCTGAGCGATGAAGTCTGGATCACGGCCAACTTCAAGGAAACGCAGCTCGGCGAGATGCGCGCCAATCAGCGCGTCGACATCGCTGTGGATGCCTTCGACGGCAAGCGTTTTCAGGGCAAGGTGGACAGCATCGCCGCAGCAACCGGTTCACGCTTCAGCCTGCTGCCGCCCGAGAACGCCACCGGCAACTTCGTGAAGGTGATACAGCGCGTGCCGGTGAAGATCGTGCTCGAGGCCGGGCAGGATCCCGAGCATGTGCTGCGTCCGGGCATGTCGGTGACGCCGACGGTCTATACCCGCTGACAATAACGAGGCGCTGGTGACTGAACGCCACATCAATCCCTGGCTCATTGCCGTCTCGGTGATGTTCGCCACCTTCATGGAGGTGCTGGACACCACGGTGGTCAACGTGTCGCTGCCGCATATCGCCGGCAGCCTCTCGGCGACCATCGATGAAGCGACCTGGGCGTTGACGTCGTATCTGGTCGCCAACGCCATCATCCTGCCGATGACAGGCTGGCTGGCGAGCACGTTCGGACGCAAGCGCCTCATCATGGCCGCCGTCGTCGGCTTCACCACGGCGTCGTTTCTGTGCGGGCTGGCGCCGAATCTCGCCTCGCTCATCGTCTTCCGCATCATCCAGGGTGCAACGGGCGGCGTCATGCAGCCGCTGTCGCAGGCGGTGCTCCTCGAAGCCTTTCCCCCCAAGGATCGCGGCAAGGCCATGGGCTTCTGGGGACTCGGCATCGTCGTGGCGCCGATTCTCGGACCGGTGCTTGGCGGGTGGCTGACTGATACCTATAGCTGGCGCTGGGTGTTCTACATCAACATCCCGGTCGGCATGGCGTCACTCATCATGACGCAGCTCTACATCTTCGATCCGCCCTACCTGCGGGCACAGGGCAAGCGTTCGGTCGACTACTGGGGCATCGGCATGCTGGCCGTCGGCATCGGTGCGCTGCAATACGTGCTCGACAAGGGCCAGCAGGACGACTGGTTCGAGTCGAAGATGATTCTTTTTCTCGCCGTCCTTTCAGCCCTGTGCATCGTCGCGCTCATCGTCCATCAGCTGACGACGGATGAACCGATTGTCGATCTGCGTGTGTTCAAGGTGCGCAGCTACGCGGTGGGCGTCTTCCTGATGACGATTGTCGGCTTCGTGATGTACGGCAGCATGGTGCTGCTGCCGATCATGTTGCAGACGCTGATGGGATATCCGCCGCTGCAAGCCGGCATCGCCCTGGCGCCGCGCGGCATCGGCTCGTTCTTCATGATGCCGCTGACCGGCCTGATGGTGGGCCGCTTCGATGCGCGCAAGCTGCTCACCGCCGGTCTCATCATCGGCGGCGGCACGATGCTCTGGTTGTCGCAGCTGAACGCGAGCGCCGGCTACTGGGACATCTTCTGGCCGCAGGTGGTGCAGGGCGCCGGCATGTCGCTCTTGTTCGTGCCGCTCACGACCATCGCGATGGACGCGATTCCGCGCGAGAAGATGGGATACGCGACGAGCCTCTTCAGTCTGATGCGCAACATCGGCGGCAGCATCGGCATCGCAGTGACCGGCACGCTGCTGGCGCGCCACACCCAGCAGACGAGCGTGCTCTACAGCGCGAACGTGACCGGAATCGACGCCACCTCGCAGTCGCTCTTCTATCAGCTACGCGCCGGGTTCATGGCGGGTGGTGCCGATCTCGCCACGGCCACGCAGCGCTCGTATGCCGCGCTCGCCGGCATGGTGCGGCAGCAAGCCTCAATCGTGTCATTCGTTGGTCTCTTCCAGCTCCTCGGCATCGTCTTCATCGCGGTCGTACCGCTCGTGTTGCTGATGAAGCGGCCTCGCGCAAGCGCAGGTCCGGGCGCCGCCGCGCACTGACGCACGTCGACGAGGACAGGAACACTCGCACGCGCAGACACACGGCCGACACGCTGGTCACCCCCATCCGGTTCCCGCCGGATGACAGACCAGCGCCGTCGCGCCGGCGACCCGCCAATTTCGCGAACCCACAAGTCCGAGCGCGCGGGCCGGATGGTACACTTTCCTCGTGAAGCATCTGGTCGCCATGCTGGTCGCGTGCGCCTCGGCCACGGTGCTCGCGCAACAAACCACATCTCCCTCAGCCGACTCCCAGAACGCCGCGCCTCCGGCGGCGAATGCACCAGCACCGGCTGCTGTCGATCGCCCCTCGTTCGCTGAGTGGCTCGATGGACTGCGCGCCGAAGCGCTGGCCAAAGGCATTCGTCCGGCGATCGTCGAGCAGGCACTCGAGGGGGTCACCGAGCCGGTGCCGGTGGTGATCGAGCGCGACCGCAGCCAGGCAGAGATCGTGTTGCCCCTCGAAACCTACATCGCACGGCAGGTTACCGCAGATCGCATTCGCACAGGGCGCGAGATGATGGCGCGCTATACCGACACACTCACCGAAATCGCGCGTGCGTATGGTGTGCCGGCGCCGATCATCGGCGGCATCTGGGGCATGGAGTCGAACTACGGCCGCTTCAGCGGCGTGCGGCCGACCATTGCCGCACTCGCGACGCTGGCGTGGGACCCACGGCGCGGCACGTATTTCAGACGCGAGCTGTTCGATGCCCTCAGGATCTTGAATGACGACGACGTCAATGTGCCCGATCTGAAGGGCTCGTGGGCGGGCGCGATGGGCCAACCGCAATTCATGCCGTCCAGCTATCTCCAGTTCGCCACCGACTTCGATGGCGACGGCCGCCGCGACATCTGGTCATCACCAGCCGATGTGTTCGCGTCCATTGCGAACTATCTCAAGGGCCACGGCTGGACCGCGGGTGAATCCTGGGGCCGCGAGGTGACGTTTTCGCCGGATGCGGCGCGACACCTTGCCGCAACGGTCGCGCACCGGACCGGAAGCTGCAGCGCGCTGCGCGACATGACGGTCGCGATGCCGGAGTCAGAGTGGCGGCGGCTCGGCGCGAAGACACTTGCGGGTGGACGCCTGCCGAAGGACGAGCGCAAGGCGTCACTGGTGTCTGGACGCACGCGGTACTTCCTCGTGCACGACAACTACGAAGCGCTGCTGCAGTACAACTGCGCGCATTCCTACGCGCTCAGCGTCGCGTTGCTCGGCGACCAGCTGGGAGCATCTGCATCAGCAAGGTTAGCGAGCCCACGCCAGACGCCGCGAGACGCGTCGCGAGACACAGCTCGCCCGCGAGGTTCACGCCCGAAGCGTTAGGAGCGATTGATGGCGTCTCCCCTTCGTCTCGATCAGCGCGGCATTCTCACAGCGTGTTCGCAGTGCGGACAGACGAATCGCATCGTCTTCGAGAAGCTGGGGCACACCGCGCGTTGCGGTCATTGCAAGGAGCCGGTGGACGCCACGAGCCATCCGCTCGAGGTCTCGAACTCAACTGATTTCGACCTGCTCGTCGAGCGCAGCACCGTACCGGTCGTTGTGGACTTCTGGGCCCCCTGGTGCGGACCATGCCGCATGGTGGCGCCTGAACTCGAGACAGTGGCCCGGCGCTCGTCCGGTCGCTTCCTTATCGTCAAGGTGAACACCGACGCACTCGCCGATCTCGGCCAGCGCTACGCCATCCGCTCCATACCAACGATGGCCGTGTTTGCCGATGCTCGGGAAGTCACGCGCACGACCGGCGCGCGGCCCGCGGAAGAGATCGAAGCCTTCGTCGCGCAGGCGATGGCGGCTCGCCAGCCCACTCGCTGACCTGACGTTCGTCGGACACGAAGCCGCCCCTCCGGCAGCCTGCTGTCATTCCGATACGGTGCTGGGCGTGCCACGAGTTCTCTGCACGTCTGCGATCGCGCGCTATCATGCCGACGGTGAACGGACCTCGCATCTTCGCGCTCAACGCGCATGCCGGCTACGCGTGCCAGCACAGTCACGCGTGCTGTACGGCAGGGTGGGCGATTCCCGTGGAGCCGGCCAGGGCGCATCTGCTCGGCGGCGACTGGCTCCTGCCTGCCGACGATGGTGCGTGTCCGCAGTTGGATCGGCAGGGCGGTCGCTGTCGCGTGCATCGCGAGCATGGCGAGTCGGCGCTGCCGGACTCGTGTCACCACTTTCCACGACGCAGTCTCATCGACGCTCGCGGCACGTTCGTGTCGCTCTCACACTTCTGTCCGACGGCCGCGCGCCTGCTGCTCGGAGAGTCCGCCCCGCTCGCGATCGTCGAGAGTCCGGCGGCCTTCCCTGGCGAGCGCGAGTACGACGGACTGGATGCGCGCGACGAGTGGCCGCCCCTGCTCCGGCCAGGCGTCCTCTTCGATTTCGACAGCTTCACCGTGTGGGAGCGCTTCCTGGTTTCGACATGCGAGTCGCGCGGCTCGAACCTGCAATCAGCGCTGGCGCTGTTGGCCAACGCGGCTGAGGACCTGCGCACGTGGCGAGTTGAGGAGGGTCCGCTCCTGCAGTGGACCGAGCGAGTGCTTGCGACGCATACGAGCGCTGCGACGGCAGTGCCCGCGTCGAACGCGAACGGCGCACTCCTGCAACGCTACGCGCGATACATCGGCGTGGACGCCTATCGCGCCGTGTGCAGCACGATTCCGGCCGGACTCGAGGCACCGCTGCTTCCGGACGACCTCGATGCCGTGGACGCTGCGTGCGTGGCCCCGGGCTGGTCTGCGCGTGACGCGTCCCTGCGTCGTTTTCTCGGAGCAAAGGCGTTCGCTTCGTGGACCGCGTATCAATCTTGTGGCGTCAGAACGCAGGTGGCGGAGCTCGTCGCCACAGCATCTGTGCTGCGGGTGGAGTGTGCGCGAGCTTGCGCACGCTCTGGACGCGTTCTCGATGCCGACGAGGTCGTCGAGGCTGTTCGGATGACCGATTACTTGCTGATTCATCTTGCTGATCGATCAGCGTTGACGGCGTGGCTGGACGCCGCAGAGGATACCCGTGCTGAAACGTTGGCGGGCTCGTAGTTTCACTGCTGCTCTGGCGGCCGCGCTCGTCGCGACCGCCGCGACGCTCGTGCCGTCAGGTCAGGCGCCCGTCGCGATCGATACGTCGCTCGCGTGGTTGAACGAGGTCACCATCGCCGACCTTCAGCGGCACCTCTCTGACGGCTCGGTCAACTCACACGCGGTGGTGCAGTGGTATCTCGCGCGCATCGCCAGCGTCGATCGAAGCGGACCGTCGCTGAACAGCTTCATCGAACTGAACCCGGATGCCCTCGCCGATGCCGATCGTCTGGACGCCGAGCGCAAGGCCGGTCATGCGCGTGGCCCGCTGCACGGCGTTCCCATCGCCCTCAAGGACAACATCGCCACGCATGACGCCATGCACACCACCGCCGGCTCGCTTGCCCTGGCGGGTTCCATCCCGGAGCGTGATGCGTTCATCGTCCGCAAGCTGCGCGATGCGGGCGCGATCATCCTCGGCAAGACCAACTTGAGCGAGTGGGCGAACTTCAGGTCGACGCATTCATCGAGCGGATGGAGCGGACGCGGCGGCCAGACGCGCAATCCGTACGCACTCGATCGGAATCCGAGCGGCTCCAGTTCAGGCAGCGCCGCGGCAGTCGCTGCAAACCTCATCACCGTGGCGATCGGCACGGAGACAGACGGCTCAATCGTTTCTCCGTCGAGCGTCAACGGCCTGGTCGGTATCAAGCCGACGCTCGGTGTGGTCAGTCGCACGGGCATCGTGCCTATCGCGCACAGTCAGGACACTGCCGGTCCGATGGCGCGTTCGGTTGAAGATGCGGCTACCCTGCTCTCGGCCATCGCAGGCCCCGATCCGGACGATGCCGCGACCCGCGTAGCGGGCGGTCAGTCGCAGAACTACGCGGCATCTCTTGACCGCAACGCCCTTCGCGGCGCACGCATCGGCATCGTTCGCAATCGGCTGTTCGGATCGAGTCCGGCCGCCGACGCCCTGGCCAACGCCGCCATCGCCGACATGAGAGCGGCGGGCGCAGTGATCGTCGATCCGGCCAACATCCCGACGCTCGGTCAATTCGACGAGTCGGAGCTGACCGTGCTGCTCTACGAATTCAAGGCAGATGTGCCCCGCTTCTTCTCGTGGTGGGGGCCGGGTGCACCTGTGCATTCGCTGGCCGACATTGCCGCGTTCAACACCACACACGCCGCGCAGGAAATGCCCTACTTCGGTCAGGAACTCGTGCTGCAGTCGGACAGCAAAGGTCCGTTGAGCGACGCGGCCTACACCAGTGCCCTGGCGAAGAACCACCGGCTTGCCGGACGTGACGGTATCGATGCCGTTATGAATGCGCAGCACCTCGACGCGCTGGTCGCACCGACGGGCGGACCAGCGTGGCTCATCGATCTGGTCAACGGAGATGGCGGAACGGCGAGCGCACCTGGACCATCAACGGTCGCCGCCGTGGCCGGCTACCCGCACGTCACGGTGCCGATGGGACAGGACCACGGCCTTCCAGTGGGATTGTCGTTCTTTGGAAAAGCCTGGAGCGACGCGGCGCTCATTCGCCTGGCATATGCGTATGAACAGGCAACCCGTCACCGGACACCGCCCACCTTCGCGTCGACGGCGAATGTGTCGCGCTGAGCCTGTGTCCTGGGGAGGCTAGGCTTCGCTCTGCCAGCACGCACGGCCGACGAAGAACGGCCCAAGCCGCTCCAGGTACAGCGACGTCTGCTGCGTCTTGCGCATCGTCTGGACGATGGCCGAGAGCGGAAAGAGGTCCTTTCCGATCAGTCCCACCACGAAGTCGTTGTCGTGCGTATCGAGTCCGTGGCACGCGAGCCGGATGTCGTGCGCGAGATCCGCTGAGCCAAACGACATGCCGATGGTGCCGTGCTCTGCGAGAATCACGCGCTGTTCATCGGCCGGCAGGTTCGCGAACTTGCCGCTGCGCCGAAGCGGATACCAGACCGCCCAACGCCAGTCCTTGTTCAGCACCGTGCGCTTCGGACGATTCAGGAGCACTTCTTCCAGATCGGGTTCGTAGCCAATCGCATACGTTCGCCCGAGCATCGTGTACTCGGGTTTCTGAGTCAGCGAGGCGAAGGGCTCCGCGGCGAGCAGGGGACGCACGCGATCGAGAAAGTCGTTCGGGTCCTGGGTGACCGACAGCAGGGCCACGCCGTGCGGGTCGTTCGCGTCCTCGTAGAGCACCGCCGTCAGTCCCGACGCGGCCAACGCCGTTGCGAGCGCTCCGGAATCGTGGCAGTTCCCGAAGACCAGCAGCTGCATGAACAGGCGGTCGTTCGAACGCTGCGGTTGCCCGTTCCTGTTTCCACCCTTTTCGGCGAGGTCTGGCGGCTCCGGACCGCGTCGCTGGGGCGTGCCGGCTTCAGGACTCTGTGCCATCCGCCGAGTATAATCCCCCTCTTCATGCCGACCTACGCTCTGCGACGCGCGTCCATCGATGACGCGGATGCACTGGTGCGTCACCGCATTCGGATGTTCGAAGACATGGGACGCATGTCTGACCCGGGGGTGGACGTGGACCGCCTGACCGCTGAATATCGCGAGTGGCTGGACCGCGTGATGGCGAATGACACGTACGTGTCGTGGGTGGTGGAAGACCAGGATGCGGGCGCCACGCGCACGATCGTGGCCGGCGGCGGAGCCACCATCATTCCGTGGCCGCCTGGCCCGACGTACCCAGGCTCACGGCTGGCGTTCGTCTACAACGTCTACACCGAACCCGAACATCGAGGGCAGGGGCTGGCGCGCCGCGTCATGACCGCCGTCCACGAGTACTGCCGCGAGCACGGGATCCGCTCGATCGCCCTCAATGCCAGTGAGTTCGGGCAGCCACTCTATGAAGCTATGGGCTACGTCGTCACGCCAAGTCCGATGATGTTCTTGGCGTTGCGCTAAGCGGACGGTATACTTTTCAGATTGTGGCCCCGCTGAGGGCCGCTGCACTTCGGCTTTGCGCCGGTTACCCCCGACGGAGATTCGCGAGCATGCCGTTCATCATCACCGACCCCTGTATCGACACAAAGGACACCGCGTGCGTCGATGTCTGCCCGGTCGATTGTATTCATCCGCGTAAGGACGAACCCGAGTTCGCGCAGACCACGATGCTCTACATCCATCCGGAAGAGTGCATCGATTGCGGCGCGTGCGTGCCGGCGTGCCCTGTCGCGGCCATCTACGAAAGCGTCGATTCGACCCCGTCGCACCAGCGCGATCTCGTCGAGGCCAACTCCATCTATCGCAATGGCGACGCCGCCTCGATAGCCAAGGCCGAAGCGATCGTCAAGGCGCACGTCGCCAGCCGCTCCGACATCATGGCGGTGCCGGCGGCCGAGCGTCAGGCTGCGCACGCCAAGTTCTAGTATTGCGGACTCTCACCGACCCGAGTCCTTCGGGTCGGTGGCGAGACGCGTCTGTTCCCGCACGGACGATGTGACTCGGGTTCCGCACAGACCGATCCGTCCATCGCTTCGTTGTTCCAGGCACCACCACACGCCGTGAAAATTGCTACGTGGAACGTCAACGGCATTCGCGCCAGACAGGCCCAGGTTCAGGAATGGGTCGAGCGCGAGCAGCCCGACGTGCTCTGCCTGCAGGAGATCAAGGCGACTCCTGACCAGATCCCCGCGATGCTGTTCGACCTCGAGCGCTACTGGTGCTACTGGCACGGTGGCAAGGGTTACTCGGGCGTGGCGCTGCACGTCAGCAAGCAGCTCTGCCCCGAGCGTCCGACGTTCGAGCATCCCGCCTTCGACTTCGAAAGCCGCATTGTCACAGCCACGATTGGCGAGATGACCATTGCGTCCATCTACGTACCAAACGGCGGCAAGGACTTCCAGGCAAAGATGCGCTTTCTGGAGGCGCTCGACGAGTTCGCGCTGGGACTTCGGGACCAGAGTCGTACTCTCGTGCTGTGCGGAGATCTGAACGTCGCACTCACTGATCGCGACGTGCATCCGAAGGAACGCAAGCCACGGGCGATCGGCCAGCTGCCGGAAGAACGAGCACTGCTCGACCGCATCATCGGCCGCGGCCTCGTGGACGTGAGCCGCGCGCTCAATCCCGACGATGAGGGTCTGTTCACCTGGTGGGCGCCGTGGCGCAACATGCGTGAACGCAACATCGGCTGGCGCATCGATTACGTGCTGGCGACCGCGTCATTGGCAGGCCGCGCCGTATCGTGTGCGGCGCAACGCGAGGTCGGCACCAGCGATCACGCGCCTCTCGTCGCAACGTTCAGCTGACGCGCGCGTCCGATCTCGCGGCCGTTCTCGCCGCGCGGGCACACGACGCCCGCGCATGGACGCGGTGCCCCGACACGTAAAACATCCGTGTGAGATTTCGCAGCAAAGTGCGGAAGCTGCGCTCCGCTGTCTTGTTGCCTCCACGTCCGTTCGGTAGGCTGATTGTGTCGTGCTTCGTCGTAGACACGGTCGACTCGTTCTCCTCGGCCTCTGGGCATCTGTTCTCGCATTCCTGCCTGCGGCGCTCCTGTCGCTGCTGAGCGCGGGCGCCGTTGTTTCGACGGAAGACCGCAATGCCGACGGCCGTCCGGACGTCTGGCGACACTTCGATCGACAAGGCCACATCGCGAGTGTCTCGTTTGACACCAACTTCGACGGTCAGTCGGATGTGCGCGAGTTCTACACCGCGGGCCTCCTCGTCCGCCGCGACTCGGATCGTAACTTCAACAACCAGGTCGATCTGATTCAGGAGTTCGACTCGGAGACGCAGGATCCGCTGCGTGCCATCTCCGACGTCGACTTCGACGGTCAGGCCGACGAACAGGTCCTCTTCGCGTACGGTCAGGCGGCGTTCGTCGAATACGCATCGACCCCACAGGCGAGCGATGCTGCGTTTCAGCAGGAAAATGCCGTCTCGAGCGATGACGACCACAGCGCCAGCGGGCTGGCCGCGCTGGCCGATCCCTTCGCCGCTGAACTGGCTGTTCGCGCCCTTCGCGCCGGGGAGGTGCAGCACGTCGATGCCGTGCCGCCGGACTCGTCGGTGGCCTCGGTTGAGGGTCCGGACAGCTGCGTCGTAGACCGACCTGGCGTCGGCATCTCCCCCATCCTCATCGCACATCTCTCCGCACGCCCGCACGCCCAGCACTCGCCTCGCGGGCCGCCGCGCTTCGCGCGCAGCTAGCTCCTCTTCGACGTTTCCAGTCTTTCTGATTCGGGTTCCTCCGGACGCTGGCGCACGCGTGTGTGCGAAGCAGTCGGATGACGATCCGCGTGTCGCGCATGACAGAGAACATCTCAGTACATCGACGCCGTCCCGCCAGGCGAGCCACGGGTTCGGCCGCTCGTTCACGATCGTTCGGGACTGGACATTCCACGCACGCCAGCCTGGGTGCGGCCGGAATGACGGAAGGCCGCGCGAGCTGGCGCAGGTCTCGGAGCGTGCCATGGTGAGCGCACGATTCTGGTGCGGCATCGCGGGCCTGACGGTATGCCTGGCGCAGGCGAGCGTCGCAGACGCGCAAACAGGCTCAGTCTCAGTTCCCGACCTGCTGACACACCCCGAGCAGCTGGCCGAGTGGATTGCGTCGCACAGTCAGGAGGCGGCGGCCGCGGCGGCGCGGGTCGAGCAGGCTCGGGCCGCGTACGAAACCAGCCGTCTTCGGCCCAACCCGCAACTCACCGCGGGACTCGCCGGCATTCCCGTCGGTCCGACCAACCCTCCCGGGCTTGGTCTGGGACAGACACTCAACTACGGCGCCTCGATCTCTGAGCTGTTCGAGATTGGCAAGCGCGCGCCGAGACGCGCCGGCGCGCAGTTGCGGCTCGAGTCGGAGCGCTACGCCTTAGCGGACACCGTGCTCGGTTCGCTGGCAGCCGCGCGCGAGGCGCTGGCCCGCGTGTTGTACGGAAAGAGCCGCCTCACCACGCTGGACGAGCAGGTCGCGCTCGCCCGACAGATGCTGGAGCTGCAGCGGATTCGCTTCGAGCGCGGCGATCTGAGCGGTGTGGACTTCGACCGCGTGCAGCTCGATCTCGAGATGCTGTCAGCCGATCGCGCGCAGGCAGACGCCGACTATCGCGACAGCCTGGCGACCTGCGAACGCGTGCTCTTTGCGTCGTGCGACCCTGGCGAGGCTGGTCTCGACACCGTCGTTGCCCTCGTGCAGCCGCCAGAGGCCACCCTTCCCGCCAACTGGGACGCGCATCTCGACGATCGCCCCGACATCAAAGCCCTCGTCACCCAGCAACAAGCGGCGGTACAGGACGCCGAACTCGCGCTGAAGCGCACGGTTCCCGATCCGGTGGTCAGCGTCGGCTTCACCCGCGACTACTTCGCGATCTCAGGCAACAACCCGCGCGTGCTTGCCGCAGCGGTGACCATTCCGCTGCCGACCTTCGATCGAGGCAAGCAGGATGCGGCGCGGGCCGAGGCCGCACGCGCGGAGCTGCGGGCCAATGAAGCCACCCTGCGCGCGCATGCGCATTCCGATGCGCACGCCCTGCAGGAACGTCAGCGCGCACTCCTCACGACCATCGACGACCTGCGCACGACCGCGCTGGCGCGAGCGGCAGCCATTCTCGCGAGCACGTCTGACGCCGTGAACCAGGGCGAACTGAGCACAACCGACCTGCTGCTGGCCCGCCGCGCTGAGACAGACGTCACGCTGCGGATCATGGATTTGCAGCTCGAACTCTTCATCACACAGAACGCGCTGCGTCAGGTCGTCGGTGTCGACGCACCGATCGCCAGCAACCTCGAAGGTGCACAATGGCCAACTCCCTAGAGACGTCTCACGCCACCGACGCCGTGCAGCCCCCTGTCGCTGCGCCAACGCATGCCTGGGGCCGTCCAATCTGGTGGGTGGCCGCCGTCGTTGCCGGCGCCGGACTCATCGGAGTGGCGTCCGCGCTCGAGCCCGCGTCGCCACCAGCCGAAAGCAAGCCAGCCGGCCTGAGCGTCGAGCCATCGGCGATCGGGCTCGCCCCCGACGCTGCACAGTGGAAATTCCTCAAGCTCAGTCGAGTGGGTCCCATTGGAAGTCACTGGACGGATTCAGTTCCAGGCAGGGTCGGGCTCGACGAATCAGCCAGCGCCAAGGTCGGCGTGCCGGTTCAGGGGCGCATCACACGAGTCATGGTGGAACTGGGCGACCACGTCACCGCCGGCCAGCCTCTCTTTACGCTCGTCAGTCCGGAGGTCGACGAATTGCGATCGGCCAAGCGACAGGCCGACGTGGAGGCGGACGCCGCCCGCACGGCGCTCGCACGTATCGAGGCGACCGTCGCGGCACGCGCGCTGCCCGAGAAAGAAGCCCAGAGCGCGCGTCAGCGGGTCAGGGTGGCAGAGGTGGCGCAGCAGCTCGCCGACGACAAACTGCACTCGATCCGCGCAACGCCTGGCACCAGCGAACTCGTCGTCTCCGCGCCGCGGGCCGGCGTCGTCGTCGACAAGGCGGTGGTCGTCAGTCAGCAGGTAGCGCCGGACGTGCCCCCACTCCTGACGATCGCTGATCTCTCAACGGTCTGGGTGACGGCCGATGTCTTCGAGAGTCAGGTCGTCGACATCCGCGCAGGCGGCACGGCAGAAGTCACCACACCGTCGTTGCCGGGCGACACGATGACCGGCACGGTGTTGATGGTGTCTGCGGTCGGCGATCCTGAACGGCACACCTCACCGGTTCGCATTCGACTCACCAATGCCGATCGGCGGCTGCGTCCCAACGCCTATGCGCGCATCCGGTTCTCGGTGCAGCATCCAGACGCCTCGGTCGAGATCGCGGCCACCGCCATCGTCTCTGACGGCGAACGCCAATACGTCTACGTGCAGGAGTCGCCCGGTCGCTTCGTTCGTCGCGAGGTCACGGCAGGGTCCGCGCACGAGGGACGCATGCCGATCATCAAGGGGCTCGCTCCGGGCGAGACCATCGTTGAAGACGGCGCCATCCTCCTCGACAACCAGATCGCCATTTCTCAATAGGCTGCGCCAGCGATGATCGACGCCCTGCTCAAATACTCGCTCCGCAACGCCGTCGCCCCCTTCGTGCTGGCTGCCATCGTCGCCGGCTGGGGCTACTACGCCTTCACCAGCCTGACCGTCGAGGCGTTTCCCGATCCCACCGACACGCAGGTGTCGGTCATCACGCTCCTGCCGGGCCAGCCCACCGAGGAAGTCGAGCGACAGGTGTCCATTCCGCTCGAACGCGCCCTGAACGGCACACCCGGGTTGTTCCGACTGCGAAGCATCTCCCTGTTCGGTCTCTCCTCGGTGACACTCACCTTCGACGATGGCGTGGACCCGTTGATTGCACGGCAGCAGGTGCTCGAGCGCTCGTCGCAGGCCGAACTGCCGGACGGCATTCATCCGAGCCTGGGCCCGCTCGCCACGCCGATCGGCGAGGTCTATCGCTACACGTTGGACTCGAGCAGCACCGACCTGATGACGCTGCGAACCCTGCAGGAGTGGACCGTACGCCCACGGCTGCTCCAGGTGCCTGGTGTCGCGGACGTGGTGTCGTATGGCGGCCTGATCAAGGAGATTCACGTCGAGCCCGATCCCGCGCGCATGGCATCCCTGCACGTCGAGCTCACGGGGCTGTTCGACGCGCTGCAGAAGGCGAGTCATAACGCCAGCGGCGGCTACGTCGAGCGCGGTGCTGAGATGTTCGTCATCCGGAGCATCGGCATCTTCACCAGCCTGAAGGACATCGAAGACGTACGCGTGGCGCACAACGGCGGTGTGCCGGTCACCGTGAAAGACGTCGCTGCCGTTCGCGTCGGCTACGCGCCGCGTCAGGGCATCGTGAGCCGCGGCAAGAACGAGGATGCTGTCGAAGGCATCGTGCTCATGCGCCGAGGGGAGAACCCGTCGCGCGTACTCACAGCCCTCCGCGAGGCGGTCACCGAACTGAACGCGAGCCGTCTTCCCAAAGGCGTCACGGTGTCTCCGTTCTACGACCGCACCGACCTCGTGGATACGACGCTCAAGACCGTCTTTCGCAATCTCACGGAAGGCGCGGTGCTCGTCATCGCCGTGCTCTTCATCTTTCTCATGAGCCTGCGTGCCTCGCTCATCGTGGCGGCGATCATCCCGCTTTCGCTGCTCGGCTCGTTCCTCTACCTTCACCTGCGCGGCATGTCCGCGAATCTCCTGTCGATGGGAGCGGTGGACTTCGGCATCATCGTGGACGGCGCGGTGATTCTCGTCGAACACCTTTTCCACCGTGTGGATGCCGGCGCTCATCCCGAGACGCTCAAAGAGCGCATCCTCGACGCGGCACGCGAGGTGGCGACGCCGACGTTGTTCTCGCTGCTCATCATCATCGCCGCCTACATTCCGATCTTCTCGCTGCAGCGGGTCGAAGGGCGCATCTTCGGTCCAATGGCGCACACCGTCGTCAGCGCGTTGCTCGGCGCCCTGCTCTTCAGCTTCACGCTGGTCCCGGTACTCGTGTGGTCTGCGCTACGCAGGTCGACCGGGCCACTGCCAGACTCGCCAATCCTTCGCTGGCTTCGACGGGCCTACGAACCCACGTTGCGGGTGGCCCTCAGCAATCCGGGCGCCGTGCTGCTGCTCGCGGGCGTGACGCTCGCGGGCGCGTGGCTGGTCGTGCCGCGGCTCGGAACGGAATTCCTTCCAGAACTGAACGAGGGGTCTCTCTACGTGACGTTCTCGCTCCCGGGCAACGTCTCGCTGACTGAGGGGCGCCGGCTCGTACCAGCCATTCGTGAGCGGCTCATGCGAACCCGTGAAGTCACCGACGTGTTGTCGCAGCTGGGCCGTCCCGAAGACGGCACCGACCCGACCCTGCCAAACAACCTGGAGTTCTTCCTGAAGCTGCGGCCTCTGCATGAGTGGCGTCCCGGTGCGCACTCGCCGTACGACCTCGTGCCGGAAATGGAGAAGAACCTCGAGGAGATCCCGGGACTCGAGTACAACTTCTCGCAGCCGATTCGCGACAACGTGAACGAGAACATCGCGGGACAGTTCGGACAGATTGCCCTCAAGATCTACGGGGACGATCTCGATACGCTGCAAGCAGCGGCAGAGAAAGCCGCTGACACCATTCAAACCGTTCCCGGCGCGTCGGACGTGGGCATCGTCAAGAGTGGAGAGATGCCGCAGCTGGCGGTGCACCTGAATCGGACCGCCCTGGCACGCTACGACCTCGATCTGGAAGATGTGCAGAACTACCTCGAGACGGCAATGGCCGGACACGCCGCCAACGAGATGTTCGAGGGCGAGCGCAAGTTCGACGTAACGGTCCGCATGCCGCAGGTGACGCGCGAAGACGCCGGCGCCATTCGCAATCTCATGATCCCGCTCAAGAACGGGGTGCTCGTGCCGGCGGCGGCCGTGGCCGACGTCGGCATGGCGACCGGTCGCGCAGCCATCACGCGGGAGAACGGACACCGCTACGTTGGCGTTCGCATGAACGTGCGCCAACGCGACATGGGCAGCTTCGTGGCCGAAGCACAGCGCAAGGTGGCGTCAGCTGTGGCGCTGCCGGAAGGCTATTCCGTGCTCTGGGGCGGCGAGTTCGAGAACCAGCAGCGTGCGATGGCACGTTTGCGGCTCGTGATTCCAGCAGCACTCATCCTGACCTTCGTGCTGCTCTTCTCACAGTTCCAGTCGTTGTTCGATTCGGTGCTGATTATGCTCAACGTGCCGCTCGCCCTGCTCGGCGGCGTGGCCGGACTCGCAATCGCCGGCATGCCGCTGTCTGTCGCGGCCGCCGTCGGTTTCATCGCGCTGCTCGGACAAGCGGTGTTAAACGGCGTGCTGATGGTGTCCGCGATCCGCTCGCGCGAAGGAACTGGCGAGGAGCTCTTCGGCGCCGTCTTCAACGGGGCGCGCGATCGGCTCCGTGCGGTGCTGATGACCGGCCTCCTCGCGGCACTCGGACTGCTCCCGGCTGCGCTGTCGCACGAGATCGGCAGCGAAACGCAGCGGCCGATTGCCGTGGTGGTCGTCGCGGGCACGGTGTCTGCCGCAGCGCTGACGCTGGTGGTGCTGCCAGTGACCTACTACTGGGCTCGACGACTCGCTGCCCGGATTCGCCCGACGAAGTATGAGGCGGTAGATGTGACGTAGGGCACGCCCACGCACCGGTCAGTGGTGGTTTACCTGGCTGCGTCGAGGCGATACAGCGTGATACCCCGCTCGCTGGCAAACGCGTGGAGTCGACCACTGCCCTCGATGCGCCTGGGCATCTCATCGTCGTAGGCGCTCATGTTGACGAACACATGCGTGACGCCGTGTCCAGCCAGCCAGGAGAGCGATGCCGACGAGGGGAACGTCGAGACGGCGTCCGCGGTGGCGTAGTAGCTCGGAGGTCGGTAGCCGCTGTATCCATTCAGCATCGGCCGCCAGTGCCGCGTCGAGTTCAGCATGTATCTCGCCTGCGCAAACCCGGCCGACTCCGTGTAGAACGGCAGCTCGATGACGACAGCGTCCGTGTCGTCGCGGACGAGGTCGTAGATTCGCTTCGTGCCCTCGAACGGTGAGAGCTCGAGCGGCGCGGCCATGGGTTCGAACGTCACAAGCAACAGGATGGCCGCCAACGTCGGCGGCCAGGCGCGCGGCGGCACGAGTCGGCTGACGTCGATGACCCCATACGCAGCAACCACCGCGAGCCCCACGAGTCCCAGGTACCCGTACGACGACACGACGCGAACCACACGAAGAAACGACAGGTGCTCGAAGAGGAACGCGAATCCGGGCACGCGTGCACCAAACGACAGCAGCACGCCAGTGACGCCCATCACCAGGCACATGCGTGCCCGAGGCTCGCGAAACGCTGTTCCCTTCACGATGGCCAGCGCGGCAAGCAGTGTCGCCGTCACACCAGGAAAGAGTGCGGACGACTCACCGAACCAGGCGTGGCTCCAGAGACCGTAGTGCAGGCGTGAGGGCGACGAGAGATAGCTGGCAAGCGACGCTGCGAGACCAGTCGTGTCGTCGAGCGAACGCTCGAAGCCGTACGCCTGATGCACCCAGAGATACGGCAACAGAAAGGGCGTGGCCACCACCGCGGCAACGACGCCGGAGATCAGCAGCCACGGAACCACGACGCGTCGTCTGGCGCCGAGCCACTCCGGCGCGCGAGCGATTGCAGCGGCTGTCATCGCGCACAGCGTGAACACGAGGAGATAGACCGATGTCAGCGCCTGCATCGCGCACATCAAGCCAAGGGTGGCAGCGTGTTTCAAACGCGGTGTTCGCAGCAGCTGGTCCCATGCGTACAGGCCGAGCGGCAGAAACTCGACGTGCAGCGCCTGCATGTGCGGAAGCCGGGTCAGGATGTGCGCGTTGTAGGCGAAGAGCATGCCGCCGACCAGCGCCGCATCAGTCCGCTCGGTCCATCGCCTGATGATCCAGGCCATGACGAACCCGTTCAGCGCAAACCCCGCCATCAGGATGATGTTGTAGGCGAGCACCGGCGACGCGCCCAGCCACAGGAGCGGCGCGGCCATCGCCGACTGCACGATCATCGATTCCGAATACGCAAGCGTGTCGCGCTCGGGATGGAAGATGTTCGCATCGAACACATGCAGGGGATCGGTCACGGCCTGATGTGCGACCCACGCCAGTGCCCACTCGTTCAGCACGGTGTCTGCATTGTCGTTGCGTGACAGGTGCGCAGGGTCGGACGCCAGCGGCCACGTCTGGACGATGGCCATCAGCACGAAGAACAGCAGGAGCGCCGCCACCTGGTGCTGTCGTGCGCTGTGGACGAACTGCCCTCCGCACGCCGCGAGAAGCAGAACCGCAAAGAGCACAGCCGCCACAATCGCCGCGAGCCTGCAGAGCGGCGCGCGCTGCTGCATCGGCCAGGCGCCGCGCCGCGATACGAGGTGCCATGCGGGAATCGGGGCGGGGTCCGCGCCGCCCCGCGACCAGCTCCAGTCGAACGCGAAGTCACCACCCGCCTGGCGCATCTCCATGACGACAGGGTGGAGTCCACGGGCAAGATGCACCTGCCCGCGCGCCGTGAACGTGCCCCGGCCGGCACCGGTGTCGATGACAGCCGTGTTGTCGATGATCAGCGACGCGCCGTCATCGGCCGTGATCGTGAACACGTAGTCGTCGTCTGCATCGATGCCCAGATAGCCTGTCCACCGCACGCGGAACGTGTCTGGAGCGAGGCCCGGCCAACGCTGGTCAACCTGCCTGGTGGTGAGCACGGCATCGCGTGTCCGTACGACAGGAGCGGCGTCAGGGGCGAGGCTGTTGAAGTACTCGGCGTTCAGGCCGGCGTCCGCGGTGAAGAGCACAGACACGGCGGCGAGCATGGCAGCCAGGCCACCACACACAACCATCACCCATGTCAGCGCATCGGCTCGTCGCACAAGAAGTCTCTGTCCGCGCGGCCACGGCAGCTGGCGTGAATTACCCGGATCAACTTCGGAATGGACGCCAGCATGCGCCCGTCAACCGCAGCGCGTGATGCGGTCATCCTAACGCACGCCGGCAGCGCGCGACGCGGCAGCCTCACCGGAACTGTCTCTCGTGGGAGCGCAATGAATGTGAACAGCGCGATCTCACGGCCACTCGCATTAGCATGAGTGGACGTCGATGTCCGACGTCCTCATCTCGCTGACGCGGTGACCATGTCTGTTTTGGACCGATTCCTTCGCTACGTGCAGTACGACACCCAGTCGGACGAACGGTCGTCCACGTATCCGAGCACCGAGAAGCAACTGATCCTGCTGAGGGCACTGGTCGACGAGTTGCGCGCGCTCGGTCTCGCGGACGCGACGATGGACCAGTACGGCTACGTGATGGCCACCATCCCGGCCACGACGACCAAGACGCACGTGCCGACGATTAGCTTCATTGCGCACGTCGACACCTCACCGGAGATGCCGGGCGCCGGCGTGAAGCCGATCGTGCATCGCGCCTGGAACGGTCGGGACATCGTGCTGCCAGAGGCGCCGGACGCGGTGCTGCGCGTGACGGAGATTCCGGCGCTGGCCGAGCAGGTCGGTCATGACATCGTGACGGCCTCGGGTACGACCCTGCTCGGTGCAGACAACAAGGCCGGTGTGGCCGAGATCGTGACCGCGGCCGAGTATCTGATGCAGCATCCCGAGATTGCGCATGGTTCGGTGCGCATCGCGTTCACACCCGACGAGGAAGTCGGGCGCGGCACGCAGTACTTCGATGTCGCGAAGTTCGGCGCCTCGTGCGCCTACACGATGGACGGCGGTCTGCGCGGCGAGGTCGAAATCGAAAGCTTCTCGGCCGACTCGATTACCTTCACCTTCCACGGTTTCAACACGCATCCCGGGTATGCCAAGGGACACATGGTCAACTCCATCAAGGTGGCGGCGACCTTCATCGACAGCCTGCCGCAGCACACGCTCTCGCCCGAGACGACCGAGGAACTCGAAGGGTTCGTCCATCCCTACGTCGTGCAGGCATCGGTTGAGCGCACGTCGGTCAAGCTGCTCATTCGCGACTTCGTGACGGACGGACTCGAAGAGAAAGAGCGCATGCTGCAGGCGCTTGCCGAAAAAGCCGTGGGACGGCATCCAGGGTCGCGCGTCGAGACCGTGGTCGAGCAGTCCTATCGCAACATGCGCCAGGTGCTCGACCAGCATCCGGAGATTGCCGAGCACGCGTGCGAGGCGGTGCGACGCGCCGGGCTCGAGGTACGACAGCGCGCGATTCGCGGCGGCACTGACGGTTCGCGCCTCTCGTTCATGGGCCTGCCGTGCCCGAACATCTTCGCCGGCGAGCACAACTTCCACTCGCGGCTCGAGTGGGTGTCTGCGCAGGACATGGAGAAGGCCGTCGAGGTTATCGTGCAGCTTGCCCGGTTGTGGGAAGAACGCACCCCTGAGTGACCACTCGACTCATCCGTGCGTCACCGCAAGGTCGTCCGTCGTCTGCGTGCTAGTCTGTGAACAGCGCCTAGCCTGGAGGTCTGCACGATGCGAACACTGCTGGCTCTGACTCTGCTCGGAACGTTGTCGTCATCGACGCTCGCCACTGCCGCCCCGCTTTCGACCAGTGAGGTTCAGCGCGTGGCCGAGGCTGCCGCCGTCCTCTCGGAGCTGCATGCGGCTCCGGATCAGGATGTTCCGCTTGATTTGTGGGAAAAAGCCGCCTGCGTCATGGTGGTGCCGGGATTGAAGAAAGCCGCCTTCATCGTCGGGGGCGAGTACGGCAAGGGCTTGATGAGTTGCCGCCAGGGCTCGGCCTGGAGCGCGCCTATCTTCATTCGCCTTGGCAAGGGCAGCTGGGGTCTGCAGATCGGCGCCCAATCCATCGATCTCGTGATGCTCGTCATGAACGAGCGCGGCGTCGAGAAGCTGCTGAAGAACCGCGTGTCGCTCGGCGCGGAAGCCTCCGTCGCCGCGGGTCCAGTCGGCCGCGACGCGCGCGCTGCCACTGACGCGCAACTGAAGGCGGAGATTCTGTCCTACTCGAGAACACAGGGCGTGTTTGCCGGCATCAACCTCTCGGGAGGCGTGCTGCGGGACGACAAAGACGACAACACCGATTTGTACGGCAAGGGTGTCGCGCCGCGTGACGTCCTGCTTGGCGGCAAGGTCGCCGTGCCAAAGGAAGTCGCTCCGTTCGTCGACGCCCTCAGGCGCTAGCCCGCACGTTCACGGGGCCATCGGCCATAATCTTCGAGCGTTCTGGCACGCTCGTGCGAGCCGCGTCGTATAGTGACGCGGTTCCGCACGAGGCTGCCGGGGCCGACTGTCTGGCACCAGGCAGATACGGTCCATAGTGCTATTCTGAAGTGGTTTGACATGGAGCATTCGGAACACGTCTGGGGACACGAGCCCGAACCGACATCGGGCGCCGTGACCCCGCCGGAGTCGCAGCAGACCGCCGACACGCCGCATGCCGAGCCTGTGCTCGCGGCGGATTCCGCTGCCACAGACACCCCGCATGATGGTGTGATGGCCCTGACCGTTCACGACGCAGCCGCGCACGGTGTGCCTGCGCACGCGCACCACACGTCAGCCTCCGTCGCAGACGACGTCATCATCGCGGCGCCGAGCCGACTCGCGGAGGTCGATGCCACGGCTATCGACGCCCTCACCGTACCCCGCCCGCGTGACTGGGGTCGGGTGCGTGCGGAAGTCAGTGCGGGCTTCCAGACGCTGGTCTCTGCCGCCGTTTACGCCACGCTCATCGTGACGTTCGGATTCCAGGTGGCTCGTGTCGACGGGCTGAGCATGGCACCGACACTCGAAGATCGCGACCGTCTCATCGTCAACAAGATGGTGTACGAGCTGGGCGACCCGCGGCCCGGCGACATCGTGATGCTCTACTACCCGCTCAATCCGGACAAGATGTTCGTCAAGCGGGTCATCGCCAGCGAAGGCGACGTCGTGCGTATCGTCGACGGGCGCGTCTACGTCAACGACCTGCCGCTGCACGACGACTACGTGCCCGAAGAGTTCCGCAGTCATGACGATTGGGGTCCGAAGGTCATCGACCA
>Ga0209023_10001274_pt1 | contig 34310 bp, 37 predicted proteins | sample LakOneMetagenome_FD_187468 | JGI IMG/M metagenome (GOLD analysis project Ga0209023, IMG submission 187468) | Freshwater and sediment microbial communities from Lake Erie, Canada (SPAdes) (version 2) | ecosystem: Environmental > Aquatic > Freshwater > Lentic | place: Lake Erie, Canada...
CGGTCCGCTCGGATGGTGCGAGGACCATGTCTCTCCATTCAGTGTCAATGCTGAGGTCATCTTAACGGAATTGCAAAAATGCTGGCGAACGATTAACTTTCCGGATTACCACACATGCTGCCTCCCGATACCGCCCTTGTACTCTTCAGTGGCGGACAAGATTCCACTACCTGCCTGGCCTGGGCACTGCAACGTTACGAACGCGTCGAGACCATCGGCTTCGACTATGGACAGCGCCACGCCATCGAGCTGGCCGTGCGCCCCAGCGTGCTGGACAAGATGCGCGCGCTCTCGCCGGAGTGGAATGCACGGCTGGGCGAAGACCACATGATCGATTTGTCGTTGATCGGCAAGATTTCCGATACCGCGCTGACGAGCAATGTGGCCATCGAAATGCAGGCGAATGGCTTGCCGAATACCTTCGTGCCGGGCCGTAACCTGATGTTCATGATGGTGGCGGCCACCGTCGCTTACCGCCGCGGTTTGAACGTGCTGGTGGGCGGCATGTGCGAGACCGATTTCTCGGGTTATCCGGATTGCCGCGACGATACGATGAAGGCCTTGCAGGTGGCGCTGAACCTGGGCATGGCCACGCGCACCAAGGTCGAGACGCCGCTGATGTGGATCGACAAGAAGCAGACCTGGGAACTGGCCGAGCAGGCCGGCGGCGAGGCGCTGGTGGACCTGGTGCGCTTCGAAACCCACACCTGCTACCTGGGCGAGCGCGGCGCGCGCCACGACTGGGGCTATGGCTGCGGCACTTGCCCGGCCTGTGCGCTGCGGGCGCGGGGGTATGAGCAGTACGCGGCGGAGAAGGCGTCGCGCGGATAAACGTAGGGTGCACGGCTGTGCCGTCCACGCGTTCAACCTCCTGCAAGCATCGCGGCACAGTTCTTGTAGGGTGGGCACTTGTGCCCACGCTGTTTGACCGGTTGATGGAATGCGCCGTCGAATTAATCATTGCGCATGCGAACCTTCATTTGCATGCGCAACCATATATCCACCGCCGTACCGCGTGGACAGTGGGGCTGGCTAGATGCCAGCACCACACATGTCCACCCTACAAGTCACACCGCCTGTGCATGCACCACGCGGTTCTTGCGCGAGCGCTGCACCAGGTACCAGATCAGCACCAGCGCCAGCAGCGGCAGCATGAAGGGAACGATGGCCGCTGCCACCGCCACACCCGCCACGCCCAGCGCCGCCAGCAGCACCACGCCGACGCCGGCGAACACCACCGCCAGCACCACGCCCACCACGACCGCCACCACCACGCCGAGGATCGCCCCACCGGCCCCGAACAGCAGCGCCAGCGCGGCGCCGACCGGGCCGTCGACCGTGTCGCCGTCGATGTGGAAGGTGGCATCGCCAAAGCTGAACAGCAGGTCCCAGAGCAGCAGCGCGCACAGGATCAGGACGATGTAAGGGACGATCTTTTTCATGGTGTTCTCCTCGTTTGTCAGGGTGGTATGGCGCCACTCTAGGCCCATGCCGGATGCGCTGCGAGCGGCCTGCGACAAACGGCGATTTTGACGGGCCGGAGTGCGGCGAGGCGCGATAAACGCGCGCGCCGGATTAACGGGTTCTTAAGCCTTTTGACCTTGCATTGCGCCGCTCGCCGCCTATACTGACAGCCTGCTTTTGTTGTAGGAGGGCTTTATGCATCCTGTCAGCACCATGATGAACTCGCCGCACCGCCAAGTCTGGGCGGGTGGGGGACCGAAGGGACCGCCATCGGCGCCGCCTACCATCCCGCCCATCATCATCAACCCTTTCAATCGGGAAGCGCCGCGCCAGCCGAACATCGATCCGCTGCGCACGCCCTTGCCGCCGCCAATCCGCCCGCCCCGCTTGCCCGGCTTCCGCCTGCATGCCGAGGCCGCGTCCGGCAAGTGCGATCGGCCGCACCTGCTCGCCTGATTTCCTCTATGATCTTGCTTTGGGCGCGAGCCCGGCAAGATGGAAGCAGCGAGCAATGAATGACGATGTAAACGACCTGGAAACGGGTGACGACGACGCGCTGGTGCAAGAGCCGCGCCTGTGGCAGGGCAACGGCTGGACCGCCAAGGTCATCAAGAACGAAGACGACGAAGGCTGGGCGGTCGCCATGTACAAGGATGGCGAGCGCGAGCCGGCGCTGGTCGGTCCCTGGACCATGGGCCGCGACAAAAAGAATCCGAAGCCGCTCGACGTCAACGCCTTCAATACGCTGATCAAGACGGCCTCGGAAGTCATCCGCCGCCACGAGCAGCATTTGCACGCGATGCTGCATAAAAGCACCGTGGTCTCGACCGAGCAGGGCGAGCTGAAGGTGACGCTCGACATCGTGCCCGACGACGACGACCCCTACGCGATGCTGGCCGCCACCGACGAGATGGGCGAGGAAGTGGCCAAGGTGCGCGTGGCGCCGACCTTCAAGCTGACCCCGGCCTCGGCCCTGGCCTGGATCGAAAACGACTTCCGCGCCCCGCGCTGATGGTCATTGATCGATGCGCTGCAACAGCGCGTCGATCAGCACGCGCCCGTCGAAGGGATCGTCGGCCAGCACGATATCGGGCGTGACCAGCTCCGGCGTGCGTGCGCCCGACGGCCGGTCGAGCACGAAGCGCGGCACCACCAACTCCAGTTTCGTATTCGGAAGACTCCGAATCTGGATGCCGCCGCTCTGGCGTGCGCGGGCATAGCCGCGTGCACCAACCAGCTGGGCGAAACCGAAATCCTGCATCACGTTACTGAACAGCACTGCGGACGAGTAAGTCATCCCACCCACCAGCACGTAGACGCGGCCCTTGAACAGCAGGGGATTGCCGGGTTGCGGTTGTTCCCAGTTGTCTTGCGTACCGTGGATGACATCGCCCACCTGTTCCGTGGCACTGCCTCGGCCCGGGATCACTTTCTTCACGTAAGTCGAGGTGTGGCGGTAGGGGCGAGTGGCGATGTAGGGCAGGATGCCGGTTTTCCACATGTCGTCGTCGCCGCCGCCGTTTTCGCGCACGTCGATCAGCAGATTGGTCACGCCGGCTGCGCGCATCCTGGCGAACGCATCCTGCGTAAAGGCGTAGAACTTGTCCTTGTCCGGCCAGCCGAACTGCTTGATGGTCAACAGGGCCGTGTGCTTGCCCAGCAGTTCGAAACGGTAGACCTTGTCGAAATCCGCCGCGTCCGCGCCGACGAACAGTTCAGGCAGCGCGCTGCTGGCAGGAACGCTCACCTGCGTGCCGTTCTGCACCAGCGTGAAGCTCGCAGGCGCACCGACCACTTTCCAGTAGTAGAACCAGAAGCGGCGCGACAACACCTCGGCCCGGAATGCCGCTGTGTCGCCGTGGACCAGTTGCAGCAGTTCCTGCACAAGCTGGTTTGCCGGCACGCCGTTGATGTGCTCGATGCGCGTGCGCGCCAGCGTGCTCGTTTTGCCGCCCAGTTCGGCGCGGATGAAGAGGTCGCCCTCCGGCGTTACCCGGACTTCGTAGGGAAAGAAGCCGCCGCCGGCCGCCAGGTGCGCCTTGACCTGCTGGCCGCGCCCGGGCTGGAACACCCCCAGGTGGGCATCGGCGAATTGCGGATTCAGTTTCCCCAGCACGCGCCAGGCGGCATCGCGGTCCATCGGCGTGGAGAGCTGCGCCTGCGCCGTATCCAGGGCCGCTTCCAGCCGGGCCGGCGCGATCGTGATGCCGGGCTCGGGATGGATCTCGGCGATGGTCTGGCGGATGAACTGCAGGTCTTGCCGCAGTTGCTCGGGCGTCAGCACGGATTGGACTGCATGCGGGGCTGCATGCGCGCCCGCGTGGGCGGCGCATGCCAGCATGCCGATGGCCAGGAAGCGGATGCGCTGTCGCATGGGAAGCCTTCGTGTTGTGAAAACGGCTATTGTATAGTTGAGCATGAAGGCCGGGATGAACGCCGGGCCACTTCTTTGTTAAGGTGAAACTTCATGCTGAGCAGCGAGGATTTGCGTTTCTTTTGCACCGTGGCGAGCCAGCCGACACTGGCGGCCACCGCCCGCGTGCTGCTCGTCACGCCTTCGTCGGTTTCCCAGCGTCTGCAAGCCATCGAGGAAAAGCTCGGCCTGCGCCTGCTCGACCGCTTCGGCCGCCGCATCACGCTCACCGACGAGGGCCAGTTGCTGGCCACGCAGGCGAAACTGATTTTGGCCGACATGGATGCCCTGGCCGAGGCGCTGGGCAAGCGCAAGAACGACATGACCGGCTGCCTGCGCATCCTGGCGCCGCTCGGCTTCGGCAACGCCCACGTGGCGCCGCTGGCGGCGCGCTTCCAGGCCGCGCATCCATCGCTCACCGTCGAGCTGGAACTGTCGGACGGGCCGAACCTCGCCACCGGCGATGGCTGGGATATCGTGGTCCACATCGGCGAACTGCGCGATTCCAGCCTGCAGCGCCACGTTCTGGCCAAGAACCGGCGCCTGCTGTGCGCGGCACCAGGCTACCTGGAGCGGCACGGCACGCCGCGCTCGATCGCCGACCTGCGCCGACACCGCTGCCTGATGCTGCGCGAGAACGCGCAAGACCTGAGCCAGTGGCGCCTGCGCGCGCCGGGGCAGGCTGACTTCGAATCGGTGCGGTTTTCGCCTGCGCTGGCCAGCAACGATGGGCGGGTGGTCAAGGGCTGGGCACTGGATGGCTATGGCATCATGCAGCGTTCGAGCTGGGACGTGGCGAAGGAATTGCACAGCGGCCGGCTGGTGCAGGTATTGCCCGACCATGAAGCGCCGGGCGCGGACATCGTGGCGTTGATGGGCGCCCAGCGCGGCCGGCGCTCGGCGCGCACCGAGCGCTTCCTGGCCTTGCTGAAGCAGGAGATCGGGACCATGCCGTGGGAACCGAGCAAGGCGCGCGATCCGTCCTGAGCGCGATGCGGCCAAGGCCGTGCGTGGTTCTCAGAACTTTTTCGTACAGTTCGTCCGCGTGCGCTTCTTGCCACCACGGTAGACCGTGCTGGTGTGCTGGAAGCACTGGAATTTGCCGTCCTTGTACAGCGGCGAGATGTCGTATTCGCTTTGAAGGACGAGCTTTCCCTTGTTCCAGCAATGCTTTGCCGAGTAGACATCCTCGGCGCCGCCTTTCGATGAACTGATCAAACAATTCTTGTCGTCTGGATCGATGCTCGGCCCAGCCAGCTCCGACACGGCTTCGTTTATCTCGAAGCGCTTCGCCTCCGCGTTGTAGAGGAAAACCCGGACGCTTTCGTTACCGATCGGCGCCTTGCTGTGGACGAGCAACAGGTCGGGGCAACTGTCGTTATTGAAATCCGTGCCGGTATTCAGCGATTCGCTGTCTCCGTAATAGCTTTCCAGATCGTCCAGCGTTTGCACGATCCTGCCCGACGCATCCTGGATCCGCACACTGCCGATCGAGGGATTGGTCGTGTCCCTGGGCAGCCATTCAAACCTCAGGGCGGACGCGCCGCCCGGGCTGCACCACGGGTCCACCGCCCAGGCGGGCAGGGACCAGCAGCACAGCATTGCCATCGATACTATTTTCCACAACACGTACGTCTCCTGATAGCGGATCCAGCCGAATTACCGCGGCGCGGCCTCGTCGTCAGCGTCGTTCAGCAATTCCCGTTCGAGCTGCTTTTCGAGCTGCTTGCGATCCTTTGCGTTTATGTAGAGCATCCAGCCGATGGCCAGCAGCGTCAGGAGCGAGAACAGCGCGACCGGGAGCATGGCGGCTTGCGGTCGTTATCCGACCAGCACTTCGCTGATCTGGATCACCGGCTTCTGGTTGGTGTAGTTGGGAATGTCGGCCATGATCGCCTTGGTATGCGGGCCGAAACCGGTCTGGAAGGCCTCGACCGAATCGCAGAACAAATGGCCCATGGCAATGTAGGGCGCGTTCCCGTCCGATGCGCCCGACGGGAGCGCCCGGTCGACCGTGTAGTACTTGCAGTGCTCGCCCATCAGCTCCTTTACCATCGGCATGTGCTTGTCGCGGTAATACGCCTCGTCGAAATGGGCATCGGGACCATTCGGGTACATCACGCTGACCTTGATCATCATTTGTCTCCTTGTTGGGTGGCGCGGTCGATGAACTCATCCTGCCCCCATGGCCATCACTTTGCAAGTCTTACCTGAGCGTTGTCTTTCTGTCGCACGGAAGCGGCGAGGCGCCAAAGAACTACTTGTCGGCGCCATCTGCTGCTAATATTTCCTCAGTGCATTATCCAGAAGAAGTCACGCAAAGGGGAAGCCTATGGAACGTCTCGACCGGCTGGAAGCGGTCCAGTCGATGCTGCTTGAAATCGGGCAGACCTCGACCAGTTGCAGCGATATCACCGAATTCATCCGCGCCGTACACCGCGCGCTAGGCCGTATCATGTACGCGGCCAATTTCTATGTGGCCCTGTCCGACCGCGACGAAGGCACGGTGCGCTTCGTCTATTTCGTCGACGAGTCCGACGAAGGCCCGCAACTGAACCAGCCGGTACGCCTGGCGTCCCCGAACCAATCGCCCACCGCCTGGGTCATCATGAACGGGCAGGACCTGGTGCTGACGGCCGACGATTTCCATGCACGCGAGCGCGAAGGCGCCAGCTTCGGCGCCGGCAGCGCGGCCGAGCACTGGATCGGTTGCCCGCTGCTCGACCAGCAGCACCTGCCGCTGGGCGCCATCGTGATCCAGAGCTATACCCCCGAGCACACCTACAGCGACGAAGACCAGGCGCTGTTCTCGGTGATTGCCAACCACGTCTCGGTGGCGCTGCAGAGCCTGCAAAGCATGGACCGCCTCGAACGCGCCGTGCAGGAACGCACCGCGCGCCTGGCGCACGAGGTGGCCGAGCGGCGCCGCGCCGAGCAAGTGCAGCACGCGCTGTACCAGATCGCGAACCTGTCGGCCAGCGCCCTCGACACCGACACCCTGACGGCCAGCCTGCACCGCATCATCGGCGAACTGATGGTGGCGGAGAATTTCCTGATCGGCTTGTATCACCCGGAAACCCAGGACTTCAGCATCCCGTACTTCGTCGACCAGAAGGACGCCGAGGCGCCGGTCAAGCGCTTCCCCTACGGCAAGGCGATGTGCTCCTACCTGCTGCAATCGAAGCAGGCGCAATTGCACGACGCCGGCAGCTTCGCGCGCCTAGTGGCGAGCGGCCAGGTAAAAGAACCGCTGGGCAATGTCGACATCGCCAGCTGGATGGGCGCGCCGATGCTGGTGCACGACAAGCCGCACGGCGTGCTGATCGTGCAGAGCTACGATCCGGCCGTGGTCTACACCAAGGCCGACCTCGACTTGCTCGCCTTCATGGCCAGCCATGTCGCGGTGGCGATTGCCCGCATGCAGGCCGACCGCAAGCTGCGCGCCACCAAGGAATTGCTGGAAGAGCAGAACGCGGCCCTGAACACGGCCCTGACCCAGTTGCAGCAGGCGCAGGGCGAACTGGTGCGCCAGGAAAAACTGGCCTCGCTGGGGGGATTAGTCGCCGGCGTTGCCCACGAAATCAACACGCCGCTGGGCATTTGCGTGACGGCCACCAGCCACCTGGTGGAAGAGCTGCGCCTGACGCGCGAGGAATTGGCGAATGGCGAAATGACCGAAGACAGCCTGGGCAATTTCTTCGACATCGTCGACCAGTCGCTGCGCATCATGACCACCAATACCCAGCGTGCGGCGGCGCTCGTGCGTTCCTTCAAGCAGGTGGCGGTGGACCAGTCCTCGGGCGACATCCGCAGTTTTAATATGCGCAATTACCTGAACGAAGTATTGCTGTCGCTGCAGCCCAAGCTCAAGGGGCGGCCGGTGAAGGTGGAGGTCGATTGCCCGCACGACCTGGTGTTGGACAGCTATCCGGGCGCCGTGTCGCAGATCGTCACCAACATGGTGGTCAATTCCCTGGTGCATGGCTTCGAGCGCGAGCAGGCCGGCAAGATCGGCATCCGTGCGGCGCTCGAGGGCGAGACGGTGACGCTGAGCTACGCCGACGATGGCGCCGGCATGGACAAGGAGTCGCTGGATAAATTGTTCGACCCCTTCTTCACGACCAAGCGCGGCAGCGGCGGCAGCGGGCTGGGGGCGCACATCCTGTTCAACCTGGTGACGGGCGCGCTGGGCGGCACGGTGCACGTGGACAGTGCGCCGGGGCAGGGGCTGCGCTACGAGTTGCGTTTCCCGCGCAGCGTGCGGGCGGAGAAGCTGGCGGCGTGAACATGAGCCCGCGCTGTGCGCGGGATGGCAATGAAACCCTTCCATAAGCCAGGCTATTTTATTTGAAAAATAACTTACACTCAGGTCCAATGGCTGGCCTGATGGATTCTCGGCTGAGCTACTGGATCCCTCTGACTGATAACGAAATATTTTTCAAGGCGAATCGATGTCGCGCGCTTTGCTCTACACCATCCTTGGCTGCGCACTGGTGCCGCTGAATGCGCTTGCTGTCTGGGAGTATCCGGCCCTGGCGCAGTTGGCATTGTTTGATGCAGTCGAACGTCGTTGCGGTTCCTTCGATCCAGCCACCTTCCGAAGAGAATACGAGAAAATGCTCTTGGGTTTCACCGAGGAGGAACGATCCGGGATCGCAAACCTCCGACAATCGACTGACTATCGCGAACTGCTGGTCGAAGCCAATAACGACCTTGCGAAGCAAATTGCTGCGGCTGGCGAGGGTGGCGAAGCCATCGTCTGCAAACGAGTGATAGAGGAGTTTTAAAGGGTATGGCCAAATTGCTAAGTGGTGGTTGTTTGTGCGGTGCTGTTCGTTTTGAAGCCTCGGCTGAGCCGGTCTTTTCCGGGAATTGCCATTGTCGAGATTGCCAGCGTAGTTCGGGAAGTGCTTTCACTCCAGCGATCTTCGTCCAATCAGACCAGGTTCACATTCAAGGAACCGTCAAATACTTCGAATCCAGGGCAGACAGCGGCAACGCGATCAGTCGCGGTTTTTGTCCAGAATGTGGTTCGCAGTTATTCGCCAAGCTGCAGATGATGCCAGGTGTATTGGGACTTCGCGCCGGGACCCTGGATACGCCGGAAAGCTTTCGTCCCACCCTGGATATGTACACCGCCAGTGCGGCACATTGGGATCACATGGACCCCGCATTGCCAAAATTCCGAGAGGCGCCAGTTGCGCAGGGATGAGCCATTAACCATGTCGCCCGGCCGCATCCACGGCCACTGTTGAATCGACAGCGAAGTTACATGGTCCTGTCTGGTGTCTGTAGCCGTCTACAGGATGCCTTCAGTTCAATCTTGTGTATGCGCGCGTGCGATCGACAGTTCCGGAAAGCCGGTGTCGTCGTCCAGCGCGCGCCGGAAGCGATGCTGGGGCAATAAGGCAATCAGGATTTCCGCCGTCGTGCGCACCGTGCAGCCGGCGCAGGCATGACCGCCGATGACGCGCCCGTCCGCATCGGACACCGACATGTGCAGGTGGGCGCCGTCGGGCGAAAGGGAGCCGGCCAGGGTCAGGATCTCGAGGTCGCCGCGCAGCTCGCTCGGCGCAGGACGGCCGGCCAGGCGCAATTGCGCCACGCTCAGGCTGCCGATACCTTGCAACACATACGCTGCGCTGGCCCCGTGCTGGCGCAGCAGGGTTTCCAGGGCCAGGCGCAGGTCGGCGCCTGGCGACAGGCGAACAGGAAGCAATTCCATCGAAGTTCTCGCAGGAGGCGTGATGCCGGTTTGGCTGGAGCATGCTAGTCCCGGCTGCGCGCAGGCGTCAAGCGAACTGCCGGTCGCTTGTCAGCAGCGCAGTTCGGTGAAGCGCTGGCGCAGGATGAACAGGTCGCGCTGGACCGTTGCCTTTGCAGCCTTGTCGGCAGCCTTTTCCATGGCTTCGAGTTGAAGCAGGGAAGGGTCGAGCCGGCGGCATTCCTGTTTCGCAGCCGTGCTCAGCGTATTGCGTCGGCGAAAAACCTCGTACTCTTCCCGTGTCATGCCCGAGATCGGCCGGAAAGCATCCGCCCACATGTCACGGATACGTTCGTCCTGCACATCCTTGCCGATTCTTTCCGTGCCGCTGAGCTTGCTGACGCCACGCGCCGGATTCGCCACCAAACGTTCGGCGCCAAGGCAGGGCTTGTCCGAATACGAGGTGACCTTATTCGCCGTGCACTTGTACATGGTGCGCGACGGCGTCGGCAAGGTCTGGGCCGCGGCCATGCCTGCCCATCCGGCAAGCAGCAGGCCAGCCAGCGCCAGTTTCAATCCGGCCATTGCCGATTGATCTCCACCGCCTTGTCCATGTTCTGGATGAGCAGGTCGACGTAATACGGATCGAGGTGTTTGCCAGCCACTTCGCGCAGGTAATCCGTCACCTGTTCGACCGGCCAGGCTTCCTTGTAGCAGCGCTCGTGACTGAGGGCGTCGAACACGTCGGCGACGGCGACAATCCGCGCATATGGATGGATGTCCTCGCCCTTCAAGCCTTGCGGATACCCCGTGCCGTCGTACTTCTCGTGGTGCTGGTGGGCAATCACGGCGGCCGCCTTCAGGATCGGGCGCGTCGAGCCGTCCAGGATCTGCAGGCCCACGGTCGGGTGCTGCTTCATGATTTCCCACTCTTCCGGGCTCAAGCGGCCGGGTTTCAGCAGCACCGCGTCGGGCGTGGCGATCTTGCCGACGTCGTGCATCGGCGCGGCGTGCATCAGGGTCGCGGTTTCTTCTTCCGGCATGCCGGACACTTCCGCCAGCAAATGGCAGACCTGCGACATGCGGCGCACGTGATTGCCGGCTTCGTTCGAGCGCGATTCCACCACGTCGCCCAGGCGCAGGATGAGTTCGGCCTGGGTGTCGGTGATTTCCTGGTTCAGCAGGATGTTGTCGAAGGCAATCGCCACGCCGGAACAGAAGACTTCCAGCAGCTGGGCGTCAATCTCGGAAATTTCTTCCACGCCGTGCAGCACCAGCAGGGATGCCTTGCCGCTGTTGTTCGGGAAGTAGCCGACATAGGTGTCGCCATGCAGCTTGGAGATGCGGTTGTGGCGCGCGTCGTCGAGCTGGGCCAGCAGTTCCGGGCCGAGGAAGTTGGCAGACCCGTCGTTGCTGCCCTCGCTGCCGAAGTCGCCGATCCGGGCCAGGATTTCGTACTGGCTTTCGCCGGTGATCACGCTGGCGCCTTTCAGGCGCAGCAGCATGCTTTGTTCGAGGCGGAGCAGGGCCACGACCTGCTGCAGCAGGCCGCTGGCGAAGTCTTTCAGGTTGCGCTGCTGGAAGATGTGGGCGGAGGCGGCAATCACGCGCTCCAGGCCTTCGCGGTAGCTCTGCTGGACGCGGCGCGCATCCTCGACCTTCATGATGTCGCGGTAGGCGCGCAGGGCGGCAAAGGTGGTGGTGAACAGTTTCGTCCGGTCGAGCTCGGTCTTTTCCTTGTAGTCGTTGATGTCGTAGTCGACGATCACGCGCTCTTCCGGCGCCTGCCCCGGCTGGCCGGTGCGCAGTACGATGCGGGTGAACTGGTTGTCGAGGTCTTGTCGCATCCAGCGCGCCACTTCCAGGCCGCTGTCCTCGCGTTCCATCACCACGTCGAGGAAGACCAGGGCAATGTTTTCTTCGCGCGCCAGGATCTCCTTGGCCTCGGCGCCGCTGTAGGCGTGCAGGAAACTCAGTGCCCGGCCGTCGAGGCGGAAACGGTTCAGCGTCAGCTTGGTGATGTCATGGATGTCCGGCTCGTCATCGACGAGTAGTACTTTCCATGGTGCGAGTTTGGGCGCGGCTGCAGACAGAAAAGACATGGCGTTTCCGATACCGTTGATAAAGACTCGACATTTATGCAATAGAAATTGCGCCTGATCAATAAGCAGGCAAATCGATTGTAGTACGGCTTTTGTTCCTTAACAACAGGCAATAGATGCCCTTAGGCATCAAAATCGGAAGTGTTGGGCGGATGACTCACTCGTAGCGTTTCTGGCAGCGCTCGCAATAAAAGCTGCGCCGCGCGCTGCGGCCAAGCACCGCTTTCTTGAAGGGGATATTGCAGCGCGGGCAGGTGGTCTTGGCATGGGCCAGCCAATGCTGTTTCAAGACATACTGTTTCTTCCATGCCAGCAAATCGAAGCTGTACTGGCGCGCTTCCTCGACCAGGGCGCGCAATTTCGGCGCGGGCAGGGCGCCCATCGTCGACAGCGGGTGCACGCGGATGCGGAACAGGACTTCGTTCTTGATGATGTTGCCCACGCCCGAAAAGATGTCCTGGTCGAGCAGGGCGTCGCAGGCCAGCATGCCGGGCTGGGCGCGCAGTTTCTTGCGCGCGCGCTTCGGGTCCCAGGCGTCGGACATGACGTCGGCGCTCCAGTCGTACAGGCTGTCGAGCTCGCCTTCGATCTCGCGTACCGAGCAGGCATAGAAGTTGATTTCGCTGCCGTCGGCCACACGTATCGACAGCCGGGGCTGCTTTTCGCGGCGTTCGTCGATGCGGTAAGTGCCGAACAGCAGGAAGTGGATGCGCACGGTCATCGCTGGGGTTTCGATCAGGAAGTGCTTGCCCCAGGTGCGCAGGGACAGGATGGTCTGCCCGACCAGGCGCGCCGGATCGATGGCGCGCACGTTGCCGCCGGCCTCGACGATTTCCTGGCCGACGAAGCGGGTGCTCTCTTCCTTCAAGATGAACAGCGATGGTCCTTCGGGCACGGTCGACCTCCTTGCCGCCATTCTGGCGGCGTGGGGCGAACCCGGCTGTGCGAGGACTAACAATTCGACACAGCTTTTACCATTGAATGACAACGCGCGCGCGCGTACAGGCGTACTATTCAGTAGGTAAATGAACAGTTAAAAGATTACGACAGAAAGGAACCGCCATGAAGAACGTGATTCGCCACCTGGCCGCCGCCGGGTTGCTGGCGCTGGCCGCCGGCGGTGCCGCTGCCGGCACGACCGTGAATTTCATCCAGCCCGACCGTTTTACCGACGTGCCCTTCACCCCCTGGGAGCGTGACGAGGCGCTGAAGGGGCTGAGCGAGCACTTCAGCCGCCTCGGCGCCGAACTGCCGCCGAACCAGAACCTGCGCATCGAGGTCAAGGACGTCGACCTGGCCGGACGCGAATTCCCGAGCCGCGGCGGGCGCGACCTGCGCGTGGTGCGCAGCAATGGCCCCGACTGGCCGCGCATCGACCTGCACTACACGCTCGAGCAGGATGGCCAGGTGCTGCGCAGCGGCGACGCCGAACTGCGCGACATGGGCTTCATGGACCGCATGGTGCGCATGAACGACAGCGACACCCTGCGTTTCGAAAAGCGCATGATCGAGGACTGGTTCTATACGGCGATCCTGCCGCGCGACCGCAGCGAACGGGCGGTACGCCGCTGATCGGCGTGGGCCGCGGCGCAAGCTTGTCGCCGGCCTGTGTTAACTTTGCCGCGCAGCAGGCCATGATGGCCTGCTGCGCGGTGTTCATTTGGCGTCGTCGATTTTCCGCAGGACGCGGCGCTCGGCCGTGGCCTGGACGTCGCGCACCTTGTAGTCGGCCGGCACCGTGAACAGGGCGCTGTCGGGCTCGCCGCGCTTGAGGTCTTCCAGACGGTAGACGTAGTCGCCGCTGCGCGGGTCGCTGTGCCTGGCATACACCGTCACCTGCAGGTCGGGCGCGTACCAGCTTTCGTCGGCCACCTCGATCGGCGCGCGGTTGCCCACTTCGCCGGCCGGGATTTCGTAGCTGCGCAGCTTGCCCTCGGCTTTCACGCCGTCGAATTCGCGCGTGCCGAGATCGCGGCGCACGGCCTTTGCCGCCCATTTCGCGTCGCCGGCGGCGCCCGCCACCAGCGGGCCGATGCGCGCGGCCAGGACCTGCGGGTCGGCGCCGCTCAGCGCTCCCGGCGCCAGCGCCGGCACCTCGATCACGCGCACCGTTTCACGCTGGCCGCCGCCCTTGTTCTCGATGCGGCGCACCACGATCTGGCGTCCGTTCGGCCCTTCGCTCACTTCCACGCCCGGCAGCTTGCCTTCCTTGCGCATCTGTTCGATGCGGGACCGCTGCGCGTTGGCGGCGCTGCGCGCGCTATCGTCGGCGCTGCGGGCCGCGGCCTGGGCGGCCTGGGCCGCATGCGCCGAGGTGCGCGCCGCCTCGGCCGCCGTACGCGCGGCGTCGGCGCCGATACGCGACAGATCAGGACGCGGCAGGCGGGTGGCGCTGCGGGTGCGCGGGTTGAGTATCCAGGTGGTGTTTGCCACCGGATCGTTGATGGTCACGGTACGCAAATTGCCCTTGTCGTCCTGCACTTCAAGGCGGGTGCGCCCGGCGCTGTCGCGGTAGCTGGCGGTGCGGGTGCGGCGTTCGATCTGGTTGCCGTCGGCCAGTTGCTGCAGGCGCTCGGAGACCGCCAGCGCGCTGTAGGGCGCGTTCTTCACCATCCGGCCGGGGCCGCGCAGGGCAAGGTGCAGGCCATCGGGCGCGCCGTCGCGGATGCGCGTTTCGGTGAAGGTCGTGACCTGGTGCGTATCGACGCCCGGCGTGTCGTCGTCGGCAAGGACGGGGGCGGACAGGCCGGCCAGCAGGGTGGCCAGCAGGACGGCTGGGAGCGGGGAACGGGTGTGCATGGGATCCTCGTCGGTGGGTGGATGATGGACTCAGTTGTCGATGGCGGACAGGCGCAGCGCCAGCAGGTCGCCGTCGGCCGCCATCAGCATTTCGGCGCGTACCGCCTCGCCGGCCTGTTCCGGCGCCACCGGCAGGCCGAGCGCGGCCAGCACGGTGCGCGGCAGTTCGGCTTCGACCAGCTGCGGGTCGGGTTCCTGCTCGATGCGCTCGACCGAATCGAGGGCGATGAAGGCGGCGCCGTTTTCCAGGCGCACCAGAGGCGGGTAGGGGCCAGTGCCGTAGGGTGCGGGCGGCGCCAGCAGGATCGCCAGCACGCAGGCGGTGATGGCGGCGCCGGCGCCGGCCGCGCTCCATTCGAGGAGGTTCAGGCGCCGGTACCAGGGCAGCTTGCGCGGGAAGCGGGCGGCAAATGCTTGCATCAATTCCTTTTCCACGCAGCGCGGCGCATCCAGGCTGGACGTGGCGCCGCGCAGCAGGGCCAGGCGTGCATCGAGATCGGGGTCGTGGCCGGGGGCGGGGTTGCGGTCGGGTTCCATGCTCGTATTCCGTTCAGGCGGCGCCGGCTTGGGCGCGCAGGTGTTTGGCGAGGGCGGCGCGGCCGCGCGCCAGGCGCGAGCGCACGGTGCCGATGTCGACCTGGCAGACCGCGGCGATCTCCAGGTAGGACAGGTCGTGCATCTCGTAGAGGATGACGGCGTCGCGGTAGTGCGGCGCCAGGCGGGCCAGGGCGCGCCGCACTTCCTCGGCGGCTTCGTCGGCCAGCAGCCGGGCCAGCGGGCCGGCGGCTTCGCAGGCGGCTTCGGTCTCGTCGTCGTCGGCGTCGAACGCGCCGGCATCGGGCGCGCCGGCTTCCGGCAAGGGGGATTCGCGCCGGCGCGGCGCCTCGTGCTTGAGGATCAGCAGGCGCGCCACGCCGAACAGGAAGTGTTGCAGGGCGCCGCGCAAGGGATCGAAGGCAAAGCGCCCGCCGAGCAGGCCCAGGAAGCATTCCTGGACGATGTCGGCGGCGGTGTCGCCCGAGCCGCAGCGCAGCAGGGCGAAGCGGTACACCGGGCCCTGGTGGCGCCGGTACAGGGCGGCAAAGGCGTCGGCCCGGCCGGCGCGCATCTGGCGCAGCAAATCGTCGTCGGTGGTGGTGGGTGTGATGGTCATGTCGGCATCTCTCACCCATATTCCGGCAAAGGCGCCGGAAAGTTCCAACTATTTGAACTGCCTTGCGCTTGCTGTTGCTGCGTGCGTTCAGCCGAACCAGCTCAGCCGGTCCGGCTCAGTCCACCCGGCTCAGTCCACCCCGCTCAGTCCACCCAATTCACGCGCTCGAACTTGTTGCGGAAGTCCTCGGGCATGGCGACCACCTGGCTGGTCTTGTAGTTGAAGAAGACGAAGCCCGACTTGGCCATCGCCACCAGGGTCTTGTCGCGCGGGCGGGTGATGCGGAAGGTGATGTCGCCGCCGTACTTGTTGAAGTCCATGACGCCGACTTCGAACAGCAGCTGGTCGCGCGCATGCGCTTCGGCCCGGTAGGTCGTCGCCAGGTCGGTGACGATGATGCCGGTGCCGTCGCGCTCGGTCTCGCCGATGCCGAACTCGAACAGGAAGCGGGCCCGCGCCTCGGAGATCATCGAGATCATCGAGTCGTTGCCGAGGTGGTTGGCGCCGTTGATGTCGGTGACGCGCACCGTCAGCGGCGTGGAATAGTAATACTGGTCTTCGGGGAAGGAGAGGTGTAAGCGTGCCATCCGGCGATTGTAACCCCTGTCAGGCCGACGGTCCTCTCACGATGCGGTAGATGCGGCCGTTCGCGCTCACGAGGTAGAGCTCGCCCGCGCCGTCGCGCCCGAAGGAAACCACCTGTCCGGCGCCGGTGATGTTCCAGTCGCGCGCCTCGCTGACGCTGCTGGCCCCGGTGACGGGCGCCAGGAAGCTCTTCAGGTAGCCGCCGCAGTAATCCGAGTAGAAGTAGCGACCGGCCAGTTCGGGCAGGGCGCTGCCGCGGTAGACGAAGCCGCCGGTGATCGAGCAGCCGTTGGCGTCGTTGCTTCCGTGCTCGTATTCGAAGGCGGGCAGGGTCAGGCCGCTGCGGTCGCAGTTGGCGCTGCCGTAGCAGCCGCTGCCTTCCATGATGTTCCAGCCATAGTTGGCGCCGGCCTGGGCGAGCGCGGCGATGTTGACCTCTTCGCGCGCGTTCTGGCCGACGTCGGCAATGTAGAGCTGGTTGTTGTCGAAGGCGAAGCGCCAGGGATTGCGCAGGCCCGTGGCCCAGATCTCCGGCCGCGTGCCGGGCCGGTTGAGGTAGGGATTGCCGGGCGGGATGGTGTAGGGCTGGCCGACGCTCGCGTTGCGCACGTCGACGCGCAGCAGCTTGCCGAGCAGGACGGCCAGGTTCTGGGCGTTGCCGAGCGGGTCGCCGGCGCCGCCGCCATCGCCGGTGCCCACGTACAGCAGGCCGTCCGGACCGAAGGCCACCAGGCCGCCGAAGTGGTTCGTGTACTGCGGGTGGGGAATGCGCAGGATCACCAGGCCGGATGTGGCGTCGGCCACGTTCGGCAACTGCGAGGTGCCGAAGCGCTCGACCACGATGTTCTGCTGCAGGTCGATGTAGTACACATAGAAATAGCCGTTGCGGGCGAAGTCGGGGTCGAAGGCCAGCGATAGCATGCCGCCTTCGCCGCCGGTGAACACGCGCGCGCTGATGTCGAGCCAGGGCACCGTCAGCGCCGTGCCGTTTTGCAGCACGCGGATGACGCCGTCGCGCTCGACCACGAACAGGCGTTCGTCGCCGCTCGGGGCCGTGACGAAGGTGGGCGCATCGAAGGTATTGCCGACCTGGGACAGGGCCAGCGTCAGCGTGCCGGCGCCATAGGCGACGGTGGCGCTGGCCGTGGCGCCGGCCGTGACCGTGACGGTTTGCGTGGCTGGGCTGGGGGCATAGGTGGCGCTGCCGACGGCAACGCTGGCAGCCGTGACCGTATAGCTGCCGGGCGCCAGGCTGGCCAGCGTTTGCGAGGCGGTCAGGTCTTGTACAAAATTGTTCGGGCCGGTGACGCGCACCGAGGCGTTGGTGCCGGAAGGCAGGGCGTTGATGCTGACTTCCAGGCTGCCCGTGGTGGCGCCGGGTGTGGATGGGGGATTCGCCCCCGGATTGCCGCCGCCACCGCCGCAGGCAGCCAGCAGGAGCAGCAAGGGCATCAGGGACAGCAGGAACTTCCGTGCGCGATCGACCAGCATGATGGGTCTCCACAGATAGGCATCCACGGAGCCATTTTGCCAGCAGGCGCTGGAGCAGAGCGCACGCTAGCGGCAGAGCGGGGGCCGGGCAAAACCGGCCTGGTATCAGGATTTGGGCATCGAAACCGGCCCCTGGCGTGTCTTTGCCACCACGCCTTGCGGATTGATCAGGATCACGAATTCCATAAAGCGTCCGCCGCCGGCCGGCGACTGGTAGAGCCAGGCTTCGTAGCCGCTGTCGAAGACCACGACCTGGGTCTTGCCGAACGCGGACAGCAGCTCGGCCCTGGTGGTAGTGCCGGGCACGACAGCGGCAGCGAGGCGCTCGGCCGGCACCTGGGTGCCGGGCGGAGCATTGCTGGTGGCGCAGCCGCCCAGCAAGGCCAGCGAAAAAAGGAGGGCGCGCACGCTCATGGCTGCACCTCCACGGCATCGGTCATGTACTCGAATTCCACCAGGGTATCGTCGGGCCAGCTCTTGTCCCAGAGCGGCACGTAATAAGTACGGTCTAGCAGCACCTGGCAATCGCAGAAGGGCAGTTCCTCGCGCGGCAGTCCGCCGGCGTACAGGAAATGAAAGGGCAATACTTCGCTGCGCTCGCCGGCGCGCAGGCGTACCGCGAACACCGGGCGCTCGGCGAAGAACAGGTAGTTGCCGTTCGGGCTGGTGCAGATGTCGTCGGCGCTCGTGAGTGCGTTCGACAGCCAGCCGAACAGCGGCGAGCTGTTCGATACCAGCCCGGCTTCGACGCCGACCCGGCATTCCAGGCGCATGTCGCCCAGGCGCCGCGTGCCGGGTGGCAAGCCTGGCGTGACGATGGCGGCGCGCCAGGTCATGCTGGTGGTCTTGCGGTTGGCCAGCACGGCGGCGTCTTCGCGCAGCAGCTGCGCGTTACGCGGAAGGACGAAGCTGTTGTCGGGTTCGACCGGCACCTTGGCCGATGCGGTGTCGCCGGCCACGCGCAGGGTGATGCCTTCCATCTTCACGTCGGGCGTGCGCGGCAGCAGCTGGAAACGCAGGCTGGCGGCGGGGGCATAGGCATGCTCGCGTTCGAAGCGTTCCATGCCTTTGATCATCTTGCGGTAGGATTTGTCGACCGGATCGCGCGTGGTGGTGACGTTCACCGTGGCGACAGCGGGATTGGGAGAAGTGTCCTGGGCGCCCGCCGCCGTGGTGGCGCCAGCGGCAAGGACCAGGAGGAGGCAGCGCAGGAAGGGATTCATGGGCGGCCTCATGCTGCTTACCAGTAGCGCACGCGTCCGGTGTCCATGTGGACGAACTGCGAATCCGCGTAGTAGCCGACGCCGCCGCGGTGCATGGCCATGGCGGCCTTGCGCAGCTGCGCCAGGTCCTTGCCCGGCAGGCGGATATCGATGGCCTTGCCGTCCATGTGCATGCTGTGCTTGGCCACGCCGCTGGTATTGGCATGCAGCTTGGCGTTCGATGCGGGCGAGCGATAGCCGGAAATCACGTGGATCAACTGGTTGTCGCCAAACTTGCCGCTCACTTCATTGAGCAGCACCAGCAGTTGCGGATCGATGGGCGCGATCTGGTTGTTGCGGTGGTCGCGCAGGACTTTGTTCAGGTCTTGCAAAGCGTCGGGAATGAACTGGCCTTCGGCCCAGAACACGCTCTTCACGGTTTCCCCGGTGTGGGTGTTGTACAGGCGCAGCGTGCGTTCGCCAGGTACAGCCTGTGCGGCCTTGGCCAGGGCAGGCATGCCGGCAACGGAGGCGAGGGCGAGAGAGGTTTTCAGGAACGAGCGTCGTTGGTTCATCGAAGATCCTTGCGCGAATTCAGAGGAGACCGCCATGATACCCCGGTTTCGTTCATTCTGCAGGAAATCGACGTAAATGCGCCATGATGACTGAAAGATAACAACTTTTAAAGGAGAATTGCATGCAATTGCGTCAACCTCAAGCGGTTTTGCGTTACCTCGTCGGCGCCGCCATGCTGGCAAGCGCGGCGGTACCCGTCCTGGCCCAGGTCCAGGCCACCGGCGCCCCGCCGCAAATCAAGGGCTGGCGCGCCGAGACCGTCACCGACGCCTTGCCGCAAGCCTGGGGCATGGCCTGGCTGGCCGACGGCCGCATGCTGGTCACCGGCAAAGCCGGTACCCTGCATCTGGTGAACGGTAAGCAGGTAACGGAAGTTCCGATCGACAAGTTGCCGACGCTAATGGACAGCGGCCAGGGCGGCCTGCTCGACATCGCGCTCCACCCGGCCGACAAAGGCAGCAATCCACGCGTCTACATGACGATGGCGAACGGCAGCAGCAGCGAGAACCGCACCATTCTGGTCCAGGGCATTTTCGACGGCAAGAAGGTGCACAGCGTGAAAACCCTGTTCCAGGCCTCGCCGTCGAAGAGCGGCGGCCAGCACTTCGGTTCGCGCATCGCCTGGCTGCCCGACGGCACCCTGCTGATGAGCATCGGCGACGGCGGCAATCCGCCCCAGCGCGTGGGCAACATGCTGGCGCGCGACCAGGCCCAGAACCTGGGCAGCCACAACGGCTCCATCCTGCGCCTGACCGCCGACGGCAAACCCGCGCCCGGCAATCCGCTGGCAAGCAAGGCCGGCGCGCTGCCGGAGATCTGGTCGTATGGGCACCGCAACGTGCAGGGCATCGTGGTCGACGCCGAGGGACGCGCCTGGGCCAGCGAACACGGTCCGCGCGGCGGCGACGAGATCAACCGCGTCGAGGGCGGCAAGAACTATGGCTGGCCGCTGCAGAGCTTTGGCCTCGACTACAGCTCGCGCGAACCGATCGGCAAGCACAGCGTGCCCGGCATGGTCGATCCGGTAGTGGCCTGGGCGCCGTCGCCGGCGCCGTCCGGCCTGGCCTGGTACACGGGCTCGGCCTTCCCGCAATGGCGCGGCAGCCTGTTCAGCGGCGGCCTGGCCAGCAAGGACCTGCGCCGTATCGAGCTCGACAAGAGCGGCAAGGCCGTACGCCAGGAAAGCCTGGACATCGGCGCGCGCGTGCGCGACGTGCGCCAGGGACCGGACGGGCAGCTGTATGTGCTGACCGACGAGAGCAAGTCGCGCATCTTGCGTATCGTTCCCGAGAAATCGTAATCGGGAAACGGACGCCGCCGTCCATCGCTTTGGCCGATACTGACCGCTATCCCATTTGATACGAGGAAGCAAAGCGATGGACGATTTTTCGATCGACCCGGCCAGCACGGCGCTGGTCCTGATTGACCTGCAAAACGGCAACATGGCGCGCGAGCTGGCGCCGTATTCGAGCCGTGAGGTACTGGGCAACTGCGTCTCGCTGGCCCAGGAAATGCGCGGACGCGGCGGCATGGTGGTGTTCGTGCGCGTGCTGCTGAACGAATTGCAGATGCCGCCCTCGGATGTGTCCCTGCACGCGCCGGGCGCGCCGCCACCGCCGCCGGATGCCTCGCAGTTCGCGCCGGATGCCGGCGTCGAGGCCACCGACGTGGTGATTGTCAAGCGCCAGTGGGGCGCCTTCCATGCCACCGAGCTCGACCAGTTGCTGCGGCGGCGCGGCATCGAGACCATCGTGCTGGGCGGGATCGTCACCAACATCGGCGTCGAGTCGACCGCACGCGCGGCCCACGACCTGGGCTATGGCCTGGTGTTCGTCGAGGATGCGATGAGCGGCATCACGGCCGAGGCCCATGACTTCGCCTGCAAGAACACCTTCCGCCTGATGGGCAAGGTGCGCAGCACGGCGCATGTGATCGACGCCTTGCAGGCTGGCACCGGCGACGCTTGAGGCGGACAGCGCAGCTCGCCAATGAAAAACGCCGCCGGAACAGGTGTCCGGCGGCGTCTTCGTGCTCGCAGCGCGTCAGTTTGCCGCGTGGATGGCCGCCGTGATCTCGTACGAGCGCAGGCGCGCCGCGTGGTCGAAGATCTGCGAGGTGATCATCAGCTCGTCCGGACGGGTGTGGGCGATGAAGGCCTTGAGTTGCTCGGCCACCGTTTCCGGCGAACCGATTGCCGAGCACGACAGCACGCTGTCGAGCATGGCGCGTTCGGCCTGGCCCAGCGATTCCAGGTAACCCTTCACCGGCGGCTGCAGGCGCGAGGGCCGTCCGGTGCGCAGGTTCACGAAAGCCTGCTGCATCGAGGTGGCGCGGAACTGCGCTTCCTCGTCGGTGTCGGCGGCAAACACGTTAAAGCCGAGCATCACATACGGTTTGTCGAGCTGCTCGGACGGGCGGAAGTTGGCGCGGTAGAGTTCGATTGCCTGCATCATCATCTGCGGTGCGAAGTGCGAGGCAAACGCGTAGGGCAGGCCGAGCGCGGCGGCAAGTTGCGCGCCGAACAGGCTGGAACCGAGGATCCACAGCGGCACCTTCAGGCCGGCGCCCGGCACCGCCTTTACCTGGCGGCGCGGCGAATCGTTGAAGTAATCCATCAATTCGACGACGTCCTGCGGGAACGCGTCGGCGTCCGAGGCCAGGTTGCGGCGCAGGGCGCGTGCCGTCACGTGGTCGGAACCCGGCGCACGGCCCAGGCCGAGGTCGATCCGGCCCGGGAACAGCGACTCCAGGGTGCCGAACTGTTCCGCGATCACCAGCGGCGAGTGGTTCGGCAGCATGATGCCGCCGGCGCCAACGCGGATCGTCGACGTGCCGGCCGCGACATAGCTCATCAGCACCGAGGTGGCGGCGCTGGCGATGCCCGGCATGCCATGGTGTTCCGCCAGCCAGAAACGGTTGAAGCCCCAGCGCTCGCCATGCTGGGCGAGATCGAGGGAGTTGTTGAAAGAAGCGCGCGCATCGCTGCCTTCGGCGATGGGCGAGAGGTCGAGTATGGAAAAGGGAATCATGAGCCGCATGATACGCCGAAGGATTTTTTCTCGCTGTCCGGGTCGAAAAAACGGCGGCCGCTCCTGGCGCGCGCGCCGTCTGGCGCCGGGTGTAAAGATTGACCAAGGGATCGATCCAAGGATAATGATTGCCTTCTATTCAAGGCTTCTGCGTCCGCCCCTGCCAGGCCGGCGCGCGGCCGCTGTTCCCAGGATTCCCATGCGTTCAATTTCCCCGTACACCTTGCTCCGGCGCCAGGCCCTGGTCGCCAGCGCCTGCCTTGTCCTGCTGGCCGGCTGTGCAGGCTTGCCCGAAGCAGGGGCGCCCGGCGCGCCACAGGCGAGGGCGGGGCTGGACGGAGCCCGCTTCGGCGCCATCGACAGCGCCATCGACGCGGCGATCGGCGAACGCCGCCTGCCGGGCGCCGTCTTCCACCTCGAGCGCGGCGGCGACATCTACGAGCAGGCCTATGGCCGCGTCAGCTACGATGCCGATGCCGCGGCGGTGACGCCAGGCACGGTGTTCGACGCCGCCTCGCTGAGCAAGGTGCTGGCCACCGCGCCCGCGGTCCTGTTGCTGGCCGAGGACGGCAAGCTCGACCTCGAAGGGAAGCTGGTCGATTACTTCCCGGAGTGCAATAGCGGCGGCAAGGAAGCGATCACGATCCGCCACCTGCTGACCCATACCTCGGGCCTGGCGGCGGGCCTGTCCGCCAGGCCGGCCTGGCGCGGCGACGAGGCGGCGCATGCGCTGGCCTGCGCGCAGGCGGTCACGCATGCGCCCGGCACCTTCTTCCGCTATTCCGACATCAACTATATCCTGCTCGGCCAGCTGGTGCGCAAGGTCGCGGGCCAGCCGCTCGACGTGTTTGCCCAGGAACGCATCTTCGGGCCGCTGGGCATGCGCGACACCGGCTACCTGCCGCTGCGCCGCATCGACCGGGCCGCCATCGCGCCGACGCAGAAGCTCGCCGCCGAGGCGAGCGCTTCGCCTCATGCGGACCTGGCCGGCGGCCTGCTGCAGGGCGTGGTGCACGATCCGACGGTGCGCCGCATCGGCGGCGTGGCGGGTTCGGCCGGCGTGTTCACCACGAGCCGCGACGTCGCCCGGTTTGCGCGCATGCTGCTGGCAGGTGGTGAACTGGACGGCGTGCGCATTCTCCAACCCGCCAGCGTGCGCCTGCTCACCACGGTGCAAAGCCCGCCCGGCATCGCCGCGCTGCGCGGGCTCGGCATGGACATCGATTCGCCCTATGCCTTGCGTCCGCGCGGCAGTTTGTATCCGGTAGGCAGCTTCGGCCACACCGGATTTACCGGCTGCATCCTGTGGATCGACCCGGCATCGCGCAGTTTCTACGTGCTGTTGTCGAACCGGGTTTATCCCGACGACAAGGCCAACGTGCTGGCGCTGTACACCCGGCTCGGCACCCTGGCGGCGGAGTCGGCAGGCGTGCCGGCACATAGGGCGAACACGGGTGTCGCGGCACCCTGAACTTCTTTTTTTATCTTTCCGCTCGGCTAACGCGCGCCCCCATCGTGTCGACCTCTTTAGACTCGGCCTCCTCAATTATGTCATTGATATTGTTGAGGAATTAAGCCCCCAATACATTAGGAGATTGACATGAAAATGCATAAATTGTTGAAAGGCCTTCTTGGTGCGTCCGTTGCCGCGGCAATGGCAACGTCGTTCAGCGCGCACGCTCAATCGAGCAGCACCGCCGGCAACACGACCGACCAGACCAGCTCGCAAGCACGCGGTTCGTCGGCATCGAACCAGGACGGATCGAGCACCAAGCATTCGGGCAAGAAGCAGAAGAAACAAAGCAGTTCCAGCAGCGGCACCAGCGGCAGCGCCGGTTCGTCGTCGGGTTCCTCGTCGGGTTCGTCGGGTAGCGGTACCAGCGGCGCGACGGGTGGCGGCACCGGCACCTCGGGCAGCGGCTCGATGGGCACCAGCGGCAGCAGCAACAGCAGCGGCACCGGTTCGACCGGCACCAGCGGTTCGTCGGGCACCAGCGGCTCGACCGGCACCACCGGTTCCTCGGGCAGCAGCGGCACCCTGGACAACTCCATGGGTACCAGCGGTTCCAGCGGCACCAGCGGCTCGATGGGCACGAGCGGTACCAGCGGCTCGATGGGAACGTCCGGCACCTCGGGTACCACCGGGACCACGGGTACCAGCGGTACGTCGGGCACCAGCGGCACGACCGGCACGACCGGCACGACCGGCACGACCGGCACGACCGGCACCTCGGGCACCAGCACCGGCGGCCGCGGCTATTGATCGGTTGCCCTACTCAGGGCCGCACCTGGCGGCCCGTCCAGCAGACACCAGCGCACGACGCTGGTGTTTTTTTACCTGTTTAAACCTTGCGCACGAATTCGGTTTTCAAACTCATGGCGCCGAAACCGTCGATCTTGCAATCGATGTCGTGGTCGGCATCGACCAGGCGGATGTTCTTGACCTTGGTACCCTGCTTGATGACGCCGCCCGAACCCTTCGGTTTCAGGTCCTTGATGACGGTGACGGTGTCGCCGTCCGTAGGGTGGGCACTCCGTGCCCACGCGGAACGATGATCAGTGTTAGCCGTGCAAACAGCGTCCCGCGAACGTGTTCCTTAGACCTTGCGCACGAATTCGGTTTTCAAACTCATGGCGCCGAAGCCATCGATCTTGCAATCGATATCGTGGTCGGCGTCGACCAGGCGGATGTTCTTGACCTTGGTGCCCTGCTTGATGACGCCGCCCGAACCCTTCGGTTTCAGGTCCTTGATGACGGTTACGGTGTCGCCGTCTTGCAGCAGGTTGCCGGACGCGTCGCGCCAGACGCGCGCGGTCTCGGCGTTGCCCGCGGCGGATTGAGCGGACCATTCATGGCCGCATTCGGGGCAGACGAGGTTGGCGCCGTCTTCGTAGGTGTAGGCGGACTGGCAGGTGGGGCAGGGAGGCAGGGACATGGTGGTGCTCGCAAAGAAACCGCAAGTATACCGCGCGCTGCCCGCATCAACGGGATTGGCGGATCGGTCAATGCGCAACCCGTACGGTGGGCACGCCGTGCCCACGCGGAACGTCGATCAATGTTGGCGGTCGTTCGGCGCGTAAAACGGTGTGTATTGGCGGCGTCTCCACATGCGTCTCGCTGGCGTTTCCATATGTGGTGACGTTTTGGGGCGAATGATCACGGTTGCAGGCCGACCGGATACGCACGTAACCGCGTGGGCACGGAGTGCCCACCGTACGGGCGCCGCCGCCGACTGATATTGGCGATATCGGTTTTTCGCTCGTCCAAAAAAAACGCCGGGCATCGCCCGGCGCTGGAAGGGTGCACCGGCCGCGCCGGTGCTGGCAAAACGTTTAGGCCTGCAGGGCCAGGGCGCGTGCCGGCGCGCGCAGCGACTGCACCGCCGCCTGCACCGCACGCTCCTCGAAGCGGAAGGTCGACACCAGGGCCGCCAGTGCCTGCGCCTGTTCGCGCATCGCGTCCGAGGCGGCCGCGGCTTCTTCCACCAGGGCGGCGTTCTGCTGGGTCACCTGGTCCATCTGGGCAACGGCCTGGTTCACCTGCTCGATGCCCGAGGACTGCTCGGCGCTGGCCATGGCGATCTGCGACATGATGGCGGTCACGCGGCCGATGCTGTCGACGATTTCCTGCATCGTCGTGCCGGCGTCGGACACCAGGCGGCTGCCTTCCTCGACCTTGTCGACCGAGTTGCCGATCAGTTCCTTGATCTCTTTCGCCGCGCCGGCCGAACGCTGGGCCAGGTTGCGCACTTCGGAGGCCACGACCGCGAAGCCGCGGCCCTGTTCGCCGGCACGCGCCGCTTCGACGGCGGCGTTCAGCGCCAGGATGTTGGTCTGGAAGGCGATGCCGTCGATGACGCCGATGATGTCGACGATCTTCTTCGACGATTCGGTGATCGCGTCCATGGTCTGCACCACGCGGCCCACGGTCTCGCCGCCGCGGCCGGCCACCTGCGAGGCGGTCTGCGCCAGGGCGTTGGCTTCACGGGCGTTGTCGGCGTTCTGGCGCACGGTCGAGGTCAGTTCTTCCATCGACGAGGCGGTTTCTTCCAGCGAGCTGGCCTGCTGCTCGGTACGCGAGGACAGTTCCAGGTTGCCGGCCGAGATCTGGTCGGCGGCTTCGGCGATGGTGCCGGTGCCCACGCGCACCTGGCTGACGATGTCGACCAGGTTGGCGTTCATGTCGCGCAGGGCGCCCATCAGCGCGCCGGTCTCGTTGCTGCCGTGCGCTTCGATGCGGCTGGTCAGGTCGCCGCGCGCCACGGTCTGGGCCACGCTCACGGCTTCCACCAGGGGCGCCGAGATGCGGCGGCCGATCCACCAGGCGAAGACGGCGCCGGCCAGCACGGCGGCGATCGCCAGGCCGATCTGCAGGCGCAGGCTGGCCGCGAACTCGGCCTCGATGCTGTTCGAATCCACTTCGACGGCGTCCTGCTGGTATTTCACCATCGCGGTCAGGCTGGCGCTGTACGACTTCACGCGCGGCACCATCTCGGTATCGAGGAACTGGCGCACGCCGTCGACGTCGCCGGCGGCCTTTTTCTCGAGCGCCGACTTGCGCGCCACGCGGTAGGCGTCGCGCTCCTTGTCGACGGCGGCGAACAGGGCCTGCGCCTGCGGGTCGCCTTCGATGCTTTTCATGATGTCTTCGCGCAGCACGTCCGAGCGCTTCGACGACACGCTGATGGCGTCGAGGAAGAACTTGGCATCGGCTTCGTCGGCCAGCTTGATCGCGGCCAGGGTGCGCGCGGCGTTGGTGTCGATGATGGCCTGCCATTCCTGCAGCATCGAGGCGCGATAGAAGCTTTCCTCGGTCAGCTTCTTGGTCAGCGCGTCCGCCTTGTTCATCTGGCCAATGCCCAGGCCGACCAGGATCACCATCACGGCGAGGATGGCGCCGAAACCGGCCATGAGGAGCGTGCGTATTCTAAGATTATCGAGTTTCATGAGGAGTCTTGAATCGGAAAAAAAGAAAGGCCTGCGCGGCGGTTTGTAATTGCCGCGTGGAAAGTGGATGGATTTTCGCAGGTTTTGCCGGCAAACCAAGCCAGACTTATATTTCCTACAAGCAATTAGTAAAAAACGTGGCGCGATGTCCACGTTTTTTTAACAAATAAACAGCGCTTATTCGCACTGCATGGTCAACCCGCCTCGGGCAGCATCGAACCGGTGCGGCGGTAACGCTCGTGCCAGGCAAACGCCTGCTCCAGTACGTGCGGCGTCTGGCCGCCGCGCGCCTGCGCTTCCAGCACGTAGTCGCGCAGCATCTGCTGGTAGGGCGCCGGCACGCAGTTGGCGATGATGGCGGTCGCCCGTTCGCGCGGCGCCAGCCCGCGCAGGTCGGCCAGGCCCTGCTCGGTGACGATGATGTCGACATCGTGTTCGGTATGGTCGACGTGCGACACCATCGGCACGATCGACGACACCTTGCCGCCCTTGGCGATCGACTTGGTGGCGAAGATCGACAAATACGCGTTGCGCGCGAAGTCGCCCGAGCCGCCGATCCCGTTCATCATGTGGGTGCCGCCCACATGGGTCGAGTTCACGTTGCCGTAGATGTCGGCTTCCAGCGCCGTGTTGATGGCGATGATGCCGAGGCGGCGGATGACTTCCGGATGGTTCGACACTTCCTGCGGGCGCAGCACCAGCTTGTCGGCATAGCGTTCGAGTTCGCCGAACACCTGCCGGCTCTTCTCGGGCGAGAGCGTGATCGAGGAGCCGGACGCAAAGGCCAGCTTGCCGGCGTCGAACAAATCGAAGGTTGAGTCCTGCAGCACCTCGGAATACATGGTGAGGTGCTCGAAGGGGCTGTCGACGAAGCCCGCCATCACCGCGTTGGCGATGGTGCCGATGCCGGCCTGCAGCGGCAGCAGGCTGTTGGTCAGGCGCCCGGCGGCGATTTCTCGGCCGAAGAAATCGACCAGGTGGCGCGCGATGGCCGCCGTCTCGGCATCCGGCGGCAGCACGCTCGAGGTGCTGTCGGGCTGGTTGGTAAAGACGATGGCGGCGATCTTTTCCGGCGGGATGGCGATGGCCGTGGTGCCGACGCGGTCTTCGGCGTGCATCAGCGGGATTGGTTCGCGCATCGGGCGCTTCTTCGGAATCCAGATGTCGTGCAGGCCTTCCAGTGCCTGCGGCTGCGCCAGGTTGATCTCGACGATCACCTTCTCGGCCAGGATCGCGAAGCTGGCGCTGTTGCCGACCGAGGTCGTGGGCACGATCGCGCCCGAGTCGAGGATGCGCACCGCTTCGATCACGGCCACGTCCACTGGCCCCAGGTGGCCGGCACGCAGCACCTCGACGGTCTCGGACAGGTGCTGGTCGATGTACATCACTTCGCCGCGGTTGATCGCCGCGCGCAGCACCGGGTCGACCTGGAAGGGCGCGCGGCGCGCCAGTGCATGCGCTTCGGTGAGCAGCTTGTCGGTGTCGTTGCCGAGCGAAGCGCCGGTGAGCAGGGTGATGCGCAGCGGCTCGCGGCGGGCGCGTTCGGCCAGCGCGGCCGGCACCAGCTTGACGTCGCCGGCGCGGGTGAAGCCGCTCATGCCGACGGTCATGCCGTCGCGGATGTGGGCAGCTGCCTCGGCTGCGGTGGTAATGCGCTCGCGCAGCAGGGGACAGCCGATTCGGTCTTGGTATGCGTCGTTCATCGTGGATCTTCTTGCAGGTTGCAGGAGGGCCGCTAGCGCAGCCAGTTGTTGACCGGCAGCAGAGGCGGCGGCAGGTCGGGGTCGCCCAGCGCGTCGCGCAGGTCGATTTCGATGGCGCGGCAGATGGCGTCGAGCGGCAGGTCGTTCGGCGACACGCCGAAGGGTTCCTCGATCTCGTCGCCCAGCGCGTCCAGGCCATAGAAGGTGTAGGCGACGATCGCCACCACCAGCGGCGTCAGGTAGCCGATCGAATCGACCAGGCCGAAGGGCAGCAGGAAGCAGTACAGGTAGGCGGTGCGGTGCAGCAGCAGGGTGTACGAGAACGGCACCGGGGTGTTCTTGATGCGCTCGCAGGAAGCGCCGGTGGCGACCATCGCCGAGATGGTGGCATCGAGCGTGACGGCGCGGATGCTGTCGAGCATGCCGGCGTGGCGGCAGCGCGCCAGGTCCGCGCCCATTTCCAGCATGATGGCGTTGCCGAGGTGGGGGCGCGCGCGCAGCGCCGCCCATTCGGCCTCGGTCAGGTGCCGCGCCACGTCGTCGCCCGGGTCGCTGCGGCGCAAATTGTGGCGCAGGGCGTGGGCAAAGGCGATGGCGCGCCGGATCATGCGCTCGCGGATGTGCTCGTGGCCGGGCGCGGTATCCACCAGGCTCAGTACTTCGCGCGAAAAATTCCGGCTGCGCAGCACCAGTTCGCCCCAGAGCTTGCGCCCCTCCCAGTAGCGGTCGTAGGCCGAGTTATTACGGAAACCGAGGAAGATCGCCAGCGGCAGGCCCATCAATGTGAAGGGGATGATGGTCAGGTGCACCTTGTGCTGCCACAGCTGGCCATGGGTCCAGGTGACGATCACCGCCAGCAGGGTGGTGATGAACAGGCTTTTCCAGATGCTCGGCAGGATCGAGCCGCGCATGGTGAGGAAGAGGCGCAGGCCATTCGGGCGGTCGCGGACGATCATGCCGCCCTCTCGTAGAAATGAGGAGACGAGGTACTGCTGCAATCGTTCATGCCGGGCGCCATCGCCGAGGGAGGCGGGAAGTCTGAAAGCCTATTCTGGCCGCTGCGCAGCAGAATTTCTAATTCACATTTCCCATTCCTGTTATTAACATTGTGAATACTTGTCGCAGAGATAACACGACAATCAATAGTGCTGCTGGGCCTGGATCGGGTCGGCCTGCGGCGTGTAAACCAGCCGGCGCACGTCGAATCCCTGGCCAGACAGGCGCGCCAGCAAGGCGTCGAGCGCGCGTTTTTCCACCTGCGGCGTGCGCGACAGGATCCACAGGTAATCGCGGCCCGGTTCGCTGACGGCGGCCAGGGTGTAGTTGCGGTCGATATCGATCACCCAGTAGTCGCCCCATACCGGCGGCAGGAAGGACAGCAGGGCCGGCGCAAAGCGCACTTTCAGGCGCGGCGAGCCGGCCGGGCCGCACAGGCGCGCCACGCCCTCGGCCACATCGGTGCCGCCGTCTTCCAGGCGGCAGCGGTTCTCGACGCGTACCCTGCCGTCCGGCATGGCGGTGTAGGTGGCGGTGGTATTGCCGGCGCATTTGCGCTCGAAGCGGTTGGGGTAGCGGGCGATCTCGTACCAGCTACCCATGTAGCGTTCCAGATCCAGGCTGCGCACGGGTTCCAGGTCGCTGGCGGCGGCCTTGCCGGCGGCATAGGCTTTCATGGTCAGCACGGCGACGACGGAAGCGAGCAGGGTGCCCTTGACCAGGGTGGGGGCGAGACGACGGTTCATGGAGAGTCCTCGTTAAAGCGGCGACTGCATCATGGTAGCCCGACAAGGCGAACCCGGCCGCACGAATAGAGGAGAACGCGGGGGGCGGGGCGCGAAGCGGTCAAATGCGATATGGCCCGGCGTTCATGCATGCGCCGGGCACGGCCGTCTGGATGCCGATGCGCATCCGGACGGCAAGGCGGGCAGGCCGATAGCGCTGCCCGCGCGGCCAGCGGTCAGGCCTTTTGCTGGTGGGCGGCGATCTGCTCGCGCAGCTGGTGGGGCGGGACCTGGGTGTAGTCCTTGTCGAGTTCCACGGTGACCAGCTTGCTCACTTGCGGGTCGAGCATCTTGCGCAGCAGGCCCAGGAACTGCGGCGCCGCGGCCAGGGTCAAACGGCTGTAACGGTTTTGCTGGTGCCCCTGCAGCAGGTAGTCGCATAGGCTGCGCGCAAACAATTCCGACTGGTGCTCGGCCGGGGTCTGGTGCGGCTCGTATTGCTTGTTCGGCGTCGCGCCGCCGGTATTGTGGATGCTCTGCGTGGCCGAGGTCGGGCCCAGGCGGTCGGTTTCCGTGTCCTGCGTGCGCAGGCGCACGGCGTCGTTGACCATGTCGTTGATTTCTTCGAGTTTGTCTGCGCCTTTCGCATCGGCAAAAATACGCGCGCGGCCCGTGTTGGCGGTAACGATCCAAGTTGCTTCCATAACACCTCCATACTTGTCGATTCGGTGAAATAAAGTCTACGCGAAATGCCAACAGCGGCGCGCGCGCCCTGTGCGCTGCGCCGGTGTAGCATGCACCCGTGGAATCACCGAAAGCCTCGACATGCAACGCCTGCTCATCCTTACCGGCGCCCTGATCCTTGCCGCCGGCCTTGCCTGGCCCTGGCTGAAACGCCTGCCCTTCGGCCGCCTGCCGGGCGACATCCACGTCGTGCGGGATGGCTTCAGCTTTCATTTTCCGATCGTGACCTGCATCGTCGTATCGATCGTGATCACGCTGATCCTCTGGCTCTTCCGGCGCTGAGATTGCTCGTGTCATGCATGCAGGGACCCATGCCGGCCGCAGCCTTGCTATTTCAAATATATTAAAAAAATAATATTTCTTCCGATATAATTTTATTTTTAATATGAAATAAATAAATATCAGGCGGAGAAAAATGGGATTGTTGAAATGGACAGCCGCGGCCGTGTTGGGCGCGGTGGTCGCAGGGTGTGGCGGTGGTGGCGGTGGCGGCGATCCGAAGACGACGCCGCCGGTCGGGACTGTGCCGGGAGGAAGCGTTCCGGCACCCTCGAACCCGGATGGAAGCTGGCTGAAGTTGACGCCGTCGCCGGTGTCGTTGAGGGCTTACGAAGGGGAGGCGCTGCGTTTCCAGATCGTGGCGACGGCGAGCCGCAATTTCGACAAGCCGTTCAACGTTGCGATCATCGACAGCAAGGGCGTCGTCGCGCCGGAGGTCAGCCTGACGGCGAACGGCGAGCGTGCCTATAGCGCCGACTTGCGCACGGCGGCGCTGGCGGCGGGCTACCACGAAACACGTCTGGAAGTGCGCCTGTGCGAGGACGATCCTCTGGTTTGCAGCAAGCCCTTGCCGGGTTCTCCCTGGTATGTCCCGGTCGCGGTGAATGTCCTGAATGCGGCGCAATCGCAGGGCCGCATGCGCTTTTCACCCGTCGCGTTCGACCTTGCCACCTACGAGGGGCAAACCTGTTCTGTTCAAGCTCGACGCCAGCCCGGTGGCGGCGTTCGACAAGCCGGTACGGGTCGGCTTCGTCAACAACGACGGATTGCTGGCACAAACCGTGACGGTGAACCTGGAAGGCACGAACCAGCAAACGGTTCCGCTCGTTATTTCGCCGGCACTGGCGCAAGGCGAGTACGCCAGTTCGATCGAAGTACGGGTTTGCTACGACGACCCGGCCGAATGCCGTTCCCCGGTAACCGGATCGCCCTGGCGTGTTCCGCTGAAGGTCTCCGTCAAATCGGGAACCAATCTGACCGCGCTGGCGCCGATTGCCGGACTGTCGCCATGGAGCACCTATAACGGCAACGCCACCCAGAACGCTTACCTTCCCGTCAGCCTTGATCCCGCGCGGTTCAGCCGCCGCTGGAACACCACGATCGCGGCGGCCGAAACGGGCGCGCCGGTCGCCGACGGCGGCAGGGTCTTCGTGTCGCGCGCCGATAGCAATGGTCAATGGACCTTGACCGCCACGAGCGAAGCACATGGCGAAGTCCTGTGGCGCTACGATCTCGGGCCCCAGACAGGTGCCGCCGCAGTCGCGGCCGGCAATGGCCGGGTCTTCGTGTTCTCGACCGGCGGCACGGGTGGTGTCCTGTGGACGCTGGACCAGGCCAGCGGTCGACTGCTGGGCAAGACCAACCGCGTCGGCTCGTCCGAGTATCGCCGCGCGCCGACCGTCGTTGACGATGCGGTCTATCTCGGCGAAACGGCGGGGATGTCCAGGATCGATGCCGCGACCGGACTGGTGCAGTGGGAAAACAGGAATCTACGCTGGTCTTCGGGTTACTGGACCCCGGCCGTGGACGGCGGCCTGGCCTATACGGTCCAGAGCAACCAGCTGTACGCGCTGAATACGAACGATGGCAGCATCGCGTTCAACGTCGAGGATGCGCAGCTTGCGTGGAACGACACCGCTGCCAAGACGGTGACCGTGAACGGCCGGCTGGGCATCGTGAAGAGCCGCGACCGCCTGGTGGCGTACGACCTGCAAACACGCACGCGCAAGTGGGTGGCCGAAACCTTCACCCAAGGCCAGCCGGTGCTGGCGGGCGATACCGTGTATTCGCTGGGCGAGAGCGGCCTGGTGCTGGAAGCGCGCGCCGCCGATACCGGCGTGCTGCAATGGAAATCCGGCTGGCTGTTCGCAAACACCAACCTGGCATCCGGCGGGCATCTGATCGTGACGTCGAATCTCGCATTCGTCAGCTCGGCCCAGGGCACAATGGCAGTCGACCTGGCGACGCACAAGATCGTGTGGAGCTATCCGTTCGGCGGCGAGCTGGCCATCTCGGACCGCGGCGTGTTGTATATCACCCCGTCCTCCGGCACGCTGGCAGCCATCAACCTGCGCTGATCCGCTCCCGGCAGCCAGGGCGCCACCTTCGGGTGGCGTTTTTTTTGTCCGTCGCGCCTACCATACCCGCATGTCCAAAATGTGACACCGCCTCACGCTCAGCAAGATTTGACAAACATGGCCAATCAACTAACGACACAATGCCGTCCATACGAACCGCAGAGGCGCCCAGCGCCCACCGCATTCGAAACCGGGTTGAATCGAACGACACCACGAATGTTTTGGAGAGAACATGAACGAGTTGATGGCACGGCATAATCACAAGCACACCGCGATCGCGGCCGCAGTCATGATCCTGGCGATGGGCACCGCGCTGCAGG
>Ga0209023_10001276_pt1 | contig 34268 bp, 31 predicted proteins | sample LakOneMetagenome_FD_187468 | JGI IMG/M metagenome (GOLD analysis project Ga0209023, IMG submission 187468) | Freshwater and sediment microbial communities from Lake Erie, Canada (SPAdes) (version 2) | ecosystem: Environmental > Aquatic > Freshwater > Lentic | place: Lake Erie, Canada...
GGGGGAGAAGGTGCCGGAGGCGGATGAGGGGAAGCATGCGACGACGCATCGTTGTTGCACCAGACAGCGGGCGTCGAGGCAAACCTCCCCTCACCCGCGCCTGCGGCGCGACCTCTCCCGCAAGCGGGAGAGGTGAAAGCACGGCACGATGCGGTGCGGTGCTTTCCCTTCTCTCCGGCGCGACCTCTCCCACAAGCGGGAGAGGTGAAAGCACGGCACGATGCCGCTGCCGGCCCACTACCTGACTGAAGGCGAGCTGCTCTGCAGCTGCATGGATTCACGTATCGAGGCAGGCTTCCAGCAGTTCACGGATCACCGCCTGCGTGCGGTGCGCGCGGTGCGGCAGGTACTCGAACGTGTCTTCGTCCATGTAGTTGTGCTGGGCGAGTTCGAGCTGCACCGCTTCGACGCCTTCGGAAGGACGCCCGTAATGGCGCGTGATGTAGCCGCCCTTGAAGCGGCCGTTGACGACATGCGTGTATCCATCGTTCGCGGCGAGCACGTCGGCGAGGCGCTGCTGCAACGCAGGCGTGCAACTCGCGCCAGCGGATGTGCCGAGGTTGAAGTCCGGCAGCCGGCCCTCGAACAGGAACGGCACGACCGCACGGATCGAATGGCCTTCCCACAGCACGACGCGACCGTGCGCAGCCTTGATGCGCGCAATCTCGGCGCGCAGCGCTTCGTGGTACGGCGCCCACCAGGTTTCCACCCGCTGCGCGATCTCGGTGCGATGCGGTTCCTCGCCGGCCTGATACACCGGCTCGCCGCTGAATTGCACGATCGGGCACAGGCCGGTGGTGTTCTGGCCCGGGTACAGCGAGGCGTCATCGGACGGGCGGTTCAGGTCGACGACGTAGCGAGAGTGGTTCGGCACGATCATCGAGGCGCCGAGTGCAAGCGCGAACTCGTACAGGCGCGAGACGTGCCAGTCGGTATCGGGTGCGCGCCGCGCCGATGGCAGCAGGCGCTGCGCGATGTCCGGCGGGATGTACGAACCGTCATGCGGCAGGCTGATGAACAACGGCACGGTGCCGCGATGCAGGGTGTAGGTGTCCATCGGGCGATTGTAGGCCGCGGAACGGGCAACAGAAACCGCGATTGTGGAGCGGCGCGTGTGTTCAGGTTCTCGTGCGCGGACGGAACGTGAGCGGCAGCGACTCGACCGCAGGCTTCGCATCGGCGGCGGCGCAACCGCCGCACGCCGAGCAACCGTCGCCACAGCTCGCGCCGGTGGTCGCCTTCGGCTGCATGCGCTGGGCGAGACCATGCACCCATGCCGGCGACGATGGACGGTCGAACCACGCGAGGAACCGCGCCTGCGCGCGGCGAGCGGTGACGGGAAAGAGGCGGTGCGCGGCAAACAGCACGCTCCAGCCGGCCAGCAGTACCAGCACAAGGGTCTGCACCAGCATCGGCGCGCTCATGCGAATGCCCTCGCGACCTGATAGGTGATGAACGATGCGAGGTACGCCAGCGCGAACAGGTAGCCGGCGGCGATCCACACGTTGCGCCACGAGTTCGTCTCGCGGCGGATAACCGCCAGCGTCGACATGCACTGCGGCGCGAACACGTACCACGCGAGCAGCGACAATGCGGTCGCGAGCGACCACTGCGAGGCGATCGTGGTGCCGAGCGCGGTGACCGCCGCGTCGCCGGTCGCCGACAGCGCGTACACGGTCGCGAGCGAGGACACCGCGACTTCGCGTGCGGCGAGGCCGGGAATCAGCGCGACGCAGATCTGCCAGTTGAAACCGATCGGCGCGAACACGGCCGTCATCCAGTGGCCGATGCGGCCGGCGAGGCTGTAGTCGATCGGCGGCAGCGTTGCGCCCTCGGGCGGCGCCGGGAAGCTCGACAGGAACCACAGCAGCACGGTCAGCGCGAGCAGGATGCCGCCGACGCGACGCAGGAAGATCTTCGCGCGCTCCCACAGGCCCCACGCGACGTCGCGCGGATTGGGCATGCGGTACGCGGGCAGCTCCATCATCAGCGCATGCTCGCTCTTGTCGGTGCGCAGGCGCTTGATGACCCACGCGACCGCGAGCGCGCTCGCGATGCCGGCGAAATACAGCGTGAACAGCACGACGCCCTGCAGGTTGAACACGCCGAGCACGGCGTGGCGCGGGATGAACGCGGCGATCAGCAGCGTGTACACAGGCAGGCGCGCCGAACAGGTCATCAGCGGCGCGACCAGGATCGTGGTCAGGCGATCGCGCGGGTCGGCGATGCTGCGCGTCGCCATGATGCCGGGGATCGCGCAGGCGAAGCTCGACAGCAGCGGGATGAACGAACGCCCGGTGAGACCGGCCTTGAACATCAGCTTGTCGAGCAGGAACGCCGCACGCGGCAGGTAGCCCGATTCCTCGAGGATCAGGATGAACAGGAACAGCACGAGGATCTGCGGCAGGAATTCGAGCACGGTGCCCAGACCGGCGAAGACGCCATCGGTGACCAGACTCTGCAGCAGCGGCATCGAGGCGAGCCACCCACCGACCTGCGCACCGGTCGCCGCGACCGCCGCCGACACCGCGTCCTGCAACGGCGCCGCCCACGAGAATACCGCCTGGAAGATCAGGAACATCACGAGCGCGAGGATCGCGAGACCGGCGACCGGGTGCAGCACGACAGCATCGATCGAGTCATCGATCGCGGAGGTCGCGCGCGGCATCGTCACGGTGTCGGCAAGCAGCGCGCGCACCTGCGCATGCAGGTCTTGCGTGGAATCTGCGGATGGAGATCTTGTGGCAGCGGCGGCGGCCGCGATGCTGTTGTTGTCTACCGCCGGAAGCATCGCGCCTTCCGGCGCTCCCACAGGAGGCAATACCGACAACTGCGGCATCGCATCGAGCCGCATGACCAGCGCTTCCGCCCCGCCCTGCTTCACCGCGATCGTCTCGACCACCGGCATGCCGAGCCCGCGCTCGAGCGCAGCAACGTCGATGCGGATGCCGCGCTTGTGCGCGGCGTCGATCATGTTCAGCGCGAGCACCATCGGCCGGCCGAGACGCTTGAGTTCGAGCACGAAGCGCAGGTGCAGGCGCAGGTTGGTCGCGTCGGCGACGCAGACGATCAGGTCCGGCGCGGCTTCTTCCGGATGGCGCCCCTCGCAGATGTCACGCGTGATTGCCTCGTCCGGACTCGCCGCGTCGAGGCTGTACGCGCCCGGCAGGTCGAGCAGCTGCAGCACGCGTCCGGACGGCGCGACGAAGCGGCCTTCCTTGCGCTCGACGGTGACACCGGCGTAGTTGGCAACCTTCTGGTGCGCGCCGGTGAGGCGGTTGAACAGCGCGGTCTTGCCGCAGTTCGGGTTGCCGACCAGCGCGATGCGCAGCGAGGTCGCGGTCGCGTTCACGCGGCGGCCTCGACGTCGACGCGGACGCGGGCGGCTTCACTCTTGCGCAGCGCGAAGCGCGTGAAGCCGATCTGCACGAGCAGCGGATCGCCGCCGATCGGTCCGCGCGCAACCACTCGCACCGGCTCGCCTGAAACGAAGCCGAGCTCGCGCAGGCGCCGAGCGATCGGATCCGCCGCATGTGCGTCCTCGACCGCAGTGACCACGCCGGAAGCACCCTTCTTCATCTCGGATAGCCGCACGCCGGAACTGCAAGGCAAATAAGAATGGTTCGCATTATAGCCGCAAGTGCTCGCCGGCGATAGCCATCGCCGGAGCCGATCCGGGCAATCCGTTCAACCTGGGCACAGCCGCGCAGGGCCGCAAACCCCACCCGCCCGTTCGCCCTGAGCGGAGGCCCTCAGGGCCGCAACCTTCCCCGTTCGCCCTGAGCTCAGGCCCGAAGGACCGGAGTCGAAGGGTCTGCGGCGAAGACGTTTCGACTCCGCTCGCTGCGCGAGCTGCGCTCAACGCGAACGGATGTATGGAGACGCATGCATCGCGAAGGGGAATCCCGTCCACGCTGAGCGAAGACCCGCAGGCTGCAACCCCACCCTCCGTTCGCCCTGAGCGCAGGCCCGCAGGGCCGCAACCTTCGCCCGTCCGCCCTGAGCGCAGGCCCGAAGGGCCGCAACCCTTCCCCCCGTTCGCCCTGAGCGCAGGCCCGAAGGGTCGGAGTCGAAGGGTCTGCGGCGAAGACGTTTCGACTCCGCCCGCTGCGCGAGCTGCGCTCACCGCCGACGATTGGATGACGACGCGCTGGGGCTATCATCGCCGCCCCCGCTTCAGGAGTTGCGCATGAGCGAAGCCGTCCTCGTCACCATCGCCGGCACCGCCGCGACAATCGCGCTGAATCGCGCCGGCGTGCACAACGCGTTCGACGATGCCTTGATCGCCGACTTGACCGCTGCGCTCGCCGACTGCGAACGCAATCCGGCCGTGCGCGCGGTCGTGCTGACCGGCGTCGGCGCCTCGTTCTCGGCCGGCGCCGACCTCAATTGGATGCGCGGCATGGCGCAGGCGAGCGAGGCCGACAACCGCGCCGATTCGCTGCGCCTCGCGGCCCTGATGCGCACGCTGAATTTCCTGTCCAAGCCGACCATCGCGCGCGTCAACGGCTCGGCCTATGGCGGCGGTGTCGGCCTGGTCGCGTGTTGCGACCACGCGATCGGCGTCGACAATGCGAAATTCTCGCTCAGCGAGGTCAAGCTCGGCCTGGTGCCGGCGGTCATTTCGCCGTACGTGATCGCCGCGATCGGCGTGCGCCACGCGCGCCGCCTGTTCGTCAGTGGCGAGGTATTCGACGCCGCGACAGCCGCACGCATAGGCCTGCTGCACGAAACCGCCGCACCGGACCAGCTTGACGAAGCGGTCGACCGCGCCCTGCACTTCCTCGCCAAGGGCGGCCCGCTCGCGCAGGCCGAGGCGAAGCAGCTCGCGCTGCGCGTCGGCGGCATGACGCGCGAATCGGCCGAACGCGTCGATGCCGAGAACGCGGCGCTGATCGCGCGCCTGCGCGTATCCGAGGAAGGCCAGAAAGGCTTGTCGGCGTTCCTCGACAAGCGTGCGCCGGATTGGGCCGGCTGAGCACATGGATCGCCGATGACTATGCGTCGAAGCGCAGCAGTTCCGGCAGGTGCGGTGCATACGCCTGCCAGCGTCCGACCGAGCGCATGTGCACCGGTTGGCGCGCCTGCCACGCGCTCGATGTACTGATGACTCGGCGGGATTCGGGAGCGGTCGTCAAGTCGAAGTCCGGCAGGCCGATCCAGGCGGCGAGTTCCCTTGTCAGGGTCCCGGCATCGGCGACGAAGGATTCGTAGCGCACGCTGCGGATCCTTTGCGGGTAACGCTTCGCGGCCGCGGCAATCAAGCGGTCGCAACCGCTCATGACGGCGGCGATGTTCGCGAAGTCGTAGGCGAAGTCCTGCGCGTGCCCGGCGAAATACTGCATCCAGATCGACAACGCCGTGTCGCGCTGATTGCGCATGCAGTGGATGATGCGCGCGTTCGGGAACAATGCGGCGATCAAGTCGAGGTGCAGGAAATTCAGCGGCTGCTTGTCGACGAACCAGCGCGCGGAAGTATCGTCCTGGCGGACCCGTTGCACATACTCGTGCGCCGCGTGCACCAGTGCACCGTGACCGATACCGGGGGCGCGTGCGAGTTCCTGCGCATGCTGGGCGATCGCGTTGAGTTCGCCGCGGTTGCACACGTCCGGGTGTCGCGACAGCCACTCTGCCACGAGGGTCGTGCCCGAGCGCGGCATGCCGACGATGAAGATCGGCGCGAAGTCGTCGCGCGCGACGTTCAACGGTGGCAGCGGTTTCGATTCGAGCCGCGACGAAACGACGCGACGCCACTGCTTGGCCTGGAAGTCCACGCCGGCGCCAACCAGCGCATTCGCTTCTCGCAATGCCGTCACCGCGGCGGGAATGTCGCCGATGTCGTCGCTGGCCTTGCCGAGCGCGAACAGTACTGAGGCACGCGCAGCATCGGCGAGCCCGGGGCGCCGCAGGAATCCGCGCAGCAACTCGAAGTCGGGATCGTCACCGCTGGCGAAGCGCTTCGACGACGCGAGTCCATACGCGGATTGCCAGTCCAGCGCACGGGCGTCGTTGGCGAGCGCGAACAGGTACCGCTCGCGCGCGCGCTCGAAGTCGCCGAGCTGGATCGCAAGCATGCCGGCATAAGCATGCAGGCGGGCGTCGAGCGAACCCTGCGCGATCGCCTGCTCGGCGAGGTCCGATGCGGCCTGCTTGCGATCGCAATCGTCGAGCAGTTCGATCGCCTGGATGCGTTCGCCGATCGGCGCCGCGCCCGCCGCCGACCACGCGCGCATGGCGATCTCGACGCCGAGCATGCGTCCTTGCTCGCGCAGGATCTTCGCCAGCAGGAAGGTCGCTGCAGTGGAGTCCGGATGAAGCGCGAGCAGCGGGCGAAGGCGCGCTTCCGCCTCGCTGGATTGGCGCGCCTGCCATTGCAGTCCGGCCAGCGCGCAGGCGAGCTCGATGGATTCGGGATGGGCGGCGCACGCTTCGACGAACACGGCGAGCGCACCCGCGCGGTCGCCGCGCAGGACCATCGCGCGACCGCGTTCGAGCCATGCGTCCACCGGGGTTTCGTGCATCCTTTCCATCCTCGTCCACGGCGACCGCGGACCGCCGCGCATGCTACCGTAAACGTTCCCGACGATCGGAGCGGAACGATGATCGACCATCTCGGATTTCCGGTGCGCGACTTCGCGCGCAGCCGTGCGTTCTATGTGCAGGCACTTGCCCCGCTCGGCTTCGGCCCGGTCATGGACGTGACCAAGGAGCAGACCGGCGGCTACGAAGGCACCGGCTTCGGCCCGCCCGGGCGGCCGCAGCTGTGGATCGGCAGCGGGGACGCGGGCAGCGCGTGCAACCATATCGCATTCGAGGCCAGCTCTCGCGCTGCGGTCGATGCGTTCTACAAGGCGGCGATCGCCGCGGGCGGTCGCGACAATGGCCCGCCCGGCATCCGTGCCCACTATCATCCGGACTACTACGGCGCCTTCGTGTTCGACCCGGACGGGCACAACATCGAAGCCGTCTGCCATGTCCCCGAATGATGGACGCCGATCCGCGCCGAATTTCAGTCGCAATTGCAATGAAGGATCCACGAGCAGCTCATGACGAATCCGCGATCATCCGCGCCAATCCGCGTCGAAAAACATGTTCAATAGAATCCTGATCGCGAATCGCGGAGAGATCGCCTGCCGCGTGATCCGCACCTGTCGCCGGCTCGGGATCGAGACGGTGGCGGTGTATTCGGAGGCCGACGCGAGCGCGCAGCATGTGTGCCAAGCCGATGTCGCGTATCCGATCGGTGGTCCACGTCCGGCGGATTCGTACCTGCGCGGCGACGCCATCATCGATGTCGCCAAACGCAGCGGTGCGCAGGCGATCCATCCCGGCTATGGCTTCCTGTCCGAGAACGCCGATTTCGCCGAAGCGGTCGAGCGCGCAGGCCTTGCGTTCATCGGCCCGTCCGCCGATTCCATGCGGCGCATGGGCTCGAAGGCCGGCGCGAAGGACCTGATGGCGCGTGGCGGCGTGCCGGTCGTGCCGGGCTATACCGGCGAAGACCAGGATCCGGCGCTGCTCGCGCGCGAAGCCGAGCGGGTCGGATTCCCGCTGATGATCAAGGCCGCCTACGGCGGCGGCGGCAAGGGCATGCGCATCGTGCGTTCGGCCGGCGAGTTCGCCGCGAACCTCGAAAGCTGCCAGCGCGAGGCGAAGAATGCGTTCGGCCGCGACCGCGTGCTGCTCGAACGCTACATCGAGCAGCCGCGCCACATCGAGTTCCAGGTGTTCGGTGATCGCCACGGCAACATCGTGCACCTCAACGAACGCGAGTGTTCGGCGCAGCGCCGCTACCAGAAGGTGCTGGAGGAAACGCCGTCGCCGTTCGTGACGCCCGACCTGCGCGCGAAGATGGGCGACGCGGCGATCGCCGCCGCACGCGCACTCGACTACGTCAACGCGGGCACGGTCGAGTTCATCGTCGGCCAGGGTGGCGATTTCTATTTCATGGAGATCAACACGCGCCTGCAGGTCGAGCATCCCGTCACCGAGATGGTGCTCGGCCTCGATCTCGTGGAGTTGCAGTTGCGCGTCGCTTCCGGCGAGGCACTGCCGGGCTCGCTGATCCGCAACAAGTCGATCCCGGCCAATGGCCACGCGATCGAACTGCGCCTGTACGCGGAAGACCCGGACCAGGGCTTCCTGCCGGGGTCGGGCACGCTCGAGAAGCTGCATCTGCCGCAGCCCTCGGAACATGTGCGCATCGATTCGGGCGTGATCGAAGGCGACACCGTCACGATCTTCTACGACCCGATGATCGCCAAGTTGATCGTGTGGGACGCGAACCGCGAAGCCGCGCTGCTGCGCATGCGCGAGGCGCTCGCCGGATGCGGCGTGGTCGGACCGAAGTCCAATATCGAATTCCTCGAACGCCTCGTGCGCCATCCGGCCGTGATCGAGGGTCGCATCGACACCGGTTACCTCGATCGCCATCTCGACGAGTTCGTTTCGACCGGCAGCGACGACATCGGTCAAGACGCACTGTTCGCCGCAGCACTTGCATGGCTCGCGCACGAGGAAGCGCAGGCGCCACGCCTCGCGCGAGCGTCCGGCGATCCGCATTCACCGTGGGCCCGCGCGGACGGCTGGCGCCTTGGGCACCCGGGCAAGCGCATCGTTGCCCTGCTCGATCGCGGCACGCGCGTGGAGATTTCCGCGCACGGCGCGAATGGGCGCTATCGACTCGGCCTCGGCGAGCACCAGTGCACTGTCGAGCGCGCCTCGCTCCGCGACGGCATCCTCAGCGCCGAGTTCGACGGCGTCACGCGGCGCTGGCGTGTCACGCTCGACGAAGAGCGCGTCGTCGTGCACGACGGCGTCCGGCGTCACGTCTTCCAGCACGCCCCGGCATTCGCCTACGCGACGACGAGCGCGACCAGCGGCGATCGCGTCGTCGCACCGATGCCGGGTCGCATCGTCGTGGTCAAGGCGAAAGCCGGTGACGAAGTCGCCGAAGGGCAGGAACTGCTGGTCATGGAAGCGATGAAGATGGAATTGAGCCTCAAGGCCCCGCGCGCGGGCACGGTGGACGCGGTGCAGGCGGCGGCGGGCGACTTCGTCGAAGCCGACGCGGTGCTGGTGCGCCTCGTCGGAGCTTGAGGCACGCATGATCGCGACGATCTGGCGCTTCCGCGTGCAGCCCGGCAAGCTCGACGCCTTCGAACGCGCCTACGGCCCGCAGGGCGACTGGGCGCGTCTGTTCGCGCGCGCGGAAGGTTTCATCGCGACCGAATTGCTGAAGCTCCGCAGCGAACCCGCGACCTACCTGACCATCGACCGCTGGCAGAGCGAAGCTGCGTTCGTTTCTGCAAAAGCCGCGCTCGCCGACGACTACGCGGCACTTGATCGCTGCTGCGAAGCCTATACCTCCGAAGAATCCTGGCTCGGACTGCACGACATCGTGCACTGAGCCGGCAAGGAACACGACATGCGCAAACCCCTGCTCGCCGCCCTGCTCGCCTGCACGACGCTGATCGCCTGCGTCGAGACGCGTTTCGAATCACCACTCGGCGACAACATCGAAACCTGCGACACCGCCTGGAAGGGCGTCTGGCTTGAACCCGGCGACGACGGACGGCGCGTCGATGGCGAGCACCACCTCTCCGGCTTCGCGGTCGACGATGCCTGTGCGTTCACCGTGATCGAGCAACCCGAAGGCGGCGGCCCGCTCAAGCGCACGCGCGTGCCGATCAACTTCGTGCATGCGCACGGGGACGACTACGTCGTCGTCTCCGACGCGTCCCTGCACGGCCTCGTCGATCTGAAGCCGCCGTACGACATCGAGCCCGCGCCGCAGAAGTCGTTCTTCTTCGCGAAGTATCGCGTGCGCGGCGACAAGCTCGAGATCCGCAAGGTCGACGATGCGAAGTCCGCCAAGCTCGTCATCGACGGCAGGCTCGACGGCACCGTGCAGAAGAGCCGCAATGAACTGCATGTCTACGTGCGTGGTGGCCGCCAGCAGATGCTCGACCTCGTGCGCCGGAACGACTTGTTCGAGTCGAAGCCGTCGATGGTGTTCCAGCGCAGCCGGCGCGACCTCGAGGACATCGAGCGCTCGCTGCGGCAGGCCGGGGAGCCGCGCCGATGAACATGCCCGCTGCAGTCCGCATCGTCGAGGTCGGCGCTCGCGACGGCTTGCAGAACGAGAAGACCATCGTTCCGGCCACGACCAAGGTCGAACTGATCGATCGCCTGTCGGCGACCGGGTTGCGGACGATCGAGGCAACCAGTTTCGTCAGCCCGAAGTGGGTGCCGCAGCTCGCCGACGCGGCCGAGGTATTCACCGGCATCGCGAAGAGGCCCGGCGTCGCGTATCCGGTGCTCGTGCCGAACCTGCAGGGCTACGAGCGCGCGCGTGAAGTCGGCGCAAGCGAAGTCGCGATCTTCACCGCGGCGAGCGAAGCATTCAATCGCAAGAACATCAATGCGTCGATCGACGAGTCGATCGAGCGCTTCCTGCCCGTGCTCGAACGCGCGAACGCCGACGGCGTGAACGTGCGCGGTTACGTCTCCACCGTGCTCGGCTGTCCGTACCAGGGCGACGTTCCGCTTGCAGACGTCGTGCGCGTCGCGCGCCGCCTGCACGAACTCGGCTGCTACGAAGTTTCGCTCGGCGACACGATCGGCATCGGCACACCGGGCAAGGCACGCGCGATGCTCCGCGCGGTCGCCGGCGAGGTACCGATCGGCGCTCTCGCCGTGCATTTCCACGACACGCGCGGGCAGGCGCTGGCGAACATCCTCGCCTGCATCGAGGAAGGCGTCGCCGTGATCGACAGCTCGGTCTCCGGCACCGGCGGCTGCCCGTACGCGAAGGGCGCCACCGGCAACGTCGCCAGCGAGGACGTCGTCTACATGCTCGAAGGCATGGACATCGCGACCGGCATCGACTTGCCGGCGCTGATTGCCACGGGACTGTGGCTGAGCGAGCAACTCGGACGCGCCACGTCGAGTCGCGTGGCTCGCGCGACGGTGGGTTAGTTCTTTCGCGGTTGTGGTCCTGCGTATAGGGATTCTTTCGCGAAATCCGACCCGCGTCCTGCGTGTTCGTCCCGCATCCCTGCGGGCCGGTTACCTTCTCTTGCTTGTCCAAGAGAAGGTAACCCAAGAGAAGGACACCCCGCGGCAACGCCCGCAGGGCATCCTGCCCCGCGGGTGCGTGAACGGCGGCCGAGGTTCGCCGACAGCGCATCCCTGCGCTGACGGCGAACGCGCGCGCATCGTGCGCGCGCCCCTGCGGGCTTTTTCGTCCGCCGTTCACCGTTGCCGAAGGGGCCCCCGGTGGAAGCAGCGCGCTTCTGCGCGCAGGAGCGCGCTGCCCTTCCGGGTCCCCGTTGCCGTCCGGCGAGCGGGCGGAGGATCAGCCCGAAGGGGCGCGCGCACGATGCGCGCGCGTTCGTTGCGGTACACGGACGTACCGTCAACGAACCCCGTAGCCGGCTCGCGCAGTCGAAGGGCAGGATGCCCGGAGACCGGACTGCTTCGGGGTGCCCTTCTCTTTGGTGACTTTCTCTTGGGCAAGCAAGAGAAAGTCACCCGCTCGCAGGGATGCGAGTGGAAAGCGCATGGATGCGGGTAGGTTCTCGCGAAGAAGACAGAAACCGACGGCAGCAAATCAAAACCCACCCTATACTCGACCCTCCAAACCCCACCGCGACCTCCTCGATGCCCGCCAAACTCGCCCCCGACCGCAATCGTGGCCTGATCGTCGCTTGCGGCGACATCGATGCGGATGATCGCGGCGCGAAATTGCTGGCGCGGCTGTTCGCCCTGCTCGGCGCGCAGCCGCGCGTGGTCATGCTCGCGGCGGCGGAGGCGAACGATCCGGATTTCGAACTGGAGGCCGTCGCGTATGCCGCCGGCGCCGGCGACGTGCGGCGCGCCTTGCTGGCGGGGCGCGCGGACTGCGAACAGCGCAGCCTGCTCGATGCGGTCGAGCATGCCCAGATCGTGATCCTGCTGTCCGACCAGCCGTTGCGCCTGTCGACGCTCGTCGGCGGCACCGCGCTCGCACGCGCGATCCGACGCCGCAACGCGGAAGGCATGGCGGTCGTGGGCTGCGGTGGCGGTGCGGCGCTGCTGTGCGAACACATGCTGATGCACGGAGCGGAAGGCGCGACGCCGCGCGGCGGCGGCGCGAGTTTCGCGCCGGGCCTCGGCCTGACCAACCGCGTGGTGATCGACCAGGGCGGCCATGCGAGCGATCGCCTCGGGCGCCTGCTCGCCGCGCTCGCGTTGAACCCATTCGCGCTCGGTCTCGGCCTCGATGCCGCCACCGCAGCGGTGATCGGTCCCGACAATGTGCTCGAAGTGATCGGTGGCGGCGGCGTGACGATCATCGATCCGGCCGAGATGGCGGAGTCGAACGTCGCCGACGTCGCACCCGGTGCGCCGATCCGCATCACCAACCTGCGACTGCACGCACTTACCGGTGGAGCGCGCTACGATCTCGACTTCCGCCGCACGGTCGACTGATGGCGGTCGCCCCGAATTTCACCCTCCGCCCGATCGAGCCGCGCGACGATGCGACGGTTGCGGCGATCATCCGCCGCGTGATGCCGGAGTTCGGCGCGGACGGCCCGGGTTTCGCGATCCACGATGCCGAGGTCGACGCGATGTGCGCCGCCTATGCGCGCCCGCGCGCCGCGTATTTCGTGGTCGAGCGTGATGGGATCGTGCAGGGTGGCGGCGGTTTCGCCCCGCTCGACGGCGCCGACGCGGCGACCTGCGAACTGCGCAAGATGTATTTCCTGCCCGCTCTGCGTGGCCTCGGCGCCGGGCGCGCGTTGATCGCGCACTGCCTCGAATCAGCGCGCACGCTCGGCTTCCGCCAGTGCTATCTCGAAACGCTCACCGGCATGGATGCGGCGCAGTCGCTGTATCTGGCCAGCGGCTTCCGGCGCATCGAGCACGCGCTCGGCGCCACCGGTCATCACGGTTGCAACCGCTTCTACCTGCGTGAACTGTAGCGCACAGTCCGAAGGCCGCCCGGGGGCGGCCTTCGATACCGCGCGCAGACGTCAATCGCCGTCGAAACCGTCGGTGAAGATCGCGCTCGGCGTTACCCGCAGGTAGAACGTCGGCGCGGTTCCCTGGGTCTTGTTGTAGACGGCAAGACCGAGGAAGTCGGAGCTCGCATCGGCGAGTCGATAGCGGATCTTTTCGCCGCCGCCGGCTCCCGCCGCATCGCCATCGACGATCGACTGGTTGCGTCCCTGCGCCCAGGTTGTCGAATCCGCGCCGTTCGAGCGGTACAGCGCCAACGCCATGTCGGCACTGCCGGCTCCCGCATCGGGGATCAGGGTGATGCGGCGCTCGCTGTTCGCCTCGAAACCCATGTCGGCGACGAACAGCGACGTGTTGGTGTCCATCGAGTACGGGCCATACACGCCGCCGCTGCTGGACGAGTAGTAGGCGCCATCGGCCGCGTTGATCGAGTACGCGCCGCTGCCGGAGTATTTCTTGACGCGGAAGAACTCGCGCTGGCTTGACGGCCAGTGGTTGCCGTCGACCATGATGAAATCGACGGCACCGTTGGTTCCCCCGAGTTGCGACAGCGCGAGTCGCGGCCGATTGAACGTGTCCGTGGTATTGATCGGCTCGAGGAACCACGACGCGCCGTACAACTCGAGGTCATCGTCCGCGCCCACTGCCGGTCGCAGCGCCACGCCGCGCCAGTACGGAATCCAGCCCGCGTATTCCTGATCCGGACGGATGTCGAAGAAGCGGCCCTGCGCGCCCGGCGCACCACCGAACGCCCACCAGGTTCCGCGCGGCACGAAATTGCCGTCGAGTCGCGCCGCAGCCGCGAAGGGCGTCGCGCTGCCGCTCCAGCTGCCGAACAGCGTGATCCTGAACTTGTAGGTGTCGGTCGCCGGCGCATAGAAGTCGACCAGCTCGAAGTTGTTGTAGGAACTGTTCGAATTGGTGACGAAGGTGGTGCCGTCGCTGCGGTAGACGGTGAGGTCGAGGTCAGCCGGCATGTTGTCGTTGGAATAGGTCGTGCCGCTCAACGTGACGTTGGACATCCAGTTGATCGCGAAGCGCACGCGCTGCCCCTCGCGTGCATACACGTCGTAGGTTTTCGGGAAGCTCGACGCATCGACGCCCTGGAACCACCACGGACCGTTCTCGGTGGCGTAGACCGACGCGGTGCCATCGATCGTCGGACGGTCGCCCGCGGACCGCAACGCCCCAACCATCGTCAGCGCGCGCACCGCGACCGGCGACCCGGCGAGCTGGCTGTCCGCCTCCATGAGGTCGGCGGTGAGTCCGGATGTCGCGGGCGCAGCAAAGCTCGTGCCCCACAGGCCCGGGCTGAGCGGCGACGTCGTGCTCGTGGTCTGCGCGAGCGAAACGATGTCGACCGCGCCGGCGTCGACTTCGGGCTTGACGTGCGTGCCGCCTGCGCCGTCGCCGATCGGCCAGCCGCTGGCGGAACAATCGTAGCGGTCGTCGTCGCTCCAGCCGATGGTGTTGTGGTCGTTGTAGCCGCCGACCGTGAGCGTGTTGTAGCCGCGGCCGGGCGATTCCACCCCGTACACCGTCGTCGGCGGCGTCTGTCCGCAGTTGGGCGCGCCGTAGTTGCCTGCCGCGTGCACATTGAGGCGGAACGAATTGCGCGCGATGTAGTCGAGGCGGCGGTCGAACGCGTTGAGGCTGTTGTCTGCGACGTTCTTGAAGCCCCAGCTGTGGTTGAGCACCTGCGCGCGCGTGGCGCCCCAGTCGGTCGCGGCCTCGAGCGATCCGCTCGTGCCGTAGTCACCGTTCGCGCTGATCAGCGTGCTGCCCGACGCCATGCCGTGGTGCGTGCTGTGCGTACTGGCGATGATGCCGCCGACCCAGGTGGTGTGGTCCGCCGTCGCGAGTCCGGTGTCGCGACTTTGCGATACCGTCATGTACGGGTTGCTCGGGTAGACGCGACCGCCCTCGACGACCGCGACGGTCACGCCACTGCCGTCGTAGCCGACCTCATTGATCGGTGTGATGTTGTCGGTAGGGCGCGCGATGTCGAGACTCGGGCCGCGTTCGCCGCCGGTGTCGTCGAGGATCGCGACGCCGGGCCAGCGCGCGACCGACCACGCCGGACCAGGCGCGAGCTCGACGATGATCGAGGGCACAATGTCGCTGGCATAGACGACCTTGGCACCGGCCGCTTCGAGCCGTTGCAACATCGCGGCGCGCGGCGCTGCGAGTGCGGTACGCAGGTCCGCGATGCGGAACTGGTTGCCGGCTTCGACCGCGGCGACTGCAGCGGCGCGCTCGACGCGTTCGGCCTCGAGCCGCGCGCGCTGCGCAGGATCATCCTCCGACTTTACTGGCTCCTGCTCCGGGGCCGGCGCACCGGCCGTCGTCGCCTGCGGGACCACCAGTGCGCCGGCCAGCGGAACCGCCTCACGCTTGGCGCCGTTCGCAATCGTCACCGCATCGGCGGGCGCGCCACCGTAAGCCGACGGCACCTGCACGCCACCGCTCGGACCACCGCCATCGTCGGGCAGGTCGGCCGCGTACCAGAGATCGACGACGATGCGGTCGGTGGCCGCCATCCGCTGCATTCGCTTGAGCAACGCCGGCGTCATCGCGCCGTAGGCCATGCGCCAGCCTGCCCCGGCCTCGTCGCGCACGCGGGTTGCATCGACCGCGACGCCGTCGCTGAAGGTCCGTCCGACCGGCTCGCCGGTCGCGGCATCGATGGCCTTGACGGTGCGCAATTCGCGCCCGTCGAGCAGGATTTCGCTGGACGCATGCACGTCATCGAGGCGCTCCGTGCCGACGCCGAGCGTGCGAGCGAGCAACTCGGCATCCGCGTTGACCGCGGCCTGCGGCGCCGCAACCGCGGGAATCGACAGGACGAACGTGATCGCCGTCGCGAGAGCAGTAAGGGGCAGGCGCTTCATGTGGCGTTTTCTCCATGGCGGGAATTCACGAGATGCAAGCCGCACCGGGCCCTGGTCGGGCGTCCTGCAACGGTCGCACTGCTCCATACGGCGTTTGGCGCCGCTTACCGACATCGCGCACACGTGGCCCGTTCGGGACGGTTGGATACGGCTGTCCGAACGCGTCGGCCGCGGTCGCGACCATGCCCATGGCACGCTGTTTGACGGCGCCATGGCCGACAAAATCCACATTGACTCGACGCGCGTACAGGCGGACATTCACCCTCCCGCCGCGGGCGCGCCGGGGACAAACTTGAACGGGGGAACCCGCCATGTCCACAACCTGTTTGCTGAAGCACCGCTTGATGTTTCCGTTGCTCGTCCTGCTCGCCGGCACGGCCTTCGCGGCCGAGAAAGCTAAGGTCGCCGACGAGATCCATGGCGACAAGATGGAAGGCATGGCAAAGCCGGCGCCAGGCGATGCCAAACTGATCGCAAGCGCGATGAAGGCCGCGCCGTCGAGCGTGGCGAAGGACGCGACGATCGTCGCGATGGACGCCCAGGGCATGCGCACGCTGCGCAAGGGCGGCAATGCGTTCACCTGCATGCCGGACAACCCGGGAACGCCGGGCCCCGATCCGATGTGCGCCGACAGGAACGCGATGGAATGGATCAGCGCATGGGTCGGGCACAAGCAACCGCAAAGCGGCAAGGTCGGCTTCATGTACATGCTGGCGGGCGGTACCGACGCGAGCAACACCGATCCGTATGCAAAGAAGCCCGACGGCAGCAACCATTGGGTCAAGACCGGCCCGCACATCATGGTCGTCGGAGGCGACGCGGCGTTCTATGATGGCTATCCGAAGTCGGCCGACCCGGACACCTCGCAGCCTTACGTGATGTGGGCCGGCACGCCTTACCAGCACCTGATGGCGCCGGTGCACTGAAGCGCGCGGCCACCCGAAGTACATCGCGACAGCGACCGCAACCGGTGCAGGAGCGGCATCAGCCGCTCCTGCGACTGCAGCATGCCTTGTCGGCTGCGCGAACCGCCACTGCCACTGCATCGCGCGGCAAGGTGCAGCCGCGATGCGTCCTGTGCAGGGCTGCTAGAATCCGCGCCCTCTTCTTCGCGCGGGAAACCCCATGCAACTCGATCAGGTCAAGGCCGTCGTCACCGGCGGCGCTTCCGGGCTCGGCTTCGCCGTCGCCACACACCTCGTCGCGCACGGCGCGAAGGTCGCACTGCTCGACGTCAACGACGACAAAGGCCATGCAGCGGCAACCGGGCTTGGTGCATCGGCCAGCTATTTCCGCACCGACGTGACCAGCGAGGAAGGCGTTGCCGCATCCCTCAAGGATGCGCAGGCGAAGCTCGGCGGCCTCAATGCCGTCATCAGCTGCGCCGGCATCCTCGGCGCCGGCCGCGTGCTCGGCAAGGAGGGGCCGATGCCGCTGAAGACGTTCGCGACGACGGTCACCGTCAACCTGATCGGCAGTTTCAACGTCGCCAAGGCCGCCGCCGACCTGATGCAGCACAACGCGCCGGGCGAAGACGGCGAGCGTGGCGTGATCATCAACACCGCATCGATCGCCGCGTTCGAGGGACAGATCGGCCAAGCCGCCTACTCCGCCTCGAAAGGCGGTGTGGTCGGGCTGACCCTGCCGATGGCACGCGAGTTCGCGCGTATCGGCGTGCGCGTCATGACGATCGCACCGGGCGTGTTCCACACGCCGATGGTCGACGGCATGCCGGAGCAGGTGTACCAGTCGTTGTGCGCACAGGTGCCCTACCCGTCGCGCCTCGGCAAGCCGGAGGAATATGCCGACACGGTCGCGTTCATCCTGCAGAACCGCTACCTCAACGGCGAGACGATCCGCATCGACGGTGCGATCCGGTTGGCGCCGAAATAACCCGTGGCGTCTGGCGCACGAGAACCCCTCGTGCGAATCGCTTCGGGTGCCCCGCGGCAACCCGTCACGACTCACCCCCACTTTCCACTCCCTCTCGAACCCATCCCATGAAAGCTTCCGACATCAAGAAGGGCAACGTCGTCGAGCACGACGGCAAGGTCTACCAGATCCGCGACATTGAACGCAGCTCGCCGCAGGGTCGCGGCGGCAACGTCAAGTTCCGCTTCATCATGTACAGCGTGCCGGGCGGCCAGAAGCTCGACCTCTCGCTCGGGGCCGAGGACGAACTCAAGGAAACGGAGCTGACTCGTCGCGCGGTCAACTACTCGTACAAGGACGGCGAAGCGTTCGTTTTCATGGACAGCGAGGACTATACGCAGTACACGCTCGACGCAAACGTCGTCGGCGACGCATCCGGCTATCTCGTCGACGGGATCGAAGGCTGTTACGTGCAGCTGATCGACGATGCACCGGTCGCATTGCAACTGCCGCAGTCGGTCGTGCTGGAAGTGATCGAGACGGCGCCTGAACTGAAGGGCGCGACCGCGACCAAGCGTCCGAAACCGGCGAGGCTTTCCACCGGGATCGAGATCCAGGTGCCGGAATACATCCGCAACGGCGAGAAGGTCACCGTCAATACCGTCACGGGCGAGTTTGCCGGCAGGGCCTGACGCGCCACGGACGAAACCAGGAACGTGATCCGGCTTGCGCCGGGATCACGACCTGCTCACCGGCGCGCGAGCCACTTGCGCGCCATGCGCCGCAGCGATTCGTCCTGCATCCGGTCGTGCGCGATCGCGGCAATTTCGACCCATGCCAATGCATGCGACTCCTCACCGACGGCGAACGCCTCGCTGCCGCGCGCCCGCACGACGAAGCGGACGTCGTAATGCCAATGCTCCGGCTCGTCGCCGCGTGCAGGGATGCGGTGACGGTCGAGATCGAAGACTTGCGGCTCGACCGCGAGGTCGGCCAGGCCCGATTCCTCCTCCGCCTCGCGCAGCGCGACCCGCGCAAGATCGGTGTCGCCGTCGGCATGCCCGCCGAGCTGGAGCCAGCGATCCAGCTTGCGGTGGTGGGTCAGCAGCACGCGGCCACCGTCCGCACTGACCAGCCAGGCCGAACCCGTGAGGTGGGCGTCGCGTCGCTCGCGCGAGGCAGCCGCCGGATCCTCCGCCATGAGCTGCGCGAACAGCATCGCGACGGCGCGCTCGGCAGGATACGCCTGCGCATAGTCGTCCACCTGCCCCAGCCACGCAGCCTGATGCGCGGCGAGGTCGTGCGGCAGGGCAGCATCGGTGGGCATGACGTCGTTCGCTTGCCGCTGGTGCAGTGGTCGCGTATTTTACCGGACCGCTTGCCATTCGACCTTGGTCGCATGCATGCGCAGGATCGCCGGCGCTGGGGGTTTCAGGCGCACGAACGTTCTACAGCCTGGCCACCACCGCTCGCGAAGGGGATGCAATGATTTTCTGGCGTGTCAAACCGCTCGATCAGATTCTCGCAACCGCAGAAAAGAAGTCCCTCAAGCGACAGCTCGGCGCCCTGCAGCTGACCTTGCTCGGCATCGGCGCGGTGATCGGTACCGGCATCTTCGTGCTTACCGCCGAAGCGGGCCAGAAGGCCGGACCCGGCATGATGATCGCCTTCGTGATCGCGGCGGTCGTCTGCGCGCTCGCCGCACTTGCCTACGCCGAACTTGCTTCCATGCTTCCCGTATCGGGATCGGCCTATACCTACACCTACGGCGTGCTAGGCGAATTCCTCGCCTGGATCGTCGGTTGGGCACTGGTGCTCGAATACGCGATCGGCGCGGCGGTCGTGTCGGTCGGCTGGTCCGGCTACATGAACGGCCTGCTCGCCCACAGCGACCTGTTCGGCCTCGTGCAACCGGGTGCGCTTTCCCTCCCCGAATTCCTGCGTACCGGCCTCTACACCGGCGGCGGGTTCAACCTTCTGGCTTTCCTGATCTCTCTCGCCGTGACCTGGCTGCTCGTGATCGGCACCTCGAAGAGCGCGCGTGTCAACTCGGTGCTGGTCGCGATCAAGATCACCGCGCTGACCGTGTTCATCCTGATCGCGGTTCCGGCCGTGAAGAGCACGAACTTCGAACCGTTCCTGCCGGGTGGCTGGGGCAGCCCGCTCGGCGGCACCGGCGTTCTCGGCGCGGCCGCGTCGATCTTCTTCGCGTATGTCGGCTTCGACGCCGTATCGACCGCGGCGGAAGAAACCAAGAACCCGAATCGCAACGTTCCGATTGGCCTGATCGGCGCACTCGGCGTGTGCACGGTGTTCTACCTTCTGGTCGGCTATGGCGCCGCGGGTTCGGTCGGGGCGCAGCCGATGCTCGGCACGAATGGCATGCCACTCGACCCGGGCGGCCCCGAGATGGCCGCCGCGTGCGCGCAGTCGCAGGCACTGGTATGCAGCAAGGAGCCGCTCGCGCACGTGTTGCGCCTGCTCAATTTCCCGTCGATCGGCAACTGGATCGGCATCGCCGCAATCCTCGCGCTGCCGTCCGTTATCCTCATGATGATGTTCGGCCAGACGCGCATCTTCTTCACGATGTCGCGTGACGGCCTGCTGCCGGAAGTGCTCTCGCGCGTGCACCCGCGCTTCCACACGCCGCACGTGATCACGATGTTGACCGGCGCGGTCGTCGCGGTCTGCTCGGCGCTGTTCCCGGTCGGCAAGCTCGCCGACACGTCGAACTCGGGCACCCTGCTCGCGTTCGCGATGGTCTCGATCGGCGTTTTGATCCTGCGCAAGCAGCAACCGAACCGGCCGCGCTCGTTCCGCACGCCGATGGCGTGGATCGTCTGTCCGCTTGCGGTCATCGGTTGCGCGCTGCTGTTCTTCAATCTCAGCATGACCGCGAAGACAGTGTTCGTGGTCTGGGCGGCGATCGGCCTGGTGGTCTATCGACTCTACGGGTACCGTCGCAGCCAGCTCGCCCCGCAGAACGCAGGCTGAGGTACTGGATCGTTGAACCCACGGAGGCCGGCGCATCGTCGCCGGCCTTTTTATGACCATGGATGGTCGGTATTCCGGAAATGCAGGAGCAATTTCCGGGATGACCATGGATGGTCGGTATGCCGGTCGGCCGATGCTCCTGGCATCAGCCGACACTTCCCGCTTCCCTGCCGGTCGGAATTGCAGGAGCAATTTCCGGCATGACCGTGGATCGTCGGCACGTATCAGAAACCTATGGAACCGCCATGCTCGACCGATTGCTAGCCCTCAAGACCGATTTCTCCAATGCGGCCGTCGACGACGACGGCCCGTCGCTGAAGCGCACGCTCGGCCCCTGGGGCCTGACCGCGCTCGGCATCGGCGCGGTGATCGGTGGCGGCATCTTCGTGATCACCGGCCAGGCGGCCGCCGAACACGCCGGGCCCGCGATCATCCTGTCGTTCATGATCGCCGCGCTGTGCTGCAGCTTCACCGCGCTGTGCTACGCCGAATTCGCAACCCTGATCCCGATGTCGGGTAGCTCGTATTCCTATGCGTACGCGACGCTCGGCGAGGGCGTCGCCTGGTTCATCGGCTGGAACATGGTGCTCGAATACGGCGTGTCCGCGTCCGCCGTCGCGGTCAGCTGGACCGGCTATTTCACGAGCCTGCTCGACCATTTTGGCGTGCACCTGCCAGCAGCGCTGACGAATGCGCCGCTCGCCTATACCGACAATCGCCTGGTCACGACCGGCGCGCTGTTCAACCTGCCCGCGGTCGCAATCGTGCTGTTGCTGACCTGGCTTTGCTACGTCGGCATTCGCGAGTCGAGCGGGGTCAACACGGTGATGGTGATCCTCAAGGTCGCGCTGATCGTGATCGTGATCGCCGCCGGCTGGCACTACGTGAACCCGCAGCTGTGGCATCCGTTCATTCCGGAGAACCAGGGGCCGGAGAAATTCGGCTGGACCGGCATCATGCGCGCGGCCACGCTGGTGTTCTTTTCCTACATCGGTTTCGAGGCAACCTCGACCGCTGCGCAGGAAGCGAAGAATCCGCAACGCGACCTGCCGATCGGCACGATCGCCTCGCTCGCGATCTGCACCGTGCTCTATATCGGCATGGCCGCCGTGCTGACGGGACTCCTGCCGTTCGACCAGCTCGGCACCAGCGAGCCGGTGGTGACCGCGGTGAAGGCGCATCCGGAACTCGGCTGGCTGCGTTGGCTGGTCGAGGTCGGCGCACTGATCGGCCTGTCGTCCGTGATCCTGGTGATGGTGATCGCGCAGCCGCGCATCTTCATGATCATGGGCCGCGACGGCCTGCTGCCGCCGGTGTTCGCGAAGATCCACCCGAAGTACCGCACGCCGCACATCAACACGGTCATCACCGGCATCGGCATCGCCGCGCTGGCGGCAGTGTTCCCGCTCGACGTTCTCGGCGACCTCGTCTCGATGGGTACCCTGATCGCGTTCATCGCGGTCTGTCTCGGTGTCTTGATCCTGCGTCGCACCCGACCGGAACTTCCACGCACGTTCCGCGTGCCGTGGGCGCCATTCACCTGCATCGCCGGCGTGCTCAGCTGCATGCTGCTGCTGTACTTCGAGAACTGGTACAACTGGACGCTGATGGGCGTCTGGACGGTGATCGGGTTCGCCATCTATTTCGGCTATGGCTACCGCCACAGCCGGCTGCGTCGCGACTGATCGCGGCGACGTGAAGCGGAGGAGCGGAGCAAGCTCCGGTCTGTAATAGCGGGGCGCACCTGCCCGGCTTTGCTAGCGCCTGCTCGGCTCACGCCACGGCGCCTACGGAACCTCGTCTTCGTCGTCGTCATCCGCTGCGTCGACTTCGTCCTGCAGCAGCGAGAGCTGCTTGCGCGTGTCGGCGCCGAGCTTGCGCAGGCGGTCGACGCGGCCGATCAGGTTGCCGCGGCCGCTGCCGATGCGCTTGAGCATGCCCTCGTGCAGGGATTGCGCCTTGCCGAGCGCGTCGCCGACGCCGCCGAGTTCGTTCACCAGCAGCACGAAGCTGTCATGCAGCGCGCCGGCCTGGCGCGCAATCTCGGCAGCGTTGAGGTTGCGGTCTTCCATGCGCCACAGGTGCGACACCGTACGCAGCGTCACGAGCAGCGTGCTCGGACTGACCAGCGAGATGTTCTTCGACAGCGCGTGGATGTACAGCCCGTCATCGGCGCGGATCGCCTCCATGAATGCGGCCTCGACCGGAACGAACAGCAGCACGAAGTCGAGCGTGCGCAGGCCCGGAATCGCCTCATAGTTGCGCTTGGACAGGCCATCGACATGCCGGCGCAGCGATGCGACATGCTCGCGCAGCAATCCTTCACGCTGGGCGTCGTCGGTTGCGGCGCACAGGCGTTCGTAGGCGGTCAGCGAGACCTTCGCATCGATGACGAGGTCCTTGCTGTCCGGCAGGTGCACGATCACGTCCGGGCGCGGGCGACCGCCCTCCTCGTCCGAGAAGACGACCTGCAACTCGAACTCGCGACCCTCGCTGAGTCCGGACGCCTCGAGCACGCGTTCGAGCACCAGCTCGCCCCACGCACCCTGCGTGCGCGTGTCGCCCTTGAGCGCGCGCGTGAGGTTCAGCGCGTCCTCGCTGATGCGTTCGTTGAGCTGCTTGAGACTGTGGATCTCCTGCGACAGCATGCCGCGCTCGCGCTGATCGGAGGCGTGGCGCTGATCGATCGTCTCGCGGAATTCCTTCAACTGGAGCTTGAAAGGATCGAGCAGGCCACTGAGCTGCTGCGTGCTCTGCTCCCGGAAGCGCTCGGCCTTGTCCTCGAGGATGCCGTGCGCGAGATTCTGGAACGCTTCGCGCAGGCGTTGCTCGGCCTGTTCCAGCAATTGCAGCTTTTCGGTCGCCGCAGCAGCCTCGGCGGCGGAGCCGGCCTGGAGCGCGGCATGGCGACCGGTCAGCGCAACCAGTTGTTCCTGCGCCGCATCACGCGCGCTGCGCGCGGCGGCAAGTTCCTGGCCGAGGCGCTCCGACCGCTCCTGCTGCGTAGCGGCGCGCGCCGTGACTGCCAACAGGTTCTGCTCGGCATGCGAAAGATCCTGTTCGAGTCGCCGCACGCGCGCGGACGCTTCGTCGGCGCGTCGGATGGCTGCATCGCGCTGTTCGACCAGCGTTGCCACCTCGGCACCACGGCTTGCATACCCTTCGAGCCGCGCTTGACCGCGGCCGCGCCGCGCCAGCAGGTAGGCGATCACCACGCCCGCGAAGAAACCGACCGCGAACGCGGCGATCAGCGGCAGTTGGACAGGATAGTTCGGCACGCGCGGTTCCGTGGATGGCGACGGAGCGCGATTGTGACAGGCGCGGTCTCAGATGCCGAGATTTCGGCAGCCCGGATGGCAGTGGCGGTTCCCGGTGCCATCATCAGGCACCGGGAATACCCGAACAGGATCAGGCTTTCGCGGTCCAGCTCCTGCACCAGCCCTTGGCATTCACGTCCTTGCCCGGGAACAGGTCGCACGGGCCATAGGCCATTTCCGAGTGGCCCTTGAAGAAATTGCAGCTCACGCAGTTCGAGTTGGGCTTGTACGACGGATCGCCCTTCGCGGTCGCCGCGTCCTCGGTGTATCCGAGGGCAGCCGCCGTTGGGTCCTTTGGATCGACATGCGGGGTGTCCGCTCGCGCGATACGCGGCAGCAGGCTCGCTGCAACCGGCGCCATCGCAGCGCCGACTACGGCAATCTTCAGGAAACGACGTCTGGCCTGGCGGTTGGCTGGGTCCGACATGGGTCCACTCCTTCGTTGATTGGGTGCCCTCGTCCGGGCACGGTGATTTGCCCCACGGCGCCGCGCAGCTTAGCGCGCCCGACACCGTGCGGCACGCTCCTGCGCGCCTCGACCGCAGGTCTGCCGCCAGACGGTAGCTCGCGGCCGATGATCAGTGCGTGAACAGGACCGTTCACACGCCTTCGGTATAGTAGGCGGAATCGTCGCCGCGGGTTGCCGGAGAACCGATCATCGCCACTGAAGTCATCGACCGCCGTCGCCTGGAACGCTGTGCCGGCGAGATCGCCACGGCCGGACGCGAACTCGGCGCACTCGGCTGGACGCCCGCGACCAGCAGCAATTTTTCCATGCGAGTCGATTCCGCGCACGCCGCTGTCACGATCTCCGGGCGCGACAAGGGTCGGCTCGGCATCGACGACATCATGGTCGTCGACCTTGATGGCCACGCGGTCGGCACCACGGCACGTCCCTCGGCTGAAACCGCCCTGCATACCCAGATCTACCGCCGCTTCGCCGACGCGGGCGCGGTGCTTCATACCCATTCGCGCGCGCAGTCGGTTGCGTCCCGGCTGTACGCGGCGCAGGGCCTCGTCCGTTTCGAAGGTTGGGAGCTGCAGAAGGCGATCGCCGGCTACACCACCCACGAAAGCGTGCTCGACCTGCCGGTTTTCCCGAACACGCAGGACATGCATGTGCTGGTGCGCCAGGTCGATGCCTGGCTGGACGCCGGCAAACCGCTGCACGGCTACTTGATCGATGGCCACGGCATCTACACATGGGGACGTGACATGCCGGAAACGCGCCGCCACCTGGAGGCGTTCGAATTCCTGCTCAATTGCGAACTCGACCTGCTGCGCCTAAAAGGAACCGCCTCGTGAGCCGACTGCGCATCTACGACGACACCCTCGCCGATGTACCGCGCTCGACGCATGCGGAACACGCCGACATCACGCGCGAACTCGCGAAGGTCGGCGTGCGGTTCGAGCAATGGGAAGCCTCGCAGCCGGTCGTGCCCGGCGCCAGCCAGGACGAGGTGATCGCCGCCTATCGCAGCGACATCGACCGCCTCATGCGCGAAGAAGGCTACCAGGCGGTCGACGTGATCAGCCTGCGCCCGGACAACCCCGACCGCGCGGCGTTCCGCCAGAAATTCCTCAACGAGCACACCCATAGCGAGGACGAAGTGCGCTTCTTCGTCGCGGGCGCCGGCCAGTTCACCCTGCACATCGACGGCAAGGTCTACGAGGTACTGTGCGAGAGCGGCGACCTGATCGGCGTGCCCGACCGCACGCGCCACTGGTTCGACATGAGCGAGTCGCCGTACTTCATCGCGATCCGCCTGTTCACCAACAAGGAAGGCTGGGTCGCCGAATTCACCGGCGACGATATTGCGGAGCGCTTCCCGCGCATGGCGCCGCACCCCTCGGCCGGAGCGACTTGAGATGGGCTACCTCGACGAATCGCTGGCCGCAGGCGAAACCATCGTCGCGCACTTCGACCTGCACTGGACCGCGAGGTGGCGCCTGATCGTGTTCCTGCTGCTGGCGATCCCGACGTTCGGCCTCGCCCTGCTGGCCGCGATCTACGAATGGATCCGCCTGCGCTCGATCGAACAGGGCGTGACGAACCGGCGCGTGGTGCGCAAGACCGGCATCATGAGCCGCGAGACGACCGAACTGCGGCTGGCGTCGATCGAAACGATCGACCTGCGCCAGAGCGCATGGGGGCGCCTGTTCGGCTACGGCGACGTGGTGCTGACCGGGCGTGGCGAGACCGCGATGGTGTTCCAGCGCCTCGCCGAACCGCTGGATGCGAAGCGCGCGATCGAGGGCGCGTACGCGGCGAACGTCGAGGCGACGCGTGCACACCCCTCGGAACATGTTGCGTAGGCACAGCGGCAGCCACGGCGGCGATCGCGGCACCTCCCTGAAGGCATCGCGGCTGAGGCCGCTCCAGCACTAGCGGCACACGCCAATGATCACGACCATCCTCACCGACATCGAAGGCACCACCAGCTCGATCCGCTTCGTCAAGGACGTGCTGTTCCCGTACGCGCGCGAGCGGCTCCCGGCCTTCGTCGTGACCCATGCCGATGATCCCGACGTGCAGCACTGGCTGCACGAGACGGCGAAGGAGGCGGGCCTGGTGTCGGCGGGCCAGCAGGAACTGATCGACCTGCTGATCGAGTGGATCGACGCCGACCGCAAATCGACCGCCCTGAAGGCACTGCAGGGCATGATCTGGAAGGACGGTTACGCCAGCGGCGAATATCGCGCGCACGTCTATCCGGAAGTGGCCGCACGCCTCGGTGCGTGGCATGCGGCGGGCAAGCGACTGTACGTGTACTCCTCCGGCTCCGTGCCGGCGCAGAAACTATTTTTCGCGCATACCGAAGCAGGCGACCTCGGCCCGTTGTTTTCCGGCTATTTCGATACCGAAACGGGTCCGAAGCGCGAAGCGGAATCGTACCGGCGCATCGCCCATGCCATCGGTGCGGCGCCCGGGGAAATCCTGTTCCTGTCCGACATCGTGGAAGAGCTCGACGCCGCGGCGGCAGCGGGCCTGCACACGACGCAGATCGCGCGCCCGCCTTCGACCTGTCCGAGCGCCGGCACCCACGGCTGCGTCGCGGATTTCGACTCCGTCCAGACCTGATCTTTCGCGGAACGGGTGAAACCCGGCGCGCGCGCAAGGATAATGGCGCGGATTCGCGTTACTCCGTCGTCCGACCCGGTATCCCGTGCACTCACTCCCTGCGACCCTGATCGACGGCCTGCGCGCCGCGCTGTTCCGCCATCCGCGCGATGCGGCCATGAGCGTCGGCGCCGATATCTTCGTTGGCGTGCTGCTGGTGTACCTCATGGTGTCGCTCGGCATCGGCATGCTCGACACGCCCCCGCCCTGGCGGTTCGTCACTGCGGGCGTGCCGACCGTGCTGTGCGACTCGATGCTGACCCTCGTCGCGGCGTGGATGCTCGCCCTGCTCGCGGGGAGGCGTGGCGCAGTCTGGGGCGTCGCGAGCGTGCTGCTCGCGGCAACCGTGGCGACTGCGCTCGTCATCCATTGGCCGCTCAGCCACGCGGTTTCCGCGCTGGCCGGCAACGATCACGTCGTACTTGCGACGTTGCTCGAACTCGTCAGGCGCGGCTGGTGGTTCCTGGTCCTGCTCGCGTTCGCGCACTGGCTCGCGCCGCGAGGACTGCCGCATGCGGTCGCGTGCGCATTGCTCGCGTACGCAGTGTCGGCGGCGGCGTGGTGGTGGTTGCCGCAATCGCCGCTGCTGCTCACCGCTTCGACCACCGTCGAATCCGCCGCGGAAATGGTGGACGCGGACGAAGCAACGGATGCTGCGCCTGCGACGCCGGCGGAGGACGAAGCCAAGGCCGACTTCGATGCCGAGCAGGCGATGTATGCGCAGCCCGCCCTGCTCGATGCGGCACTCTCGAAACTCGCGCCGCAAGTCCCGGGCAAGCCGGATCTCTACGTGGTCGCATTCGCCGGCGACGCACAGGAGGACGTGTTCCGCAACGAAGCCGAGTACGTCGAGGATCTTTTTTCGAAGCGGTTCGGTGCAAACGGACACGTCGTCGTGCTCGAAAACAATGTGCAGACCGTGACAACGCGCCCGCTCGCGAACTGGACCAACCTGCATCGCACCCTGCAGGCGATCGCTGGCCGCATGGATCCGGCCGAAGACATCCTGCTGCTGTACTTGAGCACGCACGGATCGGACGACCACCAGCTGCTGGTCGACCTCGACCCGCTGCCGCTGAACCAGATCGGCCCGGACGACATTGCCGACGCGCTGAAAACCACGCCGGCGATGCGCTGGAAGGTGATCGTCGTCAACGCCTGCTATTCCGGCGGCTTCGTCGACGCCCTGCGCGACGATTCGACGATGGTCATGACCTCGGCACGCGCGGACCGTACCTCGTTCGGCTGCGGAGCCGATTCCGACATCACCTACTTCGGCAAGGCGTTCCTCGCCGAAGCGCTGAACAAGACCACCTCGCTGCGCGAAGCGTTCGACCTCGCTCGCGCCTCGGTCGATGAATGGGAATCCGCCGACGCGAGCCACGCGGAAGGCAAAGCTGTCGAGCATTCCGAGCCGCAAATCGCCAGCTCCCCGAGCATCGAAGCGAAGCTCGCAACGTGGCGACGCGCGCTGCACGCGGGCCCGACTGTTCCGTTCAAACCCGCCCCGGAGTGGTCCACGCACGCGTCTCAGTGAATCGCTGCCGGATCGCCTCCGGCGCGTGGCCGCAGGGCGAACACCACGATGCTGTCGTCTTCGTAGGCGGGTTGGCCCAGGCGCGACACGACCTTCGCCACGCACGCCGGCATGTCCGGCCATGCCACCGGCCAGGGGAAGTCCTTGCCGGGCGGCACGGTCCAGGGGTGCAGGCGCATCACCAGATAGTCCGCGCCCCAGGTCGCCCCGTCGAGGATGTCGGCGAGCCGCCCGATGCGGCTGAAGTGGTCGCCCGTCGCGGTGTACGGATACTCGTCCCACTCGCCGACGCCGCACACCGGCGATGCCAGCGCGTACTTCACATTCTGCCGATGGATCGACTGCAGCCACGGATCGGGCATGTAGTTCGAGTGCGCGCGTGCCGGGGTCTCGATCAGGGTGACGCTGGCGGGTGGTTTGCGCGCGAGGTCGAGCAGGAACGGCGAGACCGGACCGAGCTGCAGCAGCGTGACGTACGGGTTCTCGGCCGGGTCATAGTCGTACTGGAACAGCGCGTGTCCCATGAACTGGTTCGGCGTGTGATACCAGCGCGGCAGCGGGCCGCACACGACGAGGCCGGCGAGACACGCGGTTGCCAGCAACATGGCCAGAGGCTGCGCGCGCAAGCGTTCGAACAAGCCGGCGATTCCTTCGGCGACGAACAGCAACAGGAACGGCAGCACCGGTACCGCATAGCGCACGAGCACCGCCGCATGCTGGATCCAGGCCGGACGCGCCGCGCACACGACGATGCCCCCGACCACCGCAGCCGACAGCACCAGCGCGGCCAACTCGCGCTCGGACCGCCACAAGCGCCAAACACCGGCTGCGAACAACGCGGTGATGATCGCGCACAGCCACGCGTCGGCAACGCCGAACTGGATCAACACGCTGCGATACACGCTTTCCAGGGTCGGACTGTTCGCACCCGCCTTGCCCGCCATCGCGCTCCAGTCGTTGAGCAAGGGCGGACCAAGCGCCAGTGCGAGCGGCACGGCGACGAGCCATCCCAGCACGAACAACTGCCGCAGCGAACGCAACGCCTGCGCCCGCCTGTCGCGATCGAAACACGCACGCAGCTCGCCGAAGCCGTAATACGCGAACGGCCACAGCGTGAACACCAGCGACAGCAAATGCGCCCAGCCGCCGAGGAAAGTCACGACGATGTAGGCGCCGGCCCATGCATGGCGATTGGCGCGGCCTTCACGCCAGTTGCGGAACGCGACGAACGCGATGACGCCGAACAGGGCCAGCAAGGCGTACGGTCGCGCCGTGCGGCTGAAGTACACCAGCGACGGGGAAATCGCCAGCAGGCCAGTCCAGATCGCGCGCGTCGACAACGCAAGCCTTGAGCGCAGCAGCCACGGCGCGACCGGCAACAGGGCAATCCCCGCGACCAGCAGCGGCAGGTGCATCGCCCATTCGCTCAGCGCCGACTGCTCGTACAGCCACCGATACCAGAGCGTGAGTGGAATGCAGTAATCGGCGACTCCGAAATGGTCGGCGATCGCGGACATGTCGGCGCGGATGAGCATGCGCACCGCATGCCATTCGTCGTCGATCAGCATCTGCGAGCGCAGTTGCGACACGCGCAGGAAAATGCCGGCCAGCACCGCGGCCAGCGACAGCAACCACCACGGCCATGCTGCGCGCGCTGTCGACGTGCGTGGCGGCTTCAAGTCCGACCCACCTTCGCGTCGCGCAGCGTGCGCAGGAACGGCGGCGAGCACACGCCCCAACGCCACAAACGGTACGACAGTGCGGTGCCGAGCACGCCGAACCCGTACACGACCGAGCGGTGGAAATTGATCTCGCTCGCTTCGGGGAAATACTTGGTCGGGCAGGAAATCTCGCCGATGCGCTGGCCGAATGCATGCGCCTGCACCAGCATCTGGTTGTCGAACACGAAGTCGTCGGAGTTTGCGGCCAGCGGAAGCGTTTCCAGCACGCTGCGCGAGAAGGCACGGTAACCGGAATGGAACTCCGACAGCTTGGAACCGATCAACAGGTTCTCGACCGCGGTCAGTGCACGGTTGAACACATACTTGTACAACGGCATGCCGCCGGCAATCGCGGTATTGCCGAGGATGCGCGAGCCGATCACCACGTCGTACACACCCGAGGCGATCATCGCGGCCATCGCGGTGATCAGCTTCGGTTCGTACTGGTAATCCGGATGCAGCATCACGACGATGTCGGCTCCCTCTTCCAGCGCGAGCGCATAGCAGGTCTTCTGGTTGCCGCCGTAGCCGCGATTGGCAGGATGGCGGTGCGTGCGGATGCCGAGCGATTCGGCCACCGCGACGGTCGCATCATCGCTGGCGTCGTCAACCAGCAGCACGCAGTCGACGATGTCGTGCGGAATCGCCGCGTGGCATGCGGCAAGCGTCTTCTCCGCGTGGTACGCGGGCATCACGACGACGATTTTCTGACCGTGCAACATGCGCGAACCGTCCGTTCCGATGACCGCGGGCGGCGCCTCGCGCGTGGATTCTGGCGACCCCGGCCCGATTCGAACGGGCGACCTCGCCCTTAGGAGGGGCGCGCTCTATCCAGCTGAGCTACGGGGCCGCAAACCCGGGCATTGTAGCGGCGTGCGCGCGAGCGGCCTACATATCCGGTGCGCGCGAACGCCGCTCCAAGCCTTGCAGCCGGACCACTTCGCCGCCACATGCCGGGCCATGGACGACAACCCCGCCCGCAATGCCTCCGCCCGGCGCATGCCAACCGTGTACCTGCCGCACGGCGGCGGTCCGTGTTTCTTCATGGACCCGCCGCCGCAGGCGCCGCAGACCTGGGATGGCATGGCCGCATACCTGCGTGGCCTCGCCGCGTCGATCGGCGAACGCCCGCGTGCCCTCCTGGTCGTATCAGCACATTGGGAAACACCGCGGCCGACCGTCAACAGCGGTGCGGCGCCGGGCATGCTGTTCGACTACTACGGCTTTCCCGAGCACACGTACCAGCTTTCCTGGCCTGCGCCAGGATCGCCGCAACTGGCCGCCAAGGTGCGTGACCTGCTCCAGTCCGCCGGCATCGACTGCGATGAGGATGCGGCGCGCGGCTACGATCACGGCGTGTTCGTGCCCCTGCTGCTGGCGTGGCCGGACGCCGACATCCCGACCACCCAACTTTCGCTGCAGGCCGGACTCGACCCGGCAGCGCATCTGGCAATCGGCAAGGCGCTGGAACCGCTGCGCGACGAGGGCGTGCTGATCATCGGCAGCGGCATGAGCTACCACAACCTGCGCGAGTTCTTCGCGGCCGATGCACGCGTGGTCGCCGACGCGGAGCAATTCGACACGGCCTTGACCGCGGCGCTGCTGGACCCTGTTCCGGCAGCACGCGAGGCGCAATTGATCCGCTGGAAGGGCCTGCCGGCCGCGCTCGCCGCGCATCCGCGCGCCGAGCATCTGCTGCCGCTGATGGTCGTGGCCGGTGCCGCGGGCAACGATCCCGGCCGGCGCATGTGGACCGGGCCGATCTTCGGCAAACCGGTCTCGGCGTTCCATTTCGGCTGACACGCCCGGCGAATCCTTCGACGCCCACGCTGCGCGCCCTTCGACTTCGCCCAGGACAGGCCTGCGGTCGGCGAGAACGGCCAGGCCAGGCACCGCCCGCGGGCTGCTACAATCGCGGGTTTCGCGCATGCCAGCGCACCTCATATTTGAAACTGGAGCCGTTCCCATGTCCGCGCAGATCCTCAAGGCCCTCGGCCTCGACCCGCTCAATTCCGGTACCTACCTCGGCAACGGCGAGTGGTCGAAGACGACTGATGCCGGCCTGCTGCAGTCGATCAATCCGACCACCAACGAGGTGATCGCCGAGGTGCATGCTTCCAGCACGGCGGACTACGAGAAAGTCGTCGCGCGCGCGCAGGCTGCGTTCCAGGTCTGGCGCACGACGCCGGCGCCGCGCCGTGGCGAGGCCATCCGCCTGTGCGGCGACGCACTGCGCAAGCACAAGGACGCGCTCGGTTCGCTGGTCGCGCTCGAGATGGGCAAGAGCAAGCCGGAAGGAGACGGCGAAGTGCAGGAGATGATCGACATCGCCGACTTTGCGGTCGGCCAGTCGCGCATGCTGTACGGCTACACGATGCATTCGGAGCGCGCGGGGCATCGCATGTACGAGCAGTACCACCCGATCGGCCTGGTGGGAATCATCAGCGCGTTCAACTTCCCGGTCGCGGTGTGGGCGTGGAATTCGTTCCTCGCCGGGATCTGCGGCGACATCTGCATCTGGAAGCCGTCGAACAAGACGCCGCTGACCGCAATCGCGTCGATGAAGATCTGCAACGAGGCGCTCAAGGCCGGAGGATTCCCGGACATCTTCTTCCTGATCAACGACGCCGGCATCGAACTGGCGCAGCAGTTCGTCGACGATCCGCGCGTTCCGCTGATCAGCTTCACCGGCTCGACCCAGGTCGGCCGCGCGGTCGGCGAGCGCGTCGCGCGCCGCCTCGGTCGTTCGCTGCTCGAGCTCGGCGGCAACAACGCGATCATCCTCGACGAGACCGCCGACCTGAAGCTGGCGATCCCCGGCATCGTGTTCGGCGCAGTCGGCACCGCCGGCCAGCGCTGCACCACCACGCGTCGCCTGATCGTGCACGAATCGATCTACGACAACGTGCTGGCAACGCTGATCAAGGCGTACAAGCAGGTCGAAGGCAAGATCGGCGATCCGACCGACGCCGCGAACCTGATGGGCCCGCTGAACAGCCAGGCTGCCGTGCAGCAGTTCCTCGCCTCGATCGAGAAGGCGAAGGCCAGCGGCGGCAAGGTCGAGACCGGCGGCACTGCGATCGACCGCAAGGGCAACTTCGTGTTGCCGGCGATCGTCACCGGCCTCAACAACAGCGATGAGGTGGTGCAGCACGAGACGTTCGCGCCGATCCTGTACGTGATGAAATACAAGACGCTCGACCAGGCGATCGCAATGCAGAACGGCGTACCGCAGGGCCTGTCCTCGTCGATCTTCACGCAGAACCTGAAGGCAGCCGAGGCGTTCCTGTCGGCCGCCGGTTCCGACTGCGGCATCGCCAACGTCAACATCGGCACCAGCGGCGCCGAGATCGGCGGCGCGTTCGGCGGCGAGAAGGACACCGGCGGCGGCCGCGAATCCGGCTCGGATGCCTGGAAGGCCTACATGCGCCGCCAGACCAACACGATCAACTATTCCGATTCGCTGCCGCTGGCGCAGGGCATCAAGTTCGAATTCTGACCTTGCATACCCGCACTGACGGCTAACGCGCGCGCATCCTGCGCGCGCCCCTGAGCGGCTGCGCACTGTGATAGGAACCATCCCTCCTGTACGTACTTGATCACTGAAGGCGCTCCATCGCGAGCGCCATCGGATCATCGCCATGTACAAGACTCTGCTGCTTCTCGCAGCGATCGCGCTGCTGGCCGGCGCCGTGCTCGGCCAGCGCGCCACTGCCACGCCGGGTGCCGACGGCACGCTCCAGCGCGGGCGCTACCTCGTCACGATCGGCGGCTGCAACGACTGCCACACCGCCGGCTTCGCCCCGAGCG
>Ga0209023_10001277_pt1 | contig 34266 bp, 41 predicted proteins | sample LakOneMetagenome_FD_187468 | JGI IMG/M metagenome (GOLD analysis project Ga0209023, IMG submission 187468) | Freshwater and sediment microbial communities from Lake Erie, Canada (SPAdes) (version 2) | ecosystem: Environmental > Aquatic > Freshwater > Lentic | place: Lake Erie, Canada...
AAAAACGCCGGGGATGCCGGTGTGGCTGTCGCGCTCAAGCGATCCCAAGCGCAAGCTGGCCACCACCCTGGAGCTGGTCGACAACGGTTCGGGGCTGGTCGGCGTCAACACCATGCAACCCCCATTACAAAACACCGCTTTCGGGCGTCGTTAGTTGTGACGACCCGCGTCACAGAAGCAGAACCCCGTCGCCCTCCACACGATCGTCGCCGGAGACCCGTTCCTGAGGTTCCTGAGAGCCGTAATGAAGGGCCGGAACCTTCGGGCGAACTTCATGACCGAGCAGGTCTACGGCCCTCCCTAGGGGCACAGATGGCGAACCAGGACGCCCACCGGACCTAATCGGCTTTCCTGTTCGCCGCTCCCTTCTCAGCATCGCCAAGCATCTTTTCCGTCCGGTCTGTCCAGACGCGCAAGTCTTCGGTCGATGCCTGGACGTCAGCGGTCGCTTCGTCCATCGCCGATTGTGGCGGGGTGATGCCATGCGTGGAATCGAAGCACCGCTTGTATGCATCGTAATTCGCGTTGTCGCCCGCTGCGGCTGAGGCAATGACATCGACCGTGGCGAGACCACGCCGCACGATGAACGGCTTGAATCCGTTGTATCCGCCCATCCGGTTCTTCGCGTTGACCATGCCGCAGACGGTGCCGCCAGCGGTCGCCTTCACATCTTGGAATTGGGCACTACCGGGGTCCACCAGCGATGCTCTGACAATCCGTTCGGCCTCGGTGATCGCCTGTTGTTTCGCACAACCCGCCAAGGCCACCACGGCGACCGCGAGTGCCCAATATCTTTTTGACATTTTACTTCCCCACCCAGCCGTTGGCTCGGTGTTCGGAAGATATCGACTTCGGAAGTCCAAATCGATCACGATGGTAAATAAGTTTAGACGACGGCCATCGTTCACAAAGGTTTCGCTTGCGCTTCGGCCCGACATTTCCCGTCGGCGCCATGCGAGCCATAGCCCGGCAGGATGGCCGTCCTGCCGGGCTTTTTATTGTGTGCAACCACGACAGGAGAATTATGAACCACGCCGATTTCGAAGCTGAACTTCAACGCCGACTTCAAGACCCCGCCCAAGTCCATCGCCTCAAGAGCTTGGTCGAAGCGGCTTACAAGCCGTGCCCATCCGACTACCGCCTTCCAGGGCTGCCGGATACCGACGACATCCGCCTTTTGCAGGTCACGATGTTCGACAATTCCAAGACCGTGAAATCCGAAAAAGAATCCCTCTTCGGCCTCTCGCTGACCTACTGGAACACCGACATTCCCGACGATGGCTTCAAGCTGTCCAAGCTGAATTCGAACAAGGTCAACGTCGCCCTCTACGACTCCGACCAGTTCGCCTACCGGCTTCGGAAAATGCGGGTGAAGTCTTGTCCCACGGCCTGGGTCAAAGAGATGAAGGCGGTTCTCGATGTCAGCGGGGCGGATTGGCTCTACGGGCCGGTCCTGACCCGGAATGGATATCTACCGAACCAGTTCATCATGATGGACGCGGCGACCGACTTGCCCGGTCGGACGATCATCGCGACCGGGCTCGCTGATCCCATCGTGTTGGAAAACTGGTCACGTCGGCAGTGCAACGGCACCCCGCTCGCGGAAAAGGCCATTTTCCAGTCCAGATACGCAAGTGTCGAATTCGGAAACGGCAAATGGGCAACGGACCGGCATTCCAAACTTCATTCTGACGCGGCGGAAGCCGATTACGCCTCTACGCAAGTAACCGATGAGTAATGACGTGATTAATATGACCCGGAAACCCTTATGTTGCCGCGCACTCATACGTATAGGTTTAGAAGAAAGAAATAGAACTAAAGAATTTACGTATGAGTGCACGAAAACCCAAGGGATTGCGGATGACTCAAGACGTAAAGCGGCTTTGCCGCATTGAAGAAGAACAAAATTCCGTCGATGAAACGCATAAGAGACGTAGTTCGCCGTTGGCGAGAAATAAATTCCGAATTGAGCTACTTGCGTTCCGCTTTGACGAAATAAGCCCGACCGCTTCGCATCCGACCAAGCCATGGCCGAATCCGCCGGAAATTGCCGCGCTAACCGGTGCCGCCCTCACATTCGATAACGGAAAGCAATGCGCGATGGATGGCCCCACCGGGCTGGAGGCGAGCCGCTCCAGCCCCAATCCTGCGGTGCTGAGTAGCTAAGACAGACCTCTGTAAAGGGTGCTGACGCCAACCCCGATTTCCGTCGCCACTTCTCGAACGCTCAATTGTCCTTCCGACAGTAAGTTCTTGGCCATCGCCACCTTGATGGGGGTCAGCTTCCTCGGGCGCCCGCCCAGCCGTCCGCGAGCCCGCGCAGCTTGAAGGCCCGCCCGAGTTCTTTCACGCAGGGCTTCGACCTCGGCGTTCGAAAGAACCGCGAATAGTTGGAAAGCCAGCCGCCCACTGGCGGTTTCCGTGTCGATATGTTCGGTGAGGCTTCGCAGCCCGATACCCCGAGCTTGAAGTTGATCGACCGTGTCGAGGAGTTGCCTCACTCCACGACCCAGGCGGTTCAACGCATAGACGACGATCTGATCGCCAGGGCGGGCGTAAGCCATAGCAGCCGCGAGTTCAGGGCGGTCAGCGGCAGAACCCGAGATGTGTTCCTCGAAGATGCGTTCGCACCCCGCCCCGAGCAGGGCGTCATTCTGCGACGCAATTTCTTGAGAAGATTTGGAGCAACGCGCGTATCCGATGAGCATGAATTACCATAACTCAACTCTTACATCTGTAAACAAGAAATAGAATATGAGATGAGTTTTGAGAGGTTCGATCTATCGGAGACCGTTATCACGGTATTGGCTCGAAACGAGTCTCAGATACGTTCGTATATGGAACTCGTAATGCCGTTGGGCCTGCAAGACCCTGACGCCATAGATCGTCGGCAGGCGCCATTGTTCGATAGTGAGCGCGACTGGCTCTCGGAAATGCCCAGGGAACGCGGGGTATTGCTACCCGTGGGGCGAAGACTCTCCTGGTCCGACTTTGGCAGTGCTACACCAACCTCCACGATTGGGGGGGCGGCATGGATTGGATCGGGGCTGCGAGTCAGGCCAACTTGGCGACTGTGATCATATCCGCTGGCTGTTCAGTCCTCGCGGCGGTGATCACCGCATGGACAGCGCGGGCGGGCTTGAAGAAAGCCTACCTCCTCGAAGACCAGACCGAGATGGTTCTTAGGGAGATGCTGCGGCACCCCGGCTTCAAGATGCGAACCTTCGCTATTCTGCAACATCACGTTCCGCTCTCGGACGAGAAGCTGCGGGAAGCCCTGCTTCGTGCCGGTGCGGTGAGCTTCAAACGTTCGGATGGGACTGTGGTCTGGGGCCTCTTGGAGAACCATCGTGATCGCGTCTTTCCGAAGAGCGAACGCAAATCATGATGTCGGAACACGACCTCCACGGCGCCTCCATCCGATGGATCGTCAGGGCGTCAACGGAAGTTGCCGATTGCCCCGATCGACCCTGTCTCTAAGATAGTTCTGGCAACGCTGGGGAAGCGGATGAACAGCAAGGCCTTGCTCATCATCATCGGGATTCTGTCCGCCATCGTGCTCGCCATGGGCGGCTATCTTATCTTCAACCTAGGTCGTCAGTCCGCCCAAGTAGCTGACACCCCAACGATGGCTGCAACGGCGGCACCCCCAGAGACCGCAACTGTCGCGCCGCCAGAGATTCCGATGGCGACTCCTCGTTCAGAGGACCCGGCTCAACTCGCGGCGCAATGGACCGACGCTTATGTGGGTTGCCGAGGGGGGTTCGGAGATGATCCCGCGACACATGCCGCCTGCGATCTCGAAGAGCAGATCGGTCAGAAGCTGGAGGCGGCTGGTTGGTGTTACCGGCCCGGCACTGGCAAGTGGAAGCCCTGCTAGTCGGCAAGCCCGCTCCAAAACCAGATACTTCTGAACACGCCGGGATGGACTATGCCCATCAACGGTTTCCGGGGTCGTTTTCCAAGGGGGCTTTTGTCACGGGGGAGCGGGTCGGCGATACAGCGATTGATAGGATAAGATTCTAGGATGACGACAGGATCGGGACCCGGTTAACGTCGGACGAAGTCGTGGCGACAAAAAGAGGAGCCGTCATGCAGCGACATTACGACGGGCGGAAATTACTCGCTGACGTGACAAGGACCCTGGAAGAGACGCTCGCGCGGCATGGAGTGCAACCGTTTAGCCTGCTGGGCGTCACAACAGTTCTTGAGGCGATCGCCTCCCCGCTGAAGGCGCAAGTCGCGGGAATTTGTGGCCGCGAGATGGGGCGTCTAGGGGTTGAGACCTACCTCGCTTCGACGATCGCGAGGCGAGTCGCCCTGCTGCAAAGTCCACACAGCGATACCGTTAACCCCATGATGGAGAGCATCGTCGTTGCTCTCGGGCGAGCAAAGACGCCGCTCAGCACTGATGCGCTCCGCTTGGCGGCGTATCGTGTATTGATGAATAGGCCGCGCGTCAGCTTAAGGGGAGCCGAGAGAGAAAATGCATCGCTTTCAGCCGCATTCGCATCTGCCCGTGGCTACCTGACGGAAGGCCGAATTGTCAGCCTTACCGGATCGGGCCTTTGGCGGCTCAATGACCTAAGCGAGATGTGCCAGGAGTTCGACGGCTGACGAGTAACCAAGGCTCCGGTGATAACCATGGTTCCCGCGCGCACGCCATTGAGAGGCTCGTGTGGGGTTCTGCTGGCGAGTCCATGGGGGCAGTGCAAACTCCACCGTGGCTCGTAGGAGACCTAGATGAAACCGCCTCAGTCTGTGAAGGCACTCGAAGAGCTTGGCCGCGTCCGCCTCTCTGCGAACTTCTTCATGCGCGACTTCCTCTACAGCGAGATCGGCAATTTCCAGCGCATCCCCAACATCCCTGATGACCCCGACCTCGCGATCGAGGCGGGAAGTCGGCTCTGTGAGGAACTGCTCGAACCGCTCAACGCCACGTTCGGCAGGATCGCGATCCGGTCAGCCTATCGATCAGCGCGCGTCAACGAGTTCGGTGCGGCCAACAAGCTGAACTGCGCGCGAAACGAGTCCACCTTCGCATCACACATTTGGGACCGCCGGGACGAACAAGGGCGTATGGGCGCGACGGCGTGCATCGTCGTCCCCTGGTTCGCTGACCGCTATGAGGCCGGGACATACCCGTGGCAGGCGATGGCATGGTGGGTCCACGACCACCTCCCTTACTCAAGGATGGAATTCTATCCGGTTCGCGCCGCATTCAATCTCAATTGGCGGGATCGGCCCGACCGCATCATTAAGAGCTACGCGGCACCCGCTGGGTGTCTCACGCGCCCAGGTATGGACAACCACGGCGGGGACCATTCGCATTCCTATCAGGGCTTCCCGGCGCGACGGGGTTAGGGCGAGGGTGTTCTAGCCCGAAGCGATCCCATGGATCGCCAAGGCGCAAGGACTCCAAACCGCCCCCCACCACCCTTGACCACCCCCAACCACCCATGCACAAGGGAGTGGTTCGAGGTAGGGGAATGAAAATGGCTATGGTTGAAGTCCGAGACCACGCTCTCTGGATCAAGCACCTCCACGGCGACGAGCTTCTCGCCTCCAAGTTCCAGGCAATGCCTGCCGGGACGCTGATCGAACTCACCGTCGATGGCGTGCGTGGACACTGGCGCAAGATGGATGATGGGAAGGATGGGCGGCCCACACCCGGCCTCCGTCCTATCGGACCGTCACGCGATCATTGGCATGCGCTCCAGGGGAGCCGTGGGTCGCTAGTCGAGGTCGCCGAGTAGTCGATCGGTTCTTCGCCCTAGGCGGTCAGAGCTTTGCAGGCCGTTTGCTTCATTGGGGATGCAATCTTTGACTCAACTAAAGCTAGTTGGCACGATCTCCTCAAGAATGAAGGAGGGGCAGATGTATCTGCGCACAGGAGTGGCAACCGCGCTGTTGCTGGCGGCGGGATGCTCGCCGGGTCAGGCAGCAAACGTGGCGGCCCCCGGTCCTCAGAAACTAGAGATTCCGATCAAGGGCGAAGGGATCGGTGACCCATGCCGCATCGCCAATGTCCTTAACGGCGACCTCTCTATCGATCGAGGAGGCTTCGGCTACGTCATCACGGAATGGGGCTTCAGGATGAGGGACGACATCCGATACCCTGTGATCCGCGCCGTCTTGTCCCCTCAGCGGACCGGCTACTTCGAAGCCTGGGACCCTTGGGGCGAAATGGCCTTTGATGTGGAAGGCTCGAAAATCATGCCTCGCCAGGAGAACTGTGGAGCATGGACCACGGAGAAAATCGCCGGAGACTCCGAGGGTCGCTGGTCGATCAAGCGCGATGGCCAGCAAGTCGCGACCATTCAGGGCGAGTGGCCGCCGAAGTTCTGACCGAAGCGGCCATCGGATCGCTTGGTTATCAAGGAATCCAGGGTTCGGGCGGAGAAGGGGGCGCAGATGCCAAGAACAGCAGCAGCCGACGAACTGTATCGAAAGCTCAACCAGCGACCGGAATTTCAATTCGCTAAATGGCCTGAAGCCCGCCAAGGCGTTCCGCCCGGTGGCGTATACTTCTTCTACGAGGCCGGGGAGCACCGCCCTAACGGACATCCCCGCGTCGTGCGCGTCGGAACTCACGGCGCCGCAACGCTTAATGCTAGGCTTCGCCAGCACTTCGGAGCGGCACACGGCGGCGGCGGGCATCGAGCATCTATTTTTCGAAGTCTGGTAGGGCGAGCATTCTCTGACTGCCCGCCGAGTTGGTCACTCGGTCGAGATTTGGGCGCACGAGCAGCGGGTATCGACCGCCAAGACCTGAGCGCATTCGAAAATCCGCATGAGTGCCGGGTGAGCGACCATTTGCGGTCTTTGACTTTGAGATGCATCGAGGTGAATCTGCCCACAGACCGTGCGGAAATTGAGCAAGGGGCCATTGCCCTGTTGTCCAACTTCCGCGAGGCGTTCGAGGCTCCTTCACCAACTTGGCTCGGCCATGCCTATCATGACCGGCCTCGGGTCCAAGCCTCGGGGCTTTGGAATCAAAATTATGTCGCCCGCCCCTGGGAACCGGGCTTCTTGGACTTGATACCTGACCTTGATGTTTAGTTTCAGGGGGCGAATGCCAAAAGGTCTGAGTGACATCCAGGTCCGGGAGGCGGGCCGCCGTCGCGTCGTTACATTGTTCCCCGTTCATGCGAGGCCAAAGTCGGTCATTCTTGCCACTTCGGCCATCAATTGAATTCACAGAAGGATGCGTCGCATGGCCGATGATGAAGCCATACAGCACGGGCTGAAGGACACCTCGGGCGTCCTCCCTACCTACCTCGTGGAGCAGGTTGCCTACCGCTTGGGCGACGTGCCTCCTCGTCTCTCGCTGACATTAGTTCGGCTTCTCTCGTCCTTGCTAAATGACGAGCGTATCGGTCCGTATGTCCTTGAGGTTCAGGTCACAAGAGGACGAAGCGGATGGGTCCGAGATGGGTCCAAGGTGCGTTTCGAACTCGATTTCAGTCGCGAGCCATTCGTCTGCATCTACGGACATTTGACCGAGCAGGGCCTAGTCGTGGGGCGTGACGAAGGCAGGCGGGGCCGTTGGAGTGTCCTGGTCGAACGTGAGGGAGACAGCACCGAATTGGAGGGCTTCGCAGGGCAACTTTGCGAGATCGTAGCCAACGCCTGTTCGACTGACTATTCCACCTCGCCACCCTGACCAATCTCGGTATCGGAGATGCCATCGTCGGCGAAGGTCTCGGCGATGATCCAGCCAGATCGCTTGGCGATGTCCTAGGGGACACGGGGTTGGTTCCCGACGGTTTGGCTGTCGGTGCTGACCCTGCGTAAATCGCGGCTCTCTTCATCTCTGAGACGATCTCACGGATCGTCAGGGCGTCAAGGAACGGGTCAGGTCGGGAGACTGTTTATGGGCATCATCGGGGCGGTCCTCCGCGTGAATGTCGAGAAAGCGATCGACGACGCAAAGGCGCAGGGAAGCGATACCGCAACCATCAAACTGGGTGCGCTGGAAAAGCTTTGGGAGAACTATCGTCTGAGGGGCTCTGCTTTGGAGCCCTTTGGAATGGCTGCGCGGAGTCTTTCGCCGTCCGAGCCCGACACTGCCCCTGTCGCGCCGAGGGTCACATACGGAGACCTGAGAGCCGCCAGGGCCGCTTTGGACGAGTGATGGGCCGGGGATATCGCTCCCCGGCAGGCGAGTAGCCCACGGTCAAACTGAAGGAAATACCATAGCTACCTGCGGGCGATGTTCGGCTCTGTCCCGCTTACCGCTGTGTCAGCCAACGCGCACTCAGAGCCTGATATGGTGACGGTCGAAATCGGCGCAAGGTCGCCCTGATCTGTTTCAAAACCAGAATCAACAGAGCACGCTGCGAACGGGTTAAATCCCCGCCCTGGACGGCGCCCCGCTATCCTTTCCGGATCATCCCCGAGACCGTCGCCTCAACGGTCCCCATGACGGTGCGCGAGAAGGACGGTCGATGAAGGTCGAAGTGCTGACGGGACCTCAAGGGTGCGGGAAGAGCATGCTGATCTACTAACTCTCGATCTGCAAAGATTGGCTACGCGTCGGGTCCGTTGGATGCGCCCGCCTTGAACCCCGCCAGTATCCATCGAACACCGTAGATCATGATTACGACTAGGCCAAACCATGCCAACCAACCCAGTAAGTCTTGGACCACCACCGATGTCATCCCGTCCGGGAAGATTTTTAGCAGGGCAAGCAAGAGACGCTCCTGCGGGTCTGACTCGACCAACCTGCCGAAGTAGAAAGCCAGAAACACAATAGCGGCGAGGATGATCGCCCTAGTCCATCCGGACAGCTTTGACATAGCCTCCCCCCAAACTACTTCCACGAACAGAAGCCCCTCACCCACCCTATCATGGTGACGCCATTCGTCGAATAAGAGGACGGCCATGCGCGCGACAGGCCTCAGAAACGTAGGCCCGGCAGCGGCTCAGCCATCACCAACTCGCCCAAGTCGGACGGACCGATGAACAGCGCAGTCGGTCCGATCGATTTCGCGATTGCGTGAACTGGATGATGTTCGAACGAGAGGCCGTGACGCATGCATTCCCTCGATGACGCCGGGGTTTATTTCAGCGAGGTGGTTGAGCCGACGGCCACTGAGTTCTTTGGCACCCCGAGCAGTTTCCGAACGGCGTTAGCCCTCGCGACCGTGCTCTTCCACGCGCACGAGTGGCTTTGGGAGTTCAACAGGACAGACCTGGAAGCCGAGTTCTCGACGGCCTTTCCCAGCGCGTGGAAGTGGTGGAAGTTCGTCGAGGCCCAGGTGCCCGAAGCACGCTTCATCCGCGACTTGGCCAACGCCTCGAAGCACGTTCGCCTGACTCTGAAACCCTCGACGAGCATGACCCACATCGCCAACACGTCGATCCAGTCCACCGGCTTCGGAGAGGGTGGCTTCGGAGCGGGTCGGTATGGCGGAGGGCCGAACGTCACCATGAAGGATGGAGCCGACGACGTGAGCTTCGACGATTGTGCCAACAATCTCCTAGCCTTCTGGCGTCCCCTCGTCGCAAAGCTCTACGCCTGAGGCCTCGCGCGGCATCATCTGCGGGTCCTCGGTTGAACTCACCCAGACCGGGTGCTTCGACAAGGACTGGGGTAGCGGATGAAGATCGCCAGGGGGTAGTCCGCCGATCAAACTTTGTTCCAGGGCCGGGTGAACCGGCGTAAAGCTTAGCCTTGAGACCGAGGGGGAAGAAATGGCTGGCTCGTCCGATGATGAGAATAGCGATGGAGGGGGGACCTCGCCCGGAACTTCCCTATCGGTGACGACAACTCAGCACGAGACGGTGGAGCCCGAGAACGACGTTTCGACCGAGGCGACTGCGGACAAGAGCCTGCAATCAGTAAAGCGGTCGATCCAAGCAGCGAGTGTCGCAGCCGCTGCGGCTAGGGAAAACGCCGCACGAGTTGCCAAAAAATCTTGGCATTTTCTGCTGCTGTTTTGCCAATGGGTGGTGTGGGTGGTGTTGGCAATCTTCGCCGCCATCCTCGTCACAGCGACAAGCCACACGCTCAGCACACCGAACGAAACCCAGGTGCCATTCTGGATTGGCACCGCGCTATTCGCGATTATTGCGATGCTCCATTTTCCACCCCTGCTGTTCCGCGTCCGTGGGGTCGGTAAGGCGGCTTACATTGCCTTGCTGCCCACGGTCATCGGCGGAACCATGTGCATGAGCTTGGCCTCCCAAGCATACGACCGCACCCCTGAGGGCATACAGGCTGCGGCTCTGAGGAATGCCCAGGAAGCGTCAACAAGCAGCGCATCTGAGTCACCAACTGAATCGGTGTCCGAAGAAGATGCCTCGCCTTCGGTAGGGCGTTGTATAGGTGTCTTTGGAAAAGTAGGCGCCCTGGTTTCCATGACGAAAGATAAGCTGAAGTCTCCAGGTTCGTTTAATCACATGGAGACATACGCCCTCCCGCCAAGTGAGGCTCCGTATAACATTGCCATGAGATTTAGAGCGAAGGATCGCTCGGGAGATAAGCACATCGTGATAACGAAGGCGGTGATTTATCCCGAAAGCTGCGAAATCGGCGAAATGACTAGGCCAGGGAAGTTCGGTCTCGACAGCGTTTGGCGGTAGATTACTCCCTCATGGGCGCGGCATCGAACGGGCCGGTCAGACGCCTGTCGCCAAGTCCATCCAGGGTTCGGAACGGCCATCGAAGTCATTCGGGAGATGGCATTCCGTGAGGCGAGCTTCCGCTCTGCGCGCGGCTAGGTGAGAAGCCATTTGTTCGCGGTTATCTATCAACACTCCAAGCTCGTGAGACTCGGCTGCGTAATAGTCACCCCAAAGCTGTTTAATCCCGGCCAGAAATTGCCTGTGCTCCCAATGGGCGAGGGTCAGGATGTCTCGAACGACAAACTCCCCCGAACTCGACAGTCCTGCGCGGCGGGCAATGGCGGCGGCCCGCTCTTCCTTTGGTTCAGGTAGCCACGCCCAAAACTGCCGCGCGCGTTCGGCCAGGACCTCCTCAGAAAGCTCACCTGAGGAAACTAGATTTCTTATAGCCCCGTCACGTCCGCCCGGGACAGAAAGGTCCCACTCTCCGAACAACACGTCATCGTTCGATGCGCTCGGTGTCTGCTCTTTCGCGTCCGCAGGGCGTCCTTCGCGGCCAAAGAGGAAAAGTAGCAATTCGAGCCGCCTTACCGGCCCGACATCAGACCCTACGAACTCAACATAGCGGTCCGGCAACGCTAGATCGGCTTCGACGGCTTTAGCCATCGACCTACCGTAATTCCGATAGTTCGCGACTTTGGCGGTCGCGTAGTGGCCTGAGATTCCAAAGACACTAGCGATCCGAGAATCCCAGATGGGTAGGACGTTTGGGTTCAGGAAATGAAGGAACTTGCTCGTTCCAACGACAGAGCCGTTTATTAGCTGGCAGACCTCAGGCGTCTCGTCGAAGATTGCTTCTGCTTCTGTCCAAGTGGCCGCGTCAGCAAGGTCCAGGAGGGCCGAGCGACATGACTGCCAAAGGGTTTCATCCACCCCCGTGAGTATGGTGGGCATCCAGCCGTAAACTGCGTTCGCACCCGCGACGACAGAGAGGTAGTCGTCTGGCCTAACGTGGTCCGAAAACAAGCGCAAAAGAGCCTGATAGCCAACCCGGTAACTCTTGGGGTCGAGTGAATCAAATGAAGGAGTCCGGCAGGCCCAATCCAGTGCCGACTGGATACCTTCGTGAACACGGCCCTTCATGCGCTTCCCCGGTCAGAACCCGTCCTCGCGTCGTAACGACGTGCTCCTCGGCTACCGTAGTTGAGCAAAATCACCCCACCGGAGATGTTGCAGCCAGTGATGCCGGAGGTTCCAACCGATCCTTTGTCTGAGCCGGTTTTCGCATCATACCGGCGAGCATTTCCGGCCCTGTAGACAATCACGATGGTGTCGCCATCGCTGGCTGCATCGATGGCTCCGGAGGTTCCTGCCGACCCCTTATCGGAGCCTGTTCGGACGTCGATCCGGCGGACGGAGCCGTTCTTGATAACCGCGCCTATGCTCATGTCCCAACCTCCTCAGATGGTCAGCGGCTCGCCGTCGCGAAGCCGCACGATGTTGGAGAAACCCTCTCGCTCGCTGTCCCAGGCCACGCCGTGGATCGGGACCAGGGCTTTCGGGTTCATGGCAGCAGCAAATGCCTGGAGGTCGGCGACTGAGGCGTGACCAGATGTGTGGATGTGGGCGGCCTTCGCGCCCCCTTCATCGAACCATGCCTTGAGGGCGACCCCGTCCGGCTGCTGGAGATAACCGCGCCACTGGGAATAGCTCCAAGCGTCATCGGACGTTGGCGTCACACCCTTCGGAATGAAGTCCCTCATCAGTGACGGTCGGATCATGATCGCCCATCTCTCAGCGTTCTCCGCGAGCCGGGCCGCCGAGACGCCGTGCTTGGCCATGCGCTTCACGAAATCGCCGCGACCTTTGGATTCATAGAGGCGCGCAAAGGCGCGCGTGATGACAACCTTCAGATTGTTCCAGCCCGGCTGGGGAAGACGTCCCGCATCTATAAGGAGATCGAGGACCTCCGCCGTGTAGAGATCAACAGCGAGCGTTCGTCCGGCCTTCAGGCACGCCCGGTATAGGGTGACGGTGCGGTCGATGTTCTGAGCCGACCAGCAGACAAACACTCGGCCAGGAGTGGCTCGGAACAACTCAACGAAGTCCGTCTCCAGGTCGGTTTCGGTCTTGGTCGGCTTGTCGCTCCCAAGGTTTGTTCCTTCCATGAGGAGCACGTCCAGGTCGGGCGGCGGCTCCCGCATCAGCCGCTGAACCAACGATGCCTTCCGTCCGTGCGCCCGGAAGTCGCCGGAATAGAGGATACGACGGCCTTCCGCCTCAATGAGCAGCATGTAGGCGTCGAACGCGCTGTGGTCGGTCAGCAGTGGCGTGACCCCGAAGGGGCCAACCTCGATCCTCTTGCCACCTTCCCAGTGACGATAGTCCCGAACCGGTGCGGTCCCGAAGATGCTGGCTGTCAGGTGCATCAACGCGCCAGCCGATCGACCGGAGTAGACCGGCCAATGAGGCGGCGTTTCATCGAGCAGGCCGTAGTGGTCCTGGTGGGGATGCGAGATCAGAATGCCCGCTACCGGGCGTTCGACGTCGAGTGACTTGGGCAGAAGACCTGTCGCTTCACGTGGGGCATCCAGGGGGCGACCCACGTCGAGGACGAGACGTTGTCCATCGGACGCTTCGATCTCGATGCAGTTCCCGCCGATCTGATCGGTCGCGCGGTGGACGGTGAGCCGCACGCCGGTCACTTGGGCATCTGCAACTGATGCGAACCCTCAGGTTCAACCTCCAGCAGGGGAATACCGGCTGTCGAGAGCTTCAATCTGTCGTGTGGCCAAGTGTCCACGTGGTTCGAGTCTTCCATCCGGACGACCAATCGAGCTTGGCGGTCGATTGTGACCCCGTTCGTCGCAGCATCGTGGATCACTCGACTGAGCGGCCGAGTTGGTCCCAGTGCATCGGCGATCAACCGTAGGCGGACCAAAATCTCGGCTGCGCCTTGGTATGCCTCCTCGACCGCGAGCAATCGGGTCCGATCTTCCAGGAAATTCCGATACCGCGATAACTGCTCAAGCACCTCTGGCTTCTTGTCGGTCAACGCCGGTCCGCGACAACGGATGCGACTATCGTGGAGCAACTTGGCTTCCCAGAAGACGATCTTCGGTCTCTGGTCTGACATCTCGAGGGCGACGAGGTCCATGCGGGGAGCGGACCGCTTATCAGTCCACGCCGGGAGGGCCATTTCGAGGTCGATCACGCCGCCGTTCTCCCCGACGAGCTTATCAACGAAGCGTTTCTCTGGCCCCGAATAACCTGGAGCAACGGCACTGCCGTCAACGGCGGCAATCCACGACTTTAGGCTGCTGAGGCCCTCGTAGCGGATAGCACCCGCCCCTTTTGGCCTGACCAGCCAGTCTCCCTGGAGGGTCGCATACTCTTGCGAGGCGCCAGCGAGGTTCGGTGCGACATACTTGATGTGGGTTCTCGCTGACGCGCCCTTTCTGCTGACCTCGACGCGGGCGACGGACTGGCCCATCCGGTAGAAGTTCAGGTAGCCATTTCGGATCGCGAGGCGCAGCCCGAAATCGCCGGGCTCCAGTGCGCACGCCTGTCCGCTGGGCCGCCAGAGGGCCAAGAGGTCCTTCCACCAGTGGTCGCCGGGCTCACGTGCGATTTTTTCGAGAACTTCGAGACCTTTGACGTGTCGGCCAAACAAACTCATTCGGAATCCTTTCGTCCAGAAGCAGTCCGGCGGAGTGCGCCTATGATTTCGTCGGTGAATTCCGGCTGTTCTGTCGCCTCTTCGAAATCAGGTGCAGAGCCCATGAGGCAGAGCTTCCGCGCTCGGTCCTCGATCTCGCCCGACCAAGCCAAGACCTCCACCCAGTCAGCAGGAATCCCGGCCTTACCCCAGAGTGCCCCAGCCAGTTGGCCGGTCACTGCTGCGACCGTGTCGGAATCGTCGCCTAGGTTCGCTGCCAACAGGACGGCCTCGGCAAAGCTGTCTGCCCTGGCCACACACCAGAGCGCGGCCTCCAGCGTGTGAATGACGTAACCCGAGGAGGAGATTTCGCTCCGCTCCTTGCCGCGCCATCCCCCGGCGGCGATGGCTGCGACTGCCGGTTCGCCGTCCCAGGCCCGGTCGTTCAGGACGTCGCCCTTCAGGCCGCCGGAGAACGCTTCGTGCAGGAGCCGCGAAAAGTAGCGGCAAGCGTCGTGCGCTTCCCGCGCTGGGTGGGTTGTGCGCGACTGAATGAACGCCAACTCTTCGGCTAGGTCTGCGCTCTCGCCAGCGAAAAGAACGACCGGCGCCAGCCTCATCAGGGAGCCATTACCGGCCTGGGCGGGATCAAGTTCGGCGAAAACTTCGCCCGTCTGCTCGAAGCGACGAAGCGACGAAGCGGTCGTATTGCCGATATCAAAGCAACTTCCCGTCACGCTGTTCTCGCCTCGACGCCACCAAGATACGAAGCGATTCAACAGGTCGTGTGGATCGAGTTTCCGGCAAGCGATCAGCGAGTCTGCAAGACACAGGGCCATGCTGGTGTCGTCAGTCCATTGCCCCGGTTTGAGATTGAAGGGGCCGCCGCCGACAAGGGTCGTGATTGCTGGGCGGGAATCCCGCGTTGTGAATTCTAGCGTTGCGCCCAGAGCATCGCCGACGGCGAGCCCGAGCAACGCGCCCACGGCGCGGTCTTCATCGATCATTTGTCCCCCAGGGAAGGCAGCGCGCAGCCCGCGCCAACCGTCTACCTAAACCCCACCCACGACAGAATCGGACGTAGGACGCTCAATCACGCCCTAAAGTATAGGCACAACGCCGTTCTCTCAGGTAGACCTGACGGCGAACCGCACGAGCGAGTTGCATCGGCTGCCCCATGATCTGCAACGTTATTGATATGCGGACGCGTCCCCATCGATGGAAGCGCGTCAACGCGATCGTGGAGGCCAGTTGGCATTTCAACATGGCCAAGGATGCAGATCAGGCTGAGTTCCCGGAACGCGAGAACGAGGTGACATGGGAGGAGCTTACAGGCGTGACCGTCGAGGAAGCGGTTCAGTGGGCAATCAGCAAGCCATGCCCCGTAACGCTCTTCCTCTATGACGAGGATGTGCGGAATAGCTGAGCGATAGCTTCGACGCGTAAGACCATCGAGCATCCAGAGGATGCTGTGAGACGGTTCGGTGGCCCTGGCCCGTCTTTCGCGATGGGGCCTTTCTCACTGACGATCAAGTTCCGTGGGCGTCAGGCTTCCGCCACCGTCATTTCGGGCGACATCGACCACGTCACCCGGCTCCCCAACGATCGGAAACAACACGTCAGCCCACCAATCCTGTAGGTCGCCGTGCCTCAGGTTCCAGCGCGCCAACATGGATAAGTATGCCGCTTCCTGTTGCGGGCTCGTCTCATCGTTGCTCTGCACGGCGTAGAGCGCGACCAGTAGACCGAGCCTTTTGACAAGGTCGTCCGTGATTGAGTCAGCGGTCTTGTCCAACAAGAGGTCCAGTTGGGCCTGCGATGGAGACCCCACAAGCTCGTCCAGGATGCGGATGATCTGGAGCGGCCCGTCCCATCCAGGTAGCGCGGAATCGGACGGCAAGATCACGCGCGGAGTCTCGGGGTTGAACCTCGCTTTTGCGCCCGCAATGTCGCCAGTCTCCTCGGCGAACGAGATGGCTTCTCGCGCCATAAGCGCACGCCGCGTCCAACTGGCCTGTTCGCCGAGGGTGTGGAGCACCGGCTCACTCATGCCGTGAGTGCCGCAGATCAAGAACGCGCATTCCAGGACACGGATCACGTCGGCTTCATCGGCCATTCTGATTGGCATGTAGCTCCGGGCCTTTCTCCGGCGGGCTGGAGTTCGACTGGTCGCACTTCCATTACAGGAACGATCGCACGGAGTGCGCGGGCCTCCAACGAGGGTGAAATGTCGCTGAGAACGGCGGCAGTAACCGATGGCCTACGATCAGAAGCGCGACGAGGAAGAACGCTTCGAACGCTGTGGGGTAAGGCCCAGGCAGGACACTCGACCACGCTGCATTGCCCGCGAGCGTCCGGTCGAACTCTCTGCAAGAGGCGCCGTGCATGACATGTGCCGGTAGTGCTTAGATAAGGACCGAGGGCGCGAGCCTCGCGGCTCAGACACTTAAAAGATCGGAGACCTCGCCCTGATTCCGCACATAGATTGAGAACCCGACGTCCGTGCGCGCACAAAGACGCGCAACATTTTTGCGGAAATAGGTTGCAACCCGCCTTATTTTCTCGTCCGGAGTCCCGCGCCGCTTAAGCAAATCATTAAAAAAGAGCAGGTCCAGGGCGGAAGATTCTATGAAATCGATATCTGAATTATACCCCGCGACCCACTGAAGTCGGGGCACGTTGGAAAGCAAAGTCTCGGCGACCTTCTCGGTGCCGAACTGACAAGTGCCGAGGAAAAGGCCTGATATCCCCGGGTTGCTACGCGTCCGGTTGGCGTCCCTGAGGCTAATCACCAAGTCATCGGCCGTGAGTTTGGCGTCGCGCCCGTGCAGTTGGATGCTATTGCGCGCCCCATGCGCAGCGACATACAGGACATCGATCCCAGCTTTACCAGCCAATCGCTTGACGCATTCGGCGAAAGATTCCCGCGTGCTCGGCATCTCATATTCGTATTCGTGGGTAGAACTGTAATAAAGTTCTGATAGGACATCGAATAGCGGTTTGATGCTGCGGTTACGTCGTTCTTCCCAACGAGCTTCTACGACGCCTATTCGCAATCGCGGCATTGGAGCACCTCCTACACATTGATCACGATCTTCGTGTCTGTGCGCACGAGTCGATCCTGCACGATCGCGAGCAACCAGAACACTCAATTTCTCGTCTGGCATGCGGCTCGCCACGAGCCAAGTTCAGCCACGACATCGTTCGACGCTGACCCATCAGAGGAAGTCCTCCAACCCTTCAAAAGCCAAGTCAGCGTAAGGGGCAAACGCCTGAACGGCGGCACGACGAACGGTATCGGTAGCCCGTATGGGAACGACGCACCCTTCGATCTCTCCAACCCGCGCGCGGACCGCTTCGCGGACCTCCTCGCGCACAGGCAGGTTTGCGTGGCCGTGGACGCCCGTGAGGAGCCATTGGCTGCCGCTGATGAGAGACATCGTCGCGATGACCTTTTGGTCGCCTACGGCCACGATAGCGGCACTCCAGGAGCCCGAGACCAAGGCTCCGATCCTCCTCTCCGCGAGGCAGTTGCGGAATTCTAGGGCGACGCTGCCGACATTGGCGACCGTCACCGTTTCGAAGTCCGGCTCGGAAGACCACGGGACGTTGATCGGCGCCGAAAGATCAGCGCGCTTGAACCAGCTACGCGCCCACTCGCCGAGGGACACCCGAGGGCCAGTTCCGAGGGAATCAGCAATGGCCGTGTCGGTCGCCGTCGAGCAAAGCGCGCGGATCGAAACGAGCGTGGAATTGGTGAAGTCGGCCTGCTCCGAAGTTCGAACCTTCGCCACGGCAGACGGGGTCAGGAAGATCGGATCGAGCTTCTCGATGATCTCAAGTCGCTCTTCGTCGAGCGCGCCCAGTTGTTCGATCACGCGTCGCCTAGGGATCTGGGCGGGATCGGATGAGGAGAAGATTTCGAAGAGCCGAACGTAGGCAGCCGGGGTCCGCATCGTCTCGACGCCCAGCTTCTCCAAACCGCCGCGAAAACCGTCCGGACAGCCCCCGAGACCGGCTTCGATGATTTCCTTTGGGGTCATCGCGGGAAGGAGTTGGCCGACTTCGGCTAGGAGTTTGCACCAAGGCCGATCATCCGCGACAACATCGCCGAGAGCCCGTTCCAGGAAGGTCTCAGGATCATTGAGGACGAGCCCGCCCGCGACCGCCGCAGCGAACGCCTGACGCCAGCCCACACGAGACGACATGCAGTGCCTCAAGAATCCGGGCGCATGCTCATCGAGGAGCATGGCGGACTCCAGGGGCCAGCCATGAAGAGGGCGCAATAGCTTCGGCGACCGGTTCGCGCTGGCGTCCGGACGAGTATCTTCATTCGTATTCAAGGGCCGTCTCCCAGGACGGCGGCGGGGATCGCCCTACCGTCCTGGTTGGCGGAGACGGGAAAGAAGTTGGGCCGAGAAGATCATGTTTTCAGACTCTCACGGATAGCTGTGCCGTCAAGCATTCGGTGGCTTCGCAGGCCCATAGGCGCGTCGCTTGAGGCCAGACCCTCGCTATGTGACATTCCGCTACAGTGTCCGGCGGGTGATGTGAGCCTTGAAGGCAGCCTTGGACGTCCTGGTGAGGTCGTCGCGGGCATCGATGGTCGCCTTTTCCGCTTCGGCCTGAGCCACGGTGTAGGTAGCCGCCTTCACGGTCCCGCCCGGCATGGCCGACTTGACCTTCTTCGGTTTCGCGACCGCCTCGGTAGATTGAAGAAACCTGACGCCCGTCGGGGTCAGTCCAACGGCTTTGTAGTAGAGCCTGAGGTCGTAATCGGAATCATCCGGCACGAATTCCAACCAAATCGGGAAGCCCTCTTCGTGCCCGTAGGCATCGTCGTAGCCATAGCGGTTGAGAAGCGTCTTGAGGGACCGAACGCCTTGGGGCCACTGTTTGGCGAGGTCCTTGAAGGTCATGCCGGGGTCGTTGAGATCGCCGGGCATCTTCTGACCTTTCTCAATGAGCATCATTAGAGCGACCGCTTGCCGGGTCAGGCTAATACGTCCGAAAGGCCAAAGGGGCAGTTCCGTTTCGAATTCGAATTGAAGAGGGGCGAGAGAGGTCACGCAGGGCTCATTTCAAAAGGTGGGGCCGACGTGTTTAAGGTGGCCCTCGTTGTTGATGGCGCATCGATAGGCAAGGGGATTGCTTCACGGGCGATGTAGTCGCGGTTCTTCCGGCCAAGTCTGGCGAAAGCCTTTTCCCCACGAGAGGAAATCGAGGGCATCGGCGAACACCTGCCAGTCGCCGGTCGGTGTCTCGATGCTTCGTTCGGATAGCAATCCGATCAAGTGGGGGCCGTAGAGGCCGCCCGGCAACTGGACGACTTCAAGGGATGGCCGGGCCTCGCCACGATCATGGGTGCCGACCAGTTCTTCCTTCCGTTCCGGATTGGCTCTGAGGCGGTCCAGGATGATTTCGCCGAACATGGCGGCATCCTTCATGGTGTAGGTCGCAGTCTTCATCGAGCGGCCTCCCTCTCCCGACGCATGACCCAAGCAGCACGGGCACGGGCACTACGTCCGGCACGATCACGCTCGATGAGTTCGGCGGTGATCCGTGCCCTCAAGACTTCGATGACGGTCAGGGTGCGGTCCAAGGGTTCGGTGGCGGGGGTCATGCCGCCACCTTCGGAGCAGCGACCGCCGCAAGCTGATCGGTCATGTCCCAAATCACCGCCAAGGTGGCGTCGCGGATCACGTCATCGGCGGTCGCTACCATCCGGCAAAAAGTTGAGACGAATTCACGGTTCGGTTGTTCGTAAATCGAATTGAACACCCAAGTGAGCCTGATGCTCCCTTCACCGTTCAGAATGAGGATGTGGCTTCGAAGACAGTGTGCGGCGGCGGAATGGCGTCCGCCAACGGGGCCAGATGTGACTTCGGGCATCTTCCACGGTTTGGACTTTCTGGCGTAGCGAGCGTCGACGTAGGCGTCCACCATCAGACGAAATTGCTCAAAAATGATGTCGGCGGCAGGCCGTCCGGTGACAATGGGTATGGCGGTGATGATCGCATTCTCTTGTGACGAGAAGACAGGGATATCGTGGGTGGCACGCAAATCCCCGACGTCACGAAGCGTCGCGACGGCATTGGCGATCTCTGTTCGGCGGTCGTCGTTCATACTTGGGACACACTTCAAAAGGTGGGGGCCGACGTGTTTAAGGTGGCCCTCGTTGTTGATGGCGCATCGATAGGCAATCCGATAACGAGGTATCTACGATGTCTGCCTCAACGCAGGTTCTTTATGGCGACCGACATACTCAGCATCGCCATAGATGCATGGCTGGACCCCGATACCCCGCCACATCTCAGGAGCCGCCTGGGCGAGTTCCTGCAAGGTGAACGGTCGAGTCCGCTTTGGACCAGTGCCCTCGAACGACTGGAGGACGATCATCCAGAAAACACCGCGCTGCCTCCGGACTTGAAATCCAAAATCAGATCGGCGGTCATCCTTCGGCGGGTTCAAGGCTTGATGTTGGAGTTGGCCCGGCGCCTTCCTCGACGGACTTCGCTGAGGCAATCACTCGCCCTTGTCATGGTGGCCTTGGCCGAACTGCAAGAGCGGGAGGTCACGGTTGCGAGTCTTCAGCGTGCGGGTGGAGTGGACGCGAACAAGGAACCCATATTCGGCGCCGGACTGGCGCGCAGCCACATCTCACTCCTCGAAGAGGGTCTCGTAAGCAGCCGTGCCAAGGCGTCACCGACGGATGATCGTGCCCGCCCCTTGACCCTCACCCCTGCCGGTCGCGATCTCATAAGCGATGCGATTTCTGAGGTTTCTTGATTGATGCGCGCTTTCGGGAATACGCAGGCGATCACCGCGTCTACCTAGTATCAGCGTCGTCTTCGTCCTCATTGGTCAGGTCGGCGGCGATCACGGCGGTCATCACCCTGATCCTGGCCCGAGGGCGCACGACAGCCTCTTACGCGCCCGCCAACTCATAGCGGCTCGTCAGGTCGAGATCCGGCGCCCAGGTGTAGGCGGCGAGAAGCCCGGCCAGAGTTGCGTTCGGTTGGACCGCATCATGAGGGATGAGGGCATATCGCCAAGGCTTGTCGCCGTTAGGCTTCGCATAATGTTCGGTCGCGATGTGGCACCAGAGGGTGGCGGCCCTGGCCTTCCGCACCACGTCGGCGTCCTTCATCTCATTGCTGGCCTTGGTCTCCAGGATCAGCTTTTCCGTCGTCGTCTCGACGACGAAATCGGGATGATAGGTATGACCGTCACGGTCATGAATTCGAAACTGGCCGGGGCTCGGGCGCATCCATTTCTCGATCGTGGTCTCGGTCGCGCTCTCCAAGAGAACCGACAATTGCCGCTCTGTGTCTGAATCAAATTTGGCAGTGAAGTAGCAGCCGCGCTTGAACCCGTGGAATACCAGCCGCTTGATGTCGCTGAGCGGCACTGGCTTCTGGGAGTAGTGGCGCAGCATGTCTGCTCCGGCGCCCGGATGACCTTGGGGCCGTAGTTCGGTGAATGAGGACTCAAGCCGGACAACATAGCCGGTCTCGGTGCGCCGCATGTGCTCCTTCAACTGGGCGAACACCTGGGCGGCGATTTGCTTCCCGTGGCCGGACAAAGTCCGGTGAACCGTATCGTCATCCGGGAGGTAGGCTCTAAGGCGTGCAACGACCTGTCCAGCAAGATCGTAGAGGAGTTCGGCGTGACCCTCGTAGTCTACCTCGTCGAAATCGATCAGATTGCTGACGACATAGTCCTCTAGCTTGTCCTCCCGAAGACCCGTGTCGGACTGGGTGATGACCGACCGATCGCCAGTCCGGATCTCCTGCACGACCAGTTGGCTGGTCTGTGGTTGATAATTCCACGAGTCGAGACCGACGAGTTTGAATGGCTCGAACCAGAAACCGACCTGCTCGGTCGGCGTGATTACGAGTTGGGGGATCGCGATCGTCTTGGCCGCGAAAGTCTCCAGGACCTCGCGGACCACCTTGGTCGCTTGATCCTTGGCGATATCGGACGGGAACAGCCCTTCCTTAGACCGCTGCGCCGCCAAGGCATCGGCGACGATCTGCTCTACCACCTTCTCGGATTTCAGTTCGCCGAGGTTCCTGACGCGTCTGCCCATGGAAGGCAGAACATCGTCCATCACCGCCACCGCGAGCCCCACTTCCTCGGGTTTGCTGAACGTGAACTTCGGACGGTCCAACTCTGGTGGGGTAGCCTCGACTCCGTCGGCGATCTCGCCAGTCGGCTTGCTTGCTTGTTCGACCATCCATTGAACGACGGAGGGGGCTTCAATCATCGTGGGTCTGGCGGCTGACACGTCGCCGCCCTCCCCAATGAAAACCTTCTTGTGGATCAGGCCGTCTGCGTCTTTCGCCTTCTCAATAATCTCGTTGAACTTGTCGTGGGCGATGACGGTCAAGGTATCGACAGCATCGACTCCTGTGCGCTTCCCATAGGGAAGGCGTAGGCCTCGTCCCAAGGTCTGCTCGGTCAGGATCTCTGACGCTGAGGCTCGAAGCGGAACGATCGTGTAAAGGTTGGTGACGTCCCAGCCTTCCTTCAGCTTGTTCACGTGAATGACGATCTCGGTATGACCGTCTCGTTCGACGTTCAGTAGCCGCTGCGCGTTCTCGTCGGTCTCCTCGCCCTGGGTCTTGGAGTGGATCTCCGCGACCTTTCCCCGATAGCGTCCTCCGAAGAACCCGTCCGACTCTACGAACTCGCGAATCTCCCGCGCGTGGTTTGTGTCCTGAGCGACCACCAACATGAAGGGGTGGACTAGCGTCACACCGTTCTGGCGGGCGTAGGTCTGAAGCTGGACCTTGACGTGCTCGTGGTAGTGGATTCCGTCCTCTAGCTTGATCCGCTGGAGGTCCGATTCACTGACATTTCTCGCGTCGAAATCCGCTCGTGTTCCGACTGCGGGCTCCTTGACGTAGCCGTCCTCCATCGCCTCGGGGAGGTCGTAGCGGTAAATGACATTCTTGAAGGGGGCAGACCGGTTGCCGATCGTCTTGGGAGTCGCCGTCACCTCAAGCCCGAGAATTGGCTTCAGTTCGCTGATCGCGTTCTCGCCCGCCGACGCTCGATACCGATGTGCCTCGTCCATAAGCAGGACCAAGTCGTCTAATCCGGCGAGGTAGCTGAAATAACTCTCGCCGATATATTCCTGAAGTCGCTTGATCCGTGGCGACCGCCCGCCACGAACCTCGGAATTGATTTTCGAGATATTGAAGATGTTGATGTAGGCGGCGCCCTCGCCCAGAAGGTCGCCACCACGCACCCCGACGCCTTGTTCGTAGTTCTCGGCGGTGATGATCTGGGGCTTCAGGTGGACGAACCGTTCGATGCCCTTGAACACATACTTCGGACTGTCTTCCCGAAAATCGCCGATCAGCTTGTCGTAGATCGTCAGGTTGGGCGCCAAGATGAAGAAATTACGGCTCTTCCCGGTCAGGTAGAGATAGCTGATGAAGGCCCCCATCAACCGTGTCTTGCCGACTCCGGTAGCCAAGGCGAAGCAGAGACTCGGGAAGTCACGCTCGAACGCTTCGACCGACGGGAAGAGATCGCGGATCGCAGCCAGGGCTTGGTCGAGATCAGTGCCCTTGGATGGGTCGATCAAATCGACGACTTCGGCCAGCAATCTGAGCGACTCTGACTGGGGCTTGCGGAGAGATAGCCGCTGATTGATCTGGTGAAGCGTGCGGACGTCGGTCACGCGTCACCCCCCGTTTCGTCTGACGCTTCGAACAAGCTTTGCTGGTCGGGCGAGACAGAAGGGCGGCGCGAAGACCGAGGTGCGTCAGCTTCGCTCGGATCGGTTTCTTCATTGTCCTCCAGAAGAGGAAGGGCTTCGATTGTAAGGGAATAATCGTCCTTCCCCCACTGGCAGCGACCCAGGATGACACCTGGAATCTTTTGGATCGTCAGATTCCGGAGGGACTGAGCGTTGGTGCTTTGGAACGCCTTGCAGCAGATCAAGAGAGATCGGCTCGGCCCCACCTCAGCCGAGATTGCCTGAAGTTGATCGTGGGTCAGGTTCTGCGTCGTCACGTAGATAAAATCAGTTTCGGACGAAAAGCCATGCATCCAGTAGTGCTCGTTGGACGGCGCGTAGGTGAACCCGAAATGCTTGCACATCGCCTCGGCCAACATCTCGGCATTGTAGGCCTTGGAGATCACCCAATGGCCAAACTGGTCCTTCTCCAAGAGGGACGGCGCGAGTTTGAAGTAGCGATATCCACCGCCGCCCTTCCAGCCAACAGCATCAGTAATGCCGCCGGGGTCGTCACCATCGATCACCTTGGTCAGGCGGGGCACGATGTGAGTTTCGCAATGATCGCCGAGTTCGACCATGATCCATCGGCGGCCCATCTTGTGGGCAACGGCACCTGTCGTGCCTGAGCCGCCGAAGGAGTCCATCACAAGGTCGCCGGGCTGGGTGGCGATCTCCAGAATCTGCCGAATGAGACGTTCAGGCTTCGGAGTCATGAAGACATCATCTCCGACCTCCGGTAGTAGGCGGCGCACCTCTTCCTTTGCTTCAGCGTTGTGACCAGCTTCCGAGTAGGGCCAGAATGTTGACGGGACCACGCCTTGTTTTGCCTCGAATAGAAACTTCTTTATTCGAGGGACGTTTCCACCCTCTGCGCCCCACCAAATGCGCCGGTCTTCGTTCAATTCGCGGAACTTGCTTTCGGATACGCGCCAATAGGTGCCCGATGGCGGTTTGAAGGTTCGACCAGTAGGCGAAACGATCTCGTATGATCCCAAGCTATAGTAATTTCGACCCTGAATTGCGTTTGTAGTCCAGTCTCCCCGAGGGTCGTTGTCTGGATTTTTGTAGGACGCGTCGAGTTCGCTCGATCTCGGCAGCAGGCGTCGCGTCCAAAGCTCTGAGTTCTTGGCATAAACCAATATATAGTCGTGCATTGAGGAGAAGTGTCGAGCGGAATTCTTGACCGTGTAAACTTTTTGCCAAACTATAGTATCGATGAAGTTAGATCGACCGAATACCTCGTCCGCCATTACCTTAAAATAGTGCGCCTCGTTGTCATCCAAAGATATCCAGATCGAGCCGTCGTCTGAAAGAAGCTCCCTCAGCGCAACTAGTCGATCTCTCAGCAAAGAGAGCCACGCGCTATGTTCGAGACCATCGTCATAGTGGGTAAAGGCAGACCCGGTATTGTATGGCGGATCGATAAAGATGCACTTCACCGAAGAGCGGGCCGAGGTCTCCAGGGCCTTGAGCGCAAGTAAATTATCTCCCCGGATCAGCACGTTATCGAAAATGTCGCCTTCGCGCCGAGATGAGGCGTGGTGTGAGAATGTCTCGTCTTCAATGAGGATACGAGGCTCCAGTCGGGGCCGGTTCTCCTTCCCGATCCAAGTCAGTTCGAGCTTCGTTTTCGCGGCCATCAGGCGAGGCTCCAGCGTATGGTGAACAAGGGTTCGAGTGTCGGGGTGAGGTTAAGCTGTTCGGCAACGTCGTCGAGCATCCGCTCACGCTCGTCATCGATCTCTTTGAGGCGCGTGAAATACGCCTGCTTCAGCCCGTCAGCCTCTCGCTTGAGGGAGCCTGCTTCGCGCTGAAGCTCGACCTTTTCCTGAAGGGCCTGAACAGCCCGCGCGAGCTTCGTCTTATCTCGCGATTCCTTCTCAAGCGTCTTAATCCGCGCTTCGAAGGAGACCTTTGCGTCATCGCGCCAGTTCTCCAGCCGATCCTCTTCCTCATTGAGGAAATCACCCAGCCTGTTTTGGGCCGTAACCACAACATCGGTCTGGATGGTGCCCACCAGCGCGTCGAGGCCATCCTCGGGCGGCGCGGCGGCGGGCGAACCCGTCACATTCACCGGGACCTTCAGCAGCCGTTGGGCGGTATCGGTGGCCAGCGGATTTCCGTCGTCGTCGAACGCGGCCACGATGACCTCGTCGTAGTTCCGAGCGGGCGTCGCCAATGTCAGGCGAGCAGCCTTGAGCCAGCCCGACTTCCCTCGGAACGCTGCGAGATCCGCCAGGACGCCATCGTAGGCGTCATAGTCGAAGCGAAGTTCAGCCGGAGGCAGATCGCGCGCCTTGGCTCGGTCCACCAGTTCCGACGCCAGATTCCCGTCCATGAGCCGGAAAAACCGCCAACCATTGTCCTCGGCCTGCGGCCATTCCGTAGTCCACGTCGCCCCGTCCCAGTCGAACCGTTCTGCGTGATCGGCATGGAAGCGGGCGTCAGCCAACTCGGCCCGCGCGAGACGCAGGAGTGCTTGTTTGAACTCGCCCAGGTTCTGGTGGATCGAGGTCTTCTGAAGCTTGAGCCGCTCGACGACATTGTCATCCATCGCAGCGAGGATGGTGTCGCGCGCGCTCGCCTTCGCTTCGTCGATCTCGACCGCGAACTCCAGTTGAAGCTGGTCGAAAGCAGCGTCGATCTGCTCGTCCGTGCGAGAGTTTTGAATGATGTCGAGGATGCGACGTTCGATATCGACGCCGGACTCGATCGCGCCGAGGACTTCGTCGGATGATCCAAACACGCCCTCGAAGAGGCGGAACTTGGTCTCCAAGAGGTCGAAGACCCTGGCTTCCGCGTGGTTTCCACGATTGAGGAAGTTCACAACGGTCACGTCAATCTTCTGCCCGTAGCGGTGACAACGGCCAATGCGTTGCTCTACCCGCTGTGGGTTCCAGGGCAGGTCGTAGTTGATGAGCAGCGAGCAGAACTGAAGGTTGATCCCTTCCGCACCCGACTCTGTCGCGATGAGGATGGATCTGTCGTTCCTGAACGCTTCGACGATGGCGGCTTTCATGTCCGCCGTCTTCGAGCCCGAGACCGCTTCCGTGCCCTTGTGGCGTTCGAGCCACGCCTTGTAGATCGCCTTGCTGTCGGGATCGGAGTTGGACCCGTTCATCACAACCGTCTGGCCAGCGAAACCATTGGCCTCCAGCAGTTCCCGCAAATAGGTCTGAGTGCGAACGGACTCTGTGAAGATCACGGCTTTCCGCTGGCCGCCTTTGCCCTCCATTTCAGAAAGGACCGTCGGAAGGCATTCCAGCAAAGCCCGTCCCTTGGCGTTCGTGCTGATGCCACTTGCGAGATCTCGGTAGCGCGCAAGCTCGGCAATTTCGGCTTTGAGGACCAACGGATCGATGTCCTCGACTGCGTCGTCTGCTTCGCTTTCCAACGCGTCGGCTTCCGCAGGCTCGGCGTCTTCGCGCCATTCCTCGGCGGTCTCTGCGACGCCGTCGATGTCCCCGAGGGCCTCCTCATTCACTGCGAGCTTGCGCTCCAGCCTCGTGACCATCTTGTCGAGGGTGGCCGCGACCGCGAACGACGACGACCCCAGGATTTTTCGCAATACCAGGGTCACGAGGTGCCGCCCGTTTTGTCCCACGGCGACCGTGTCCGCTCGTTGCAGATAGGCTGACATGTGCGCGTAGAGGTCGGTTTCCAGCTTATCTGGAGTGAAGTCGAAGGTTCGAGGCAGGCGGTTCGTATATTTTATCAGCCCCGCTTTCTGGACCTGTCTGCGGAGCGTTCGCTTACAGATCGGCTCCAGCCGACGTCCAAGGATCGAAAGGGCGGCGCGATCGTCGCGACCCCCGAACTCTGCGCGAAAGGCATCGGGAGAGCCGAAAAACTGCTCGTCGATGATGGTGATGAGCCCGAATAGCTCCATCAGATTGTTTTGGAGCGGCGTCGCCGTGAGCAGGATCTTTTGCCGATCTGCCAAGGCCGAACGAAGGATCGCGGCTCGCGAGGTTTCTGCCGCACGATAAACATTGCGTAGCTTGTGGGCTTCATCGAACACGACGAGATCCCAAGGGATCACCCGAAGCTGGTCCGCAATCCGGGCGGCATATTCGTAAGAGAGGATTACGACGCCGTCCGCATCTCGGAGGGGCTCATCTTTGCCTCCCTTCTTGAGATCCTTCACCCGCTTCGCGTCCAGGATCACCGAAGGCAGGGAGAACTTCTCGGAGAGTTCCTGAGCCCACTGCTTTCGCAGAGACGCGGGAACCACGAGGAGCAACCGCCGCCGCCGCTCCCACCAGCGTTGCGCCAGCACCAGGGCGGCCTCGATTGTCTTCCCCAGGCCAACCTCGTCCGCCAGGAGCACGCCTTTCGATACTGGCGACCGCAGTGCGAACATGGCCGCATCGACTTGGTGCGGGTTCAGGTCAACCCGAGCAGCCGACAATGATTGCGCCAGCCCGTCGCCATCCACGCTTTCACGGGTCAGCATGTGGGCAAAATACTTGGCCTGATAGGGCGTATACCCCGCCATAATTTGACGCTCGCTTTCGGGATTGCAGCATGTGCACTCTAGCTATGCGGGAAGCGGCGGCTAGTGCAGGAATTGTCGCCAATGGCGATGCGCGTCCAATTCTGTCGCATCGAGATGGCTGCTTCAGGGTGGCGGGCGCAGGGAAAATCACGTGTTGCGGCTCCCGCCGCCGGATGCTGATCGAGGAATCTATGGCTGAAGGTATCGTCTACATCCTCACGAACGCCGCGATGCCCGGCTATATCAAGGTCGGGCCTACGCATCAGGACGACGTCGCGATCAGGGTGAAGGGTCTCGACAACACGTCCCTGCCTCTTCCTTTCGAGTGCTACTATTCGGCCAAAGTTCCGGACTGCCGCAGACTGGAGCGCACGCTTCACTTTGTCTTCGGCGAGAAGCGGGCCAGAGGGAACCGCGAGTTCTTCACGACCGAACCCGATCTCGTGAAGGCCATCATCGAACTGGTCGCGATCGAAAACGTGACGCCCTCTGATGCCGAACAGGCGATCAGCCCGGCGCAGCGCGAGGCGATTGAGGAGACCAAGGGCCGAGCCGAACGCCGGACGTTCGAGCGGCTCGGGCTCGCTCCCGGCACGATCTTGGAGTTCGCCAAGGACCCCGACATTACCTGCACGGTGGCAGGCCCACGAAAGGTGTCATTCGAGGGCCAGGAACTTACGCTTTCCGGCGCCGCGATGATCGTCATTCGGCGGATGGGCTACGCGTGGCCGACGGTGAACGGTTTCGAATATTGGTGCCACAACGGCGAGCGGCTTAGGGATATGGCGATTCCAACCCTCGATGACCTCGGTCCCGATGGACCGCTGGATGCGTAACCAAAAGCGCGGACCGAAGATGGGGATGTCGGACACTTTGACGTTCGACCCGGCTGTCACAAAGCTCATCCAAGCGCGCGTTTTGATCGCGAAAACGGATGAGCTTGCCTTCGATTTTCTTTGTGATTTTCAGTTCGCAGAGGGGTCTCGGGTTGCGACCCTGGCCCGAGATCGGACGAAGATTGTCTACAACTCGGCCTTCGTGGAATCCGCATCCCTGGGTGAACTTGGCGTCATGCTCAAAGGCATCCCGGCGAGGGCAATGTAGGCGTGTCACAACCTCACTTCACAACGCTCATCCATGCCGACTGGAGCGTGAATCCATCGAAGAGGTGGCTTGCGCGCGCGGTTTGGAATGGCGAGTGGACTGTGGTCGCCATTGAGCCTGTCGGGCCAATCGACAAGTTTGTGCAAGCTCTCGGAGCGCAGGCGCGGACCGAACCCGTCCTCGTTGGCTTCGATTTTCCAATCGGTGTGCCCGCCAACTATGGAAATCGGACCGGGCTCTCGGGCTTTCCCGACCTGCTCCGCAACATCGGTGAGGGTCGCTGGGCGCGTTTCATCGAGGTTGCGCGCACGCCAGGAGAAATCAGCACCGAACGCCCGTTCTACCCAGCCGGGGTCACCGCTGGCATCAAACAAGCTGACCTCATCGACGCGCACCTAGCTGCGGACCTCGATGGATTGCGGCGGGCTTGTGAGCGGAGGACTAAAGAGCGGCGGGCGGCCTGCCCTCTGTTCTGGACCCTCGGCGGTAATCAGGTGGGCCGTGCCGCTCTCGCCGGATGGGTTGAGGTCTTGCAGCCGTCCACCCAAGCCGGTGCACGGCTTTGGCCGTTCGATGGCTCACTTGCGGACCTCGGGCAAAAGCCGGGCGTGGTCTTGGCGGAGACGTATCCCGCCGAAGCTTATGGCCATGTCGGCGTGACGTTCAGGTCCAATGAGAGCAAAACTCGCCAGGAAGATCGCGCCTCGAAGGCCAACGCCATCATAGGGTGGGCGGACCACCACGCAGTCGAACTGTCGCCGAGCGTCCACGCGTTGATTCTGGACGGTTTCGGGGCTGATAGCGCGGGGGAGGACCGTTTCGATGGGCTGCTAGGCCTCTGCGGCATGATCGAAGTGGTCAGCGGGCGCCGCGCCGAAGGAGCGCATCCAAGTGCTCTGCCTTGGGAAGGGTGGATTCTCGGCCAAGCCGAAGAACCCGGCACAGCAACCGCTGCTCGAACTCATGAGGTGGACGAGGAAGTCGATCTCGCGCCTATCGATCTGCATCGCGCGACCGCTATCGCTGACTTCGACGTTGAGCCGGAGACCAGACGGCTCATGTCAGACCTCCTCCAGGTCTGGAACTCTGTCCACCAAGGGATGCCGGTTATCGGTCCATGGATGGAGGCGCGCCTTATCCACATGATCCGTGACTGGATAGGGGAACGCTGGTGCATCTCGGGGCCAACCCAGGTCTATTTCCCTGACCAGCCCGACCTCCGATCCCGATCGTGGGACATCGTGATCCATCGCCCCGTTCCCGCCGGATATCCGCCCGAAGCCGCACCCGGAGCAGGGTATCCCTTGGTCCCGATAAACGCCGTGCGGGTCGTGATCGACACTAAGTCCAATTTCAGCAATCCAGCGGTCTACGCGGCTCAGGCGTGCTTCAATCAGATGAACGACAGTTCGGTCAGGCAGATAGATGCGTTGGGCAATGGCGTGACAAAGCTCGTGCTTGCCGCGACGAGTTCTCGATCCTGCGCCTCCGTTCTCCGCGAGGGTATCGAGCACGGGGTGCCGACCTATGTTCTCGCGCGCTACGCCGCCTCATCTGTCGCCGACGGCGCCGATCGGAAGATCGAATGGCGGATCGAGCGGTTCAGCGATGGCTCATTCCCCCTGCAAGCCTTCAAGCAAGCCGTCATGACAGCGTTGAAGATGAAGGGGTGAAGGCTCTTGGTCGGTCGGGCAGCCCCACCAGGAAGGCACTTCTCAGGCACTACTGTTGGGCCAAGACGATCTTGGAATCCGCTCCAGCCATCCAGATTTCCCGCATGGTCCGCCGAGCCTCGTAGCTTCACTCCAAATGTGGGCGACCATGCAAGAGAGGACGGCGGCCCGGTCTCGAACCTTTCGGATGTCGGCAACGTCGCGGCGCCTTCCTGTGCGGACACGCGCCGCGACGACTGTCTGGTGCGGTTTAGGGATGTGGGGATGGCCCCCCGGTGCTTCGGAGAGCATGCGATCAAGATCAGCGGTTCCAAACGCGAAGTAGGCGTGCACAAAATCGTTGCGGTCGGCAGCGAGGGCTTCGATTTCCTTCTTCGCGTGCTTCACCCACAGCAGGAGGTCTGGATCGGTGTGCTTCTCTCGGATGAGGGTGGCCCAGATGTTCGTATTGTCAGCGATCTTGGACGAACCAAGGATCACAGACGCGGTGCGGCGTTCCAAGCCGAGGAGGGCTGTGACAGTTCGCAACAGCAGTTCTTCGATCTGGCCTTGGATAGCCGTAAGTTCGCCTACCAAGCTAAGTTGGGCGTCGGTCAGTGGAACCGTGTAGGCAGGCAATACGTCCACGAAACCCCCGCGCTTCCAGCAAAACGCATCAAATCCTGAATCGGGAGGGTGCCGCTAGTTCCGGTCGTGTAGAATAGGCGTGCTTCGTGAGTAAGCCGAGCTACCCTCCCCTGAAGAGCAATTCCGCGACCAGTTCGGCTTAGACGCCGATCGGGCTCGCTATGGGTCGCTTGAGTTCGGCCAAGAGGTCTGCACGGCGACGTTCAAACGTCTCAAACTCGACCTTCGACGACCAGCCCTCGTCACCGTGGTGGGCTTCGCATCGTCCCTGGAACTCTCGAATGTCCTCGTCGGTCATACCGAAGAGGCCGCCAAGTTGATCCTGATCCAGAAAGTCCAACACTGACGTCCGCTCGCCCTCGTGGTTGATGAACACCATGAGGCTGCCGTTCATGACGTAGAGGACGAACGATTTCGTGCCCTCCGGGCTAATGATGCACTTCACCTGGATAGACAGACCCCGGAGGGCATCCGCGACCTTGAAGCGGGCAGCCAAGCGAACTTCTTCGTCCGCATGGTTCAAAGCGTCGCGAACACCAAGCACCCGTTTCATGTGCTCTTGAGGGCTGACTGCTCCACGGGCGAGTGCAAGATCATTCTCCAGCTTTCCGAGGCTGGCTTCCAAGAACTTCCGCTCCGCTTGGAGGTCCTTCAATTTCTGTTCGAGAGCCTCGGATTCCACGCGAAGCAGAAGTTCGGCTGCCCTCGCCTCATCCTGCTTCTTTAGGGTGATGGTCTTTCTGGCCTCAGCAAGATTCACCGCGAGCGCATGGCTATGATCCGGGCGCGTGAAATGGCGGTCGTCCAGAGCCAACGGCAGCAACGCGTCCAGCGCGGCGTTTTCGAACGGGACGTAAGCGAAGGTTCGCTTCTGCGGGCACCCACGTCCACCTGCGGCCTCTCTACATTGCAGGTATCGAGCGGGCTTCGCCGAGTTGCCGACGAGGCTCATCCTGCCGCCGCACTGGCCACATCGGATGAGGTCGGAAAAAAGGTTTCGGACCTGTGTCCGTCCGCGCCCACCCTGACCTTTCCGTGACGCGACTCCGGCACGTGCGCGGGCAACCAAGTCTGCATCCACCACGGGATCGCCGAAGTAGGCGTCGAACCGTTCGCCAGTCTTTCTCGCAGAGCGATGGCGACCGATCTTGGGTTCGTAGGCTCCTTCGACGGCGGAGGATTGAAGGATTTCGGAAACGTAGGTGTGCTCCCAACCGCGACGGGCCTTTCCGAACGACTCATATCCGCGTTCATTCAGCGTCCGCGCGATTGTGCGGGCACCCATCCCGTCAGCGGAGAGGCGATAGATTTCACGGACCGTATCAACATGGTCATCGATCCAACGACATTTCCGATCTTCGCCCTGGCCCACTACTTCGAGCCATCCCGGCACATGCCGCGAGATGATGTGGCCCTCGGATGCCAACTTACGAAGCTTCACCCACGAAGACTTCTTTCGATCTGATAGCTGCACAGCATACAGGTTGGCGGCGATGGCCCGCATCATGATTTCCATGACCTCGATCATGCCGTTCGGCGATCTCAGCCGATTCCAGTCGTAGAGGCGTTCCCCCTGCACCGTGGCTATCTTCAGCCCCAGCTTGGTCATGGACTCCAACCAATCGCGGGCCTCGATCCACTCTTGGCGGCTCAGCCTGTCCAAGGCTTCGACGCAGAGGATCGAACCTGCCGGGACTTCGCCGGAGCGCACCCGCTCAGCAAAACGGCCCAGGTTGCCTCTCTTGAGATGGTCTCCTGTCCAAGCGGACCGGCCCAAGTCTGCAATGACGGGTTCGGCAAGGTTCCAGCGCATGCGCCGGATGTGATCCAGGCAAGCTTTGATCTGGCGTTCCTTCGAGTCGCCCTTCTCCTGCTTGGGCGACGAAAATCTGATGTAGACGTATGCTGAATCCAACGACCAACTCCTTCGATGTTCATCAGCGTAAGGAAGCGGCCTCCGAAAAAGCTATATCTTCCTGAAATCCCAATCTGTTCAGACCCTTGGAATTCCCATCCCCTCTCGTTCGCGGGCGATTGCTGCGCCGCTACAAACGCTTTTTCGCGGACGTTGAGTTGGATGAGGGCGGCTTCGTCACCGCGCATTGTCCCAATCCCGGCGCGATGCTCGGGCTGAAGACGCCAGGGATGCCGGTGTGGCTATCCACGACAACAAACCCGAAGCGGAAGCTCCGCCACACATTGGAGATGGTGGACATCCTGGACCTCATTTCCGGGTCGTTTGTTAGCGTTGGGGTCAACACCCTGAACCCCAACAAGCTGGCGGCCGAGGCCATCGCGGCCGGCTTCATCCCTGAACTGACGGACTATGCGTCCCTGCGCCGCGAGGTCGCCTACGACGGCGACAGCCGTATCGACATCC